>Ga0070680_100000044_pt1 | contig 64298 bp, 52 predicted proteins | sample KBSC73BmetaG_FD_64672 | JGI IMG/M metagenome (GOLD analysis project Ga0070680, IMG submission 64672) | Corn rhizosphere microbial communities from Kellogg Biological Station, Michigan, USA - KBS C7-3B metaG | ecosystem: Host-associated > Plants > Roots > Rhizosphere | place: USA: Michigan...
AACCGTGCCCATTCTGCGTCTGCCATGGCGACCTCCCGATCCCACAGCATGCGTCAGAATGGGCACCTTGTCACGCCAAATTCCCGCTATTCCGTGAAGAACCCAGATCTGGCATCAGCGTCGGAATTTCGGGGACCTTCAGCAGCGGCGGGCAACGGCGACGGCTCCTCGCGCGAGGCAAGTCTGGCGCGCCTGCCAAGGCTGGATTGAAGGGGGACGCGAGCGCACCGAATTCCAATCTCCACAACCAAACAACCAATGCTTTGTGGTCGTGGCGCTCCGGAGTCGTTGCGCCACCAGGAACCGATCCGCGCTTCGTCCGTTGGTTTCCGCAAAATCCGCGTTCCCAATTCAGTCCAACCGTATTCGGCGCGATCGACTGACCCCGCGCAAAGCACCGTTGCGGTCCGCGGAATTCGGTCATGGCGGAACGATCGTCATGGCGAGAGATTTGGCGCACACCCGTCCTGATTGGAGTGTTCGCCTTGTCCCGCCTCCTCCGCCTCGCCCCTGCCCTGGCGCTGCTGTCGCTCGCGGCGCCTGCATCCGCGCAGCAGTCTCCGTTCGATTCGCTCCACTTCCGCAACATCGGCCCCGCCGCAACGGGCGGGCGCATCCACGACATCGCCGTCGATCCCACCGACCCGACGACGATGTATGTCGCCGCCGCCACGGGCGGGATCTGGAAGACGACCAATCGTGGCACGTTCTGGTTCCCGATCTTCGACGGGATGCCGGAGAACACCTTCGGCGATCTCGCCATCGCGCCGTCCAACCACCTCGTGATCTACGCCGGCTCGGGCGAGCAGAACAACCGCCAGTCGTCGTCGTGGGGCTCGGGCGTATACAAGACCACGGACGGCGGCGCCACGTGGACGCACATCGGTCTCGCGAACACCGCCAGCATCGGGCGCGTGATCGTCCATCCGACGAATCCGGACATCGTGTGGGTCGCGGCCGTGGGCAATCTGTGGAAGCCGTCGCCCGACCGCGGCGTGTACAAGACCACCGACGGCGGCCGCACCTGGCAAAAGATTCTCTCCGTCGACACGCTCACCGGCGCGACGGACATGGTGATGGACCCGCGCAATCCCGACGTGCTCTACGCGGCGACGTATCAGCGCCTGCGCAGCGCGTGGGGCTTCAACGGCGGCGGGCCGGGCAGCGCGATCTACAAGACCACCGACGGCGGCGCGACGTGGACGAAGCTCGAGCACGGCATTCCGGCCGGCGACAAGGGACGCATCGGTTTAGCGATCTCTCAATCGAACCCCGACGTTCTCATCGCGACGATCGAGCACGCTACGGAGAGCGGCACATATCGCTCGGACGACGCCGGCGCGAGCTGGCGGCGCGTGAGCCGCACGAATCCGCGGCCGATGTACTACAGCGCGCCGTTCATCGATCCCACCACCGACAAGCGCGTCTGGCTGCTCGGCACCACGATCGTGAAGAGCGAAGACGGCGGCACGACGTTCGAGGGCGCGCCGACGTCGCCGGCGTACGACATCGGCCTCAAGACCGATCATCACACGATGTGGATCGATCCGCGCGACACGCGCCACGTCATCATCGGCGGCGACGGCGGCTTGAACGAGAGCTACGACCTCGGCAATACCTACGTGAGGTTGAACAACATCCCGATCGGCCAGTTCTATCACATCGCGGTCGACGATCGCGACCCGTACTGGATCTACGGCGGTCTGCAGGACAACCACTCGTGGATGGGCCCGAGCGCGACGCGCCACTGGCTCGGCATTCTGAATCGCGATTGGGTGCAGATCGGGTTGAGCGACGGTACCGGACAGGCCGTCGACGAGGGCGGCTATCCGACGATCTACACGTCGTCGACCGACGGCAACGTGCAGCGGTTCGATCCGATCACCGGCGATCGGTACGACATCAAGCCGATTCCGCCCAAGGGCGATTCGGCGTACCGCTGGGATTGGGACTCGCCGCTCATCGCGTCGCAGCACACGCCGGGCACGGTGTACATGGGTGGCAACCGGCTGTTCATCTCGCACGACCGCGGCGTGACGTGGACGCGCACGAAAGACCTCACGCGCCAGGTGAACCGCGACACGATTCCGCTGATGGGCAAGCGTGGCAAGGACATTCGCATCTCGCGCAACGACGGCGAATCGAGCTTCAGCGAGCTGACGACCATCGCCGAGTCGCCGCTGGATGCGAAGGTGCTGTGGGTGGGGACCGATGACGGCAACGTGCAGGTGTCGACCGACGGCGGCAAGAGCTGGAACGAGGTGAGCGCCGCGATCGCGAGCGGCGCCGGCATTGCCAGTGGGACCTACGTGGGCCGCATCGCCGCATCGAGCGCATCGCGCGGCACGGCGTACGTGGCGTTCGACTCGCATCGGTCGGGCGATTTCGCGCCGTACATCGCGCGGACCACGGATTTCGGCAAGACCTGGACGCGCGTCGTGAACGGCCTGCCGGGCGATGCGTCGGTGCGCAGCGTCTATGAGTATCCTGGAAAGCCAAACGTCGTGTTCGCCGGCACGGAGCGGCACCTATTCGTGAGCCGCGATTCGGGCGCGCACTGGTCGCAGCTCACGGCGAACCTGCCGACGACGATTTACTACGACATGGTGGTGCAGCCGCGGACGAAGGATCTGGTGGTGGCGACGCACGGCCGCGGCATCTGGATCCTCGACGACGCGTCGCCCATCGCCGACTGGTCGCCGCAGATCGCGGCGCAGTCGACGTATCTGTTCGCGCCGGCGCGTGCGACGATCATGCAGTACTGGGACGATGTCTCGAACATGGCGCAGGGCCTGTTCGCGGCGGAGAATCCGGCGGACGGCGCGACGTTCACGTACTGGCTCGCGAAGCCGGCGAAGAGCGTGCGGCTCGTCATCCGCGCGCCGAACGGCACGATCATCCGCGACATCGGCGGCAAGTCGACACCGGGCGTGATCAATCGGACGGTGTGGGATCTGCGGCACGATCCGCCGCCGGCAACGCCGCGCCGCGGCGGCGGCGGCGGTGATGAAGGTGGCGACGAGGCGAGCGGTGGTCGCGCGCTACCGGTGCCGATGCACGAGATCGGGAATCGCGGACCGTACGTGTCGCCGGGCAGATATACGGTGACGCTGGTCGTCGACGGCGATTCGACGAGCCGCACGTTCGAGGTGCGCGGCGATCCCGGGCTGCAATTGAGCGACAAGCAGTACCGGGCGAATGAGGAGTTTCTGATGGACGTGCAGGCGCAGCAGGTGAAGGTGGAGCAGCTGGCGGCGGAGCTGCGCACGCGGCGCAGCGCGGCGACGACGAAAGCGGATTCGGCGCGCTATGCGGCGCTCGAGCGGCGGCTCGGGACTGGGCGCGAGGGACCGAGGGCGACGTTGACGACGATTGCGCGGGCGTACAACGGCAACGGGGCGCAGCAAGGGAGCTTGATGCCGATCACGCCGCAGCATAAGGCAGCGTTGGCGGAGGCGAAGGGGGAGATTGCAGACATTGTGAAGGAGATTGGAGGGGCGTGAAGGCATGGCCAAGCTCGTCTTCGGCATGATGCAGTCGCTCGACGGCTACGTCGACGGCATCACGGATCGGTTGGAATTCCCGCCGCCGGGCGTCGAGCTTGGCCGTCATTTCAGCGATCACGTCCGCGGCCTCGCCGGCTCCCTGTATGGCCGACGGATGTACGAGATCATGCGTTACTGGGACGAGGACCGACCGGAGTGGGATGCGGCCGACCACGACTTCGCGGCGGCATGGCGGGCGCAGCCGAAATGGGTCGTGTCACGTACGCTGAAATCGGTCGGCGCAAACGCCACGCTCGTCGCGGCGGGCGTCGGCGCATTTGTTCGCAGACTGAAGGAGGACGTCGACGGTGAGATCGACGTCGCGGGGCCAACGCTGGCGGCGAGCCTCACCGATCTCAGCCTGATCGACGAATATCGTCTCTACTTCCGCCCGTTCGTGCTCGGCCGCGGCAAGGCGTATTTTGCCGGCGCCCGGCCACCGCTTCGGATTGTTGCCAGCGATCGCGTCGGCGAGGATGCGGTTCGGGTCACGTGTATTCCAGCGTGAGCGCCAGGAGCGTCAGCGCTACGCCGCCGGCTCGCCCAGCGGATTCGGCGGCGCCTTGAAGCCCGCCGGCGGCGCGCTGAGTCGAATCAACGACCACGGATTCGGCATCGGCCCCACCGGCGCCTCGATGAGTGTCGGGCCGCCTTCGACCAACGCGCGCTTCAAAAGCGTTGGCAGCGACTCCGGTCCGTCGCAGCGCGCGTAGCGTACGTCGAACGCCGCGGCGAGCGTGTCGAACTTCGGATTGTACACGTCGTCGGCGAACGACGCGCCGAACTGCTGCTGCTGCAGCGTGCGCACGTTGCCGAATGCGCCGTCATTGAACACGACGATGGCGACATTCAATCGATAGCGCGCGGCCGTCGCAAGCTCCTGCATCGCCCAGCCGAAGCCGCCGTCGCCCGTGATGCTCACGACGGCGCGATCCGGATTGCCGACCGCGACGCCGAGCGACGTGGGAAAGCCGTAGCCGAGCGTACCCTGATAACCGTGACCGATGCAGGTCTGCGGCTCGTACACTGGATAATGCACGCCCGCGACGTAGCCAACTTGCGTCAGCTCGCTCACCAGCACGCCGTCGTCCGGAATGCTCGCGCGCAGCGCGCGCACCCACGCCATCTGCGGCGCGATGCGCGCCGTCTGCTCGTCGACCCATGCGCGGACGCGCGCGACATCCGCGGCGCGCTTGGCCGGACGTCGACGCACCGCGTCGGTGAGCGCGGCCATGCCGAGCTTGGCGTCGGCGTGAATCGTCGCGCCCGACGGGCGCGGCGCCGACCACGCCGATTCGTCGACGTTGAGGTAGATGTACTTGATGTGGTTCGGTGGCAGCAGGACGTTGCCAGTGCTCATGTTCATGAAGCGGCTGCCGACGATGAGCGCGACGTCGGCGTGCGCGAACACCGCGCGGCCTCCGACGGCGTTGAGCGACAGCGGATGGTGGTCCGACAAACCTCCGCGGCCGTTCTCGCTGCTGACGACCGGCGCATCGAGCTTCTCGGCCAGCGCGCGGAGCTCCGGCGCCGCGTTCGCGGCGAGCACGCCGCCGCCGACGTAGATCACCGGAAAGCGCGCGCCGTCGAGCAGCGCCGCAGCGGCCTCGATGTCGCGCGCGTCCGGCCGCAGGCGCCCGTCCTCGTTCAGCGGTGGAGCGATCGGCGCGACGTCGGCGCGGGCGGCGAGGACTTCGGGCGGAATCTCGATCGCCACCGGTCGCGGACGTCCGCTGTGGATCTCGCGCATCGCCCTGCGCACGAGGGCCGGAATCTCCGCGACCGATTTCGCCTGCCCACTCCACTTCGTGAGTCCGGCGAGCACGCCTGATTGATCGGGGATCTCGTGCAGAAAGCCGTAGCTGTGTCCGATGCCGTGCGCGCGGATCTGGCCCGCAATGCACAGCACGCGCGAATTGCAGGCGAACGCCGTCGCCAGGCCCGCGCTCGCGTTCAACACGCCGGGTCCGGGAACGACCATGCACACGCCGACCTTTCCGGTGGTGCGTGCATAGCCGTCGGCCATGTACGACGCGGTCTGTTCGTGACGCGGCACGTAGTAGCGGATCTTGTCCTGCGCGCGGCGAAGCGCGTCGGTTGCCCAGTCGAGCTGGACGCCGGGAATGCCGAAGACGTCGGTCACGCCTTCGCACACGAGCTGCGCGACGAGGGCTTCGCCGCCGGTCATTTCCACAAGGTGAGTCTCCGTGTCGTCGGTGCGTTGAAAGTATCGAAAGTCATGACTCGGATCGGCGCATGGTCGTCGGCGCGCGTACCGCCACGACTCGCGCCTGGACGCACTCGACCCCGTCGGCGAATACGCTCAGATCAACGACGACCTTTCGCTCACCGATCTCGGTCGCGCGTGACCGCAGCAGGAGCTCGGGGCCGAGCGGCGTGGGGCGAAGAAAATCCACGGTGAGCGACGCCGTCACGAACCGTGGTGTCGGATCGCGTCCAGGAACCTGCCCAGTCGCCACCATGGTCGCACCCGCCGCGGTCGCGATCGCGTGACAGTCCGCCAGCGAGGCGAGCAACCCTCCGTAAACGAATCCCGGAAGCGCGATGTGATGCGGCGCCGGTTGGAAGTGCGCGACGCCTTCGCCATCGTGCCATTCCGTCTTCACGTGCAGCCCGTGCGTGTTGAGCCGCCCGCACCCGTAACAGTGCGCGAAGTCGTCGGGATAGAGATCCTGGAGTGCAGTCATGGTCTGACGATACATTGGGCGTCGACATGGCGCGCCGTCAGAACGCTCCGAGCTCCAACTGCACGACGAGATCGAGGAGACCGACTGCTTCCCAGGCCATATTGCGGCGGTTGTCGGACAGCGGCCGCAACACGCCGGCGGCAACGAGCTGCTCGATCGCGAGCAAGACCTGCGGCCGCGATCGGCTGGTTGCTGCGGCGGCGACGGCGGTCGTGATCGTCGGATGCCCCGGGAGCGTTTCAATCAACCGCCACGCCGCGGCGTCCGATCGCGGGGCAGTTGGCAACGCACGAAGCTGTTCCTTCCAACGCTCGCCCAGCGCGCGTACAGCATGCAGATACCGCGTCGCAAGACGCGCGGAGCTCAGCGCGGCGTCGGCGAAGTACTGTATCCAGCCCTGCACATCATCGCCGCGAAAGGCAGTGAGCCCGGCGACGTAGCGATCCCTGGCCATCCCCAACGCGACGCTGATCGGAGGCACATAGTGCGCAGCAAGTTTTCGACGGCGCAGAACGACGTGGATCAGCGCGCGGCCGGTGCGGCCATTCCCATCATGGAATGGATGCACGGTCTCGAACTGCGCATGGACGAGCGCGGCCTGAACAACCGGTGGGAGCAAGTCGTCGTTGATCGCGTGACAGAGGTCGTCGAGCAGTCGCGGCACCTCGTCCGGCGGCGGCGGGACGAACTCCGCACCGCACGGATTGTAATCGTTCCCTCCAATCCAGTTTTGCTCGGTCCGAAACCGGCCAGCGACGTGCCGGTTCGTCGCGCGCTCCATGAGTCTTTGGTGAATCTCGAGAATGTCTCGCTCCGCGAAGCGCTCGACGGACGCCGCGGTGTCGACCGCCAGGATCATCGCATCGATGTTTGCAATGACGTCGCGCGCGGTATCACTGATTCGTCCGCCGGTATCCAGTTTTGCTTCGGCACGCGCGAGCTCTCGCGCGTCCAATTGCATTCCTTCGATTTTCGACGAGGCAATGGACTCGCTGCGAAGCAGCAGCCGACCCATTGCACGAAGGTCGTTCGCAGGCACCGCGTTCAAGTCGCGTATCGCCTGCTCCGCTTCCGAGACGGCGCCGACGACCGTCGCGTCGAGCTTCAGTTCGAGCGCCGAAAGCGCGACAGGAATGAAGGCCTCGTACCGACATGCGCGACGATAGCGCGCCGGTGCGTCGAGCACCGGATTGTGCTCCCAGGTCTTGGTGACGAGTGTCCCTGGCACGCGGGAAAGAGCCTTCTCGAGTCTGTTCAGTAATTAGGGATAATCGATAAACCTAATTTGCGACCGTCTCGGAATTAGGGATAGCCAACAGCATAATTGAGCCATGCTGCTGGATAGCGAAAAGCACCGCAGCCGGAAGCGGTTGCGGTGCTTTGCTTTACCAATCGGGACGGCGGGATTTGAACCCGCGACCCCCTGAACCCCATTCAGGTGCGCTACCGGACTGCGCTACGTCCCGTCCGCCATGCAACTCGCGGATCGAGCCTCAAGTCTAGCCGTCGGCCGCACTCGAAACAAGCACGATGCGGCGCCAACACCGGAGCCCGTATGCGCAACGAACCAATCAGTTCTTGAGTTGCGACGCCGGCGGCAGCAGTACTGGGTGCTGGTGCCAATCACGGCGAACGAATAGTCGCCGATCGTCGAGTGCACGCCGAGTCCGTGCGTCATCTCCTTGATGCGCGCCACGCCGTCGTCCCCGCGCTCGGCCACGATATCCGTCGCGCCGAAGTCGCGGCCGAGCTGCTGCCGGGTCCGACGCACGCGGCATCGGCGGCAAACCAGCCCGTGCCCAGCACGTCGGACGCGGCGAGGAGAGTCGGAATCATTTCGCGCGGCGGTTCCGGCGTTGCCACCAGCGTGCCGTCGGCCAGCGGCACGCGCAGATACGGCGCCTGCGCGCGCGGTCGACGTAGCGCACGTCGCGCGGGCCGTACAACACGGCGCCTTTCATCAGAGTTTCCTCACTGCACCGGCTCCCTTGCTGTCGACGTTCGTTCTCGGGCTGACGGAGACCCTGCGGGCCATCGCACGGGTGATGCCGGGCGTCATTTGCAGCAGTCCGGACCGCAGCATGCCTTGCTCGTCGCCGGACTCCTGGTGCCGAGCGGGGTTGGCTTCACACCGCGAATGAACGCGCTCATGAACTTGCCCTCGATCTGCGAGGCGAACGTCTCGGGATCGAGGCCGCTCCCGACGAGGAACGCCGCCGCGTCTTCCGCCTTGTAGATGCGCGTCGGCTCGATCTCCACGCGGCGGAAGCCGGCATCGGCGAGCAGATCGCGATACTCGAGCTCCTCGAGCGCGCCGGCGACGCAGCCGATCCACAGCTCCATGCTGCGCCGCACTTCCGGCGGCGCTTCGCCGCGCACGACGACGTCGGATACGGCGAACCGTCCGCCGGGCTTGAGCACGCGGAATGCCTCGCGCAGCACGCGCGACTTGTCCGCCGAGAGATTGATGACGCAGTTGGAGATGATGACGTCGACGGAGCTGTCGGGGAGCGGGATGTGCTCGATCTCGCCTTTGAGAAATTCCACGTTGTCCGCGCCGGCGCGGCGCTTGTTTTCGTTGGCGAGTGCCAGCATCTCGTCGGTCATGTCGAGGCCGTAGACTTTCCCGGTCGGGCCGACGCGTTTTGCCGAGAGCAGCACGTCGATGCCGCCGCCGGAGCCGAGATCGAGCACGGTCTCGCCTTCGTGCAGCTGCGCGAGCGCCGTGGGATTGCCGCAGCCGAGCGACGCGAGCAGCGCCTCGGCGGGGACACCGGACTTTTGACCTTCCTCATAGAGGTCGGACGTGATCGGGTCCCAGGCTTCGGTGGTCGAGCCGCAGCAGCCGCTCGAGCCGCAGCACGACGTAGCGGTGTTCCCTTCGATGACGCGCTGGGCGGCCTCGCCGTACTTCCGGCGCACCGAGTCCTTCACGGCGGTCGACTGGTCCTGCGCTGGCGTGGACATGTGAGCTCCGGACTGAGGTTGATCGAGATTTCTTGATGATTCAGAGAAAAGAAAAGCCGTTCAGTTGCAGCACGACGATCGGACGGCAAGCCGTCGCCCGGATTTGAGCGACTCGAGAATGCCGCGCGCCTCGGCGAGCGCGTCGGCATTCAGCGAGTAATAGTTCCAGCGGCCCTCGCGGCGGCCGGTGATGATGCCAGCGTCGCTGAGCGTTTTCAAATGCCACGACAACCGCGACTGCGCGAGGTCGAGATCGGCCATCAGGTCGCAGACGCACCGCTCGCCGTCCATGAGCAACAGGACGACGTCCATGCGGATCTGGTCGGAGAGCGCGTGGAACAGCTCAGCGGCGCGAGCGGTGTCGATGCGGGTCGAGGTGGTCACGCGGGGTAATGTATCTGGTTTTCTTGATGCGTCAAGGGTGGTGGAACGGTGGAACGGTGGAACGGTGGAACGGTGGAACGGTGGAACGGTGGAACGGTGGAACGCTTACGGTCCCAGACGGACGATGGTGACGCCGTCCATCGAGTCCAGATGCGCGCGGAAGCCCCAGCCGAAGGCCTTGTCGGTGATTGCCAGGGCGATGTCGGTCGGACCGGCTCTGAGCGGGAGGTCGACGAATTCCGTTTCGGGGCCGAGCGCGCCGAGGAAGTCGGGCGACTTCGAGCCGTAATCGTTGCGGCCGTTGTAGACACGCTGCCCGTCGACGTAGACGCCGACGCCGTCGCTATATGAGAACCATAAACGCCGCGTCTGGGCGTGGTTCGACACGAGCCGAATCCTGGCGTACGCGACGCCCCACCCTGCTCCGCCGAACACGTTCATCGTCTGCGGACCGGCGGCGTTGCCGAGCTGCTTCGTCAGGTCGATCAAGCCGGAGGCGTCAGGCCGCGAGGGGACCCAGCGAACCGTGTCGGACGCCGCGAATTCCGGCAGCGTGGCCGGCGGTTCGATCGACGTTGCCGGTTGGCGCGGCGAGAGGAGCCAACCCGTGATGCGCGTCGATGCAAAGCTGTCGAGCGCCGGCGCGAGCGGTGCCAGCGAGGGGCGGGCGTTCGCGTCGACGGACAGTCCGCGCAACTCGGCCGGCTGCTTGTACTGATCGGGAATCGCCCAGAAGCCGACGCCGCCGGCGATCGGTTCGCGCACGAGGCGGGTGCGCAGCACGGGCCGCTTGTCGCCGCCGAGGTAGACGTCGGCGCGCGAGCCGGCGAGAACGATGCGCACGGCGAGATCGCCGCGGCGATGCGAGCGCGGCACGACCGCGGTGTACGTGGAATCGTTGTACAGCTGCCAGGTCGTCTCGCCCTGGAACACGGGCTGGTACTGCATGTCGATCCAGCAGCCGCAGTCCGTCGACGAACGGAAATACAAGATCTCATAATCGGCGGCCGAGGCCATGCGGAAGGCGACGCCGGCGAACTGTCCGGCGGGCGGGGCGAGGACGAAGCGCAGCTCGCCGTCGAGCAGCTGCACGTCGGGGCGATAGGCAATGCCGGACACGAGGGCAATCGCGTCGGGACGCGGCCTGGCGTCGGGGGCGAGCGTGGCGCGTTCGACGTGCCAACCCGAGGGGTCGGCGAGCTGCGCGCGGGGCGCGGACGCGATCGTCGTGGTGAGAATGCCTGCGAACACCACCAGGCGGCGGACTTCGGATGCAGCGGTCATCGTTACCTCCGGTGCAAGGGTGTACCTGCGACCGGAGACGCATGCTGCAAGAAATCCCCGGCAGCAGGCGGCCAGGGATTCCGTCTTATCGATCGTGTCGAACGCACTCGCGCCGAAGCGCGTGCCCCTGCCCGACACGGTCAGAATCGAGTTGTGACGGGAGAGTAGGTTTGGGAGAGCGGAGAGTCAATCGCTCGAGATGAGAGTTGGCATAATCCGTACAGCGTCGTGACTCGAGGCAGCTGAACAGCGGTCAGCGGTGGCTTCTGCCGCTGTCCACCGTTCCACCGTTCCACCGTTCATCCATTGGCTATGCCCGAAGAGATGGACTCCCGCGCCCCGTGGCGCCTTGCTCGACCGCGACAAGCGGCGCGCTTCATCGGACGCGCGCTCACCCTGCACTGCCCGAATTGCGGCCGCGGGCCGGTGCTGCGCGACTGGTTTCATTTGCGCGTGCGCTGCGGCAATTGCGGCGTGCGGCTCGAGCGCGGCGAGCACGATTACTTCAGCGGCTCGATTCTGCTGAGCTACTCGATCGGCACGCTGGTGTTCGCGATCGTGCTGGCGATCATGATCATCGTCAACTGGCCGGTGGTGCCGTGGACGGCGCTCGAGATCGTGCTGCCGGCGATCATCCTGCTCTTTCCGATCGTGTTCTTTCCGTTCTCGAAGCTGCTCTGGCTGTCGGCCGACCTGATCATGCGCCCGGTGACGGCGGAGGAGCTGGAGTGGCATCGGTCGACGGACGCGCAGTTCTCGACCGAACGCCATGCTCCAACCGAGTCCGTCAAACGCCGAGACTGATCTCGTACAGCTCGGCGTCGGGCCGCTGGTGCCAGTCGGCGGGGTAGGTGCGGACGCGACGCCAGACGTCGTCGGCCGAAAAGAGGAGCGATGGGCCGCGGCGCCGATCGTACGACGGCGGCGGCAGCTCGCGCACGGTCCACTCGCGACCGTCGCCGCCGGTGAAGATCCTGGTGACGTTGCGGTCGGCTACGCGCTGAGCGGCCGATTCGGCGGAGCTGGATGAGCTCGACCCGCCCGACTCGCCAGCGCTCTCGGCGCTGTCTGGAGGGTCGGACGGTTCCTGAAAATCATGAGACACGGGAGTCCTCGCGGCGCCTTGCGAGCTCGCCTTGATAAGTAGGGCGTTCATCATGCTGCCCGCGCCGAGACGACGGCCGGTTTCACGACGCCGGTTCCCGCCTGCAAATCAGCCAAGTACATCATCATCCCTGCTGCAGCTTCATATCGATTGTCCAGCAACCCGCATGCCGAGCTCACTTGGGGTCTGGAGGTTGCTGAAGGGCAGATGCCAGGAGCTAGTCGCTAGCGGCTAGTTGGGGGGCTAGAGGCTGGTGGCTGGTTTGCTCCTTGGATCTGAAATCTGGTGGCTGGCATCCGCTCACGACTCTGTCTTCCTATCCTTTCTCCTCTCTCGACGAATGCCTCACCGCACCTTCACCGATTCCGTCGGCCGCGCCTGGGATGTGTGGCTGGTGCAGCCGGAGTATGTCGAGCGCCGGCGCGGCGCCAGTGAGGCGAGCGCACCGAGAGTCGAGCGGCGCGGCCGACGCGAGTTTCGCGCCCCATTGGAAGGCAAATGGGTCGACGGTTGGCTCTGCTTCGAGACCAAGGGCGAGAAACGCCGCCTGGCGCCGGTGCCGCCGGACTGGCTGGAGCTCCCGATTGGAACGCTCGAGCAACTCTGCTGCTCCGCGGCGGAGGCGCGGCGGTCGAGGAGATTGATCGAGTAGCTTCTGGTCCGTGGTCGCGGACGAGGCGCGGATTGGCTCCGAGTGGGGGGATCGAGCTCCGCGCGGCTGGGCAAAAAGACAAACAAGGCCTTTGTGGCGGTGGCGTCTCGATCAACTACACACCCCTCGACTCCGCGAACGCCGCAGTCCCCATGGGATCTGTGCAGCGCGAGAGACCATCGCGCCGCAGAGGCCCCAACGGGTTGGAACACCGATGGCACGGAGGAGACGGATCAAACGGATAAAAAACCAAGTGCGTTTGGGGTGCGGCGCGACGGACTCGGTGCGCCAGTTGCAGCCCATCCGCGCCTCGTCGCCATTCTAGTTTCCGCCCTCGTCCGCGTCCCCAACTCAGTCCAACCCGATTCGGCGCACCAGACTCACCCCGCGCGACAACCACGGACCACGGACTATGGACCATGGACCATGGTGACCTCGGACCCGAGCTACGAGCGCGTTTTGGCGCGATGAGCGAATTCTAAAATCAGCCCCGGTCAATCGGCGTTCATCTGCGCAATCTGCGGCCTCGTCTTGCTGTCGAGCGTGACCCGGCTAGAGATCGGCGGCGGGGGGCGGCTCGGCGGGGGGAGCGGAGGGTTTGGTCATCCAGCGGAACAGCGCCGAAACGAGCTTCCAGAGCAGGTACAGCGGCAGCACGACGAAGAGCCCGATCTTCACCGCGGCGATGCCGATCGTCAACACGAACGCGACGACACCCATCAGCGCACCGCCGACCATCAGTACGAGGAAGATCGGCAGCCCGAACAGGAACAACACGAACAGCACGGGCAAGGCGAGCACGCCCATCACCATCAGCAGCGGCAGGCCGATGCCTTTGAGCAGGAGCGCCAGCGGCAGCAGAAGAGCGAGTCCGCCGAAGCCCTTGAACAACCACCGGATTGCCGCGAGGCGCAGCACCAGCCACCGAATTGCCGACCACATGTCGTCCGCCCTCGTTGCGCGAGATGACAGACCGTACGGCGGTCAGGCCGTCGCGGTTTCGACCAGCTGATCCAGTCCGGCCGCGCCGTCATTCATGAGGGTGCCGACGTAGAAATCGCCGAAGGCGGCGTACTTGGCGCTCACCTCGTCGAACCGCATGTCGGTGACGAGCTTCTTGAAGTCGAGCGGATTCTTCGCGAACAGGGTCACGCCCCATTCCCAGGCGTCGAAGCCGATGGCGCCGGTGATGATCTGGACGACGCGGCCGGCGTAGCGGCGGCCCGTGAGGCCGTGGGCCCACATCAGGCGGCTGCGCTCGTCGAGGGTGAGCGTGTACCAGTTCTGCCCCGCGTCGCGCGTCTTGTCCATGGGATAGAAGCAGACGTACGGCATGGCGTCGGGGATGGGCGGATACAGCCGGCGCTGCACGTGCGCGGTATCGCGTTCGGCGGCGGCCCGCGTCGCGAGCTCCTTCACATAAGTCTCATCGCCGACGCTGCCGCCCCGCTCGGCCGCTTCGCGCGACAGCTTGGCGGACAGGTGGTAGAGACCGGCCTCGGTGACGCTGAGAAACGAATAGGCGAGGCGCATGCGCTGCATGGCGGGCAGCTTGAGCGTCGCGGCCTGCGCGTCGCCGATCTCCTCGAGCGTCGGACGGAAGTGCATGACCATGACATCGGCACTGGATCCGATCAGCCGGACGAACGCCGTCCAGCCCTTTTCTGGCCGGGGAAAATTTCCCTGTGTCGCGGTGACACCGGACTGTACGCGAGAGGAGACAGTCGCTCCGGAGTGCGCGACGGTGCAGTCGCGGTCGATCGTGAAGATCTGATGCAACGCGTACCAGCCCTCAAGCGTTTCAGGAGGATACGCGACGGGTTGCGATGGTTCGGAAGTCATGATCGAAAGCTAATTCCACCTGGTTTTACGCCGATACTTCTGAACGGCATCCCGTTTGCCTTAAGCGTGGGTACCGGCAGTTGATGGAACTCGATTCAACCGGATGGCAGAGGATTGTATGTCGCATGAGACCTTGGCGCAGGACGGCGCGAACCGGACGGACGGCCAGGACAGCCGCCGCCGCGAGCTGCGCGCACTCCTGTTGTCGGCCGCGGATACGGCGCGTCAGGACCGGCGGATGCATCGCATCGCCGAGCGAGTTGCTCGCCCGGTAGGACGCGCGTTGCGCGACCGGGTCTCGATGCTCCTCAGCGCCGCGGGTTGACCGCGGCGTTTTTATTGGACGCTGACCGCGGCACCTGTACGGGCGCCGCGGCGCGGCAGTAGTTCCGCAGCGTTCCCTCGTCGCACCGGTTCCAGTCGTCGGGAATCGGGCGCAAACGGCGGCGCTCCGCCCCAGCCTCGAAGCACAACCAGCCGGCACCCGACTTGGCGGGCAGCGACGTACGGCCGACGCTCAAGCGGCGGTCGCCCTCACGCCGCTCGTTGTCGATGTCGTCGTCGCTCGTCGACCGGCGATCGTAGCGCCGCCGCTCATTCGCACGCGGCACGACGTCGAACGCCTGCCAATCGCGTCCGTCGTCGCCCACGAACATTCGCATGCTCATGTGCTGACCTCCCTTTCAACGATGCGCGGCGGGACCTGCCGACGCCAGCGCACCCCCGCTGCCTCTGTCCGCTTCAATCGTTCGCATTGATGGTGCCAGTAGAGCTCGGAACGGTGGAACGGTGGAACGGGTGCTTCGCTTGAACGGTGGAACGGGAACTACCCTGACCTCAGATTTCAGCGGTTCCACCGTTCCACCGTTCCACCGTTCCACCGTTCCACCGTTCCACCGTTCTCATCGCCGCGGCTGGAACTTGGGATGCCTGGCGGTCCAGCGGAAACGCACGGCGGTGGCGGCGGCCATGACGACGCCGCAGAGGATGATGCCCACCTTTTCGGCGTCGAGGAGGTCCATCGGCGAGTTGTCGAGATGCTGGTCGGTGGCCGCGCCGTGGATGACGAACAGCAGCGCGACCGCGTACGTCAGATAGTGGAGAATCTCCCAGCGCTGGCGCCCGATCTCGGCGCGGTAGATCGACGTGATCACCGTGAAGATCAGCAGATACAGCGTCACGGCGCCGAGCGAGTTGATGATCGGCTGCTCGGGCGAGTGGATCGGAAAGAGGATGTCGCCCACGCCGAAGACCGGCTTGTCGACGAACAGCAGCGGAACGGGATGGAGCACGGCCAGTCCCAGCGCGATGTACGCCGTCCAGTTGTGCAGCATCAGGAGATTGATGCGCCGGTGCGGCCAGCGCTTCCACGGGTTGTAGCGCGCCGACATCAACAATCCGAGCAGCACGTTGACGCTGAGCAGATAGACGGCGGCGAGACCGAGGTACGAGGTGAGGTCCTTGGGTGTCATGACTCCTTAACGGCTGTGAGGGCGCCCGCGTTCGCACGACGGCACGGCGGCTGCACTGCCTGCCGGCAACACGAGACTGGACGACCGGGTGATTCGCTCCTGGAAGGGCATACTCGCGGGCTGCCTGCTGGCAGCGCCGCTCGCGGCGCAGAGTCCCGACTCCGCCGAGCACAAGACGTTCTTCGTCAAGCACGACATCGGACTGGCGGTGGGCGCCGCGGCGTTGAGCGCGGGCATCTCGATCTTCGATCCGCGCATCGCGCGCTTCTTTCAGGACACGTCGTACCTCCACGTTCGCGAAGGACGAAAACTGGACGCTGCGTTCACGCACATCAATGAGACGACGCTCACCGTGGGCGGTCTCGTTCTCTATGGGATCGGCAAGCTGTTTCACTCCGAGCTGCTGTCGGACGTGGCGTTCCACACCGCCGAATCGGTCGCCGCGGCGAGTCTCACCGCGCAGGTGATTCGCGGACCACTCGGCCGCACGCGGCCGCTGGACGTCAACCCGCCGTACGAGGATCAGTACGACTTTCACTTCGGCAAGGGGTTCACGTCGTTCCAGAACCGCGCGTTCCCGTCGATCCACTCGTCATCGGGCTTCGCCGCGGCGTCGGCGATCGTGGCCGAGATGCACCGACGCGATCCGAAGGCGATGTGGTGGGTGGCGGTGCCGGCCTACGCGCTCGCGCTCACGCCCGGACTCTCACGCATGTACCTCGGCCAGCACTGGGCGAGCGACATCTTCTCCGGCGCGGTGCTGGGGACGTTCTACGGATGGCGGATCGTGGACTACTCGCACGCGCACCCGACGACGCCCGTCGACCACTTCTTTCTCGGGAAAGTAAAGAAGGTGCAGGTGGGGATGGGGCCGGATGGGGAGATGCTGGTCGGGTGGAGTACCGAGTTTTAGCCAGCTATGCGGCCGCTCGGGCCGCCCTCGCGCGCGATTGAAGCCCCGAGAGACCCGACCGGGAGCCGTTCAGCCGTTCGCCTGCTCAACCGCCTCTCTCAATCTCCCAATCCCGTCCCGAATCTCCTCGACGCTCACCGCGCCAACCGAGATCCTGAACCACCCCAGATCCGCCGGCGAGCCGAACGCGTCGAACGGAACGACGGCAAAGCCCGCGCTCTCGAGCAGGTAGCGGCGCACGTCGTCGTCGGTCGCCAGCAGCGTGCCGTCGCGCGTGCGCTTGCCGCGCAATCCGAAGTACGCGCTCACGTAGATCGCGCCGCGCGGCTTCACGCAGTCGACGGGGAGTCCGTCGCGCTTCATCGAGATCAGACCGTCGTACACCGCGTCGAGCCGCGCGGCGACTTCGCGGCGCATGCCGTCGAGATAGCGATCGACGCTGTCGTGCGCGCAGAGAAAGCGCGCCGTCGCCACCTGCTCGGCGCGCGGCGCCCAGGCGCCGACGTGGCCGACCACGTCCCCCATCGGCTTGATCACGTCGGCTGGACCAACCGCCCAGCCGACGCGCAGGCCGGTGGAGGCGAATGCTTTCGAGATCGCGTCGATTTCTATGGTATAAGGTGCAATGCTGGGGCGGAGCCCCACCGGCGTGACGTGCGCGGCGCCGCCCATCGTCAGCATCCAGTAGACCTGATCGTACATCACGTACAGCGGACGCTCGCTCGAGCCGCGGCGCGCGTTCTCCTCGAGCACGAGGTCGCAGATCGCGCCGAGCGTGTCGGCGTCGAACAGCGTGCCGGTGGGATTGAGCGGAGAGTTGAGCGCGAGCAGGCGTGCGTCGCGCAGCAACGGGCGCAGACGATCGGCGGTCGGCAGGAACGCCGTGCGCTCGTCGCAGACGAGCGGCACACGTTCGGCGCCGATGAGCTGACAGTAGTAGTCGTTATTCCACGAGGGCGCGCCGTAGATGACGCGCTCGCCGGGATCGACGACGGCGCGGTACAGCGCGTAAATCACCGGGCGCGCGCCGGACGCGATGAGCACCGACTCGATCGGCACGTCGCGATGAAAGCGCTGGCGATACAGCTCGCACACGGCGCGGCGCAGCGACTCCATGCCGTTCGGCGGCGGATAGGTCGACTCGCCGGCGCGCAGCGCGTCGACGATGCCGTCCTCCAGCTCGCGCGGAATGCGGAATTGCTTCGAGCTGAAATCGCCGACGGTGAGATTGACGATCTTTCTACCCGCGGCAGCCTGCGTTCGGACTTCAGCGGCGATGCGCAGGATGGCAGAGGCCTGCAGTCCCTGCGCGAGCTGCGAGAGACGGTGCGCGGCGGCGGCGCGTTCGGTGTCGGGCAGCGACATGGTGGTCATGGAGCGACCTCGTGAAAGCTGACGCCCTTTTCGTGGTCGAGCGCCCAGCGCAGGCCCCACGAATCCTCGAACAGAATGAGCGGATTGCCCTTCGCGTCGTAAAGCAACATGCGGCCCCGGTCGCGCGCAATGCGCTCGATGTCGTCGATGGGCCCGGTGACCCAGCGCGGGTAGCGGGCGGCGATGCGCTCCAGACGGCACGACGCGCCGTACTCGTGCTCGAGGCGGTGGAGCATGACGTCGAACTGGAGCAGCCCGACGGCGCCGACGATTGGCGTGGGGCTGGCGATGTCGGTGCCCGAGGTGAAGAACACCTGCGCCGCGCCTTCTTCCGTGAGCTGCCGCAGCCCGGTGTCGAGCTGCTTGCGGCGCATCGGATCGGCGATGATGATTCTGGCAAAATGCTCCGGCGCAAAGCGCGGGATGCCGCTGAACTCGAGATCGCCATCCGTGGCGAGCGTGTCGCCGATGCGCAGCGTGCCGCGGTCCATGACGCCGATGACGTCGCCGGGCCACGCTTCTTCGACCGCGGTGCGCTCGCGGGCGAGGAACTGCTGCGGCGAGGCGAGCCGCATCAGCTTTCCAGTTCTCATATGCTTGACCGACATCCCGGCCTCGAACCGGCCGGAGCAGATGCGGACGAAGGCGACGCGGTCGCGATGCTTGGCATCCATGTTCGCCTGGATCTTGAACACGAAGCCGGTGAAGCGTTCGTCCAGCGGCGTGATGGTGCCGGCCGTCGATTCGCGCGGCGCGGGCTCGGGGGCCAGCTCGAGGAACTCGCGCAGAAACGGCTCGACGCCGAAGTTGGTCAGCGCGCTGCCGAAGAACACGGGCGAGAGATCGCCGGCGAGAACGGCCGATTCGTCGAACGGATGGCCGGCCTCGTCGAGCAGCGACACGTCCTGCACCAGTCGACCGTGTGATTCGCTCCCGAGGAGATCGCGGATCACCGCGTCGCCGAGTGAGCCGACCTGCACGCCGGCGCGGCTCGCCCCGTGGTCCTCGGCCCGCTCGAACAGGTGGATCTGCTTGCGGCGGCGGTCGTAGACGCCGACGAAAGCGCCCTCGCGATGGATCGGCCAGGTGACCGGGTGACAGGCGATGTCGAGATCGGCCTCGACGTCGCTCACGAGCTTGAGCGGATCCTCGCCGACGCGGTCGCACTTGTTGACGAAGGTGAAGATCGGCATGCGCCGCCGCTTGCAGACGCTGAACAACTGTCGCGTGCGGTCCTCGACGCCGCGACGGTTGTCGAGTAGCATCACGGCGCTGTCGGCGGCGACGAGGGTGCGGTAGGTGTCCTCGGAGAAGTCCTCGTGGCCAGGCGTGTCGAGCAGATTGATGTGGTATCCTTCATATTGGAACTGCATCACGCTGGACGTGACCGAGATGCCGCGCTCCTGCTCGAGCTTCATCCAGTCGGACGTGGCATGTCGTGCGGCACGACGCGATTTGACGGAACCGGCAAGATGGATCGCGCCACCGTAGAGCAGCAGCTTCTCGGTGAGCGTGGTCTTGCCGGCGTCCGGATGGCTGATGATCGCGAACGTGCGCCGCGTCTGCACGGCATCACGCAAGAGGTGGTCGAGCTCGAGCGACACGACGAATTGCCTAGATTCAGTGAAGAGAGGAGCAGGAACGCAGCGAGGGCCGATCCCGCAGGATCTGGCCCTCGGACATCTCTCGTAAGGTAACGAACCATCCCGCCGCTCAGGAGTGTGCCGTGACCCCGTGGGTCAAACGTCTGATCGCCGCCAATGTCGTCGTGTTCTTCCTCCAGAACACGGTTCGTGGGCTCACCGGGACGCTGGCATTCGTGCCGGCGCTGGTTCTCGCGCGCCCGTGGACGGTGATCACGTACATGTTCGTCCACGCGAGCATCACGCACATCCTGTTCAACATGATCGCACTGTACTTCTTCGGCCCGCGGGTGGAGGAGCGGCTCGGGGCGAATCGGTTTCTCGTGCTCTATTTCCTGAGCGGAATCACGGGGGCGATCCTCTCGTTCGTGTTCGCGCCCTACGCCGCGATCGTCGGCGCGTCGGGCGCGATCTTCGGCGTGCTGGTCGCGTTCGCGCGCTACTGGCCGCGCGAGCGGATCTACATCTGGGGCGTGCTGCCGATCGAGGCGCGACTGCTGATCGTGCTGGCGGTGCTGTGGACGTTGTGGAGCGGGTTCAACGGATCGCGCGGCGGCGTGGCGGACTTCGCGCACCTGGGCGGCATCGTCGCCGGCTGGTTCTACATCATGTGGGTCGACCGGCAGCATGGCGCGCGGAAGTTCCGCGCGAAGACGACGCCGAAGATCGGCCGCGACATGCTGGCGAACTGGCAACGGGTCGATTCCTCGCGCGTGCACGAAATCAATCGCGACGAAGTGAATCGGATTCTCGACAAGATCAGCCGGTCGGGGCTCATGAGTCTGACGCCGCAGGAGCGGTTGTTCCTGTCGAACTTCGTGCCGCCGGATGATCGAGTGCCGCCGGTGAGTTGACGTTGGAGCGAGCTTCACGGCTCACGGACTGGCTGCTCGCGCCGTAGACATTCCAAGCCTGCGCAACGCGAGCCCCAGTCCAGAGTCGCGAGGCGGGAGCTGGCAGTCCGCAGCCGTATCTAATTATCCCGCAGGGAGCGTTGAGTCGTGAGCGGCTCGGAACATCCAATGTGTCTCCTGGAGCGCGCTCTCAGCTCAGCGCTCCTCCTCTCGACGTGGCTACTGCTGCCAGCTCCGACGCTGCCACCTGTTGACTATAGACTGGGGCTCGAGTCGCGCAGGCTCGGAGCATCTACGCCGCGCGAGGCCAGCCCGAGCACCGTACAGCTGACTTTCATTCCGCTTTCATCGTCAGCGCCGGATCCGCGCGACTGGCTTTCACCGCCGGCAGCCACGATGCCGCGAGGCTCGTCAGCGCGAGCAGCACCGCGACGGCGATCAGCGTGAGCGGATCGTTCGGGGCGACGTGGAAGAGCAGCGCGCCCATGACCCGCATGCCGGCGAGCGCGGAGACCGCGCCGAGCACCAGGCCGACCAGCGCGAGGCGGGCCCCCTGCGACACGACGAGCCAACGCACCTGAGCGGCCTGCGCGCCGAGCGCGAGGCGAATGCCCATCTCGCGCGTGCGATTGCGCGCGACCTGCGCGAGCACACCGTACACGCCGACGACGGCGAGCGTCATGCCAATCACCGCAAACGCGAGCAGCAAGACCGTGAGAAAGCGCGTGCGCGCCAGCGAGCGACTCCGCAGCGCCTCCATCGTCGTGACCTGCAGCAGCGCGATCGTCGGATCCATGTCGTGCAGCACCGCGCGAACGCCGGCGGTCATGGCCGCCGGCTCGCCACGCGTGCGCACGACGAGATTTGCGTAACCGGCGATCTGCTGCGTCGACGACTGGAACGCCTCGACGCGGGGCGCGACGTCCAGGCCATCCGAGTGCTCGTCACCGACGACGCCAATGACGGTGAGCCACCTCGTGGTCGCCGTCGGCGCCTTGTCGAACGCGATGCGCTGACCGATCGGGTTCTGGTCCTTGAAGTAGGCCCTGGCGAGTGCCTCGTTGATCACGACGACGTGGGTCGTGGAGGGGCGATCGTCATCGCTGAATACGCGTCCGCGGAGGAGCGGCTCCTTCATCGTCGCGAAGTACGATGGCGAAACGATCGACATGCCGATCTCGGGCACGAAGTCGTTGGCGGGACGGCCGTACGCGATGAACTCGGTCGTCCATGAGACTCCTGTGAACGGCACGTTCATCGCCGTCCCAACGCTCACCACACCCGGCAGCGCGGCGACCCGGGCCTGGATTTGACGCATGAACGCGTCCTGCTTCGCGTCAGTGTCGTACTTGTTGTTGAGACCCACCGCGGCGACGAACACGTTGTGCGGGTCGAAGCCCGGATTGACCTGCCGGAGTTGCAGGAGACTGCGCACGAGCAGGCCGGCGCCCACCGTCATCACCAGCGCAAGCGCGACTTCGCACACGACGAGCAGCTCGCCCCAGCGTCTGGCCGTGCGGCCGAGCGCCGCGCCGCGGCCGCCCTCCTTGAGCGACGCCGCCGGATCGCGACGCCGGAACCAGAGTGCCGGCGCGATGCCGAAGATGAGTCCACTCACCAGCGTGATGCCGACGACGTAGAGCAGCACCGAGGTGTCGACGCCGAAGTCGTGCACGCGGAGCATGCGCTCGGGCTGCAACCGGACGAGCAGCCGCGTACCGAGCCAGCCGAGCGCGAGCCCGCAGGCGCCGCCGGCAAGCGACAACACGAGACTCTCGACGAGCGCCTGACGGACGAGCCGCCCGCGACCGGCGCCGAGCGCAAGGCGCAATGCTGCTTCGCGTTCGCGACCCGAGGCCTGCACGAGCAGCAGGTTGCCGACATTGGCGCAGGCGATGAGCAGCAGGAACGCGACGGACGTGAGCAGCACGAGCAGCGGAAGCCGCGTGTCGCCGACGAGAAAACGGTGCAGCGGCACCATCGACGCGCCCATCACCCGATTGGTGACGGGATATTGCCGCTGCAGCCGCTCGACGACCGTCTGCAACTGCGCGTTCGCCGCGGCGATCGTCACGTCGGGCTTGAGGCGCGCCACGGCACGCACGCCATGTGCGCGGCGGAAGCCGATGTCGGCGCGCTCCTTTGCCGACCACTCCATCGTCTGCCAGGCGTCGATGCCGTCCGCCGGGTACGAGAAGCCGGGCGGCATCACGCCGATCACCTGCATCGATGTGCCGTCGAGCACGATGCTCTTGCCGACGATCGATGGATCCGCGCCGAACATCTGCCGCCACGCACGATCGCTCAGCACCGTGACGTGCGTGCCGCGCGCAAAGCTCTCGTCGAACGTGAAGGTGCGTCCGAGCGCGGCGCGAACGCCAAGGGTCGAGAAGAGATTGCCGATAATGGTGGAAGTGCGGAGCACCTGCGGATCGCCGCGGCCGGTGAGTGTGCTGCGGCCGACCCCTTCGAAGTAGCCACTGACGTCCTGAAAGTCGGCGACGCCGGCGCGCCAGTCGAGCAGGTTGGCCGGCGCGGCGAACTGCATGTGCCACTGCTTCTCCGGATTGTCCTCACCGACCACCACCAGCCGATCCGGTGCCGGAAACGGCAGCGGTCGCAACACGACCGCATTCACCGCCGAGAAGATGGCGACGTTCGCCCCGATGCCGAGGGCCAAGGTGATGATCGCAGCCGCGGCAAGCGCAGGTGTACGGCGCATCGAGCGGTGCGCGAACCGCGCGTCGGACGCGGCATCTTCGAGCCACGGCAGCCGCCGCACGTCGCGGTGCTCCTCGCGCACGCGCTCGACGCCGCCGAAATGCGCGAGGGCGACCCGCCGCGCCTCGGCGGGCGACATGCCCGATCGAACGTTCTTTTCAGTTTCCTGATCGAGGTGAAAGCGGATCTCCTCCGTCAGCTCGCGGTCGGCGGCCGTACGGCGCAGCAGTGCGCGCAGCCGGGCGCGAGCTCTCTGGACCAGCGACATCGTTCGCCTCGTTCGCTCAGGTCATGTCGAGAATCAGCTCGACGGCGTTGACGTAGCGCTTCCACTGCGCGGTCTCGGCGCTCACGGCGCGGCGTCCGGCCGCGGTGAGCCGATAGTACTTCGCGCGGCGATTGTTCTCGGTGGTGAGCCACTCGTTGTCGATGAGGCCGCGCTGCTCGAGCCGCTGCAGCGCGGGATACAGCGAGCCCTGATTCACCTCGAGCAAGCCGCGCGATACTTGCTGGATGCGCTGGCTGATGCCCCACCCGTGCATCGGCGCGAGGGTGAGCGTTTTCAGAATGAGCAGATCGAGGGTGCCGCGAAGAACGTCGGATTGGTCGCCCATGCTTCTTCTGTCGGAAGTCGACATCAGAGTATGGTGCGTTCTGTCGGAAGTCAACAGGAGATCGACGGCGCGGGCGCCGGACGAATGAGTCCCCTGCGTCTCTTCACCCGATGCCGACCACCCCGGGGCGGCGCCGACTAGTGGCCGAACAGTCCCGTGATGCTGCCGCTGGCGAGCACGTGACCGCGCATCGAGAACACGAGCGTCGCGCCGGTGGTCTTGTTGCTCACGCCGGGAATCTTGTCCACGTCGAGCGCGTAGACGGTGAAGATGTAGTGGTGGTCGCCGTGTCCCTTGGGCGGACACGGGCCGCCGTAGCTGTTCATGCCGAAATCGCTGTAGCCGCTTTCGCCGCCGGCTGGCGAGTCGCTCTTGCCGGCGCCGGCATCGAGACTCGTGACCGATGAGGGAATGTTGAACACGAGCCAGTGCCAGTAGCCGCAGCCCGTCGGCGCGTCCGGATCGAAGCAGGTGATCGCGTAGCTCTTCGTGCCCTGCGGCGCGCCAGACCACGAGAGCTGCGGCGACACATTCTTGCCGCCGCACATCTGGAACACCTGCTCGCTCTTGAGCATGGCGCCATCGCTGAACGTGCGGCTCGTGACTTTCAATGTGGCGCCGTTCCTGGCGGCGTCAGGGGCGCAGACTGGGCGGGTTTGGGCTTGGGGCATTGGTCAGAGTGGCTAGGTGCTGGGTGCTGGTGCTAGCGGGATGCCGGTCGGCAGGTGCTGGCTGCTCCAGCCGCGGTCACGGTACTCTGCTTCGCGCAGGGTACGTAGGCAACCTGGACTGCACGCCGGCTAGTCCCCCAGCAGCCAGGAACTAGCACCTGGTTGGGACCGTTAACTCTGCTCCCGGGTACACGTCCTACAACCGTGAAACACCGGGGGGATTTCATGAGACCAGGCACCACTCGCGCTGGCCTGATCGCGGCGTCCGCCGCTCTGATCGGTGCGGCGGCATGCAGCAAGACGAGCCCGAGGATGGATTCGGGCCTCAAGCAGGATCTCGCGGCCGCTGCGCCAAGCTCGCTCGAGCTCGCGCCGCAGGCAACGCAAGCACAGGTGACCGTTTCGGCCATCGAAGCTGGTCCGGAATCCGCGCCCAAAGCGGCACCGAAGAAAGTGACGAAGCCGACGACCAAGCCCGCGCCGCGCGTGGCGTCACCGCGGCGCGTGCAGCAGGTCGCCAAGGCACCAACGCCGAAGCCGCTGCCGCAGCCGCAGATCGTCGAGGCGCAGGCCGCACCCGCTCCGGCGCCGAAAATCGAAGCTCCCGCGCCAGCGCGCGAACCCGCGCCGCTCGCACAACCCGTGAAGCCGCAGGGTCGTCAGCCGGGCGTGTACAGCACGGAAGCGCAAGTGTTCTCGAAGATGCCGTGGATCAGGCCGTGAGCGGTCGAGCGCAATGCCGCTCGGGCCGGCCACTGGCCGCATGAGAATTCTGATGAGATGACGGCCGAGAGTCGTCCGAATCGCGGTCCGTGTCTGACCGAGCGTCGGTTCCTCAGCTCTTGAGTTCCTGCCCGCTCAGCCGCTCGTCGCTTCCGGCGCGCCGGTACCAGTACGCAATTCCCAGCAAGAATGCGCTCGTGACGAGGTACGCCTCGATGCGCGCGATGAAATCGAAGTACGTCGTCGCGCCGTAGAACGCCGTGACGGCCGCGATCACCGCGAGACCGAGCCCGGTCTGGCGCAGCGAGGCCGATCGGCGCATGCGGCCGGCGGCGACGCACGCCACGCCGGTGCCGGCGAAGTAGATCACCATCAACAGCGTCGACGTGCTCGGGCTGTACGACATCGACAGCTCGACGAGCACCCACACGAACGTCCACACCCACGGCGCGAGCACGGCGACGCGAATGATGCGGCGTAGCTGCGCGGCGTACGTCCATTCCTGGCGTTCGCCGAGCGACACTCGTGTCGCAACGCGGAGCGTCGGCCAGAAGCGGGCGACGATCGCCAGGGCGATCGTTACGATGATCGCCGTACCGACCGGCTCCGTCGCAAATGGCGTGAACTGATACGACACGCGGCCGAGCAGCGCGCCGAGACTGCCGAGCGCCGCCAGCGCCAAGCATGCGGCACCCATGCCGAGCCAGGCGCGGCTCGGGCGCGCGCGGTGCAGGGTCAGCACGACAAGGCCAAGCGCCGAGAGAAACGCGATGCGGCCCGTCGGCTGCTCGAGCGGCAAGGCGAACGTTGCGCCAATGGCAAGGAGTACCGATGCAAACGCGGCCGCATCGCGCAGCGAGCCCACTGAGCGGCGCCAGGCGAAGGCGCCGATCACGACGGCGAGCGCGAAACCGGGAATGGCGGCGTGCACCGTGCCCACACCCAGCTCGAGCACGCGCAGCAGGTAGGCGCTGAACATCAACGGCATGAACGCGGCGTCGATCCAGTCGAGCAGATCGGCGCGGCTGCGCGCACTGGCCAGCACGCTCGACGTCGGCACGTTGGCGCTGTGGTCGAGCAGCACGAGCCAGCCGATCAGCGCCGCGCCGGTGAGGCTCGCCACGATCCAGGCGACGTCGCGCGACGAATGCGCGATCAACAACGCCGCGATCGCGAGCAACGTGAGCCAGCGCAGCGCGCCGCGCTTTCTCGTGGCCGGCGCGAACGGCATGATGCCGGCGCCGGCGATGACGAACGGCAGCGCGAGCGCGACCGCGAACGCAAGCGTGCCGGCGGTGTTCGCCAGCTCCGCCACGCCGCCGACGAACAGTGCCGCGACGAGATAGAACACGCGCCAGCCGACCGGCCAGTCGCGGTGACTGATCGCGAAGCACGCCGGCAGCATGACGACCGCGGCGTACAGCGCGAGCACGTACACGCTGCCGCGGCCGTCGCTCGTGACGAACGGCGCGAGCGCCGCGCCGCCGAAGCCAACGCACCACAGCGGCTCGTCGCCTTCGCCGTGCGCAAACACCGCCAGTGCCCACGACGCCACGGCCGCGCCGACGAACGCCACCCACGACGGCACGAGGTGGAATGCCGAGCTCGCGGCGTAGGCGCAGACCTGTTCGATCGCAAGCGCCAATCCCAGAATGCTCGAGCCGAACGAGCGCTCGGTGCGACGCAGGCGCACGCCCCACACGGCGATCGCCCCGGCGAACGCGAGACCGGCGAGCACGCGTACCGCCGGCGACAGCGTGAACAGACCGCGCGTGACGGCCCAGCTCAGGAACGTTCCGACGGCGGCGACGGCCGCGAGCACGGCGATCGCGAGCATGCCGTAGCGTCCGAGCACGCTCTCGAGGTCGCGCGTTCTGTTGCCGGCGCGCCGGTCCGGGCCGCGGCGGACGCGCGGCGGCGTGGCATCGACCGCGCTACTCGCACTCGACGCCGCGGCATGCGGGTCGTCGTGTACGTTCGTCGAGGTGCCGGCGACTTCGGCGCGGAGGGCGGCCAGTTCTACGGACATGGCGCGCAGGTTCTGTTCGAGCGCCGCGAGCCGTGCTTCGATCGGAGTAGGCGTCGTCACACCGGACCGGCCAGAGGTGGGAGCTGCCACTGAAAGATCCGATCCGTACCGGGCGAAGTCAATCCAAGAACGTCAATGCAGCTCGCCACTCAAGGGGGCGTTCTCCGCGTATGGCACGGGCTCGTACGTCACTTCGCCGCCGTATCGCTCTCGGCCGGTGATGAGACGGACGCCGCGCTGATATGTGAAGTACGCGTACGCCCATTGTATGAGAACGCTGATACGATTGCGGAAGCCGACGAGATACATGATATGGATGAACAGCCACAGCCACCACGCCGGCCGCCCCGACACCTGCATGCGCCCGCCGAACAGGTTCGCGATCGCCTTGTCGCGGCCGATCGTCGCGAGATCGCCCTTGTCGAAATAGTGAAACGGCCGCGTCGCCCGATGGCGCAGGATGCGCTTCACGTTTTCCGCGGCGGCGCGGCCGCCTTGCAACGCAACCTGCGCCACGCCGGGGTTGGGCCGCCCGTCCTCCTTCGTCGTGAACGCGAGGTCGCCGACGACGAACACTTCCGGGTGTCCGGGAATGGACAGATCCCGCTCGACGATGACGAGACCGCTCCGCGTCAACGGCACGCCGAGCGAACGGGCGAGCGGCGACGCGGTATTCCCCGCCGCCCAGAACACGTTGTGCGTCGGGATGCGCGTGTCGCCCATGTAGACGGCATCTGCCTCGATGCGCGTTACGGGAATCCCGGTGCGCACCTCCACGCCGAGCTCGCGCAGCTCGGCGGCGGCGCGTTCGGCGAGCGCGGCTGGAAACGACGGCAGCACGCGCGAGCCGGCCTCGATGAGCAGCACGCGGGTCTGCCCGGTGTCGATCCGCCGGAAATCGGAGCGCATCGCACGGCCGGCGATCTCCTGCATCACGCCGGCGAGCTCGCAGCCGGTTGGTCCGCCGCCGACGATCACAAAAGTCAAATGCGCCGTACGCTCATCGAGCGCCTCGGCCAGCTCGGCACGCTCGAAGGCGAGCAGAAAGCGGCGGCGAATCTCGATCGCGTCCTCGATCGACTTTAGGCCGGGCGCGAGCGCTTCCCACTCGGGATGTCCGAAATACGAATGCCGCGTGCCGGCGGCGACAATGAGATAATCGTACGACACGCTCCAGTCGCCGCGACAGTGCACGACGCGCGCTTCGACGTCGATCGCGCGTACGTCGCCGAGCAGCACCGTCGTGTTGTGCTGCCGGCGCAGCACGTAGCGAATGGGCGCGGCGATCTCGCTCGGCGCGAGCGTCGCCATGGCCGCTTGGTAGAGCAGCGGCTGGAAGACGTGATGGTTCGTGCGATCGATCACCGTCACGTCGACCGGCGCGCGACGGAGGCGGCGCGCGGCATGGAGCCCGCCGAATCCGGCGCCGACGATCACGACACGCGGCCGCGGGGACGTCATGCGAGCCGCTCCGATGTCGCGAGCCGCAACGAGGCGCGCGACACGCGCGAGGCCTGGGCCATCAGCTCGCGCATCACGGTCACCGCTTCCGCCACGTCCGGCGGCGAGGATTTCTGATCGCTGGACAACACGCCGGCCGCGATGTCGGAGAGCATCTGGGTCTCCCGCTCGATCGATGCCTCGCTCCAGCCGAGGCTGGAACGCTGCGCGCCGTGTTTGTCGGCGACGGCGCGGATGATCACCATGCTGTCGCGAATCAACCAGCCGTGATCGCCCGCGCGATCGGTACCCAGGACTCGAATGGTCGTCGCGATCTCCATGAGGAACGTCGCGGTGTGGTCGTCGATCTGTTCGTCGTCGAGCGGCACGGCCTCGGCGATGCCATGCGGCGAGCGCATCTGCGTGCGCCACTGCAGCAGAATGTCGGGAATGCGCTGAACGAAACGTACCGCGATCGGCTCGAAGCTGGTCTGTGATCGCGGGCGCGACGGCTGTTTCATTTCCGGCATCGAAGCAGACGCCCCGTCGCGCATTCCGGGACGCGGCAGCCAGAGCGTGAACGTCGAGCCCTTCTGCAGCGCGCTCTGCACGGTGATCTCGCCGCCCATCAATCGCGCGAGACGCCGGCTGATCGTGAGTCCGAGTCCGGTGCCGGATGACGCCCGCGTGTAGCCCGATTCGGCCTGAGTGAAGGGCTCGAAGATGCGGTCGAGCTGATCGGGCGCGATCCCCGGCCCGGTGTCGCGCACGCGAATGGCGACGTACGGTGTTTCCTGTCGCAGCGATGGCCGCTCCGGCGGCGTGTCGACGCACTCGCAGCTCACCACCACGCTGCCGCCGGCCGGCGTGAACTTCACCGCGTTGGCGACCAGATTCGTCAGCACCTGCCGGACGCGGTGCGCGTCGCCGACGTATTCGCTCGCGCGCTCGCCTTCGCAGGTCTCGGACAGACTCACGGACCGCGACGCCGCCTGCGGGCGCACGAGCGCGAGCGCGTCGTCCACGGTTTCACCGATGATGGCGCGTTCACGCTCCACCGTGAGGGTGCCGGATTCGACCTTTGCCAGATCGAGCACCTCGTTGACGAGTCCGAGCAGATGATTCGTGCTCGCCGAGATGCGTTCGATCTGCGTCCGCTGGCTCGGCGTAAGCGGACCGGAGAGACCCAACTGCATGAGCTGCGTGTACCCGATCACGGCGTTGATCGGCGTGCGGATCTCGTGGCTCATCGTCGCGAGGAAATCGGACTTGGCGCGGTTGGCCGAGATGGCGTCGGCGCGCGAGCGCTCCGCCTCGCGATAGAGCCGTGCGTTGTCGATCGCCGCGCCGGCGCGGCGCGCCAGCTCTTCGCCGAGCGCAAGATCGTCGGCAGTGTAGTGGCGGTCCGATTCGGTGGCGATCAGCGTGATTGCCCCAAACACACGGTCGCGAGCCGCGATCGGCACGATGATCAACGATGTCATGCCGAGCGCGCGCATCGCCTGGAGATGCCCATCACCGCGGGCGAGCGAGCGCAGCGCATCCTCGGATACGTCGGGGTAGAACGCCGAGCGACCCGTGCGAATCACCTCCGCCACGCCGGTGCGCGCGTCGAGGTCGATCGGGAACCGATGCCGGACGTCGCGCGCCCGGCGTCCGGTGTCGTTGTCGCCGGCGGCGGCGGAGAGCTGTCGCGCCACCCCGTCGCGATCGACGACGTCGATCGAGCACCAGTCGGCGAGCTCGCCGATGCAGAGTTGCGCGAGATGCTGCAGCGTCGACTCGTAGTCGAGCGATGCGCCGAGGACCTGACTGGCCTTTGACAGGAATTCGAATCGCGTCGCGCTGCTCTTGGCGGCGTCGCGAGCGAGCTGCGTTTGGCGGAGCGAGCTCGCGCGTTCCACGACCACGCCGGCGCGGTTGGCGAGCGTGGCGGCAAGCGAGCGGACGCGCGGCGTCATGCGCCGCCGCAGGTCGAACATGACGAGCGTGATCGTGCCGAGCGGAGCGACGGCCCCAGGGATCGGGACGGCGAGCGTCGCATCGGGATTGGACGCATCGTCCGGCGCGCTGCCGCTCACGATCTGCTGCGATTCGGGATCGCGATGCACGGTGGCTTGCCGTTGCAGACCGTCGCCATCGTGAATTTCCACGGTGCACGAATCGGCGAGGCGCGGCACGGCGACGCGCGCGATCGCGCCAGGCAAGTCGGCATAGTCGAGCGGCACCGCGGCGAGCGCGGCGTTGAGATCGGCCTCGAACTGGGCCGCCTCCTGCGCGCGCATTCGATCGGTCACGTCACGTGAGATGGTGACGACGGTCTTGCCGGTTGGAATGACACGCTGCTCGAGCCAGGCATCGAGCTTTGGCACCCACTCCTCGAACTCGACGACTTCATTGGTCGCGACCGCGCGCCGGGTTTCCTGGCCGAAGCGACTCTGCTCGAGCTGCGGCAGCTCCTCCCAGATGCTGCGGCCGATGAGACGATCGGGGTCCTTGCCCATTGCGATGAGGAGCGCCGCCGCCTGCGAGTTCACGTAGCGCCAGCGGCCGTCGCGGTCGAACACGGTGATCGCGTCGGGCACGCTCGAGAGAATCGTGAGCGTGTTGCGTTCCGCGGTCTGGGCCGCCGTCCGGCCCGCCTCGGCGTCGACGAGCGCCTCGTGCAATTGATCGCTCGTCCGCGTCAGCTCCTCGGTGAGCGCGTGCGATTCCTCGATCTGTTCCTCGAGCGCGGTGGTCTGAGCCGCGAGCGCGTCCGCGCTCTCGCGCAACCGCTCCTCGGACTCGATGTGCAATTGCACATCGCGGCGCACCGCGCGATTGACGAGCAGCGACAGCAGGAAGGCGACGATGCTGGCGAGCACGATGACGAGCAGCGCGAGGGACGCGGCGCGGGCGCGCATCGCGGCTTCGGCCCTCCGCTGGTTTCGTGCGACCAGCTCCATCGCGTTGATCTGGGCGCGCGCCTGGTCCATCAGGCGTCGGCCGCGGTTCGAGCGCACGCGTCGGATCGCGGCGGCGGCGCCGGCGCTGTCGTGCAGCGCGATCGTCTGCTCCAACTCCCGGACCTTGGCGTGCACGTCGCTGCTCAGCGAATCGAGCAGCCGTGGCCAGCGAGGCGTCACCGCCGGCATGCCGCGGAGCATCGCGAGCGCGTTGTCCGCCCGGCGTTCCGCCGTGTGGTACGGGCCCAGGTACGCCGAATCGCTCGTCAGCAGGTAGCCGCGCTGGCCCGTTTCACCATCCTGCAAGGCGGCGCGCACCGACTGGAGCTGCTGAATGGTCGCATCCGTGCGATCGACACGCGTGGTCGCGCGGATGAGGACTTCGAGCGTTCCAACAGAGAGTGCGCCAACGACGAGAATCAGGCCGGCGACCGTGATCGCGGCGATCAGCTTTTGCGACAATCGTAAGGCCACCGGCAACCATTCACCTCCGTGCGCCCACACCACCCTGGTTCTGAGGAACTCTCAGTACACAATAACGCGAGGTCAATCGGTGAGCCCGCCGCCGCTGGCGCGCGGCGAGCTCGATGCCGACATTCTTCACGTCACTTCCCGAGCGCGACATGTCCCTCGCCGCCGCACCTCGAATCATTCTGCTCGCCAGCGCGTGTGCGGCTGCCGTGCCGAGCCGCGTTGCCGCTCAATCGCCGCTCGCGTACCCGCACCCGCGCCGCGATGCCGTCGTCGACGATTACTTCGGCACGAAAGTGCCCGACCCGTACCGCTGGCTCGAGGATCAACATTCGGCCGAGACCGCGCGCTGGGTGGCGGCGGAGAACAAAGTCACGTTCGACTACCTCGCGACGATTCCGTTGCGATCGACGTTCCAGCGCGAGCTGACACGCTTGACCAACGTGCCGCGCGTCACCACGCCGCGCCGCGTCGCCGGGAAGCTCTACTACAGCAAGAACCGCGGGCTGCAGAACCAATCCGTGGTATACGAGCAGACGACGCTGACCGGCGCGCCACGCCAGCTCATCGACCCGAACACGCTGTCGCCGGACGGGTCGACGGCGCTCGCCGGGTACGACCCGTCACCGGACGGCAAGTATCTCGCCTATGCGCTCTCGGTCGGCGGCTCGGATTGGCGAGAGATTCACGTGCGGCGCCTGAGCGACATGCATCCGCTCGCCGATACGGTGCACTGGGTGAAATTCTCCGGGCCGGCATGGACGCGCGACGGGCGCGGCTTCTTCTACACCCGCTATCCGGCGCCGGCGCGAGACTCGGTGCTCACGGCAAAAGCGATCAACGGCAAGATCTACTATCACGTGATCGGAACGCCGGATCGCGACGACCGGCTGATCTACTCGCGCCCCGACCGGCCGGACTGGTATCTCAACGCCAACGTGACGGAGGATGGCCGATTCCTGTTCATTACGATGAATCACGGCACGGAGCCGAACAATCTCCTGCTCGCGGCCGATCTCGGACAGGGCGCGCGGCCGGCGATCGGCGCGCCGATTCACGTGCTCTACGGAGGCAACGACGCCGAGTATGTGCCGCTGGGCAATGTCGGTGACACGATCATCATGCAGACGACGGCGAACGCGCCGAAGCGGCGCATCGTCTCGTTCATCGTGACGGATACGGCGCGGACGCACTGGCACACCGTGGTGCCGCAGGGCGCGAACGTCATCGAAGCGTCGACGCTCGCCGGCGGGCGTGTGGTGACGCAGACGCTGGAGGACGTGAAGAGCCGGCTGCGGACGTATTCGATGCGCGGCGCGCTCGTGCGCGACATCGTGCTGCCGGGCATCGGCGCGGTCGGGACAATGTCGGCGCGCAACGACACGCCCGAGCTGTTCTACTCGTTCGCATCGTACCTCGCGCCGAATACGGTGTATCGGTACGACTTCGCGACGAACGCGAGCACGCCGTTCCAGCCACCGCACGTGCCGTTCGATGCCAGCGCGTACGAAACGCGACAGGTCTTCTACACGTCGAAGGACGGCACGCGCGTGCCGATGTTCATCACGGCGAAAAAGGGCCTCACGCTCGACGGCTCGCATCCGACGATTCTGTACGCGTACGGCGGCTTCGACATCAGCAGTACGCCGTCCTTCAGCCCGAGCGTGGCCGTGTGGCTCGAGCACGGGGGCGTGTACGCCGAAGCAAACATCCGCGGCGGCGGCGAGTACGGCGATGCCTGGCATCGCGCCGGCATGCTCGACAAGAAGCAGAACGTGTTCGACGACTTCATCGCCGCGGCAGAGTATCTGATTAGAGAACACTATACGTCGCCGGCGCACCTGGCGATCCACGGCTACTCGAACGGCGGGCTGCTCGTCGGCGCGGTGGAGGAGCAGCGGCCGGACTTGTTTGCCGCGGCCTATCCTGGAGCCGGCGTGATGGACATGCTGCGCTACGACAGGTTCAGCGCCGGCATCGGCTGGGTCGCGGAGTACGGCTCGTCGAGCAACCCGGCGCAGTTCAAGACCATCTACAAGTATTCGCCGGTGCACAACGTGAAGCCGGGGACGTGCTATCCCGCGACGATCGTCACGACGGCGGATCACGACGACCGCGTCGTGCCTGGCCATTCGTACAAGTTCATCGCCGCGCTGCAGGCGGCGCAGGGGTGCAACCGGCCGACGCTGATTCGCGTCGAGACGAACACGAGCCACGGCTACATGCCGACCGATAAATCCATTGCCCAGACGGCCGATGTCTGGGCATTCACCGCCTGGAACACGGGAATGCGACAGTAAGATGGCCAACTCGAACGTGAACCGGACGCCGCGCGAGGGCGTCGTCGATCGCTTTCTCCGCTACGTCCGCATCGATACGCAATCGGCCGAGGACCAGCCCACCACGCCGAGTACGGCGAAGCAGTGGACGCTGGCCAACATGCTGGCCGACGAGCTGCGGCAGCTCGGCGCGTGCGACGTGCACGTGAGCGAGCATTGCATGGTGTACGCGAACGTTCCCGCGACGGTGCCCGATCCCGCCGCTGTGCCGGTGATCGGGCTGTTGGCGCACGTCGATACGTCGCCGGCCGTGAGCGGCGCGAACGTCAACCCCATCGTGCACCGGAACTACCGCGGCGGAGACATCGTGCTGCCCGGCGACACGTCGCAGGTAATCACCGTCGCGCAGCATCCGGTGCTGGAGTCGATGATCGGCGACGACGTCATCACGACGGACGGCACCACGCTGCTCGGCTCGGACGACAAGGCCGGCGTGGCGGCAATCATGACGCTCGTCGACATCCTGACCGGCGACCCGACGATTCCGCACGGCACGATCGCCGTCGGATTCACCGCCGACGAGGAGATCGGCGCGGGCATTCAGAAGTTCGACGTCGACGCGTTCGGCGCGAAGTTCGCCTACACCGTCGACGGCGGCACGCTCGGCGAGATCGGCGAGGAGACATGGAGCGCACGGCTCGCCACGGTCACGTTCCGCGGCAAGAGCACGCATCCGGGCACGGCGAAGGGCGTGATGGTCAACTCGATCCATGCCCTCGGGCACTTTCTCACGCTGCTGCCGCGCGACATGCTGCCGGAGACGACGGAGGACCGCGAGGGATTCGTGCACCCGTACGTCGGCGCGGCGGACGTGGAGGAATCCAGCCTCAAGATCCTGCTGCGCGATTTCGAGATGCGCGGACTCGAAACCAAGGAACAGCTGCTGCGGGAGCGCGCCGAAGCGACCGAACAGAAGTTTCCCGGCGTCTCGATTCAGATCGACGTGAAGGAGAATTACAAGAACATGAAAGAGGTGCTGCGGCACCACCCGGAGCTGATCGAGAACGCGTTCGAGGCGTCTCGCCGGGCCGGCATCACGCCGTTCACCAAGCCCATTCGCGGTGGCACCGACGGGTCCAAGCTCACGTTCCGCGGACTACCGTGTCCCAACCTGTTCACCGGCGGCCACGAGTTTCACAGCAAGCTCGAATTCAATTCCCGGCGCGGGCTGGAGGGGACGACGGAGATGCTGGTGCAGCTGGTGCAGGTGTTTGCGGGAAAGGCGCTAGAACGCTAGAACGGTGGAACGGTGGAACGGTGGAACGGTGGAACGGTGGAACGGTGGAACGGTGGAACGGTGGAACGGTGGAACGGTGGAGCTACTTGAGGTGCCAGCTCGTTAGCTCGAGCTCGCGAGCCAGCGCGTGAGCGAGTCGGCTGCCGCCGCCGCATCGTGAGCGCCGGCGGGATGCGTTGCGGACCAGAGCGCGTATTCCGCGAGCCTGGCTGACGCGCTGACGTGCGCGATCGCGAACGCGATGCGGCGTGCGTTCGTCTCGAGCGTCGATGCGTCGCGCGCCGCTTGCATCGATCGAGCGAGCGCTTCGATGCGCGCTCTGATCTGCTCGACGGCGCCGACCAATGACGGTTGGTCGATCGCATCGAGTCGCAATTCGATGTCGGTGCGCCACGCGGTCCAGGCGTCGGTACGCTCGATGGCACGCAGCACGTCGAGACTGAGCACGTTGGTCGTGCCCTCCCAGATCGGGAGCACTTGCGCGTCGCGCAGCAGTTGCGGAATGCCGGTGTCCTCGATGTACCCGGCCCCGCCGAACGCCTCGAGCGCTTCGCTCGCCACTCCCACGGCGTGCTTCGCCGTGTACAGCTTGACCACCGGGGTGAGCAATCGCAGGACGCCCAGATCGCGCTCCGTCGCCGTGCCGCATTCCTCCTTGCCGAGCAGCTCGACGGCGTGGAAGGCGAGCAGGAAGCAGCCTCTCTCGACTGCGTCGAGATCGGCGAGCGTCTCCCGGTGCAGCGGTTGCTCGATCAGCGGCTTTCCGAACGCCGTGCGCTTGGTGGCGTAGTCCTGCGCGAGGACGATCGCGCGCCGCATGCCCGCCACGGCGGCGACGGCGTTGTACACGCGCGTCACGTTGAACATCGACGCGATCTTCCGTACGCCGTCGCCGGCGCCCCCGACGAGCGTGCCCGGTGCGCCGTCGAGCGTCAGCTCGGCCGTGGGCAGCGCGCGCGTTCCAAGCTTGTCCTTCAATCGATTGACGCGAATGCCCCGCAGCGCGCCGGTCGCATCGCGAAGCTCGACGAGAAACGCGCTCAAGCCGCGGCCGCCCGCCGGCGCGCCGTCGATGCGAGCGAGCGCGATCGCCATCTGCGATGTCGTTGCCGACGTGAACCACTTCGTGCCGAACAAGCGATAGGGTTCGGCGCCGCTCGCCACGCCTGCCGATTCCCCAGGTCGCGCGATCGTCGACGTGGCCGACACGTCGGAGCCGCCGGTGCGTTCCGTCATCCACTGGCCGGAGGTCCAGAAGCGCGCCGGATCGCGCGTGGTGAGGTGCTCGAACGCGTTGCGCGTGCGCTCGTCGCCATGCACTTCGAGAAAGCGAGCCGCGCCGTCGCCCATCGCCAGCGGACAACTGTACGTGGATGACGACGGATGGAAGAGGTACAGCTTGGCCATCTGATGGACGCGCGACAGCTCACCGTTGGCGCGCTCGTACGCGATGGCGACGAGTCCCTCGACGGCGGAGATGCGGTCGAGCTCCCGCCAGGCGTCGCTCACGACGATGTCGTCGATGCGCCGGCCCCAGGCATCGTACGGCACGAGCCGCGGCGGCTGTGCTTCGGCCGCCCGGCCCAGCGCGGCGATGTCCGTCACCACGCGTTCGCCGAACCGGCCGAGCTCCGAATGCAGCGCGCGCAGCATCGGCGCGGGTACCCGCCAGGCCAGATAGCCCCGCAAGAGCGAGTCCGCCTCGTACTGATTGTCGAGACATGGCGCGGGTTGATAGAATTCTGACGGCGGCATCACGCGCCCGAGCTCACGCAGCCCATTTCCCTCTTCCTCCCTCTCATGTCGCTTCCGGGTCAACGATTGCTCCAGTGTGGTACGCTCGCGCTCGCCGTAATCGGCGGGTCGGCATTGGCCGGCTGCGCGCAATCGCCCATGTCGCCGCCGCCGCAGCACACACCGCCGATTCGCCATGTGTTCATCATCATGCTCGAGAACACCGGGTACGACACCACCTTTGGCGCGACGACGCAAGCGCCGTATCTGGCGAACACCATGGTGAGCGAGGGCGCGCTACTGCGCCAGTACTATGGGATTGGACACTTCAGCCTCGACAACTACACCGCGTTGATTGGCGGCGTGCCGCCGACGCTCGCGACGCAGCAGGATTGTCCGCATTACGACGACTTCGTGCAAACCGGCACCGCCGCGGACGGACAGCCCATCGGCACCGGTTGCATCTATCCCGCCACCGTGCAGACGATCGCCAACCAGCTGATGGCCAAAGGCCTCACCTGGAAAGGATACATGGAAGACATGGGCAGCGATCCGACGCGCGAATCGGCGCGCTGCGGCCACGGCGTGATCGGCGCCGTCGACATGACCGAGCGCGCAACGGCCACGGACATGTACGCGGCCAAGCACGACCCCTTCGTGTACTTCCACGCGGTGGTGGACTCCGCCTCCTGTCAGAGCAACGTCGTGCCGCTCACGATGTTCGAAAGCGACCTGGTGTCGTCGGGCGACACACCCAACTACTCGTTCATCGTGCCCAATCTCTGCCACGACGGGCACGATCGGCCCTGCAAGAACGGGGAGCCGGGCGGTCTGGTGTCGGCGAACCAGTTTCTTTCGACCTGGGTACCGCGGATCACCAGCTCGCCCGCTTTCGTGAACGACGGCCTGCTGATCGTAACGTTCGACGAAGCGCTGAGCATCGACGCGACGGCCTGTTGCGGCGAGCCGTCCGGACCGAACGTTCAGCGTCCGGGCGTCAATGGCCCGGGCGGAGGGCGCATCGGGGCCGTGCTGTTGTCGCCGTTCATCGCGCCGGGAACAGTTTCGGACAAGGCGTACAATCATTACTCGTTGCTGCGCAGCGTTGAAGACATCTTCGGCCTGTCGCACCTCGGCTACGCCGGCCAGCACGGGCTTGCACCGTTCGGCGCGGACGTGTACACGCGGTCGACGCCCTGAGCGCGTACACGCGCCATGAGAGCTCAGTGACGGGCGACGCGGACGCGATCGTCGTCGGCTCCGGTCCGAACGGACTGGCCGCGGCGATCGTGCTCGCCCGCGCGGGCGTGTCGGTGGTCGTCATCGAAGGCGCTCCGACGATCGGCGGCGGCACGCGCACCGAAGCGCTCACGCTGCCCGGCTTTTCGCACGACGTCTGCTCGGCGGTGCATCCACTCGGCGTCGCATCGCCGTTGATGGCGTCGCTGCCGCTCGAGACGTACGGTGTGGAATGGATTCAGCCGACGATCGCGATGGCGCATGCGCTCGATGGCGGCCGCGCCGTGCGGTACGCGCACGATCTCGCCGAGACGGCGGCGGAGTTGGGCAGCGACGGACCAGCGTACCGGCGTCTGATGCAGCCGTTCACGACGCACTGGTCCGCGCTCGCGCAGGATGTGCTCGCGCCGGTGCGCCTCCCGTCGCATCCGCTGCTGATGGCGCGCTTCGGGTTGACCGGCATTCAGAGCTGCACGTCGCTCGCCGAACGGTTCGCGCGGCCGGACACGCGGGCGATGCTCGCCGGCATCGCCGCGCATTCGATCCAGCCGCTCAGCGCATCCGGCACCGCGGCGGCGGCAATCCTGCTCGGCGTCACGGGACACGTGGCCGGCTGGCCGATCGCGCGCGGCGGTTCGGCCAGCATCTCCAACGCGATGGCGGCGTACCTCACCAGCCTCGGTGGACGCATCGTGACCGGCACGCCGGTCCGCCGGCTGGACGAGCTGCCGCCGGCGCGTGCGGTGCTGCTCGATCTCACGCCGCGGCAGGTGCTACGCGTCGCCGGCGAGTGGCTGCCGGCGCGGTACCGCAAGCAGCTATTAGAGTTTGAATATGGGCCCGGGATCTTCAAGGTCGACTGGGCGTTGTCCGGGCCGGTGCCGTGGTCTGCACCAGAGTGCAACCTCGCCGGCACGGTGCACCTCGGCGGCACCATGGAGGAGGTGGCGGCGAGCGAGGAGGCCGTGGCGCGCGGCACGCACGCCGAACGGCCGTTCGTGCTCGTGGCGCAGCAGAGCCGGTTCGACGCATCGCGCGCGCCGGCGGGCCAGCACACGCTGTGGGCGTACTGCCACGTGCCCGCGGGCTCGACGGTCGACATGACGCCGCGCATCGAGGCACAGATCGAGCGGTTCGCGCCAGGCTTTCGCGATCTCATATTGGCGCGGCACACGATCAGCAGCGTCGAACTGCAGGCGAAGAATCCGAACATGGTGGGCGGCGACATCGGCGCGGGCGCGAACACGCTGCGTCAACTCATATTCCGGCCGACGATCCGGTGGAATCCGTACTCGACGCCGGTCCCTGGACTCTACCTCTGCTCCGCGTCTACGCCGCCCGGCGGCGGAGTGCACGGCATGTGCGGCTATCACGCCGCCGTCGCGGTGCTCGGCGATCGCTTTGGCGTATCGCCGAGCCGCGAAGCATACTACGGACGGCCGACCGTATCGCGCGTCTCGTAGGTGGTCATCGTGGTCGGCGTGCCGAGGTCGTTGGTGTGGCGACGCAGACCGAACAGACCGACCAGGCCGATCAACCCGAGCCAGCCCCACGCGCCACTGCTGCCACCGTTCGAGTACTGTTGATCGTACGTGCCGGCCGCCGTGCCGCCGCGTGCGCGAAGAGCTAGCCGGCCAGGACGGGCAGTCGTCGTGTGAGCGAGGTCACCGCATCGGCGGCGGCGGGGGGGTGCCCGAGATCGCTCTCGAGGCCGAGCAGATCAGCCAGCGATACGCCGGCGAGCACGTCGTTGATCCGGGTCTGCAACAGCAACCAGACGGGACGGATGCTGCACGCGTGCGACGGCGCGCACCGCGACGAGTCGACCGGATGCGACTCGCAATTCAGCTCGAACACGGATTCCTCCGACGCCTGGATCACGTCGCGTACGGAGATCTCGTGCGCGGGCCGCGCAAGACGGTAGCCGCCGTGCGCACCGCGCGTGCTCCGCGCAATGCCGGCTCGCCGCAGCCGAATGAGAATTTGCTCAACCGAGTCCGCCGGCAGCCGTTCCGCCGCCGCGATCTCGCGGCCGGACACCAGCGTCCCGTCGCGGCGCGCCAGGTGCAGCGCGCAGATCATTCCGTACTCGGCGACGTTGGTGACTCTCACGCGGCGCCTCCCGCGGCACGCAGCGTACGCGCCCGGGCGAGCGCGTAGGAGCCGAAGATCAGCACCGCCGCGGCGGCCTGGGCGAGCAGCGTCTCCACCGTGGGAAACACCGAGAACCAGAGACCCGCCCAGTCGGGAATGCGGCCGGCGAGTGCGTGAATCGGCGTCGTGGGCAGCCAGTGCGCGAGCTGCATCTCCTGCGCCTGCTCGCCGACCATCACGAACAGCACGACCGCGAGCATCAAGCCGGTCACGACGAGCATTTTCTTATAGGGCAGCTTGCGCCGCAGCACGAACGTCAGCACCGCGACGACCGCCGCCAGGACCGTGCCGATCAGGACACCTCCGAGCACCACGGCGCCGCCGAGCTGCAGCCGGTAGCTCTGGAGGAACAGCACGACCTCGAAGCCTTCCCGATACACGGACGTGAAGCCGAGCATGCCGAGGCCGAGCAGCAGCTGCCGGTGCGAGTGTTGGTTCGAGCCGGCGGAATCGAGCAGGTCGCGCTTGCGTCGATTGTGCGCGCCGATCCAGCCCGTCCAGTAGATGCGATGGAAGAACCAGTTCATGACGACGAGCAGCACGACGATCGCCAGCAACCCGGTCACCGCCTGGATGTGCAGCGCCGAGACGTTCCGGCTCAGCGCGTCGATCGCGCGAATCGCAACGATCCAGGTGATGATCGTGGCGCCCGCCGCGGCAAGCGCACCCCACGCAATCGGCTCTCGATGCCGCGTCTGCCGGCCGCGCATACCAGCCGTGATCGCCGAGAGCACGAGAATGCACTCGAGCCCTTCGCGAAACACGAGCACCGCGATGTCGAGCACGGCCGCGGGCGTGGTCGTGCGGGCGAGCGTCGGGTCCGGTGCGCCGGATTGCGCGATCGCTTGCCAGATGAGCAGCGCGAGCACGAGCGCGGCGCCGGCGAGCACCGCGGCACGGGGAATCTGGAACGAGCGAGTTCGAGCGACAGCGATGTGCGTCATTCGTGAGAACGGCAGAACGGCGGGTCCACCGTCGGCGTCGACGGCGCGTCAGCGGTAATTCCGATGAATACCATCGGAATTGTCGAAGGTTCGCCAATCCAGGCTGTTGGCGCAACCCGGTCGTCGACCAGGCACGCGAGTAGCGGGCGCGCGGTTGCGGGATTTTCTGCCATCGATATATTGTCAAGTAGTGATCTATCAACTACTTACATCGACACTCCGACGCCTCTCCACATCCTCGTTTAGCCGAACAGCCGCGCTCGTGGCGATGGTGTCGGTGGCCGCCGCGCGACCGGGATCCGCGCAGCGACCGAGCACAGCCCGAGCACCGACTGCGGCCGTCGTGGCGCCGGATACCAGTGTCTCACCCGACTCGCCGCGCGCCGCACTGCGCGAGTTCTTCGACGACGCCGGCTCCGGCGACTTTGCTCATGCCGCTCGATTTCTGGATGCGCCTGCGTCGGGAGGCGAAGGCGCCGCCGAGCTCGCGCGGCAGCTCAAGCTCGTGCTCGATCAGTATGCGTGGCTCGATCTGACAACTGTGTCGCCCGCGGCTCAGGGCGATACCGCGGACGGACTGCCGCGCGGCGTCGATCAGGTCGCCGCGATCGACGCACCAGGAATCGGCCGCGAACCAGTTCGCCTGCGCCGTTCGTCGACTGTCGCGGCGGCCGGCCCGACAGCGCCGGCGTGGCGCTTTTCGCGTGCGACGGTCGACCGAATTCCGGTGTGGTACGCGACGCTCGGTAATCGCTGGCTCGTCGACCATTTGCCGAGTGCGCTGCTGCGCGCCGGACCGCTCGACGTGGCGGTGTGGCAATGGCTGGCGATCGTGCCGGTGCTCATCGTCGCACTCGTGCTCGGAATCGCTGCGGCTCGCCTGCTGCGCCGACTGCTTCGCTGGATGACGCGCCGCTCGCGTTCGAATATCGACGACATGATCGTGTCGCGCCTGGCAGGTCCGCTCACCGCGGCGACGGCGCTCGCTGTGCTCGCGGCGCTGCTGCCGCTGCTCGAGTTGTACGCACCCGGGCGTGCGGCGGCGTTCCGCGCGATCAAGGCGGCGTACGCCGTCGTGTTCTTCTGGGCGCTCTGGCGGGCGATCGACGTCGGCCGCCAATTCGCCACGCACACGCGCTGGGCAACGACGACGCCCGCATCGCGTTCGCTGATTCCACTCGGCGCCCGCACGATCAAGGTGCTGGTCGGCGTGCTCGCGCTGATGTCGATGCTGTCGATCCTCGGCTACCCGGTCACGAGCCTGATCGCGGGGCTCGGCATCGGTGGGCTGGCGCTCGCGCTCGCGGCGCAGAAGACTGTAGAGAATCTGTTTGGCGCGTTCTCGATCGGCATCGATCAGCCATTCCGCGAGGGCGACTTCGTGCACGTCGATGATTTTGTCGGAACGGTTGAAGCCATCGGACTTCGCTCGACGCGCTTCCGGACGCTCGACCGGACGCTCATCACCCTGCCGAACGGCCGGCTCGCGGACATGCGGCTGGAGTCGTTCGCCGTGCGCGATCGCCTGCGGCTCGCGCTCACCGTCGGCCTCGTGTACGAGACCACGGCGGCGCAAATGCGAACCGTGCTGCAGGGACTCGAGTACGTGCTCCGCAACCAGCCGCTCATCTGGCCCGACGCCGTCGTCGTGCGCTTCGGCGCGCTCGCGCCGTCGTCGCTCGACATCGACGTGATGGCCTGGTTCCAGACGTCGGACTGGGGAGAGTTTCAGACGATTCGACAGGACGTGCTGCTGCAATTCATGGATGTGGTGGAGCGCGCCGGGACATCGTTCGCGTTCCCGACCTCGACCGTGCACCTCGCGTCGATGCCGGCGCTCCCATCGCCGATGCGAGAGCCTCTCGCGGAGGCGCAGCGTGGCTGAATCGACGCAGACGGTCAGCGATAGCGTGCCACGTCGAGCGGCGGGCCGCCTGATCAGCGTGTCCAATCGTCTTCCGGTGACGGTGACGACGGAGAACGGCCAGGTGGCGATCAAGCGGAGCAGCGGCGGCCTGGCGACGGGACTCCGGCGGGTGCTGAGCGGCGACCGCGGCGTGTGGATCGGCTGGCCGGGACAGCTCGGCGATTTGAGCGAAGCGCAGCGGCATCGCATCGTGCGACAGCTCGCCGACCTGGGCACCGCGCCGGTGAATCTGTCCGACCACGAGGTTGAAGTCTTCTATGAAGAGATCTCGAATGGCGTGCTCTGGCCGCTTTGCCACGATCGCATCGACCGGCTGCCGCTGCGGATCGAGGGCTGGGACGTGTACGAGACCGTCAATCAGCGCTACGCCGACGCCGTCGTCGACACATGGCAGCCGGGTGACACGATCTGGGTGCACGATTATCAGCTGATGCGCGTGCCGCTGCTGATCCGCCGCCGCCTGCCGCACGCGAAGATCGGGTTCTTTCTCCACGTTCCGTTTCCGAATCCGGAAATCTTCTTCACGCTGCCGGTGCGCCGCTGGCTGGTGGAGGGCATGCTGGGGGCGGATCTCATCGGCTTTCACACGCGGCGGTATCGCGGGCATTTCACGGCGGCATTGCGGCGGCTGTTCGGCATCGAGATGGACGTGCCGACGAGCACCGTCACGCACGACGGTCGGCGGGTGACGCTCGGCATCTTTCCCATGGGAATCGACGCGGCGTCGTTCGCCGAGCGTGCCGTGTCGCGGGACGTGAACGTGCTGACGCTGGAACTCAAGCAGCCCGCCAGCCGGCTGCTCGTTGGCATCGACCGGCTCGACTACAGCAAGGGCATTCAGCGGCGCGTGCTCGCGCTGCAACAACTGCTCATCGATCATCCGGAATGGCGCGAGCGCGTGCGGCTCGTGCAGGTGGCGGTTCCGTCGCGCGGGCGCGTCGGCGCGTACAAGCGCTTCCGCCACGATGTGGAATCTCTCATCAGCCGCATCAACGGCGAATTCGCCACGCCGGCCTGGACGCCGATTCACTACATCCACCGCGCGGTGTCGCCGGCGACGCTCGTGGCCTTGTACCGCGCGGCCGACGTGATGCTCGTGACGCCGGTGCGCGACGGCATGAACCTGGTCGCGAAGGAGTTTGCCGCGTGCCGCAGCGACGAGGACGGCGTGCTGGTGCTGAGCGAGTTCGCCGGGGCCGTGGACGAGCTCACGGACGCCTGCATCGTCAATCCCTACGACATCGCCGACGTGGCTGAGACGATTCACACGGCGCTGACGATGAGCGGCACGGAACGGCGCACGCGCATGCGGCGGCTGCGCGCCCAGGTGTTCGAGCACGACGTCCGCCGCTGGGCGGAGGAGTTTCTCGCGGCGCTCGCCGCGGCATAGTCAACGAGCAGAGTACAGTCCGCTATATTCGCCCGCGGGCCGCCAGAATCTTTCCACCTCGAGCCGCCGGTGCATGGAATCCGCGTTCGTCATCCTGTTCTCGATCGCATCGCTCGTCGCAATTGCCGCGCGGCGCGTGCACGTGCCGTACACGGTGGCGCTCGTGGTGGTCGGGCTCGGGGTGGGCACGTTGCACGTCATCGAGCCGCCGCATCTCACGAAGGACCTGCTGTTCGCCCTCTTCCTGCCCGGGCTGGTGTTCGAGGCCGCGTACAACCTGCACGTGTCCGAGCTGCGCGCGAACTGGCGCACGATCAGTACGCTCGCCGCACCCGGTGTGATGGCGGCAGTTGCGCTGACGGCCGCGATCATGCTCGGCGCTTTCCATCTGTTCGGCGTCGCGCCGGAGCTCACGCGCCCGTACGCCCTGGTCTTCGCGGCACTCGTGGCAGCGACCGATCCGATCGCCGTCGTCAGCATGTTTCGCCAGCTCGGCGTTCCACCGCGGCTCACGACGATGATCGAGGCGGAAAGCCTGTTCAACGACGGCACGTCGATCGTCGTGCTGTCGCTCGTGCTGGCGTACGTGACCGGCGATTCGTCCAGCGTGGCCGTGCTCGTGCTGCGCTTTCTCGCCGTGATCGGCGGCGGCGCGGTCGTTGGGACGCTGCTCGGATTTGGGATCGCGCGACTGACCAAGCGGATCGACGATCCGATGATCGAGATCACGCTGACGACCGTCGCGGCGTACGGCTCGTTCGTCGCCGCCGACCGGCTGCAGCTCTCCGGGGTGATCGCGACCGTCTCCGCCGGCCTCGTACTCGGCACCTACGGCCGCGAAGTCGCGATGTCGCCGACGACGCGCGTGAGCGTCGACGTCTTTTGGGAGTACGTCGCGTTCGCGTTGAACTCGATCGTGTTTCTGCTGATCGGCTTCGAGGTGCGGCCATCGGGCCTGATCGCGTCGACGCTGCCGATCCTGATCGCGTTCGTCTCCGTCGTGCTGTCGCGGGTGGGGATCGTGTTCGGTGTGCTGGCATTGTTTCGATCGACGAGCGAGCGCTTTTCGTCCAGATGGGCGACGCTGCTCACGTGGGGCGGATTGCGCGGTGCGCTGTCGATGGTGCTGGCCCTCGCCCTGCCGGCCGACTTTCCGCATCGTGCGCTGCTCGTCGACATGACCTTTGGCGTGGTGATCATCTCGCTTCTGCTTCAGGGCCTGACGATGCCCGCACTGGTTCGGCCGCTGGCCTCGGCGAGCGCGGGGCCGGCGGAGATTCGTGGTCCGTAGTCCGTAGTCCGTGGTCCGTGGTCCGTGGTCCGTGGTCCGTCGTCCGTGGTTTTGGCGCGGGGTGAGTGTGGCGCGCCGAATCGGGTTGGATTGAATTGCGGGACGCGGCTTTTGCGGAAACCGGTGAACGAGGCGCGGATTCGCTCCGATCGGCGCGTGAGCCGCGCGCGCCGCATCAAAAGACAATGATGACTTTGTGATGGTGGCGTCGCGGCCAACTCCCCGATCCGCTAATCCGCAAACTCCGCAGCCCCGTTGGACTCGCTGTGGCGCGAGAGCCTGTCGCGCCACCGGTCGCGTGGCTCCGGCCACGTCTCAGGGAGAGGCACGGGGTCGCGGAGAACGGCGGAGCACTGCGGACAGGCGCGGAGCGGCGTTGCTGGCGGTGGTGATGAAGGATGAGCAACGATTTCGCACTTCTCCGCCGTTCTCCGCCGTTCTCCGCAGTTCTCCGCAGTTCTCCGCAGTTCTCCGCAGCTTCGCGACGCTCTCTGAAGCAGCGATGCTGACCCAGCCAGAACAAGCTTGAACACGGATGCCACGGAGGGGACGGATCGAACGGACAAAACCAAATGCCTTTGGGGTGTGGTGCGACGGACTCGATGCGCCAGTACCAGCCGATCCGCGCCTCGTCCGCCGGGTTCCGTCCTCGTCCGCGTCCCCACCTCAATCCCACCAAGTTCGGCACGACAGACTCACCGCGCGCATCGATCTCGATGGCCGGCGATCAACAGTCGAAGGTTAAGGGTGTCAATCTTGCATTACACCGCCCGTTAGGGTCTTTTCCCACCGACCCCGGGCCGCATCTCAGTCGGACGGCGGCGCCCTGCCCGAGAGGCCAACGGAGGCCGATCATGCGCTCGAACACGAACCAGAATCTTGGTCCGTCGCTGGTACACGAAGACGCCGTGACGAAGCCGCACCACGCCAGCGAGCACGGCGCAGCCGATCGACGCGCCAATGCGCACGTCCACCGGCACAATCACGCGGTGCAGTTCTACGACAGCGAGTCATTCTTGTCGTCGGTCGTCGCGGAGTTTCTCGCCGACGGTATTGGTCGCGGCGAGCCCTGCGTCGTCATCGCGACGCCGAACCACCGCGCCGCGTTCGTCAGTGCACTGCGCGCCGCGGGCGTGAAAGTCGGGCCCGCGCGCCGCGACGGCCTGCTGCTCCTGCTCGACGCGAGAAGCTGCCTCGATCGCTTCATGCGCGGTGCGGTGCCGGATCGCGAGCGCTTCCAGCGCACGATGTCGCGCGTCTTTACGCGTACGTCGCGAACGAATCGGGGTGCCCTCGTGCGCGCGTACGGCGAGATGGTCGATCTGCTGTGGAAGGACGGCAACACGGAAGGCGCGATCCAGCTCGAGGAGCTGTGGAACGAGCTGTCGAGCCGCTATCAGTTCTCGCTGCTATGCGCGTACGCGATGGGCAACTTCTATCGCGCCTCCGACGCCGATCTGTTCCGGCGCATCTGCGGGCAACACTCGCACGTCGCGCCGGCCGAGTCGTACGTGAACGACGGCGACGAATCGCGGCTCGTCGAGATCAGTCTGCTCCAGCAGCGATCCCGCGCGCTGGAATCGGAGATCGTGCAGCGCGAGCTGCTCGAGCAGCGGCTTCGCGAAACGCTCATTGCCGTGCAGGAGCGGGAGGAGGATCTGCGCGACGTGCTCGAGAACGCCGCGGAAGGCATCCATCTCGTCGCGCCGGACGGCACCATCCAGTGGGCGAACGCGGCCGAGCTGAACATGCTCGGCTACACGGCGGAGGAATACATCGGCCGGAACATCGCCGACATTCACGCCGACCAGCCTGTGATCAACGACATGCTGGCGCGGCTCAGCCGCGGCGAGACGCTGCGCAGCTACGAAGCGCGACTGCGCTGCAAGGACGGCTCGATTCGGCATGTCATCGTCAGCTCGAACGTGCGGTGGCGCGACGGCAACTTCCAGCACACGCGCTGCTTTTCACGCGACGTGACCGAGCAGCGACAGGCGGCGCTGGAGCGCGAGCTGGCGCTCGAGCGTGAGCGGGCCGCGCGGGCCGATGCCGAACGCGCCCGCATCGAAGCGGACCGCGCGCGGCTGCTCGCCGAGCAGGCGAATCGCGCGAAGAGCGATTTCCTCGCGGTGATGAGCCACGAGCTCCGCACGCCGCTCAACGCGATCGGCGGCTACGCGGAGCTCATGGAGCTCGGCATTCACGGCACGGTATCGCCGGAGCAGCGCGAGGCACTCGAGCGCATTCAACGAAGCCAGCAGGTGCTGCTCGGGCTGATCAACCAGGTGTTGAACTACGCGCGCATCGAGAGCGGCAACGTTCGATACGATGTCACCAACGTCGCCCTCGACGAGGTGATCCGGTCGTCGGAGGCGCTGCTGCAACCGCAGCTCCGCGCCAAGGTGCTGCAGTACCAGTACTCGGGTTGTGCGCCGCAGCTCACCGTCCGCGCCGACGCGGAGAAGCTGCAGCAGATACTGCTCAACCTGTTGACGAACGCGCTCAAGTTCACCGAGCGTGGCGGCGCGATCACGGTCGACGTCGAGGGTGACGATCCCGTGCTGGTGCGTGTCCGCGACACCGGGATCGGCATTGCCGCCGGGAAGCTGCAGGCGATCTTCGATCCGTTCGTCCAGATCAACGCGCACTACACGCGCACGCGCGACGGCGTCGGCCTGGGGCTGGCGATCAGCCGCGATCTGGCGCGCGGCATGTCCGGCGATATCAGCGTCGAGAGTGTCGAGGGCGAGGGATCGACGTTTACGCTCCGCCTCCAGCGCGCACCGGTCGTCGTGGACCGAGGCGAGACCAATTGAACCCGCCAGGCGCCGCGGCGCCTGGCGGCTCGTCGAGAATTACGGCTGGGTCGTGGTCGTACCGCTCGTTTCCGAAGCGGTTGCGCTCCAGACGCCGAGCACGACCATGATGATGCCGACGATGATGTAGTTCCACATGAAGCTCTGGCCGGCAAAGCCGTAGACCCACGGCGAGATGATGAGCCACACGCCGATGATGGCGTCGACCCAGCTCGCCCACGGCCTCGTGGCGCCGCTGAAGCGCGTGGCCGCGAGAATGGCGACGACAATCCCCAGAATGATGGCGTTCGCGGTGTTCCCCGACGTGATGCCGTCGACCCATCCGGAAATGATCAGATAGATCGCGACGAGGAAGTTCAGACCGCTGGCGAGCCGGCGCTGGCCGGCGTGCGAATGTGGGTGAAATTGCTGCGTATGGGCAGCGTGTGTCATGAAGCACCTCCTTGCTTCATCGGGCATGCACCAGTGTCGGTGCGCTTGCCTCCATGCACTCCGTCCATCGCAGCAAAGGTCAGACCGGAAGTGCGTGACGACGCCGGGCTCTTGCACGCCGAATGAGATTTCCTCTCGCTCCCCGCTCTCCCGTTCGCTCGCAGGTCTCCCATCGTATGAGTATTCTGAAAACCCGCGCCGCGGCTGCCGCCGCCGCGCTGTTCGTCATCGCCGCCGGGTGCGGCAAGAGCACGCCGCCGGGCGCACAGGCGTTCACGATGCCCCCGACGCCGGTCGGTGTCGTGACGGTCGCGCCGGCTCGCGTGGCCGAAGCGTACGAGTTTGCCGGCCAGGTGCAGCCCTTCCGCCGCGTCGAAGTTCGATCGCGCGTCGATGGCATCGTCGTCGATCGTCCGTTCATCGAAGGCAGCGTCGTGCAGAAGGGCCAGGTGCTCTACCGCCTCGACACGGTGCGCTACGAAGCGGCGTATCGCACGACGCTCGCGCGCTACAACAATGCGAAGCGGACCTTGGCGCGCCTCGAGCCGCTGTTGCCGCAGCACGCCGTCGCCCAGCAGGACGTCGACAACGCCCGCTCGGAGCTGGAGCTGTCGCAGGCGCAGCTCGACGAAGCAAAGAAGGATCTGGACGATACGGTGATCCGCGCCGAGATCGCCGGACTCGTCGGTCGAGCGCGACTCGATCTCGGCGCACGCGTGACCGGCCCTGCCGATCTGCTCACGACGATCGATGAGCTGAATCCCGTGTACGTCACGTTCCACCCGTCGTCGCAACAGTTGCTCGCCTGGCAGCAGGATCCGCACGCGCGCCAGCTGCTGCAGCCCGGCGCCAGCGGACCGGCGATTCGCGTCGTGCTTCCCGATGGCACGGTGCTGCCACGCACCGGGCAGCTCGACTTCATGGCGCCGTCGCTGGATTCGGCGAGCGGCACGCAGGAGTTCCGAGCGCGATTCGAGAATCCTGATCATCGGTTGCTGCCGGGCCAGTTCGTGCGCGTTCGTCTCGAAGGCTTCGCGCGGCCGAGCGCGCTCGCGGTGCCGCAGCGCGCCGTGCAGCAGGGGCTCGGGCGGCAGTTCGTCTATCTCGTCGGCCCGGGTGATTCCGTCGTGGCGCGCGACGTGAAGCCGGGGCCGTGGAGCGGCAATCTCTGGCTGATCGACTCGGGGCTGGTTGCCGGCGATCGCGTCATCGTCGACGGCGTGCAGAAAGTCGCTCCAGGCCGCGTCGTCAAGCCGACGCCCGCCGCGCCATGAGCACGCCGACCGAAAGCGGCGAGCCGGAGATTCGCTACTTCTTCATTCGCCGGCCGGTGCTGGCCGCGGTGATCTCGATCGTCATCACGCTGCTCGGCTTGTTCGCGATCCAGCTGCTGCCAGTCGCCCGCTATCCGCAGATCTCGCCGCCGGCTGTGCGCATCACGGCGAATTTTCCGGGCGCGTCGTCCGAGGATGCAGCGCAGGCGGTGGCCGCGCCGATCGAGGAACAGCTCGCCGGCTTGCAGGGCATGCTGTACTTCTCGTCGGCCAATTCCAGCGATGGCACGACGAACATCACCGTCACGTTCGACGTGTCGCGCGATCAGGATCTCGCGGCCGTCGACGTGCAGAACGCGGTCAAGCTGGCCGAGCCGCAGCTGCCCGAAGCGGTGCGGACGAACGGCATCACGATCACCAAGGCGAACACCGACATCCTCGCCGTGGTGGCGCTCCAGTCGAAGGATCCGCGCTACGACGCGACGTATCTCGCCAATTACATGAAGCTGTACGTGGTGGACGAGCTGAAACGCGTGCCCGGCGTCGGCGACGCAACGCCGTTTCCGAATCGCGATTTCTCGATGCGCCTCGAGCTCGACCCCGACCGCATGGCGCAGTTGGGCATCACGGTCAGCGACGTGGCGAGCGCCGTCCGCGAACAGAATGCAACGAATCCCGCGGGCCGACTCGGCGCCGAGCCGTCGCCCGCGGGCACGCAGCTCACGCTCCCGATCACGACGCTCGGCCGGCTGAAATCGCCCGAGCAGTTCGACAGCATCGTGGTGCGCGCGCGACCCGACGGATCGCTCGTGCGACTCGCGGACATCGGCACGGCGACGCTCGGCGCGCAGAGCTACGATCTGATCGGACGTCTGAACGGGCAGCCCACCGCGTTCGTGCTGCTGTATTCGAGGCCGGGCGCGAACGCGCTGGCGGTCAAGCAGGCGGTGGTGCAGCGGCTCGATCAGCTGCAGCGCACGTTTCCGGAGGGCGTGCGCTACGCCGTGCCGTTCGACACGACGCCGTTCGTCAGCGCCTCGATCAAGGAAGTCGCGATCACGCTCGTGGAAGCGATGATCCTCGTGACGCTCGTGGTGTTCCTGTTCCTGCAGAGCTGGCGCGCGACGCTCATTCCAATGCTCGCGGTGCCGGTGAGCGTGATCGGCACGTTCCTCGGATTGCTCGCCTTCGGCATGTCGATCAACGTGTTGACGCTGTTCGGACTCGTCCTGGCGATCGGCATCGTCGTGGACGACGCCATCGTCGTGATCGAGAATGTCGAGCGCATCATGGCGACGCAGGGTCTGCCGCCGCGGCTCGCCGCCGACCATGCGATCCGGCAAGTGGCGAGCGCGCTGATCGCGATCGTGCTCGTGCTCTGCTCCGTCTTCGTCCCGGTGGCGTTCATCGGCGGCGTGACCGGCGCGTTCTTCAAGCAGTTCGCGATGACGATCGTCATCGCCGTCGTGCTGTCGGGCATCGTGGCGCTCACGCTCACGCCGGCGCTCTGCGCCCTGCTGCTCACCGAATCCAACGAAGCGCACACGCACGGCTTCTTCGGCTGGTTCAACCGCGTCATGGCTCGCGCGACGCGCGGCTACACGAGCGCGGTCGGCTCGGTGCTTCGCCGGCCCGCGCCGTGGATGGGTGCGTTTGCCGTCGTCCTCACGCTGGCGGCGGTGCTGTGGCGGGCCATCCCGTCGGCGTTCATTCCGACGGAAGACAAGGGCTACATGGCGATGGCCGTGCAGCTGCCGGACGCGGCCTCGCTGCAGCGCACCGAAGCCACCGTCGCGAACATCGAGAAGCTCATTCGCACCGAGCCGGCCGTTCAGAACATCGTCGCCCTCGTCGGCCTCGACCTGCTCAGCCAATCGAACGCGACCAACGGCGCGACGATCTTTCTCAATGTGAAGCCCTGGGACGAGCGCTCGAAACACGATGCGCTCGATTCGATCGCCACGCGGCTCAATATCAAGCTGTTTGGCATGCGCGACGCGATGGCGTTCGGCTTCAACCTGCCGGAAGTGCCGGGGCTCGGCGTCACGGCCGGCGTCGAGCTGAATTTACAGAATCGGAATGGCCAGGACATTCGCCAGTTCGCGCAGCACGTCGACGAGTTCCGCCAGGCGGTCAACCAGTTGCCGGCGGCGGGCGGACTCAACTCGTCGTTCCGCGCCAACGTGCCGCAGGTGTTCGTGACGGTCGACCGTGCCGCCGCCAAGTCGCGCGGCGTGAATCTCACCGATCTGTTCGCGACGATGCAGGCATTCCTCTCGTCGCTGTACATCAACGACTTCAACCTGTTCGGCAAGACCTACCGTGTGCAGGCCACAGCGGCCGAGCCGTACCGGCAATCGCCGAGCGACATCGGCCGCCTCTACGTGCGAGGCAGCGGCGATCAGATGGTGCCGGTGTCCGCGCTGACGACGACGAGCTTTCGCAGCGCGCCGACCGTGATCTCACGCTTCAACGGCTTCACGTCGGCGCAGTTCACCGGGCCGCCGAAGCCGGGCCACAGCTCCGGCGAGCTGCTCGACCAGGTGGACCAGCTGATTCAGACGCAGTTCGCGTCATCCGGACTCGGCGTGTCGTACTCTGGCGAATCGTTCCAGGAGCGTGCGTCGAGCGGCGACGCGGCGCTCGTGTTCGCGCTCGGCCTCGTAATGGTGTTTCTCGTGCTCGCCGCGCAGTACGAGAGCTGGTCGATCCCGTTCGCCGTGCTGCTTGGCATTCCCTTTGGCGTGCTTGGCGCGCTGCTCGGGATCTGGGTGCGGCATCAGCCGAACGACATCTACTTCCAGGTCGGCCTGATCACGGTGGTCGGTCTCGCGGCGAAGAACGCGATCCTCATCGTGGAATTCGCCAACGAGCTGCGCTCGCATGGCATGAGCATTCGCGAGGCGGCGATCGAAGCCGCGCGCGAGCGGCTGCGTCCGATTCTCATGACGTCACTGGCATTCATTCTTGGCGTGCTGCCGCTGATGATCGCCTCAGGGGCCGGAGCGGCGAGCCGCCACTCGATCGGCACGGGCGTGTTTTCGGGAATGCTCATTGCCACGTCGATCGGCATCTTCTTCATCCCGCTCTTCTTCCGCATCGTGCGCGGGCTGGCGGAAGGCCGGCGCGGCGGACCGCCTGCGCCGGCAATGGCAACCGGTCCGTCTCTGGCGGCGCCACACGCACGCCTGGCTGCGATGGAGGACGCATGACGCCGCGCCGTCATCTCGCACTCGGGCTCGTGCTCGCGGCCGGCGCATGCACCATGGGACCGAGGTACCACCCGGAAACGGTCATCGCACCGGTCCAGGAAGTCGGCGCGCCGCGCCTGAGTGATTCCTCACGACAGTTCTTTGACTCACTGGCGGTGGCACGCCGCCAGGATTCCATTCGCGCCTCGCGACCGATCGTTCCGCCGCAAACTCTCGACGCGACCGCGCTTTCACCGGTGGCATGGCTGGAAATCATCCACGACTCCACGTTGATCGGTCTGGTGAATCGAGCCCTGCGCGAGAATCGTGATTTGCAGGTCGCGGTCGCGCGCGTGCGCGAATACCGCGCGAACGTCGGCATCGCGCGCGGGCCGCTCCTGCCGAACGTGGCCGTGAACGCGTCGGAGAGCAGCAACCAGATTGCGCTCGGCGCCATTCCGCCCACGGCCTATCGCGCCGCCCGGTTCACCGGCGATCTCGCTTGGGAGCTCGATTTCTGGGGACGCGTTCGCCGGGGCGTGGAAGCGGCGAACGCGGATTACGCCGCGCAGCAGGCGGCACAACGCGCCGTCAGCCTGTCGCTCGTCAGCGACGTAACCACCGGCTATCTGAATCTGCTCGAGCTGGATCAGGAGCGTGCGATCGCCGAACGCACGCTCACGTCCCGCCGCGCCACGCTCGCAATCGCGCGCCAGCGATTCGGGCAGGGACTCACGTCGGAGCTCGACGTGCGACAATTCGAGGCCCAGGTCGCCGAGCCGGCCGTGACGCTCGCGCGGACCGAGCGCGCGCGTGCCGAGGATGAGCATGATCTGAACGTCCTGCTCGGCGAAGCGCCGACGGCGATTCCGCGCGGCACCTCACTCGCCGACGCGGTGCGCACGCTCGTCGTTCCCGATTCCATTCCGGCCGCGCTGCTCGCGCGCCGCCCCGATGTGCAGGAGGCGGAGCGGAGCTACGCCGCCTCGGTGGCGCGGATCGGGGTGGCCGACGCGGCGCGCTGGCCCACCTTCAGCATCGTCGGCTCCTATGGAACGCAGGCCGGCGCGCCGTCGAATCTGTTCGGATCGCAGACGAACGTGTATCAGGCGCAGATCGGCATGTCGTTCCCGCTGTTCGACAATGCGCGTCTGGCGAACGTCGCCGCGGCAGCGCGAGCGCGGGCCGAGCAGGCTCGCGCATCATATGAAGGCGTCGCGCTCGAGGCGATGCGCGAAGCGAGCGATGCGCTCACCGGCGTGCGGACGGCGCGCGATCAGGCCGTGGCTCAGGCGACACAAGCCAACGCGCTGCGCGCCGCCCTCGACCTCGCGACGCTGCGCTACCAGGCCGGTCTTGCGAGCTATCTCGATCTGCTCGATGCGCAACGCAGCCTGTTCAGCGCCGAGCTGGCATTGAGTCAGGCGCAACTCGGGGAGCTCACCGCGGCCGTGCAACTCTACAAGGCGCTCGGGGGAGGCTGGCCGACGTCCACCACGACGCGATGAATGTCGTGCGCGCGCCGCAGCACGATCGCGGCGCATGGTTTCTACTCTGCTCGATAGAATTCGACGATGGCCGCGCTCACGAGACGCGTCGCGAGCTCCATCGCCCGCTGCCGCGCGACGCCGCCCGCGTCGGCAGCGCTGGACCACTCGCGCTTGAGCACGACGACGAATTGCTCGGCGCGAGCGCCGGCCTCGCGTGCCTCACGCGCGCAGATGGTGGCAGCCGCGCAAATCGCGTCATCGAGACGGTCGTGCGCCTTGTCATTGCTCGCGGCGCAAATACGTCGAATGCGCTGCCGAGCCGCGTCGCTGAACGCGGCGCGTGTTGGCGAATACGAGTCCAATGACTGGTCAGGCAGTGGATCAACCATCGGGAATTGCGGATGCATGTGCGACCGGGAGGCGGGTGCGCCGGAATCGGCGTGGAGGTAAGCTGCACTGCGGCATCGACACACGCAACTCGTTGGCATATAATTATTTAGAACACTTAGACGGTACGCCAGCGTACATATGGCCCGTCGGTTGCTCACTCGTCGCTGTCTCGAGTCCACGCCATGTCCGCACCCGTAGAGCCCCGTCGGTACGGGAACGAAATTCTTTCGCGACTACCGCCAGACGAGCTGGCGCTCGTCGCCAAATCGCTGGAGTTTCTCTCGCTTCCCCGGCGTGCCTTGTTGTACGACGCCGGCAAACCGATCGAGTACGTGCACTTCGTCGAGACGGGCATCGCGTCGATTCTCAGCGTGCTCGCCGACGGCTCCGGCGTGGAGACGGCGACCATCGGCCGCGAAGGAATGATCGGGAGTGCGATCTTTCACGGAGTCGATCGCACCGCCGAGCAGGCCATGATGCAGGTGCCGGGCAACGGGTATCGGCTTTCGAGCGCGACGTTCCGTGCGCTGCTGCCGCGTCTTCCCCAATTGAGTGCGCTGCTTCATCGGTATTCGGTCTATTTGTTCACGTTTGCCGCGCAAAATTCCGGTTGCAATCGCACGCACTCCGTCGAACAACGGCTGTCGCGCTGGCTGCTCATCGTGCAGGACCGCACTGCCGTCGACGAATTCGAGCTGACCCATGACTTCATGTCACAGATGCTCGGCGTGAGGCGCGCCTCCGTCACCGACGCGTTGAGCGAGTTGGAGCGTCGCGATCTGATCCGCACACGCCGTGGCGTGGTGAAGATCATGGATCGCGCTGGCATGGAGGCGGTGGCGTGCGAGTGCTATGGCGTCATCCGCAACGCGCTCCACGCCTTTCTTCACCACACGGGCGGCTCGACCGCGTTCGCCGACCGGCAGCTTTCGCAGGATGGTTTCTCCACGCTCGGCGATGGAGGGTGAGCGGCAGTGCCGATGACCTACGCGCATAGCGCGATTCCCGATCGCGACATTCCAGCCGCTCGCGAGCCGCTGCTGCAGCACGTGCTCGACACGTATGCGAGCGAAACGAACAAGGTGGCGTCCGTCTGGGCGGCATTCGAGGACACCGATCTCGCATTCAGGCCGCACACGCGCTCGAGCAGCGTCGGGGACATCCTCAAGCACCAGCTGCTCTCCGAGCGTCGCTTTTTTGGCGAGTTCCTCGAATCGCCCGAGCCGGCGCCGAGCGACGTGGTGCCGGATCCGCTCACGACGCGATCGGCGCGCGAGCGGCTGGTGACGTTGGCGCAGCCGCGTCTCGCGTTCCTCGCCTCGCAGCCGGCGGCGTGGTGGACGACGCGGGTTCGATTCTTCGACGTCGAGCGTGAGCGCGCGTGGATCGTGTGGCGACGCGTGCTGCACACGGCGCATCACCGCACGCAGCTGACGGTCTATCTGCGCATGCTGAATCGCGCGGTGCCGCCGACCTACGGCCCAACCGCCGACGTGCGCTGGGATGGCGCCGACCCGACGACGACCGTCGCCGCAGCCGGTCGCCGTTAGCCTCGAACCGCCTGCGCCACGAGCACCGCGCCGATCGCGACGAGTGCCGCGTACACGACGTTGAAGAACCGCTCACCGCGCAATCGCCGATTGAGCATCCGCCCGACGACGACGCCGACGCACACAGCCGGCAGGGACAGGAGCAGATAGCGCGTCAGCTCTCGGCTCCACAGCCCTACCGCGACGTAGCCGATCAGTCCGGCCATGCTGGCCACGAGAAAATACGCTTGCAGCGTGGCGCGAAACTGTTGCGGTGACCAGCGCCGAAGCGTGCCATAGATCGCGAGCGGTGGTCCATTCATGCCGTATGCTCCGCCGAGCACACCGGAACAGAATCCGGCGCACAGGAGCCACCGCCGATCATTCGAACGCACAAATCGACGCGACCCGGAGCTCAGCGAGTAGAAGGAAAAGCCGGCGATCACCAGGCCGAGGATCATTCGCACGACAGCATCGCTGCCGAGGGTGAGCAACATGAGGCCGAGTGGAATGCCGAGCATGGAAGCCACGATCATCCACGTCGCGCTCGCGCGTTCGATCTCACGCCAGTCCTGCACGACGATCAGCCCGGCGATGATCACCGACGCCGCGACCGCGATCGGCGCGGCGACGGTGATCGGCAGTCGCAGCGCGAGCAGCGGTACGCCGACCAGCGCTTCGCCGAAGCCGACGGTCGAGCGAACGAGCGTCGCGACGAGCACGACGCCGATGACGTAGCACGTCGTTGCGTCTAGCCCGAACATGGCCGCCAATGTCGCACCGCGGTCCATCATGTCGCGCGCGTTCGGCGCGCTCGCGTCGCACGCCGGCGGCCGTGCAATGTCGGTCCGAGCGACGCGATGTGCGCGATCATCGTGTCGACGGCGGTCTCCAGGGGCGCGGTGCTGCGATGGAGCTGACTCAGCAGAATGCCACCCTGCACCGCGGCGAGGAGTGCCACGGCCAACGCATTGGGATCGGCATCGTGACCGAGCTCGCCGCGGGCGCGCATCGCCTGCAGTCCATGCCGGATGCTCGCTTCCCACCGGCGGAATCCGGCCGCCAACTCGGCCCGGGCACGCGGATCCGACTCGGACAGTTCGCTGGCGAGTGAGCCGATCGGACAGCCACCGGCGCAGTGCAACCGCCGCCGATGGCGGACCAGCACGTCGCGCCACGCCTGGAGCGCCGCGATGCTGTCCAGGCTCGCGAGGTGCGGCTGCTGCCCGTCGAGGATCGCGTCGGTCTGGTGCTCGATGACTGCGCCGACCAGCGCCGCCTTGTCATCGAAGTAATGGTACAGCTGTGAGCTGCTGACACCGGCCTCGGTCTTCACGTCGTCGAGACTGGTTCGCGCCACGCCGCGATCGTACATGAGGCGCGCGGCGCCGGCGACGATCCGCTCGCGCGTGGCGCGACCCTTGGCGGTTCGGGGCGGCGGAGCCGGCCGGGTGGCGTCGCGCATCGCTCGAGACATGACGAACGGTAATCGATTGGACTGGACAGTCCAATCCCGACCTGCTACACTGGATCACTCAATCCATTTTCGGGAGCAGGGCATGCAACTCGAGTTTGGGGACCGGCCGGCGCTCCGGCGCTGGGCGCTGCTGCCGCTTCGCCTGATCGTCGGCTACGGCTTTCTCGCGCACGGGCTCGCGAAGTGGATCCGCGGGCCGGAGAAGTTCGCGCAGCTGCTGCATCAGATCGGCATGCCGATGCCGTTGGTGAGCGCGTGGGCGGTGACGCTCCTCGAGGTGTTTGGCGGTCTGGCGATCCTCGCGGGTGTGCTGGTCGCTGTCGTGAGCGTGCCGCTGATCGCCTCGATGCTCGTCGCGATGTTCGCGGTGCAGTTGCGCTACGGTTTCAGTTCCGTGAACACCGTCGGCCTCGCGCCATCGGGACCGATCTTCGGCCCGCCCGGCTACGAGATCAATCTGCTGTACATCGCGAGCCTGATCGCGCTGGCCTTGTTCGGGCCTGGTGCGCTGTCGGCTGGCCGCTGGTTCGCCCGACGCACGACCTGACGCGGGCCGCAAGGATTTCGTTGCGACTGCCACGCGTGTGCCGCTTCAAGTAAGTCGCTGCGCCGGCCGACACTTGAAGTGGGCCCGAATCACGAGGAATGCCGACGGTGGCAACTCTGCAGACTGACACGCTCCGTGACCTTGCGGCCGGAGTGCCGAGCACTCAGCTCGTTGAAGGAGCGATGCTCGAGGGCACGCTGAACGGCGAGCGCGTGTTGCTCGCTCGGTCGAACGGCGTTGCGCGCGCGATCGGTGGACAGTGCAGCCATTACGGCGCACCTCTCGCGCAGGGACTCCTCGTCGACGACACGGTTCGCTGTCCGTTGCACCACGCCTGCTACAACCTGCGCACCGGCGAGGCGATCTGCGGGCCTGCCCTGTCGCCCGTGCCGACGTACGAGGTCGCGGAAACGGCCGGCGTCGTGCGCGTTCTGTCGAAAGCGGCGCCGCCGGCCCGCCCAACTATGCCGCGCAACAATCATGGCCAGGTCCGGACCGTCGTGATTCTCGGCGCCGGCGCCGCGGGTGTCGCGGCCGCCGACATGCTCCGCCGCAAAGGATACGACGGCCGCCTCGTGATGGTCGGCGCGGAGCCCGATCTGCCGTACGACCGGCCCAATCTGTCGAAGGATTACCTGGCCGGTACCGCGCCCGAAGAGTGGCTGCCGATTCGCCCACGAGCATTCTATGAAGAGAACGAGATCGAGCTGATTCTCGGCGAGCGCGTGAGCGCGCTCGATCCGGAGGCGCGGGAGCTCAGGATGCTCAGCGGCCGGTCGCCGAAGTACGATCGCCTGCTCATTGCCACTGGTTCGGAAGCCGTGCGCCTTCCGGTGGCGACGCAGAAGCTGCGACACGTGTTCACGCTGCGCACGCTGGCTGACTGCCGAGCGATCATCGCCGCGAGTCAGCACGCGAAGCACGCCGTGGTCGTGGGTTCGAGCTTCATCGGACTCGAGGTCGCGGCGGCGTTGCGCACGCGCGGCATCGGCGTCGACGTCGTCGCCCAGAACAGCATTGCCTTCGACCGGATCTTCGGACCGACGCTCAGCGCATTCATCCGCCGGCAGCACGAAGCGCACGGCGTCACGTTCCATCTGCGCGACAACGTGCGTGCGGTCGACGAGACGCACGTGACGCTGGTGAGCGGCGCGCGCATTCCGGCCGATCTCGTCGTCGTCGGCATCGGCGTCCGACCGTCGGTCGCAATCGCACAATGGGCGCGGCTGAACGTCTCCGAGGGCGTCGTCGTCGATCAATACCTCGAGACGAGCCGACCGGGAATCTTTGCCGCCGGCGACATCGCACGGTGGCCCGACGCGCGAACCGGCGAAGCGGTGCGCGCGGAACACTGGGCGGTGGCGCTGCGACAGGGCCAGGTTGCCGCTGCGAACATGCTTGGCGAGCGGATTCCCTTCGCCGTGACGCCGTTCTTCTGGAGTCAACACTACGACACGACGATTCAATATGTCGGTCACCAGGGGACCTGGGACGAGATCAGCGTCGACGGCGATCCCGATGCGCACGACTGCGCCGCGACGTTTCGGCGGGCGGGGCAGATTGTCGGCGTGGCAACGATCGGACGCGACATCGCGAGCTTGCGCGCGGAGCTGGACTTCGAGCGCGAGGCGTCCGGCGCGCTCGGCGGGGGGACGGTCGAGACATTTGCCATCGGCGGCGCCGGCGCGGAGCGGGCACTCAGCCGTCGCTGACAGCGGCGCCGCGGTCCGCGGGTTAGATTGAAGAGTGCTGGCGAGCGGCCCTGAGCCGCTCCTTTCCCCAGTCGTCTGGCGCCGCGCACGGCCAGCTGGCTCTCGAGAGTCGTTTCGATCCAGCGTTCCCTCGTTCACCGAGGACGCCGTGCAAGAGCAGCGAACGGATTTCCGCGCGCGCCCACGAACCAGCCGTCTCATTACAGAACTCTCATTACCCGGCGGCGCCCCATGTGCAGCGTGCCGGGGGATACCGCAATTTCCGCCTGGAGCGTCCCGATGACCGCGTTCTCGTACGATCTCGCCATTTCCGCCGTGCCCTACGACGCCGTGTTCGTCACCGAGTTGATGGCCGAGCTGGCGCCGCGACTGCGTACGATGCCGGTCTGGTCGGGCCAGGCGCGACACGAGCCGCCGGCGCCCCACGCCATGCTCGTGGCCGAGCAATCGCGACTGGCGCTCGTCCTTCATCAGCGCCTCTGGCGTCATGATGCCGCGACCCAGGCCGACGCGAGCGTGCTCCGCGAGCGCGTGCGCCAACATCCCGATTCCGTGTGCGTGCTGATGCTCGACGACGCACCGGTGCCATCGTGGTTGTCGCGCGTGCCGACGTGCGATCTCCGGGCGAGCGGCCTCGCCGGCGTGGCGAATTTCACGGTCGACGCGATTGCATCGTCCGGCGGCGCCGTCAGCCGCGCGCCCGCGCCCGTCGCACCCGTCGAGACACCAATGCGATGGTCGGAAGGTCCAACACCGTTCCTCGCGCAGCCACGCGCCCACTCGGCGCTGCGGCACGAGCTCGATGCCATCGGGGCGGAGCTCAAGGCACACATTGCGCGCCGCCAGGCGTTGCAGCCCGACGAGACGTTCGAGCTGCATTCACTGCCGCACCGCTTCATCGCGCGTTTTGCCGATCGCGGCATCAGCTTCTCGTGGATCGGCGGCAGCATGCCGAGCGTGACGGAAGGACGCTTGCTCGTGATCGAGTGGAGCGGCGTGGCGCCGCAGACCCGCGGCGTGGCGGCACTCAAGTCGGCGACGGCAATGCGAGAACAGTCATATCGCGCGGAAGGCACGAGTCCCGAGACGTGGCGCTGGCGAATGGATGGCCCGAACGGCCGCGCATTCTCGACCGTCAATCTCGTCGCGGAAGGCACGTCCAGCGTCGGACTCGTCAGTGGAGATTGATCCTGGCGCTGCTCCGACCGCGCTACGCAACACCGCGGTGGCAAGCGCCGATTGGCGCGGCGCCGTCGAACCGTATGTCGGCGCCGATGGTCGGCGCGCGTCGGTACAGCTGCTCACGACGCTCCTGCCGCTCGCCGGCCTGATCGTTCTGATTCACACCGTGTTGGCCTGGTCGATCGTGGCCGCGGTACTGCTCGCAATACCGACGGCCGGCCTGATCGTCCGCACGTTCGTGCTGATGCACGACTGCGCACATAGCTCGTTCTTCCCGTCGCGGTCGATCAACGACACGGTCGGCTTCATCACCGGCGTGCTCACGCTGACGCCGTTCGGCCAGTGGCGGCGCGATCACGCGCTGCATCACGCATCCTCGGGCGATCTCGACCGCCGCGGGCATGGCGACGTGCCGACGCTCACCGTCCGCGAGTATCTGGCAAAGACGCCGCGTGGGCGCCTTGGCTACCGCATTCTCCGGCACCCGGCGCTGCTGCTGCTCGGCGGGCCGCTGCACCTCGCGATCGGCCAGCGACTGCGCGCCAGAAGTACCGCGACCGGTGCCCGCCAGCTCACCAGTGTGAGGCTGACGAACCTGGCGATCGCCGCGTTGCTCGCGCTGGCGCTGTTCACCGTCGGCTGGAAGACGGTGGTGTTCGCCTACGCGCTGCCCTACTACCTCGCGGCGATGGCCGGTGTGTGGCTGTTCTACGTGCAGCATCAGTTCGAGGAAGCGTACTGGACGCCCCACGACGGCTGGAGCTACGCCGAGGCGGCATTGCGCGGCAGCTCGCACCTGCAGCTGCCGGCGGTGCTGCGCTGGTTCACCGGCAACATCGGGTTGCATCACGTGCATCACGTCGCGCCGAAGATCCCGAACTACCGATTACAATCCTGTAACGACGGGAGCGAGATCTTCCAGCACTCGCCGGTGGTCACCCTGCGGTCCGGGACGGCCGCGCTGCGTCTCGCCTTGTGGGACGAAGAGCGCTGCCAGCTCGTTGGATTCCGGGACTTACCACTCGCTCATTGAGGACCGCATGCCAGAAATCATACTGAATGACACCGACCGCATCGATTGGGCCCTGAAGACGTTCAAGCGACAGATGCAGAAATCCGGCATTCTGCGCGAGCTGCGGCGGCGGCGACACCACGTCAAACCGAGCGAGGCGCGACAGATCAAGTCGCGAGCAGCGCAACGCGCGCGCGACAAGGCACGGAAACAGGGCGCTCACTCGCGATAGCCGCGGCGCGGACGCGCCGCGCTCAGGGGCGTCGCTCGTCCAGCTCCCGCGTCATCTCGATCATCGTCCGGCGAAAGCCCGCGCGTTCGAACAGCCGTTGCGCGGCCTCGTTTCGCTCGGCGGTCGAGAGCACGACCTGCAACGCGCCGCGCGACTCGAGCGCGGCGAGCGTCGCGTCCAGCAACAGCCCGCCGATTCCCTGCCCTCGATGGGCCGGATCGACGATGATGTCGTACACGACACCGGCCGGCCCGCGCAGCGACATGTAGTCGCGCCCTTCCAGACCGGCGTAGGTGTAGCCAAGCACATCGCCGGCACGCTCGGCCACGAGCACCACGACCGTCGGTTCGTCGAGCTGCGAGCCGAGAAATGAAGCGTACCCCGTTGGCGTCTGCGGCG
>Ga0070680_100000046_pt1 | contig 63865 bp, 58 predicted proteins | sample KBSC73BmetaG_FD_64672 | JGI IMG/M metagenome (GOLD analysis project Ga0070680, IMG submission 64672) | Corn rhizosphere microbial communities from Kellogg Biological Station, Michigan, USA - KBS C7-3B metaG | ecosystem: Host-associated > Plants > Roots > Rhizosphere | place: USA: Michigan...
CTCGATATCCTGCTCACCCGGACGAAATTTTCCGCGAACGAGCTTGCCCGTCCTCTCCCACTCGGTAAGTCGCGCCTCGACCCATTCCCTTGACCAGCCGTAACGCTCCCGAATTTCCCGCTCGGTGACGGGACCCGACTGCGTTAGAAAGCGCGCGAGTATCTCGCGACGTGCGACCGACTCATTGATCGCCGGCTGCAGAAGTACGTCGGGAATGAGAGCCACGGCATCCTGTTCGATCAGCCGCTCGGTTCCCCTCACACGCGAAAGTGCTGCGCGCCCGAAGGCGGCTACGTACCGCGGATACGTCTCCGTGAGAATGAATCGCCAGCCTCTCGTTTCCTCTGCGCCCATCTCTATCGCTACGACGCGTCGGCTCGCGAGCAGCTCCGCAAATGGATCACCTCTCACTCCTTCTTCCGGCCTCGCAATGCGGGCCCTCATTTCTTCCGCGGTGAGATCGCCTGCCCTGTCCAGTAAATGCGCGAGCTCGTCATCGGTTCGCGCCCTTCGGCCCGGCGCTGTTCCCCGTCGCTCAGCCAGCGTCTGCTCGATTCCCTCGAGGGTGATGTCGTCACTGCCTTCACCACCCATCACTTCATCGAGAAGCGCTCGATCGAGTGACAGAAGCGCCGCCCTTTGCTCTGCTCGCGGCGTGTCATCACCGTACAGCCAGTCCATCACGAATCCGAACTGCAGGCTCGCCGCGAATGGCGAGGGCACATCCGTCTGCACGTTGTGAATGCGGATATTCCCGGCCGCTATGTCGGCAAGCGTGTCCTTCAGCCCCTGCATGTCGAACGCATCCTGCAATACTTCCCTGTACGTCTCGACGAGAATCGGAAAACTCGGAAACTGCTGCACCGTCTGGAGCAGATCGAGTGCTTTGAGCCGTTGCAGCCAGAGCGGCATTCTCCGCCGCGGATTTCCCCGTGGCAGCAGCAGCGCCCGCGCCGCGTTCATTCTGAAGCGCGCGCCGAACAGCGACGTCGATCCCACTTCCTCCATGACCAGCTGCTCGGCCTCCGTGCCTGACAAGCCAAGAAGCGCCTGGATCGGTGTCGTCATCCCCAGATCCGGCAGGCGCAGCATGATGCCATCGTCCGTCGTCTGCACCTGAAGATCGGTATTCTGGATCGCCTCGCGAACGCGCTGCGCCAGCGCCATCCCCCACGGTGCATTGATCCTCCCGCCGAACGCGGCGTGAATCACGATGCGAACCGCTCCCGTCTCGTCACGGAACTGTTCGATGACGATGTTCTCGTCATCCGGCACGATGCCGGTAGCGGCACGCTGAGACGCGATGTATTTCACGAGCGAGTTCGCGGTTGCCGCGTCGCACCCATACCGCTCGGCCAGATCGTTTTCATTGGGCGCTTCGGCCAGCTCACGCCGCAGTGCGCCGACGCGGTGACTGAGCATCAGCGATCTCGCCATGTATTCGCCGTGCCAGAAAGGCATCCGCGCTGGCGTGCCGGGTGCCGGCGTGACCACGACTCGGTCGTGCTCGATGGCTGCAATCCGCCAGGTGGACGATCCGAGCTGAAACACATCGCCCATCCTGGACTCGTGCACGAATTCTTCGTCGAGCTCGCCGAGCCGCGTGCGATCGGGAAGATTCACGGTGTACAGCCCGCGATCGGGGATCGTCCCGCCAGAAATCACCGCGGTCATGCGCGCCGCGCGTGATCCGATCAGCCTGTCGTTCACGCGATCCCATGTAATCCTCGGCTCCAGCTCCGCCGCGATGTCGGACGGATACTTGCCGGATAGCATTGCCAGGACTTCGTCGAACGCGGAACGCGTCAGCTGGTGGTACGCGTACGATCGGCGCACCAGCTTGTACAAGTCTTCGCTCTTCCAGTCGTCCACCGATACCGATGCCACGACCACCTGTGCAAGCACATCGAGCGCATTTTGCACGACGTGCGTTGGCTCGACTTCACCCGCGCGCATTGCCGCAACGATCGCTGCGATCTCCAAAGCATCGTCCCGAAACGTCGGCACGAGTATCCCTCGACTTGGCACGCCGAGCGTATGACCAGCCCGGCCGATTCGCTGAAGCGCCGCGGCGACGCGCTTCGGGGATTGCAGCTGGATCACCAGGTCCACGGATCCGATGTCTATTCCCAGCTCCAGCGAGCTTGTAGTCACGAGCGCGCGCAACGACCCCGCCTTGAGTCGCTCCTCGAGGGCAAACCTTCGCTCTCTGGCAAGAGATCCGTGATACGGAAGCGCGACCTCCTCCTCGGCGAGCGCATTCACCCGCGCGGCGATTTTCTCCGCCTGCGCCCGGTTGTTTACGAAGACGAGCGTCGTGTTCGATGCGAGTATGTGTCTGAGAACCAATGGGGCGACAGCCGGCCAGATGCTTCCACCTACATTCCCCAGATCAGCCACGGGGGATTCGACCGAGATCACCATTTCCTTCGTCATGCCGCAGTCGACAATGGTGACTGGTCGGAATCGTGGGGCGGTGCTGTCGACCGGCTCGCAGCCGCCGAGGAAGCGCGCCACTTCCTCGAGCGGACGCTGCGTCGCCGACAGCCCGATTCGCTGCGGCGAATCTTCGACCAATGCCTCGAGTCGCTCGAGCGTCAGCGCCAGATGCGCGCCGCGCTTGGTTCCGGCAATCGCGTGGATCTCGTCCACAATCACCGCCCGCGTGCCGCTGAACATTCCACGACCCTTGAGGGAGGTGAGCATGATGTTCAGCGATTCCGGCGTGGTGATGAGAATGTGCGGGGATTTTCGAAGCATCCGAGCTCGCGCGGACGCTGGAGTGTCTCCGGTTCTCACCGCCACGCGTATTTCGGGAAATGTCTGACCCGCGGCGATGAATCGCGCGCGAAGATCCGCCAACGGGCGATCCAGATTTCGCTGGATGTCGTTGTTGAGCGCCTTGAGCGGGGAGATGTAAAGGAGATGCACCGCGTTCGGCAGCGGCTCCTCGAGACCGCGCACTATCAGCTCATTGAGCTCCCAGAGAAACGCCGCGAGCGTTTTGCCCGTCCCGGTCGGCGCCAGAATGAGCGTGTGCGATCCGCTCGCGATCGCTGGCCATCCCTTTCGCTGCGGATCGCTCGGTTGTCCGAATGTCTCCTCGAACCACTGGCTTACGAGAGGGTGAAACCCCGCGAGCATTGAGGGATCTGCCGTCGCTTCGTGAGCCATTGCAAGTGCGCCCGCGAAATCCTAGAGAACCCGGCGCAGCTTCTGTGCGCCCCACTCCAGAATCTTGCTTGACAACGGACGCTTCCTGAACTCGTCGAGCTTCATCTCCTTGGACCACTTGAGGTCGTCCATGAAGATTGAATCCATTTTGGCGCCTATTCCGCGGTCGAGCGCGACCAGCAGTGATTCATCGTTGAATGACATCGAGCGGTTGTCGAAGTTCATCGATCCGACGTAGGACCATATTCCGTCGACGACAAAGCTCTTCGAGTGAATCATCGTCGGCTGGTACTCGTAGATCTTCACTCCGCCCTCCAGCAGCTTTTCGTAGTACGCCCTGCCGGCGTACCAGGTCGACTTTACGTCCGTCTTGTCGCTCACTGTCAGGACGCGGACATCCACTCCTCTGTGCGCCGCAGCCAGAAGCAGCTGCATGAAGCTTTCTCCTGGCACGAAGTAGGAGTTGGTGATGTAGAGCGTCCTCCGGGCCCCGGCAATGGAAAGCGCCATGAATCTCTCCGCCGGTGTGCTGCCGGTACTCGGGATGCTGTGCATCAGTCCCGCCTGCACCATTCCAACATCGGCAAACGAGCTCTTGGGGAAAAACATGTCGCCGGTGAGAAGCTCGCCAGTCGCTTCCGCCCACCCGGCGGCGAATGTCGCCTGAAGAGCAGCTACTGTGGGGCCTTCGAACCGCACATTGCTCTCACGCCACTGGTCTTCGTGATGGCCGTCACCCAGCCAGTAGTCGGCCAGTCCGAAACCGCCGGTATACCCGATCTTGCCGTCGATTACGACTACTCGCACGTGCGAGCGCTGAGCAGCTTTCTGAAGGGTGTACCAACGCAGGGGCCGTAGCCAAACCACCTCCACTCCCGCCGCCTTCACGCGATCCATCCATTCCCGCTTGAGTGGCTGAGACCCGAAGGCGTCCAGTAGAAGCAGCACCCGGACTTTGTGTTCTGCGCGGTCGATCAGATACTTGGCCAGAGTATCTGCGACGGCCCCGGGCTGTGAGTAGTACATCTGCACCGTGATACTTTGCTGCGCCGAAGCGAGATCCTTCCACAACGGAGGGTAGGTGCCGTCCCCGTTGAGCAGGATGTCGACCCTGTTGCCGATATCGATGTGTGTTCCGGTGAACAGCTCGATGCTGCGCGTGAACAGCGGATCGTCTGTTGCCGGCGGTCCATCCTTGTCGCCCTCCGCGATTACGCTCCGGACCGGCGTATCGTGGGTGACCGAAAGAATGCCTATAAGCGCCAGCACCAGGCCGAACAGCACCAGTGCCGCGATTGCTATGTACTTGATCAGTGACATATTCTCTCTGTATGACCTACGTGGCCCGTCGGCGAATTGCGACGCGTGCTATTGTCCTCGACCGGTCGCTCGAATCGCTTCCCATCTTTCGGCTGAGCGACTCTGCCGAGGACTCGGCAATCTCCTTCTCTCCCGAGAGCGGCGGGCGGTGGCGCGTGCTGCCCAATCCGGGCGACCGCCTTCCCGGCACATTCGATCAGGACGTCTATGTCGAGATCCTGCACCGTTACCACGAAGCGGGATCTCCAGAAGACGGAGTGATCAGCTTCACGCTCCACGCATTTCTTCGATCGATCGGACGCCGGGTTGACGGCCGAACATACGAGCAGCTTCGGTCTGCCCTCACCAGACTCGAAAGAACCATCCTCGAATCGAGCGGGGTGTACGTTGCAGTCGGCGATGCGCAGCCGCTAGAAGGGCGATTCACCATACTTTCCTCCGTTTCCATCGCGCGACGCCGATTGGCGGAGCGCGAGCAGTTCACTTTGTTTCCCGTCCTGACCGCATCCGAGCCGGGAGACGCGCACGTGACGATCGGTCCTCTGATCCGTGCAAACATCGCCGCCGGCTATACCGTCACACTTTCCGCCATACACTACCTCTCCCTCACCAACCCGGTCGCCCGTCGCCTCTACAGACTGCTCGAAGTCGCCCGGGAGGAGGGAATGGTTACCTGGAGAGTCCCCCTCGCCGCGCTCGCCGAGCAGCTTCCGCTCACTCAGCGGTATCCGTCACACTTGCAACGAGTGCTCCAGCCCGCCCACGAGATGCTCCTGACCGCCGGATTGCTCCGCGATGCGACCTTCCGCCAGGTCAATCGCGATTGGCTGGTTGATTATGTGCTCGCATCGCGAGTGACCTGAAGGGCGAAAGCTGTTCCGATGGTGCCCTTTGTGCGTCATTTCCGGGAACAAGTGGCTGCCGAAGGGCGTATTCTATTAGGTTAACGCCCTCTCCCATCAAATAGACCGTATGTCTCGATCAAGAAAAAGCATCCTCCTCGGCCTCCTGCTCGTCCCGATCATGGCCGGTGGTTTCGTCTTCCAGCAGCACGAGACCCAGCAGGGTGCTCGACTTCTGGACCAGGTTCTTAATATCGTTTCGAGCCGCTTCGTAGATACCGTCGACGCCGCGACTCTTTACGAAAAGGCAGCGCGCGGACTCGTTCACGAGCTGAATGATCCTTACAGCGTGCTCCTCTCGCCGAAGGAGCTTTCTTCCTTCAACGCCCAGACAAACGGTCGCTACGCCGGCATCGGAATGGAGATCGCCGAAACGCAGGGCTTTATCAGCGTCCAGCGTGTATTTCCCCACACGCCCGCCGAACAGGCAGGCGTCCAGGAAGGGGATCGGATCAACTTCATCGATACGACGAACATCCGCGGCTGGACGGTTTCTCAGACATCAGACGCGCTGAAGGGAAATCCGGGAAGCAAAGTCCTGGTGAAGTTTTCGCGTCCCGGAGTCAATGAGTTGATTCCGATCACCTTCACGCGCGCCGTCGTCAACATTCCCGCTGTTCCTTACGCCATCATGCTCGATGGCAAGATCGGCTATATCCCGTTGCTGCAGTTCAATGAGAGCGCGAAGGACGAGATCGAGAGCTCGGTCGCCAAGCTCACGCACGACGGAGCCAAAGGGATCATCATCGATCTCCGCGGCAACCCGGGAGGCATTCTCGACCAGTCGCTGAGCGTCAGTAATCTCTTCCTGAAAAAGGGCCAGCAGATATCGAGCATCCGCGCCCGCAACGGCGAGAACCAGACCTTCCTCGCCAGCGATGACCCCGTCGCGCCAAAGATTCCGCTTGTGCTTCTCACCGACGGCAGAAGTGCTTCGGCGTCCGAGATCGTCGCCGGCGCGCTGCAGGATCACGACAGAGCGCTCATCGTCGGCACGACATCGTTCGGGAAAGGACTCGTACAGTCGGTGTTCCCACTCGATGGTGGCTATGCGCTGAAGATGACGACCGCCAAGTGGTACACGCCAAGTGGTCGCTCAATCCAGAAGGAGCGCAAGCTTCTGCCCAGCGGTGAGTTCGTAGAGGTGATGCCGGATTCGCTCGAAACAGACTCGGTGCGCCGTTCGCGCCCGACCTTCAAATCGGATGCTGGCCGCGTGGTTTATGGTGGCGGCGCCATTACGCCCGACATCATCGTGAGACCCGATACTCTCACGACAGCCGAGCAGAAGGTATTCAACATTTTCGCGCCCAAGACAGCGGACGTTCGCGCTACTCTCATGGACTATTCGCTCGAGCTCAAGAAGACCGTCAAGCCGAACTTCACCGTCGAGCCATCTTGGCGCGAGGAGTTCTATCGCCGGCTTCAGACCAAGGGCGTAACAATCGACCACGCCCAGTATGAACAGGCTGGGCCCGAGATCGATCGCCTGCTCGGCAGCACCGTGGCTCGGCTGGCATTCGGAGACTCGACCGCAAAGCGGAGAAGCATTCCTGAAGACAACCAGCTCGCTCGTGCAATCGAAGTTCTGAAGCAGAGTCAGTCCCAACAGGATCTCTTCGCAATCGCTCAACGGGAGCAGGCCACCGCTTCCGCGAACCGATAGAGATTTAGAACAGGCTTTAAGGGAAAAAACGGCGGGAGCCAAAAGCCCCCGCCGTTTTTTTTTTAGACTTTCCCGCCTTCCCGCCTCCCGCCTACGGCCAGCGATGCTTATTCGAGTACTTGCTTCCAAACACTTCTTTCAGAACGGACTGTGGATTTTCGGTCCGCGCCACAGCATCCAGCTTCTCTCCCAACGGAATCGGTCTGTTGAAATCCAGGTAGCGCCGGTAGCCGTGGCAAAAACATAGCGGCCCTTTGCGGAAAATATCCCCGAGAAGAATGTCGGGTTCGCCGACGATCGTCATCGCGTAGAAGAAGTTCAGCGAGCGCGATTTGGGCAAATCGCTTTGCACGACGTTCCTCGGCAGACTACCGTGCTTGCCCCACTGAACGTCGACTCGAACCTGCGATTTCGGCCACGGGGTATGAAGAATCTTGCCGTGCCAATAGGTCCAGACGTCGGTTGGCGCATGGGTCGTGTCGTAGCCGACCCATAGGACTTCCTCATCGGTGGGGACGGTGAACGGAATCCAGGCCCCGTGAACGTCGTCACGCCAGAGGAGGTGGTAGGCGATGATCGGCCTGGTAGGGTGCAGGACCGCCACCACCCGTTCGAGCGGGAACGTTTCATCTCGTTGTAGGTATAAGACCGGTGCCAGGCGCCGTGCCAGGACGGCTCCGCTATCCGTTGAGGCAAGGACGTCAGGCAGATTGGCCGGTCGGAGTGGGATATGAGCGTGGGGACCGCAAGCGGCCAGAAGGCCGAGCATCAGCCCGCTGCATGTCCGCTCCAGAATCTGGATGGCTCTTCTCTTCAAGGGATAGCCGTCAAAGTTCACCTATGTGGCGGCTCGCCGGGCGCCGCTGCCTCGAGGCAATTGGAGAACACATGCGCAAGCCACGTCCGAATGCGTACAACCCCGCCCAGGCCCTGTTTCTCATTAGCAACGATCGAACTGGATCTCCTCTGAGCTGCCCATCGTGCTCGGGCTCTATCGAGCGGGACCCCCAGCAGGCTCCCCCACCGCCGTACACACATGTCACCCTGCGCTGCAAGAGCTGCGGGCGATCGGCGCACTACGTCGCTGGAGCGGCTTAAGGCCTGTCTGTTGCACAAAACTTGCCTTTCTCCGAAGTCGCCGGATGCATTTCACGCCGTCACAGGACGAGCATCTGGCGCGAAACGAAGCGGTCCTCCACGCTCGCTAGGCTATGGTAGACGCTTCACAGATCGCCCTGCGGGGAGAGAGGACTAGTTCAATGGCACGCATTACTGGTACGGTCAAATGGTTCAACGACGCTAAGGGATTTGGCTTCATTTCGCGCGAGGGGGGCCCAGACGTGTTCGTGCATTTCAGCGCGATCGGTGGCTCGGGTTTCAAATCCCTCGCCGAAGGGGACAAGGTTGAATTCGAAGTCGTGCAGGGACAAAAAGGACCGCAGGCCGCCGATGTGACAAAGGTCAGCTGATTCCTTTGTCTGATTTGTTAAAAGAGCCCCGCGCTTGCGGGGCTTTTTTGCGTTCACGAGCACAACGTTTGGTTTCCACAGGCGGCATGTGAGTTGCTTTCTTGCACACGCATCTGCTCACACCAACCGGAGCCTACGGATGGCCGCAATCTGGAAAGGGTCGCTGACGTTTGGACTCGTAAACATCCCAGTGGAGCTCAAGACCGCGGTTCGCGCTGATCACATAAGCTTCCGGCTGCTGCACCAGGAAGATCTGTCTCCGGTTAAGTACGAGCGCGTTTGCCAGGCCGACGGCGAGCCAGTGCCATGGAATGAGATCGTGAAGGGCTACGAGTACGAAAAGGGAAGATTCGTCGTTCTTACCGATGCCGATTTCAAAGCCGCCGCCCTCGAGCAATCCAAGACGATCGACATTCTCGATTTCGTGAAGGAAGACGAAATCGATCCCCGTTTCTTCGAGACCCCGTATTATCTCCTTCCCGGCAAGGGAGGCGACAAGCCGTACGCGCTCCTCCGCGAAGCGATTCGAAATACCGGCTCGGTCGGAATCGGGAAGATCATCATCCGACAGACCCAACACCTTGTTGCCGTGAAAGTTGTGGGTGACGCGCTCGTGCTGGAGATCATGCGATTTGCCAACGAGCTTGTCGACAGCAAGGAGTTCAACTTCCCCGCTCGCAACGCCATCCGCCCGCAGGAGCTGCAGATGGCGGAGCAACTGGTAGCGAACCTCGCCGAGCCCTTCGATCCCACGCGCTACACGGACGAGTATCGCGCGAACCTGATGAGAGTGATCAAGGCCAAGATGAAGGGCAAGAAACCGCGCCTCGAAGGTCCGGAGGAAGAAGCACGGGATAGCGATGTTCTCGACCTCATGTCGCGCCTTCGCGCCAGCCTCGAGGAGGGAGCTGGAAAGAAGGGAGCCGTTCGCGCCAGGGGAAAGGCGGTCGCAGCCGGTCGCAAGCCCGCGAAGCCCAAGAAAAGAAAGACGGCCTGAGCCACGCTCATGGCTGTTCTCACCGGGCAAAGCTCAAAGCGAAGCGCTCGCGGACAACTGGCCGAGTACCGGCGTAAGCGCGATTTCACGAAGACGAAAGAGCCCTCCGGAGACGAGGCTCCGCCGTCAGCGAGCGTAGGACGACTCCGCTTCGTCATCCAGAAGCACGCCGCCAGTCATCTCCACTTCGACCTGCGACTGGAGTTGGATGGGGTGATGAAAAGCTGGGCCGTCCCAAAGGGGCCAAGTCTCGATCCGTCGGTGAAGCGACTCGCGATGCAGGTCGAGGATCACCCGATCGACTACAACGCATTCGAAGGGACGATCCCCAAGGGCGAGTACGGCGGCGGCACAGTGATGCTTTGGGATCGGGGAACCTACTCCTCCGATACCGCGACTTCTCCAAATGAGGAGGAAGAAGCACTCCGCGAAGGGCTGAAGCGCGGAGATCTCAAGATCACCTTCCACGGCGAGCGGCTTCACGGGTCTTTCGCGCTCGTGCGCATGAAGTTCTCTCGCGACAAGAGTTCCTCGTCAAAGCCTCAGTGGCTGCTTATCAAGCACCGCGACGAGTTCGCCACCACCGAAGACGTCGTCGCCGACAACATGACGTCGGTAGAATCGGGTCGCACGATGGAAGAGATTGCGTCGGGCAAGAGTCGCGTCTGGCGAAGCAATCGCGAGCCAAAGGGCCAAAGCTCGAGGAGCTCGCTCAAGCTCAGGAAACCGGTACCAGCCGGTGCACTCAAAGCCACTGCCAGTGCAACGACGACTAGGGTTCCCAGGGCCACGCTGTCAGCTGCGGCGCTCGAGCCGATGTACTGCAGCATCGGCTCCGAGATACCTGGGGAAGGTTGGACGTTCGAGCCAAAGTACGACGGAGTCCGTGTGCTGGCCTACGCGACGACAACCGACGTCAAGCTCATGACCCGAAACGGGAAGGACAAGGCAGAGCAATTCCCGGAGTTGGTCGTTGCGCTCAAGAAGCTGGCGACACAGACCAAACGGTCACTCGTGCTGGACGGAGAAATCGTCGCCCTCATCGATGGGGATCCCGCGCGATTTCAGGAGCTCCAGGGGCGCATGCACGTGAAAGAGTCTCAGCTGATCGCGCGACGCAGCTCGTCGACACCTGCTGCCCTCGTGCTCTTCGACATCTTGATGGACGGCGATGAGCCTTTGATCCACGACCCCTGGTCGGTGCGGCGCGACCGCCTGGTAAAGCGCGTAGGCAAGAAGGTTTCGGCCCAGCTGAGGGTCACCGAATCTATCGAAGGCGACGGCAAAAAGATGCTGGAGAAGGCCCGACGACAAGGTTGGGAGGGCATTATCGCCAAACGCATCGACTCGCCGTACGAGCCGGGCGTGCGTTCCCGAAACTGGCTCAAGTTGAAGATCGAGTTCCGCGAAGAGTTCGTAGTCGGAGGCTACACCGAGCCACGCAACAGTCGCGAGCACATCGGCGCTCTCCTGCTTGGCTATTTCGACAAAGGTCGATTCATCTACGCCGGCCATACCGGCGGCGGATTCACGCGAAAGGGACTCGAGGAGATGTACCGTCTGTTGAAGCCGCTGGAGAGAAAGACCTCACCATTCGACGAAACGCCAAAGACGAACGAGCAGGCACACTGGACCACCCCTCAGGTGGTTGTCGAGGTCAAATTCAGTGAATGGACCGCGGACCGACGCCTTCGGCAGCCGATCTTTCTGGGTATCCGGGACGACAAAAACGCCAGGGACGTCGAGATCGAGCAGCCAAGTGTTCAAAGAAGGGCACCCCGAGGTAAGACCGTGGCGAAACGTCCAAAGAGCTCGAGCAATACGTCGCTTGCCGCCCAGCTAACGGAGATCGAGCAACAGGGAGGTGAGGCGACGCTCGACCTCGGTCGCGGAAAAACCCTCAAGGTCTCGAACCTGGACAAGGTTTTCTTCCCGAAGGAGAAGTACACCAAGGGCGACGTCATGCGCTATTACGCGCGCATTGCCGACTTCATCCTGCCGACGATCCAGGATCGCCCACTCGTCCTGAAGCGATTCCCCAATGGCATCGCCGGCGAAAGCTTCTACCAGCAGAAGGCCGCCGAAACCACTCCGCCCGAGGTGCGCGTCGAAATCATAGAGACCGACGGCGGAGAGAAGCAGCCTCGCTTCATCGGCGGAGGCCTCCTGACGCTTCTCTACACCATCCAGCTCGGCGCCATCTCCGTCGATCCGTGGCATTCGCGGGTTCCGGCGCTGGAATATGCCGACTATACAGTCATTGATCTCGATCCGGGGCCCCGCGCGAATTTCGAACGAGTAGTCGAGGTGGCCAAATGGGCAAAAGAAGTCATCGACGGGTTCGGGCTTCACGCCGCGATCAAGACGTCTGGCTCAACGGGGTTACACATTTATCTACCACTACCGCCGCGCACGCCGAATGCGGCCGCAACGCTCGTCGCGCAGATGATCGCCACCAAGGTTGCCGACGCGCATCCGAAGGAGGCCACCATTGAACGCTCCGTCAAGGCGCGTGGGCCGGCAACGGTCTACGTAGACTACCTGCAGAATATTCAAGGTAAGACAGTCGCGGGCCCCTACTGCGTTCGGGCGGTGCCCGGTGCTACGGTCTCGACTCCACTGAAGTGGGCAGAGCTGACGGACAAGCTCGATCCGCGCGCATTCCATTTGGGGAACGCTGCCGACCGGTTCGAGAAAATTGGGGATATCTGGAGCGAAGCGATGAAGAAGAAAAATTCGCTTCGCGCGCTGATCTAAAGCGCTCTAACGCCCGCCGTTTCCGACTTTGCGAAGCGGCAGCTCGATCTGCCCGCCTTCTGTATCCGCGCTCTTCGAAGTATCCCCGAAGATCGGATCGCTCGACTCGTCGACCATGTGAGTGAGCTTGTAATAGAAGTGGAGCGAATGAATCGGTGCCATGAAGCTTCGATTGCCGGCGCGCGATATGGCAACTGCCTCTTCACGCACTCTACGAGGTAGATCCCGCGCGGCGGGAAGTGCGAGAAGTCGCTGTATCTCTGTGCTGTCTCGTGCGAGCAGAGCTGCGCACAAACCGTCCAGATAAGCCAGCATCGTAACCGGGCTCCAATGTCGGGGGTCTACAACCCTTTCGACCCTTAGGTACACATTGCAACTAATACACCGCAGCCGCAAGGGGTTCCTGGAGCTGGTACATCAGGGATACAAAAAGTCGAACCTTACGCCCCTGTGGGGCCTACGCCTTTTCTTCGGGGAATACCGGAAAAGCTGCGCCGGCCGACCCCTGCCTTCACTGCGCCATTCATCTATAGGTTCGACGAGCCAGGCGGCCTGAAGGGCACGCCGAAAACTGGCTTTATGCAGGCGTTTACCGAGCAGCAATTCGTACATCTGTTGGAGCTCGCTCAGCGTAAAGGTCGGGGGTAAAAGCCGGAACGCGATGGGAGCCTGATCGAGGCGTCCCTGGATGGTCCGGGTCGCCATTTCGACCATCGATCGCTGCCGGGGAGTCAACGGCGGATGGTCCCCCATCGGAAACCAGGTATAGCCCGCCCGAGGTGAGGCCGTCTCGTGAGGAACGAGTCCGACGAACGCCACAGAAATCTCGGCGTCGCTTGGATGCCGTTTTCCATCCCCAAACGCTCCAATCTGTTCGATCCAGATCGGAGGCTCGCCCAGCGCATCCTGAGCAACACGGATCGATGCCGCTTCGAGCGTTTCGCCACCTTGTGTAGGTCGCCAGGGAAGCGACCATCGCTCGCGCTCGCTCGAGCTTCGAGTCAACAACACCCCCAGCTCATTTCCCATCGCTGTCGCCAGAACAACATCAACAGTGAAAGGAGTAGCTCTTGGAGGGCGTTCGCGCATGATGAAGCGAATTAGTCACTTATTGCGACTAAAGTCAAGGCCGCATCATCATTTTTTCCGGGAGGACGTTGCAGATTTTCTGCCAACGTCATGCATTTGGGCGGAGCACTGATATACGTCTCGACTGCCGAGACGTCAACAGAAAAAAATCCGAACTGATTTTGTTATCGCGTCATCAAAATCTAAGGCGCCCGAACGAACGCTCACTTCGAAAGCGCTGGTCTCTCGATGCCCGTGCCGCGACTCGCGTATGGCGGGATAGTGATCGGTAAATGACCAGAAATCGCGGTCGTTCCGAGTAACGCCCGGGCGGCGGCAGCCTGAGAAACTGGAGAGCCACCCCACGCCACGAGATACGTACCAACCCATGGCAGCTGCTGGAGGAGATACGGATTCCCGAATGCCACGACGACCGGATTCCTTCCATGCTGCATCAACGTCTGCACAAAATTCGCAAACGCCTGTGGCGCGCTAGCGGTCACTGCGTCCCAGTTCTGACCCACATAGGATCCGACGATCGTTACGTCTGCCGAATCGGCCGCCGCGATCAGTCGTGGAAAATTCAGCGCCGCATCCTCTGTGGACATGAATTCCGTGCGCAGATTTGGCAGGCCGGTGCGGAGCTCCGCGTTGAAGGCATTCCCAGCCCCGAGATCTGCCCGGCGCGCGAGTGTGATCGACAAAACCTTCGCAGTCCTTGCGGCGACGGGAACCGAGCGAAGCGAATCCTTCACGAGCGTGATCGACTTCTCCGCCACTTTGCGCGCGATCTGCAGATTCGAGCTGTCGCCGACGAGAAAGCGTAAGGCATTCAGATCTACGAGTTTGCGCTGCGCGAGTCCCAGATGCCGTTTCTCCTCGAGGACTCTCCGCACCGAAGAATCGAGGCGCGCTTCCGTGTAACGGTGCTCCCTGACTCCATCGACCACTGCATCTATTGTTTCCGAAACGTTGAGCGGCTGAATGAGCACATCAATCCCCGCTGCGATCGCGCGCTTCGCCGCTTCGGCTGCTCCGAACTGATCCAGCACGCCGCGCATGTCCATCGCGTCAGAAATTATTATCCCTTTGAAACCCATCTCTCCACGCAGCAGGCCCGTCAACACCTTCGACGAAAGCGTCCCGGGAACGCCCGAAGAGTCAAGCGCCGGCATCGCGCCGTGAAAGGACATGATGGCGCCCACTCCGCCATTCACCGCCGCGCGGAACGGGACGAGCTCCACCGTATCCAGCCTGCTTCTGCTCACCGTTACTATCGGTAGTGCCAGGTGCGAGTTCGTTCCCGTATCGCCGTGCCCGGGGAAATGCTTCCCCGTCGCCATCATTCCGTGATCCTGGAGCCCATGGATGAACGCGACTCCAAGTCGCGCATCCAATTCCGGATCTTCACCGTACGAGCGTGTGTTGATGACCGGATTGTCGGGATTGTTGTTGACGTCGAGGACCGGAGCGTACGCTATGTGAATCCCCAGCGCGCGTCCCTCGATTGCCGTCAGCCTTCCCTGTTCGTAAGCGAGCGTCGTGTCACGAGTTGCACCTATTGCCATCTCCGGCGGAAACAGGATTGCACCGCCTAGATCGATGGCATTCGGAACAAAGTACCCGCCTCGCGCGCGAAACCCGGCACCAGCTTCGAGGTCCGCCCCAAACAGTAGCGGGATTTTGCTCATCGCCTGAAGGTCGTTGAGCTTCGCCGCGACTTCGATCGGAGAGCCTACCGAGATCGTAAACCCGCCGACCTTGTCGTTCTTTACCTCGTCAGTGAGCTGCCGCCACTGCGGCGAATCGCCCGAAACGTAATCGCCAAATACGCTCGGCCACACGATTTGTGCTGCCTTCTCGCGAAGCGTGAGCGAGGCGAGGACAGAATCTGTCCACCCGGGAGATGTCATCGTCTCGGACGACGGAGCACCCTGATTGGTGCCCATGGTCTTGCAGCCCGTAGCTGCGACCAGGAGGGCTACAACGAGAATTTTTTTGGGATTCGGCATCAGTGGCTGATTGAGCCTTTCTTGCTCGTGTCGATGTCGGCTGAGTCGCCGGTCTTGAAGAGAAAGGCCGTCATGTTCTTCATCAGGAAGGATCTGGCTTGGGGATCCATCACGTTCAGACCGTAGTGATTGATCAGCATCGTCTGCTGCTTGAGCCAATCTGCCCAACACTGGGTGCAGATCTCTTCGACGACGCGCGCGCCAATGGTCCCGGGGAACGGCGGCTTTGTAAACCCTGCGCGCGTCTGTCCACAACGCACGCAAGCAACTGTTTCAGGCACGCGTAGATCTACCTGCGCGCGTAAGAGATTTCAGCGAGGCCGAAAATGGAGAGGAGTCGGAGATAAGCCCATCCGATGTCGAACTCGTACCACTTCGCCTTGAACTTTGCGGAGTGGGGATCGGCGTGATGGTTATTGTGCAGCTCCTCGCCGCCTAGCCAGATGGCAATGGGAGAGATGTTCCGACTTTCGTCTTTGACATCGAAATTCCTATACCCGACCGCGTGCCCGACGCCATTGACGATTCCGGCTGCCCAGAACGGGATCCAGATCATTTGCACGCCCCATACGATGGGTCCGACGAAAAACCCGAACAGGTAGATGTCGACCACGAGCATCACCAAGATGCCGACCCAGTTGAGCGGTGAGAGGAGGTGACGCTCGATCCAGTCGTTTGGAGTCCCCTTGCCGTATTTGTCGAGCACGCCGGGCTGGCGAACTGTCTTTCTATAGTAGAAGGCGCCCTTGAGCACGATGTTCCGAAGTCCTTCCATCAGCGGGCTGTGCGGATCCCCTTCACGATCTGCAAACGCGTGATGCTTTCGGTGGCAAGCCACCCATTCCTTCGTCACGATCGCGGTTGAAAGCCAGAGCCAGAGCCTCATCGGCAGCTCGGCGAGATAGTGCAGCTTTACCCCACGATGCGTCTGAGCACGGTGCAGGAACAGCGTGACGGACACATTGGTAAGGTGTCCCGCGACAATAATGAATAAAATCGGCTTCCACCAAGCCGATGCCCAGCTTCCAAAATCCGGCATTCCTTACTCCAGTGATCAGTATCGGGTTGCACCTTGAATCTATCGGACCGGTCCCCTTAAACCAAACGACTACGCTACTTGTGCGTAACCGGCCCTGGCGCGTTTCCGGCCGGCGGTATTCCCCACGTGTTGTTCGAGGCGTTCCAGTCTGGAACTGAGGGATCGGGCCACAGTCGCACCCCGGTCACGTTGCCGCGAATCGGAAGCACGGCGTCGAACCTGTTACCGCGAGCCCAGACGTTGACCGGCAGGGAGAAATCCTGCGTGGTTCCGTCGGCATATGCCACCCGCAAACACACGGGGAATGGAATGGACGTGTACTGCCGCAGTGAAATCTTCACGAACCTCTGGCCATCGGAAGTGTGGGTGGACACGCTGTCGATGCCGATGTCGAGGACGTCGGTGCTGTAAAAGAAGCCACGCCAGAACCAGGAAAGATCTTCGCCGGTAGAGTTCTCGATGCTCCGGAAGAAATCTCCGGGCGTGGGATGTTTGAAAGCCCAGCTCCTTATGTATTCACGGAAGGCGGCGTCGAACAGATCCTGACCCACGACGTGATTGCGAAGTGTCAATAGCACCGCCGCTGGTTTGCGATAGCCGATCGCACCGAGCGCGGACGCATCGATATTGTCAGGCGCCGTCATGAGCGGTGATTGCGTCCCCTGAGTGACCGCATCGGCCCAGTTTCTAATGTATGTCGAGTAGGTATCCTGCCCCGGATAACGAGCCTCCAGCGCGAATGTATTTAGATAAGTATTGAATCCTTCATCCATCCAGGCGTAGCGTCTCTCGTTCGACCCCACCACCATTGGGAACCATTCGTGTCCGTGTTCATGATTGATCGTCCCGAAGATCGACGCTGGGTCATCGTTCCCGTAGTGAACCATCACGAACATCGGGTACTCCATTCCGCCGACTGGACCCGCGACGCTCGTGGCCTGCGGGTAGGGGAACGGGAAGAACAGCTCTGAGTATTGTCTTATCGTCCACTGCGTCTGCTCCGCCGCATGCTCCCACGCCGCCCCAGCCTTCGGAAATTCGTAGTAGGCCTGAGTAAGAATCCCATTCCAGCTCGTCGCATCCCATCGGAAATCAGGAGCCGCTGCCCACGCTACGTCGTGAACGTGTTGAGCACGGAAGCGCCATGTCTTCGTCCCCGATACTCGTCGGGTCCTTGCTCCGGCCGCCTCGGCTTGCGTGATGATCTGCACGACATCGGCGCTTCCCGAAGCCGCGGACAGACGGCGCCTTTGCTCCGAGGTCAGAACTTCTGTCGGATTCTCGAGCACGCCGCTTCCCGCAACGGTGTAGCCGGCGGGCACCGTCACCGAGTAATCGACGTCTCCGAACTCGAGATAGAACTCGCCCTGACCCAGATAGGGATCGGTATTCCAGCCCCGCACATCATCGTAAACAGCCATGCGTGGGTACCACTGCGCGATCTCGTAGAGCGCGCTGTCGCGGCCCATTCTATCCGATCCGTGCTCGGGAACCCGGAAAGAGTATTTGATCGCAATCGTGATTTTTCCACCACCAGGCACGAGAGGGGAGGGAAGATCGAGGCGCATCATCGTGTCGTTTATTCTTGGCTGGACGCTCGCGCCGTTCACGCTTACATCTGCCAGATTGTAGCCGCCTTCGAATCCCCTGACGCCCCAACGTGAATCCGCCGGGAACAGAGCCGAACCTTTGCTGCCGGTGCGGTACAGATTCTGGTCAACCTGAATCCAGACGTATCGAAGAGTGTCCGGCGAGTTGTTCGTATATCTGATTTGTACCGAGCCGTTGATCTCTGTCGTGCCCGTGTCCAGCGACGCGTTGATCGTGTAATCCGCTCTCTGTTGCCAGTACTCGGGGCCAGGGCTGCCGTTGGATGAGCGATAACGATTTGGGCCGGGCCAGTCGATCCGGTTGGTGGTCGCAAATGGATCATCGCGGTCGGTTCGGAAAACGGCTCCCCGCTCCTCGGCGCGGCCGGTGGTGTCAGTCGGAGCCTCCATACGGACAGGCGCGAGAACGACAGGTCGCTGCTGCGTGCAAGCCGCTAGCGACACTAACAGAAGAGTGTAGTGCTTCACTTGGGGGAGCCGTTTTGTGAGGGATCGTTAACCGTGACCACCGAGACCGCAACGAAAGGGCCAAATCGTGGAGCGCCACCTTGCGGGAGCTGTCCGTCGTTCGTAGCCTCTCCGCAATGAATCGCTCGCTGGCATTGCCACCACTCGTCGACGGACGCGCCAGCCCTGAGGGCGCGAATCGTTTTCGACGACGCTTCGAGGCGGGTCAGATCGATCACTTCTATCGCCCACTCGCCGACGGTCCGATGGTCTCGTCCCTCGGGATCGGCACTTATCTCGGCGAGTGCGACGACGCGGAAGATGCCCGTTACATCACCACCACGACCGTCGCGCTTGGAATGGGCGTCAATCTTGTGGACACAGCCATCAACTACAGGTGTCAGCGATCGGAGCGCGCCATCGGCGAGGCAGTTCGCATCCTGATCTCTCAGGGTGGCCTCAAACGCGATGAAGTTGTGGTCTGCACCAAGGGTGGATACATACCTCTCGATCGGACTCCTCCCGCCACGCGAGAGGGATATAGAGGATTTCTCGATAGCGAGTATTTCGGGCGAGGCATCATGCTGCCTGAAGACGTGATATCAGGCGGTCATTGCCTGAAGCCGCGATATCTGCAGGATCAGATCGAGCGAAGCAGGCGCAACCTCGGGCTCGCTTCGATTGACGTCTATTATCTCCACAATCCCGAGCAACAGCTCGACGTGCTCGACCGTCCCACGTTCCTGAGTGCCATGGCCGACGCGTTTTCGTGCATGGAAGAGCAGGTGGAACGTGGAATCATCGGCTGCTACGGTTGCGCCACGTGGAATGGATTTCGTGTTCTGCCGGAGGCGCGCAATCATCTCAGCCTCGAAGAGCTGGTGGGACTGGCGCGCGACGTCGGTGGCAAAGACCACAACTTCAAAGTCATCCAGCTCCCGATCAATCTCGCAATGACCGAGGCTGTACGTGTTCAGACCCAGAAACTTGGATCGGAACGCGTCTCTCTCCTCGATGCGGCGCACCGCTTGGGAGTGGCGGTGGTCGGGAGCGCGACACTGATGCAGTCTCAGCTCACGCGATCACTGCCTGAACAGCTTCAGTCATCATTTCCGGGTTTCAGTACCGATGCGCGGCGCGCGATCGCGTTCGCGCAATCTCTGCCAATCACCGCGGCGCTCGCCGGAATGAAGTCTGTTTCCCACCTCGAGCAGAATCTGGAGCGGCCGGCACTCGGTTAAGATCCAGTATGGCACTTCCCACACACCATCGGCCGGAAGGGGGTTTTCAGAACCCGTGGCCCTCAGCCGAAATGCACGGTTTTCTCGACTTCCTCAAATGGTCGTTGATCGAGCGACGGCGAAATCCACGTCGTCCGGACCCCGACCCACGGGTTTTCGTGCAGGTCCCCCCCGATTACGTCGTCCCGCGCGCAGACTCGGATCTGCTTACCATCACCTGGGTCGGCCACACGACGTTCCTGCTTCAAATCGCAGGACTGAACGTTCTGACAGACCCGATCTGGAGCGATCGCGCTTCGCCACTGCAGTTCGTCGGCCCGCACCGGTGGGTTCCCCCCGCAGTGGATTTTGACCGGCTGCCGCCAATCGATGCTGTGGTCATCTCGCACGATCACTACGACCACCTCGACTCGTCTACAGTCTCACGTCTCGCCGAGCGCTATCCGGCGGCTGTATGGTATGCCCCGTTGAGGGTGGGGGCGTCTCTTCGCGATCGCGGCGTGCGCGACGTCACCGAGCGAGACTGGTGGGATGAGGCAGTGCTTGGGAGTTTGCAATTGACGTGCGTTCCGGCCCAGCACTTTTCGGGTCGAACCCTCGGCAAGCGAAACACAACGCTCTGGTGCGGCTGGGTGCTGCGTTCTGCGGGCCACTCTATACTATTTGCGGGAGATACCGCATTGCACCCCGAATTCGGCGCAATTGCCGCGCGATGCGGACCATTTGACGCCGCGATTCTCCCGATCGGCGCGTACGATCCGCGGTGGTTCATGGGTTCGGTACATATGGACCCGCAGGATTGTATCGATGCCGTCGCTCAGCTCGATGGTCGTCAGCAGGGCCGGCGTCTTGTAATGGTTGCGTCCCACTGGGGGACGTTCAAGCTGACGGACGAACCGATGGATGAACCGCCCGCGGCGATGCGCGAACAATGGGTATCTGCGGGCCGTGACAGCAAGCAGCTCTGGATTATGCGGCATGGTGAAACGCGCGTCATCCGCTGATGTGCGACGTATCGACCAGGGGTTTGCGCGTGCAATATCTGATGATGTCGGCGGTGTTGTGCGCGAATCTTGCTATCGGTTCTAGCAAACCCTCCTACACGGAGCACTCCCATGGCTGCAGCCAAAAAGTCCAGCAAGCGAAAGAGCGGTAGAAAGAGGTCGCGGTCCGGATCCTCCGGACGCAAGAGTGGAGGTCGCAAGAGCAGCGCTCGCAAGCGGTCGAGCGGTGCCCGGAAGTCAGCCGGGGCAAGAAAGTCGTCTCGGAAGCGCGGCGGCAGAAAGGCTGCCTCCAGCCGTCGCAAGAGCGCCGGACGCAAATCCTCTTCGCGAAAGCCGGCACGCAAGGCAGCACGAAAGAGCAGCCGTCCACGTCGCAGACAGTCACCGGTGGCTCGCGTCAAGCGCGTCGCGTCCGGCGTAGTGTCTCAGGCAGCCGGCTTGGGTGAGCGCGCTGTTGATTCCGTTACGGAATTCGTCCAGGACAGATTTTAGCTTTCAGACCGTTCGGCAGCCGCTTGCACTGTACCAGCGGCTGCCGCTCCGCGCCTGGCGTGTGTCAGGAGCCACGTCTCGACTTCGCTGAACACCCGCTCTCGACCGAAGTCGACGGTGATGATGTGCCCCGCGCCTTCGGTCCAAACCAGTTTTTTTTCCTGAGTGCCGAGTGACTCGAGTGCGAACTCGGCAACGTCGGGCGCGATTCGAGGATCTTCCCGCGATTGAATTATCAGCGTCGGGGCTTTGACACTGGGCAATGCTCTTCGCGCAAGCCGCACCACTCTCGACAATTCATGTAACGCCCGGCCGGTGACCGCTCCATAGGCCAGGTTTTTTTCGCGCTCTATCGGATCCCGAATCGATCGCGGACTTCGGCCATTGATCTCTCCCGCAAAGCGCCCCCATAGCAAATGGGTCGCCGCTGCCGCTCGCAGCAGCCGCGGCATGCCCACATACGGCGCGATCAGAACCAGGGCGGGAATGTCGTCCAGCTCGGCTGCGATCAAAACAGCCAGCGCGCCACCCATCGACAGCCCGACGACTGACACCGAGTCGTGACGGGCGCGCATCTCGACGAAAGCACTCTTCGCCGCATCGATCCAATCGCTCGCCCGGGATTTGTCGAAAGCTGCCATGTCGCGGCCATGGCCAGGAAGAAGCGGTGCGTAGAGACTGTATCCGGACTTGTGAAGTCTGCGCGCCAGTAGGGCGAGCGTTTGCGGCGTGTCCCCAAAACCATGCAGGAGGAGAACTCCCGGCGAGCCCTCCTCCTGCAGATCTATCGTTTGTGCACCGCGCAGAATAGGCGCCGCGTCAGCACCAGATCGCGTTTCGTCCATTCAGTCTCACGAAGTCGATAATTCTCTCGTAACCGATAACATTGATTCGTTGTCGTGCCCATTCCCGAGCGCGAGGCCCAACGAGTTCGGCTCGATCAGGAACGTCATTCCCTTTCGCTCGGCAATTCCCGCCGATACGAGGCGAGTTAGCGCTAACGCAATCGATTCTCTGGTTGCGCCGACCATCTCGCAGAGCAGGCGGTGATGGCTGTTCTCGAGCTTGAGACGCCCATCCGCGGTCGTGAAGCTGCGATCCGCGCTCAGATGCGTCAACGTCGAGATGAGACGCTGGTCGACATTCAACGCCGCGAGCTCGTGCAGCTTCTCGAGCAGGTACGCGCGCTCAGACATGATCTGCGCCAGCAATGGCAGCGTGTGAACCGGGCTCTCTCGCACGAATGCGCGAAATTGCGCCCCGCTGAGGAACAGGGTTCTTGTTTCCTCGGACGCACTCGCGTCTGTGACGTAGGTACTGTTGGCAGACAGACCCTCGCTCCCGAACGTTTGCCCCGCTGTTGCAATCACGGGAACGAAACCGCGCCCAACTTTTATCTTATTGCGCAGAACGATATGTCCTTCGAGAACGACGAAGACACCATCCGCTGCGGCGCCACGCTGATATATCTGAAAGCCAGCGGGCCATGTCGCCTTCGCACCGTACACGGTGATCGGTGCCACTTCTTCAGCGCTGAGACGCGAGCGTCTCACTCCTCGTTGTGCGATTTTCATCAACGGTCGTCCATTCGTGTTTCGTCGATACGGTTGCATCGCAATGTCCGGGCCCGCATCGAGCGCGTCCGCATCAGCTTTTCTGTAGCAATCCCGTTGCCATTTGCAATGCGCGCGTCGCCGCATCGAAACGCCCGACCAGGTCCGCGATCTCTCTGCCAACCATTCCTTCATCGCCGGCACGAATGGCTTCGCCGATCGACGGCAGCACCATGGTCGAGTAACCGTTGTTCTCGTCTGCGGCGTAAATCAGGTTCCGAAACCACGGGCGCGTCACCAGCCCCTGCGGCCTTGTAAGCTGGCGTTCAACTCCGAGCAGAGTCGCGTTCACCTGCTGCGCGGACTGTGGCGACAGCCGAGCTCCCAGCGCGCGGTCGCGCGCGGCAGCGAAGGCCATGGCCGCGGTTTCCAGCTTGTCGATTGACTTAGATAGTTCGCCAGCAGACACTTTCCAATGCTTATCGCTGATGCTCTGCTCGGCTTGAGAAGCAAATCGCTTCATCGTGCGAGCGTATTCCACATAGTCATACGGAAGAATCTCCGCGTTTGCGATGCGAAGCAGCGCTGCCGCGGCAATGCGGCCATTCGTTGCGTGGAACTCGAAATTCGGATCGCCAAACTTCGACATCCAGTGATAGGAGTCGTAGGCAGAATGGTAGACACCTCCCGGACCACCGAAACCCCAGTCGAGAATCGGTATTCCGAGATGATTGTAGAAACCGGCGAAGTCGGAGCCGCCCCCTGGATCGCCCATCTGCGGCTCGAGCGAGTCTGCTGCGAGATTCGCTCGCTTCCTCCAGACCTCGTACACGCTCCCCTCGTGACTCGGATCAGGAACTTCTCTCGCGACGTCGCGCAGCAACGCGCGCAGCGATGGTGACCCGCCGCTGTTGAAGTTGGGTCCCTGTGCAACATCGTCCTGATTGAGATACGCGACTGCGCTCTTGCTCAGTCGCAAAGAATCTTCCTCGACGAACTCCGTGGAGCCGAGCAGTCCCCATTCTTCGGCGTCCCACGTTGCGAAGATTATAGTGCGCTTGGGTCGCTTCCCCGCCTTCGCCTGATCTGCGATTGCGTGCGCCGCTTCGAGCACGCTGATTGTGCCGCTGACATTATCCGCGGCTCCGGGACCCCATGCATCCCGATGGCCGCCGATCATGACTATCTCGTTTGGGAACTCAGAGCCGCGGATAATTCCAAACGTGTCCCAGATCGTCTTGTAGGGATTCGTACTCGCGTCGGTGGCTACCGCCAATCGCGCCTGAACCGGTCCGGGTCCGACGTGATATCTGAAAGAGAGACCGCCCTGCCATGGTTGCGGAATGGATTTCCCGCTCAGGCCGCGCAGAAGTTCGGCAGCATTCCCGTACGAAATCGGCAATACAGGAATGCGAGGGATTTCCATCTGCCCGACGGGGATGCGGCGTGCATTCGCAGTGCTCGGATATCCCGGCGTGCTCGGATCCCCGTTCGGATTCATCACGCTTCCACGCTGAATGCCTTGCGAGGGCCGCATCGGACCCTTGGGATAGACGTCACCCCGCATGTATCCATCGTCGGCTGGATCGCTGTAAATGAGCAAACCTGCCGCGCCGTGCTTTTCCGCTTCTCGTGCCTTGATTCCGCGATACGACCGACCGTACCGCGCGATTGCGATCTTGCCCTTGACCGAGACTCCCATGGAATCGAGCTGCGCGTAGTCTTCAATCAATCCGTAGTTCACGTAGACGACTTCACCACTGACATCGCCCGCCGCGCCGTATCCATTGAATGCCATGACCTGCGGAAATGCAGAGGATGTCGTATCCTCGGCCACCGGACCTTCCTTCAGGTCCAGCTCGATCGGATCAGGCGCGATTCGCCAGACCCTCGTGCTAAGCGGGTGTGGCATCCATACGCTGTACGAGCGTACCTCGGTCTCGAGACCCCAGGATTTCATCTGGTTGATGACGTAATCGCGGGTTCTCGCCTGTGCCGGAGTTCCGGCCATGTGCGGTTGCGACGAGAGAAACCTGGAGTGCGCCGACGCATCCGCCGGAGAAGGGCGCCCGATAGCATCCGCTTCCGTTGCCCGCTCGACGACGGCTGATTGTGATGAGTAGCCAGGCGTTGCCTGCGCGCGTACTGCCACCGGAAGTAAGACCATTCCAACAAGAAAAAACCTGTTCATCAGATCGCTCATCCCATGTGATGGTTTCGCTCGGCGGACGAGCATCGTTGCTTCAGTCGTCGAGTTGTTCGAGTGCAGCTTTGATCGCCTCACGCAGCCTCGCCTCGCCCTCAGCGCCGGATTTGAGCGCTGCAGCCAGCGAATTGAACTTTGAAAGCATTTCCGCCTCGATGAATTTCTCCGGCTCGCGCATGCCAAGCGACTCCAGAGACCGGATTGCCAATCGTCGAAGCAGCTCTATCGTCGGACGCTCGAGTCCTCTCAACGATTCCGGATTCAGTGGTACCGCAATGGGTGCGCGATCACGTCGCCTTCTCGGCGCCTCGAGAAGCGTCGAGATCGATCCCGGTTTGACCACGAAGGATCCCGGTGAATGCTCGCGCCACTCTGCGACCACACCGCGTCTCCTGAGCAACGGCATCAAGGAAAGAATTGCCTCCCTGACTGGAGAAACACCGCCGGGGCTGTGATTGCCTCGTCCAGTGATAATAAGGACTTCAGTCGCTCTGCTGATTTGTCGCTCGCGCAGCCACGCCTCGACGCGAAAGCGCGCGTCCGCCGCGGTGGGCAGCGATTCCCTGAGGTTGAGCGTGTTCTTCGAGCCGAATGCAGCCTCGTCGAAAGCCCGCAAGACGGAATGAAGAGAAACTCTACCTCGTCGCATTTCGAAGGACGTGGCCGTCGAGCTTTTCCAGAGGCGTTACGCGAACGATCGCCGCGAGAGTCGGCGCCATGTCCACCACTCTCGCGAATTCGTCGTACCTGCCAGACCTGACGCCGCTTCCGTAGAAAATGATTGGCACTCGAGCATCGGAGTCGTTTGGACTGCCGTGTTGCGCGCTCGGACCGGAGAGCCAGTAGTTATACGGCGCAAGCGTCACCACGAGCGCCGCCTTGCTGTCGTCGGCAAACATGTGCAGCCACCGGCGAGCAATTCTGTCATCCACCGTGTCGCGATGGACGAGCTCCGAAATTCTGTCCACTCGGGCAACGCCCGGCACTTTGAGAAACCCCGCACGGGTTGCTTGCAGCAGCGAATCAATGTTGATGTGGGCCTTGGTCAGCGACGCGAGATCGATCGTGAAAACCCCGGGATCGAAAGTAAAACCATTGCCAGTATACGCGCCGAACGTGTTGAGACCCATCCCCTCCACGCCGGCTACAGCGAGTGAGTTGCTGAGATGCTGAAGAAAAGGGCGTGGATTTACGCGAATGGCACCCACATTGGGGTCGTGCGCGTGAACTTCTGGAAAGGGCGTCAGTCCATGATCTGCTGTGAGAGCTATCACGACATTATCGGGACCCCGCATCCGGAAAAGCGAGTCGAGAAAGACACCCAGCGCGCGATCTACCCTCAGTATCTGGTCGTGAATCTCCCGCGAATCCGGGCCATATCGATGGCCGACCGCATCGGTCGTCGACAACGAGATTGCCAGCACATCTGTCTGCGGTCCGGCGCCCAATCCCAATGCATTCACGCCCGCCAGCGCAAATTTCAGCGTCAGCTCGTCCATCCACGGAAATTCGGCAAGTTGTCGCGCTGCGGTATCGGGAGAATTGGACTCGATATGCGGAAATACGAATCCCGTCCCTCCGCTTTCTATGGCGACACTGTCGGGCTCGCTATACGCGCTGTCCGGAAGCAGCAGACGCCACGCCTGGCCGGCATATCCCTGTGCCAATCTCTGAGCGTTGAACTCGCGAACCCAATCAGGGAGAGTGGAGGAATAGTAGGTGCTTGTCGTGAATGTCCCGTTGGCCGCATACCAGAATACGGGCTGCTTCGATCGTCCAATCGGCAGAATTGCGGCGCGATCCTTCCTCGACACCGACAGCACACGCGTGCGCGAATCCTTCGCGATCAACCAGTCGGTCAGAGTCGTCCCTTGAAAGCGGAAGGGCGATGCGCCGGGACCGGTCGCCTCTACCAGCGTGACCGTTGTGTCGTTCACGCCGGCTGAATTGGCTGATATGCCCGTGTGAACCGGAAATCTTCCCGACATCGTCGCCGAGTGTCCGGGAGCTGTTTCCGTTATCGCATGATCCTGCCACCCGTTCGTGAATACCGCGCCACCACGATATAGCCGTCCCAGCCCTCCAGTAAGCTGGGGAGCAAAGCGTGGAAGGTAGTCCGCCCTCATCGCATCTACGGTGATGAAAACCACAAGCCTGGGAGGAGCGACATCACCAGCTTGTGCAGATGCAGGGGGTAATGGCGTGAAGCCCGCCGACACAACAGTCAGCAGAAGTGTCGCTCGACCGAATATCTTCGCGGCGACCGAGTTTCCAGAGCCCGCTACTTGCACTGCGCGGGCGCTCCTGCTGGTAGTCCGAACGCCGTCGTCACCGCGATTCTCCAGCCTTCGGCGGTTTTCACGAACACGCGCTCAGAGACACCGCTCGACGTTGTGTCGTTTCCCGTCACCGTGTAGCAGTAGGTTCCGTAGACTACACCCGGAGCGAGTGAAATCACGCGCAGGTTTTTCGCGATCAGCGTGTCTGGCCACGTTGAATCTCGGCGCGCGCTCCAGTCTTCGTAGCCGAGCTGCAACCCGGCGGGGCCGTTCCGTGCCAGCGAATTCGTGTGCAGGTATGTCGCGAGGTACCGCGCTCGATCACGCTTGTGGATGGCGTCGATATTCTCTTCGAACGTCCGGCGAGCCTCGGCAGTGTCAGCTGAGGATCCCTGTGCCACCGCCGTTCCAGTGGACGCGGGAACGTGCGCGCAGGCCAGCGATGTTAGGAGACCGAGGAGTCCACCGAGCGATATTCGCGTCGATGACATAAATCCTTTGGTGGGAGTCTCCGTTATGTTAGCGGTAGCTTGCCCGATTGGCGACTCCGGACGCGCTAGTGTGAGAGAATCTTTTCGATAATCGAGAGTCCGCGCGCGAGATCGTCGCGATCCATTACCAGCGGCGGTAGGATGCGGAGCGTGTGCTCCCCGGCTGTGAGGATAAGAAGCCCTTCGTCCCAGCCCCGCTTCACGATATCGCCTGCTGGCTCGACGACGTCGAGCCCCCAGATGAATCCGGTGCCGCGAATTGCCCGAACCTTTCCGGAACGGCGGGCGATCGCTTCGAGCTGTTCTCCAAGCCACGCCCCTTTTTCACGCACCGACTCGAGAAAGAACGGATCAGACAGACGGTCCATCACGTGTAGGGCGACAGCGGACACAAGCGGGCCTCCACCGAACGTCGTGCCATGATCGCCCGGCTGCATCGCTCCAGCAATTTCTTCGGACACCAGAACCGCGCCCATCGGAAGGCCGCCTGCTAACGGCTTCGCGAGCGTCAGCATGTCGGGAATCACGCCGCTGTTCTGATACGCAAACAGAGTCCCTGTCCGCCCAAGGCCACACTGGATCTCGTCATATATGAGAGCGATGTCGCGCTTGGACGTAATTGATCTGAGCCCTTCGAGAAAGGCAGGATCGAGGACGCGTACGCCTCCTTCGCCCTGCACGGGCTCCACTATCAGCGCAGCTACGGTTTCCTCGTCGAGGGCCGAGTCGAGATCTTCGAGGTCGCGCTCGCAAATGGACACGCCACCCGCAAGAGGACGAAATGGAGCACGGTACGACGGACGATCGGTCGCGGCGAGCGAAGCGAAGAGTCTTCCATGGAAGCTTCCCCGAAGCGCAATGATCTCGACCTTTGCATCTGTTCCGATCTTACGCGCCCAGCGGCGCGCAAACTTGAACGCCCCCTCGTTGGCCTCCGCTCCTGAATTGCAGAAAAAGACCTTTGACGCGAACGAGTTGTCCACAAGCTTGGCCGCCAGCTGCTCGCCTGGTGACGTGCGATACAGATTCGACGTATGAATCAGTCCGGTGCTCAATGCCTCAGTCAACGCTCGCGCGATTCCCGCGTCCCCGTAACCAAGTGAATTCACCGCGATCCCGCTCGCGAAATCCAGGTAACGCTTCCCGTCCGCATCGATGAGCTCCACTCCCTCTCCCGCCACGAACTCCATCGGCGCGCGCTTATAAGTGCCAAGGATCGCGGTCTCGGCCGATGCGCGAGCGGGCATGGCTTCCTCTTCGATTGGAATTGAGATGGTGGTCATATGACAACGCCCTGGGATTGAGTAATGAAAGTACCGCGCTCACTGTCGATGAGGCCGGCGAGATCACAGATTCGCACGCGCTCAACGCCGCCAAGCAACGCCGCGTGAGCCGACTCGAGCTTTGCGGCCATTCCACCTGCGGCAATGCCGTTTTCGATGAGCTCTCGCGCAACGTCTACGGTCAAGGCAGGGATGATGTCCCCCTGTTCTCCTCGAACACCCTCGACATCAGCGATCAGAAGTAACTCGTGGGCTCGCATGGCAGCTGCGATCGCCGCGGCCGCGTCGTCTCCGTTCACATTCAGCGCGCCACCTTCTCCGCTTTCCCCGTTGTAGGCAACAGGCGAGATGATGGGAAGATTTCCCGCACCCATGATTGCCCGGAGCAGACGCGTGTTGATATCCGTCGGTCGCCCGGCAAAGCCAAGAGAAACAGAATCGATGACGTCGGCAGTGATGAGAGCGCCGTCTTCACCCGACAGTCCGACGGCGGGGACTCCGCCTACGATCAACGAATTGACGAGCCTCTTGTTCACTAAACCGGAGAGCACCATGCGCAACAGGTCCAGATCAGCCCTCGAAGTGACCCGCCGGCCACCCACGAAGGCCGCCTCTCGCCCGAGAGCACGCTGCATTGACGAGACTTCGTCTCCGCCGCCATGTACAATGCAGAGCGAGTTGGGCAAATCGTTCCAGGCCTGGGAGACGACGCTCACTAGTCGAGGATCGGCCTGAGCCCGTCCTCCGATCTTTACGACGCGGGTCACGCGGGCAGCCCTGCCTGTTCGCTCAAGCCTAGAAGAACGTTGGCGTTCTGCAGCGCCTGGCCCGCCGCCCCTTTTACCAGATTGTCGATCGCCGAGATGACGATGAGCGTTGGCTGCCGAACATTCGCAGCCCTGGTGACGCTCATTCGCACTACGTTGCGCCTGACCACATCACGGAGAGATGGCGGCTGATCCGCCACTTCGATGAAGGGCTCGCCGCTATAGCAGTCGCGCCAAAGGGAGGTGGGATCCTCCAAGTGGTCCATGATTGAAACTGTAATCGTCGCCAGGATACCCCGCGCCACGGGAAGAAGGTGGGGCGTAAAGAGAATGTCGTTGTCCCGGCCTCCGAGCTCACGCGTGACCGCCCGCATTTCAGCGAGGTGCCGGTGCTCGTTTCCTACCGAGTAAGCGCGAAAATCTTCAGCCACCTCGGCGAACAGGAGATCCGGCCGGGCCGAATACCCTGCACCCGTCACTCCGCTTGCGGCCGAGATGTTAATGGTAGAACCAGGCACTACCGATCCCGCTTTTAGGAGAGGAGCGATCGCGAGCAGAATCGCAGTCGGATAGCAGCCGGGATTGGCAACTATATCAGCGCCCGGGATTTTCTCCCGCATCAGCTCCGTCAGTCCGTATGGAGCGTTCGCCGCATCTTCACCCGCTCCTGGCCGGAAATCCGAGGAAAGGTCAACCACTCGCGCACCCGTCGAGCGCGCATTCCCGACCCATTTGGCAGACGTTCCGTGCGGCAGCGCTGTGAACACTATCTCCGCCTCTTTCAGCGGAGCGTCTTCCGTGGCCACATAGGTAACCTGTGATCCGGCGATTATTGCACGCTGTCCCCGCTGCTCGTTTGCCGAGGCAAACGCAAGCGAAAGTCCGGGATGGCGTGCGATCAGGCCGCACAGCTCCCTTCCAGCGTAGCCGCTGGCACCAAGGACTCCAACCGGAACTTTATGCATTAGGAATGCATAACATTACACACGTCCACCGTCAATGATCCAGCCTGCTGCCTCGCGCGTTGGGCCCTGAGGTGCTAAACTCTCATTCCGATGGCCAACAAGCGCGAACGACACGACACCATTCTCGAGATCATTGATGCGAGGGTGGTCAGCAGCCAGGAAGACCTCCGCAAGCTGCTGCTGCAACGGGGATGGGACGTCACCCAGGCGACCCTGTCACGGGATCTGAGGGAGCTGCGACTCGCTCGGGTTCCCACGCCGGAAGGGGCGCGCTACGCCGTTACCGACGGCAGCATCGAAGAGAGTCGGGCAGCGCTGGATACCCTTCTTCCGCAGTTGTTTCTGCGGCTCGATGGCGTCAGCGAGATGCTCGTGCTGCGAACTGTCCCAGGGGGTGCACAGCCGATTGCCGCCGCGCTGGACGGGGAAGGCTGGTCGGACATCCTTGGAACCGTCGGCGGCGATGACACCATATTGATTATCTGCCGTTCCGTCGCGGCCCGCGATCGCGTCATGAGGAGGCTTCGGGCTATGGCCGGGGAGCCCTCATAGAGTATTGACGGGGAGGGGTGGACCGATTAAATATTCAGTTATTCTGAATACTTATTGAGGCATCCGTGATCCGTACAATTGCCCTTGCCTATTCCGGCGGGCTCGATACTTCTATCATTGTTCCCTGGCTCAAAGAGCGCTATGACGCCCGCGTAATTTGCGTCGCGGCAGACATCGGTCAGGGAGAAGAGCTGGAAGGCGTGCGCGCCAAGGCGATCGCGTCGGGCGCCGACGAATGCTACATCGAGGATCTCCGTCAGGAGTTCGTGGAGGACTTCGTCTGGCCCACGCTGCGTGCCGGTGCCATCTACGGACGCAAATACCTGCTCGGCACATCCATGGGGCGCCCGTTGATTGCGCGTCGCCAGGTCGAAATCGCCAGGCAGGTTGGGGCCGATGCACTTGCGCACGGTTGCACCGGAAAGGGCAACGACCAGGTACGCTTTGAGCTCACCTACGCGGCGTTTGCACCGGACCTCCCGGTAATCGCCCCTTGGCGTGAATGGAATATTCGAAGCCGCGAAGACGCCATCGCCTATGCTGAGGCTCACAAGATTCCGGTTGCGGCAACCCGCGACAAGATCTATTCACGCGACCGGAACGTGTGGCACATATCGCACGAGGGTGGAGTGCTCGAACAGCCCTCCGTAGCCCCACCCGCGGATTTGTTCATGCTCACGTCGTCCCCCGAAGACGCGCCCGATCAGGCCGAGGAAGTCACGATAGGTTTTCAGTCCGGAACCCCGGTGTCGGTCAACGGCGTCGAGCTCGATGCTGTCGATATCGTCGTGGCTCTGAACAAGATCGGCGGCCGTCACGGTGTTGGACGCATTGATCTGGTGGAAGACCGGCTAGTCGGGATGAAATCCCGCGGCATTTACGAGACCCCGGGTGGAACCCTTCTCTACTCTGCCCACAGCGAGCTCGAACAGCTCGTTCTCGACCGGCGTACCCTTGCAGCAAAAGATCTGATCGCTCCGCGATATGCCGATCTCGTCTACGAAGGTCGCTGGTGGACCACCGAGCGCGAGGGGTACGACGCGTTCGTGAATGTCACGCAGGAGCGGGTCACCGGATCCGTAACACTGCGGCTGTTCAAGGGAAATGCTTCCGTCATTGGCCGGGAAAGCGAGTATGCGCTGTACGATGAGCGCTTCGTCACTTTCGGCGAGGACGACGTCTATCAGCAGAGCGACGCAGCAGGATTCATTCGGCTGTACGGCCTCTCTGCCCGAGTTCGCGCCATTCGTGATCAGGAGATGGCCGCGGCCAATGCTGAGAAAGACAAAGACAAATCGCGAGAGCCGGCGTCGCTCGCGATAGCTTGAGCGCGGCGATCAAGGTGTCGGACCACACCTCGCACAAGCTATGGGGCGGCCGCTTCGCAGTACCGACAGCGGCTGCGCTCGACGCGCTCAATCGCTCCATTGGCACCGATTACCGACTTTGGCCGTTCGATATCAATCTATCTAGAGCCTGGGCGGTAGCTCTTTGGGGAGCTGGCGTGCTCACGCTCGAGGAGAGCAAGCAAATCGAGCGCGGCCTCTCGGCGGTTGGGGATAAGCTTGCCGCTGGAGCGACCCCGCTTCCATCCGACGAGGACGTCCACACACTGATCGACCGGATGCTTCACGACGAAGTTGGCGACGTTGCGTCCAAGCTTCATACGGGACGGAGTCGCAACGATCAGGTCGCCACGGCAACTCGTCTTTGGTCCATGGACGCCTGTGTGAAGGTGGATGCGGCGGTCCGCGGCCTCCAACAGGTCATGCTTGATCAGGCGGAGACGCTCGAAGATGCGCTGATGCCGTCGTATACGCACCTCCAGCGCGCCCAGCCAGTCTCTGCGGCGCACTGGATTCTGTCGCATTTCTGGCCCCTCGAGCGTGACCGGGCCAGAATCTCTTCTGCTTCCCGCGCCGCCGGCGTCCTGCCGTTGGGTTCGGGAGCCATCGCAGGATGTGCGTTTCCCATATCACGGGTGCTACTCCAGGGCAGCCTTGGCTTCAGTGGTATTTCCCAAAACAGTATCGATGCTGTCGGCGACCGGGATTTCGCCGCAGAGTTGCTGTTCGCCGTTACGATGATTGCGACACACCTATCTCGCCTCGGCGAGGATCTGATCATTTACGGATCGAGCGAGTTTGGATTCGCCCAGTTTGGCGACGCGTTTACAACCGGCTCGAGCATGATGCCACAGAAGAGGAACCCCGATGCGTTGGAGCTCGCCCGCGGCTCGGGTGCTCGCGCGATCGGCGATCTCTCCACCCTGCTGTCCACTCTTAAGGGATTGCCCAGCGGATACAACAAAGACCTTCAGGATGACAAGCGCGTCCTGTTCGATGCTGTCGACACGGTCCTTCTCGTTCTTCCGGCAGTCGCCGGTGCTCTCCAGGAAACGCGTTTCAACACTAAGCGCATGCGCGCGGCGCTCTCGAGTAGTATGATGGCAACGGACCTGGCGGACTATCTCGTGGAGCAGGGAGCTACGTTTCGCGATGCGCACGCGGCGATCGGAACACTCATTCGCGAGAGTGAGCGCGAAGGCTGCGATCTCGACGGTTTGCCCCTCACCTCTTTCAAGGCAGCACACCCATTGTTCGGCGAAGACGCGCTGGATTGGCTGGAGCCGGCCAAGTCTGTCGCCCGCCGCGACGTACCCGGCGGTACGGGTCCAACTGCCGTACGAGCACAGCTCCGTGCAGCACGTGAAGCGCTGTGGCCAGTGGGAGAAATCGCGCGCGGAAACGAGCTCGTGCTGCGCGCTATCTAGGAAACTGGAAGTTGAGCGAAAAGGCGCACAGTCGTGCGCCTTTTTTTTTCGCTCAGAACATGAATCCGAACGTGATCGGAACGAAATGCAGGACCCCGCCCTGGGCTTGCTGGCGAGATATAAAATGGTATCGCGCCTCGATGAAGCTTGCGATCGGACCAAATCCGAACGTCATCCCTGCTCCTGAATTGAGTCCGAGATGATTCTCCGACTTGGCGCCGTCGACATCGAGGCGGGTGTTGTACAGTCCGCCGCCTGCTATGAGGTAAGTCTTTACGCTCGTTCCCGAGAATGCGTAAACCGCATTTCCAAGAACGCCGAGGATGCGGAGGCTTGATGTTCCAGTCGATCCCACCGGAAGGGTTCCCTTGCTCCGGGGAAGGTTATTGTAGATCCCGTCAATCCGAACCCCGATCGGAAGCTCGGCGACGCCCAACGCCAGCGACACGAGGCCGTTGACACCAGTCTTCTGGGTATCGCTCATCGTTCCAACCGGTATTGCCGCCCCTCCCCCAATCCCCAAAGCGTAGCTCTTTTGAGCTGCGGACGGGGCTGAGACCGTAATGACACCAATAAAGGCCATCGTTAGAAGTTGGGAAATGCGTTTCATTTGCTATCCGCGAAAATGATTCATGGCCGTGGAACGGTTGGGAGCGCGCAATATAACCAGCAAAGGAGTGACTGAGATTAGAAAAGAAGACCTTGCATTAATTATCCTTTCCAATAAGGATTATTAATGCCACGCGCCTATACTGTTGCAACTGCCGCACTTGCACTTGATGTGCCTTCCAAGTGGGTCGACAATATACTCTCACACCATACTGTGCCCGGCATCGAACAAAAACGTCAGGGCGTCGCACGAAAGCTTAGCATCGATGGCTTGCTGGTTCTTGCTCTCACTACCTTCCTCATCCAGGAGCTGGGAGCACCGGCGCCAAAGGCGATCGGAATAGCCGAAGCATTGCTCGTAAATGAAGGTCGCTACCAGTCTCCGCGAGGATTGAGCCTGATCCTCGACCTCTCGGCATTCCAAGTCCGTTTGCTCGAGCGTCTCGAAACTGCCGTCGAGATGGCGCCGGTACCACGACGGGGTCGACCCGCCGCAAACAAAACGGGGCGCCTCGATTGAGACGCCCCGCCAGATTGTGCCAGTGAAGTTGACGTGGCTTAAGAAGCCTTCGTCACGTTCTCGGCAGCCGGACCTTTCTGACCTTCGACAATGTCGAATTCCACCGCGTCACCCTCAGCAAGGGATTTGAACCCCGAGCCGGAAATGGCGCTGTAGTGAACGAAGCAATCCTTCTGCCCGTTGTCAGGAGTGATAAAGCCAAAGCCCTTCGCATCGTTGAACCACTTCACTTTGCCGGTCGTACGCATTCCCTGCTCCTGGAAAATTTGTGTCTTGGGGAGCGAGAACGCCCGACCCTCGACAATCTGATATGCGGGTCTCCGTAACCCCGCACTGGATTTTGAGAGGGAAGCACGGACTTGCGCCCGCCCTGCCCAGCTCGACTTGGCGGAAAAATAGCAAGGACCGGCTGAGCAGACAATAGACAAATCAAGGGCCTATCCGGTTCACCCGTGAGATGAAATACTCGGTGTCCCCAAAGCAGCTGGTCGGGAGACCCCTATGCTGCTCATAAGTGACCGAGACCTGCTTGCCGATTGTTTGCTCCAGAACATTGGCAATTGAGTCGTTCCGTACCGTAAAAGAGAAGATCTGAGGCATGGTCCCTGGCAGATTTGCCATTGCAAGCTCGCCCTCCCAGGTCTTACAAAGCCATCCCTTTTTGGAAATTTTCTGAACGTAGCCGGCGCGCTCGCCTGACGCGTACGTATAGCCCAATGCGACCCATACCCAGAGCGCGACCACGACGACTGGGATGAGCACGATCAACAGGATGATGGTGCGAACCCTGTGATGTTTCTTCTCCGCTGGCGGGGCGGGGGCCGGGACAACCGGTTCAGTCGCGGGTTCAGAGGTATCAGACATCGGTGCTCCAGAATGCCGGGAGGGGAAGTGCGCTATTTGAATGCGGTGCCATTGGCAAGGAATTAGCTTTCAAGATCATCTCACGCAAGCGGAAGTGGCGACAGTAACTCGAAGACAGACGGCGTCGGTCGTGGTCGGTGGCATCCCCATTGGGTCCGCCTATCCCATCGTTGTCCAGTCGATGACAAACACGGACACAGCGGATGCCTCCGCTACGGCCCTTCAGGTCGAGGAGCTTGCGCGAGCTGGGAGCCGCCTCGTCCGCATTACCGTCAATAATGAAGAAGCCGCTCGGGCAGTGCCGGAGATTGCCGGCAGGCTCGCCGATATGGGTGTCTCCGTTCCGCTGATCGGTGATTTCCACTACAACGGGCATCTGCTCCTCAGTCGATATCCTGCCACCGCCAGAGCCCTCGCCAAGTATCGAATCAACCCCGGCAACGTTGGGGGAAAGCGTCGGGACGAGAATTTCCGGACGATCATCCAGATCGCGCTCGACAATGACAAGCCCGTGCGGATCGGCGTCAACTGGGGCTCGCTCGACCAGGATCTTCTCACGTCCTTGATGGATGCAAACGCCCAGACCACCGAGCCGCGAACGGCGAAGGAAGTCTATGTCGAAGCGATGCTTCAGAGCGCGACGCGATCTGCTTCCATCGCCGAGGAGGTAGGACTGCCCCACGACCGAATCATCATCTCGGCCAAGGTTTCCGGAGTACAGGATCTTATCGACGTCTATCGCCAGCTGGCGGTCCGCTGCGATTACCCGCTGCATCTCGGTCTTACCGAAGCGGGACTGGGCGCGAAGGGAATCGTAGCGAGCACCGCGGCGTTATCGATTTTGCTGACCGAAGGCATTGGCGACACCATTCGAGTTTCGCTGACGCCGCGCCCAGGCGGAGATCGCACCGAAGAAGTGCGCATCGCCCAGCAGATCCTCCAGTCGCTCGAGCTGCAGAACTTCAATCCTCAGGTGACCGCTTGCCCAGGCTGTGGCCGTACCACATCCACATTCTTCCAGCACATGGCCGAGGATATTCAGACCTACCTGCAGGAACAGATGCCGACGTGGCGTGAGAAATATCCCGCCGTAATCGACATGAAGGTCGCAGTGATGGGGTGCGTGGTAAATGGGCCGGGCGAATCAAAGCACGCCAATATCGGCATTTCTCTTCCCGGAACGTTCGAGGATCCCAAGGCTCCCGTCTATGTGAACGGGAAGCTGATGGTCACGCTGAAAGGCGACGCGATCGTCCCTGAATTCCTGAAGATTCTCGACGACTATGTCGAGAAGACCTACTCCAAGACGGACCCCGCCTTCAGCCTCTGAGCGATTGACTAGCCGGCGAGGTCTGTAAGCTCGGCTGAAGCCTGGTCCAGCTCCGTCATGATCGGGGCGGTGAACCCCACCTCGCGAAGTCTGTCGTAGACCTGTCGGTACCAGCGCGCGGTTCCCGACTTCCCGCCACCGAAGCGATTCCATACTGTTTCCGGATCGACGGTACGACGCAGATCAGCGACTATGGACGACGCATTGTGGACCTTGTCGGCTGCACAAACCCACCGCGCTTGCTCAGTCGCCGTTCCGAGCCGTTCCAGATAGTCCTCTTTCCGGTCCTCGCCCGAGAGCTCGACTCCATCATCATCGTGCCGCCGGTAAGTGACGGCAAGAACCGTATCCAGAACTGTTGGCCCGAACTTGTCGCCGATCCTCTGCTCCAGCATTTCTCGCGTATAGCCATCACGAATGCAGTCTTCGATCACATCGTGCAGAATGCCCGCCACCACCGTGTCATTGTCACGTCCATAGCGCGTGAGAATTATCGCCACGTTCGCTGGATGCGTCAGGTACGGGAGCTTGGTCCCTTTTCGCACCTGTCGGTCGTGATGCTTGGCCGCAAAGGCGAGCGCGTGATTGATGACATCCGAATAGCCTGTGGTAGTCATTGCATTATGGTCGCGAACCGGGAAACGAGTCGCTCGAGGCCGCGCTGGTCGTCGTCATTGAACGCATCGAGCTGTTCGGAATCTACGTCGAGAACGGCGATCAGATCACCCTGAGAATCCCGTACGGGAACCACGATCTCGGAACGGGATCGAGCGTCGCAAGTTATATGGCCGGGAAATTTCTCGACATCCGGAACGATCACCGTCTTCATTTCCGCTGCAGCGGTGCCGCATACTCCGCGACCAAAAGTGATCTCGAGACATCCCAGAGAGCCCTGGTATGGCCCGACGCGAAGCAATGCCCCCGGCTCTACGACTCTATAAAACCCGGTCCACAAATGCCCGAAGGCATGATGAATGAGCGCGGCTATCGTGGACATCGCGGCAATCGGGTCAGCAATACCATCGAGGATCGTTTCGGAGTGCGCCTGGAGCTCGCTGTAAGCCCGGGCCTTTGGAACACCTCGCAGGTCGGGAATCGCTTCTGCCATCAATAGCTACTGTGCGGCGGCAAGCTCGGGCTCGAAGGCTCCTGGTTGTCTAGTCGATCCAAGCATTTCCTCACGCGTTTCAAGTTGCGGCATCTCTGCATCCCAGAGCACGAGACCGTGGATGCGCATGTCGGCGCCACGCAAGCTGGTCACGGCTGATTTCAATCCATCAACCGTCGTGTGCGCGATTCTCGCACAGAGTATTACGTCGGGAGCCGGGATGATGCTGCTCGCGCTTCGCTGAACATAGCTTGTAGGCGCCGCGATGATAATGAAATCATATCGCCGCTGCATTCGTGCGAGCTCTCTCCGCACCTCTTCAACTACGTTGGGCTCGGGCAATCCAGAGCGTCGAGTTCCACTGGGGAGCACATCGAGAGGCCTGTCCCGACCAATCGTGGTCGGCACGATCGCTTCGGGCCAGGTCGCGCTGCCCGTGATAATTCCAGAGAGACCTGGGTCGGGTCGGATCCGCAAGACGCTTGCGACGCTGCACGTTGTTGGATCCACATCGACGAGCAGCGTGCTTCGCGCCTCGTAGGCAGCCGACGCGGCCAGATTTGCCGCCACGGTCGCTACAATTGCCGGATCGTCTCCCGTGATGGTCACTATCGGCACGCTTGCTTCCACCGACGCGATATGGAGATAGAGCGTTCGATAGCTCTCGGAGACCACATCGATAAGCGGAGGTGCTTCCACATCCGCCTGGCGCCGGCTGCGTTCCACGACGACTTCTGGCGGTTTGATGACCGTCAGCACACGCGCACCGCTCACCTGTTCGGTCTCACGAGGGTCGGCGATGTGCGGCCGCTTCAGCTCCGTTCCGAATGAAGCGGCAAACCCAACGGCCAGCGCCAGCACGACGGCGGCGGCTAGCATCGCCCATGGGGGAGCTCCGACATTGGCGAGCTCGCGGGCGTGGGCCGCTTCGCGATCGATTCGCGCATTTTTCTGGTTGATCTGATCGGCCTGTCGCGCTGCGGTCGCGTAGTTTTGCTGCGCCGTCGCGCGCTGGGCGATGAGCTTAGCAGTGTCGACGGTAATTGTGGGCTTCACCACCGGGGCCGGAGTCGGGCGTATGACGGCGAGCTTCCCTCTTATCTCGCCTCGTTTGGCGTTCGCGACCGCCTGTATGGAACGTCCGATGGCGTTAGCACGTGAAGTCAGCGCCATGTAAACGGGATCTACAGTTCCAACCGCGCCAAAGGCGTTCCGGTCGCGCTCCACATCCGCTAGCGAATCGAGGAGCATTCTCACCCTCGGATCGGCCGCAACTTCAGGAGAGGCTGCCAGCGCGCGGTAGGAGGTCGGTAGAGGAGCGTTCTCTGCCCGATCGATGAGTCGATTCAGCGTTGCCAGTTGGGCGCCGAGTGTGTCCCGTTGGGCGCGGACCGCTGGCGGGAATGTGTCGATGACAGGCACCGGAACGGGAGTAGCAGCGCGGCGCGCCGCGTTTAGCACCGAATCCGTTGCTGTGACTTCTGCGAGGTATCTATTCCTCGCCGCAACCGCCGGTGACGAGTCAGTCTTCGCTTCGAGTTGTGCCGCCACTGCCAGCGCCTTCCGCGAGGCGTTACGGGGTACGACGACAAAAGCAATTAGAGCAGCAATGAAGACCACGCCTCCGACAATGCCAAACACAACAACGCGCCGGAGTGCATTCCTGGCACGGGCAGCCATCCAAAGGTAGGCGGAGCCCCCACTCATCCGGGCGATGCTATGGACGTTCATGACTCAAAGATTCACTGAGGATGGGCCGCGCGCGAGGTGTCCGATCCGGAGTGATCGGGTTGAATTTCAGGGAAAAAATCACACATATGTTGTATCAACAATGCAATCTAAGCGCCGTTCAAACAGCCGAAATGTCAAAAAAACGGCGAGAGCTCTCGCCCCCGCCGTTTTCCGCGCTTCACGTTCGATTACTGAACCGTGATAACGCCCTTCATGTTGAGTGCGAGGTGCGGAACGCAGTGATACGGGTACTGGCCCGGCTTGATGTTGGCGAACGAAACCGTGACTGCATCACCGGCATTCATTTTCATGTTGCTGGAGAGCTCGCCCATCTTGTCAGTGCCCATGTTCGCGTCGAGTTGACCTTTGACGTCAGCCGGAATCGTTGCAGGGTCGAACGCCACGTTGTGTGGTCCACCGCTCGCGACGACAAACTTGATACCGTCGCCCTGCTTCACCGTGATATTGGCGGGCTCGAAGCGATAGCCTTTCGCGTCGCCGACCATCTTCACTTCGTGCGTCGTGCCCGTTATCGGGGCCATCGCCACTGCACCACCTGTTGCTGGAGCAGACGTTGTATTCGTAGTTGTGGACGCTGAAGAAGCCGACGTATCAACCGCTACATGGGTCGTGTCCGAAGGTTGCTTCTCTCCACCAGCACATGCGCCGAGCGCAATCGCTCCAACAGCAACAGCAAATCCGTAGAACCGCATCTTTTAAGGCCTCCCAGAGCCGTACATTGGTGCATAAATAAACGGTAGAACTTCTTAACCCGCGAGATTGTGAATTTATTCACAAGCCCGCCGACATGCAATCATACCGGCCGCGTTGCCGTCTATGACCGATGCCCTTCCATCCGAACGCTCCAAATGATCGCAATTCCCGCGCTTGACCTGCGTGGCGGGGCCTGTGTCCAGCTCGCTGCCGACTCCTACGACCAGGAATTGATCAGAATACCTGACCCAGTCGGTGTTGCCTTTGCGTGGCGTCAATACGGATTTCACCACCTCCATGTCGTCGATCTTGATGGTGTCGCACAACGCGGAAACAACAATGAGGAAATCCGCGGGATCCTCGGCGCGACTGACGCCGAAGTTCAAATCGGAGGAGGAGTACGAAGCCGCGACTCGATTGAGCGGCTGCTCAATGACGGAGCCCAGCGAGTTGTTATAGGAACGCGGGCGCTCGAGGATCCGGATTGGCTGGCTGAGATGAGTACGACCTTTCCGGGATGCATTGTCGTCGCGGCTGATGTGCGTGATCGCAGGGTGCTGTCGCACGGTTGGACGCGCACGCATTCAAAGCTGGTCCTGGATCTGATCGAAGAGCTCAACGACTTGCCTCTCGCCGGAGTACTGGTGACTGCCGTGCATCGAGAGAGTGCAATGCATGGAACCGACTTGCCCCTCATGGAAGACGTTGCTGAAACCGCCGAATTTCCGGTCTTTGCATCCGGGGGCCTCGGAAGCCTGAACGATCTCCGTGCTCTCGCTGATCGCGGCGTAGCTGCGGCGATTGTGGGAATGGGCCTTTACAGCGGCGCCATGGACCCTTACGTAGTCGCCGAAGAATTTGCGGAGTAGTCATCCGCCGGACGACTTCCGCGACTCACCCTATCAGAACAGGCTGATCGTCAGGGGACTGAGCTTCGATGGGTCGCCTACGTATGCGAAGCGAAATCCCTTCATGTACTTCCTTGCAACACGCTGCACTGCTTCAGGCGTGACGCTCTTGAGCTCGTCCACAAATCGATCCGCTTCTCGGTAGTCTCCCTCGTATAGCTGAGACCGCGCGAGAAAGTCCGCCTGGGCGGCGTTGGTTTCGTTGTCCAGGAAATACTCGGTGATGAACTGCTCTTCGAGCTGTTTGAGTCCAACAGGATCGAGCATGCCCGACTGAAGATCGGCGACCGCGGCGCGCATGAGTTTCATCGTCGTATCCGGGGAGACTGTGGATACATAAAGTCCGCCGGTCGTCGCCGCACGATCGACAAAAGGCGCATGAACATCATAGGTGAGATTCTGCCGGGTTCGAATTTCGGCAAACATGCGCCCAGTCAACACCGAAGTCGCGACTCTGAGGGCCTGGTAGTCCGCACCGTTGGCCAACGGACCGCTGTAGTAGCCCAGTATATAGTTGGTAGGGAGCTGACGACGCTCGATGACGACAGCGGTCGAAGCATCCGGGACGCGCGGCGGCGGTGTCCACGCGTACGTTCCGCGGGGAAGCTTACCGATTGACTGGCTCACCAGGCGCTCGATGTGAGCGCGATCGACGTTGCCCACAACCACGAGCAGCATACGCGACGTGACGAATTGTTTCTGCTGATAGTCGCGGAGCGACGCGGAGTCGATCGCGGGAATTGATTTTTCGTTCCCAACAACCGACACCGCGTAGGGGTGTCCAACATACGTGATACTGTCCGCCAGATAATCCACCAGAGCATCCGGATCATCACGCCGCTGATTGATTCCCGATAGATACTGTGCCTTGACGACGTTGATCTCTGCTTTCGCGAGAGTCGGGTGCATTACCCTGTCGGCAAAAATGGCCCAGGTAGAATCGAATACTTCGGTACTCGATCTGATTCCGAACATCGTCCAGTCGGCGCTCGGCGCGACCACGATCTCGCTCCCAAGCATGGACATCGCTCGGCGTAGCGCATTCTTCGGATATCGCTGGGTTCCACGCTCCGACACGTCGAGCAGAATCGGTTCTATCCCCGCATTTGCCTCGCCAACCTGACGCGCCCCGCCAAGCAGATACAGGTTTGCTGCAACGACGTTGTTCGCATCATTCTGACGCAGAACGACGTGAACGCCAGAGACGTCGAAGCTTGTTGTAAGCGATGTCAGTGCGAGCGCGATTGATAGCAGCATCAGCGTGTACCCGCCGTCACGAGATCTCCAGGGACGAGGTTCAGCGACCGTCTGGCGTCGGGCGCAATGAGAACACCAGCGATGTGGGGCTTATCGACGATGTATTTCCGAGCGTACGCGCGCAGATCGTCCAGTGACTGTTGTGCCATATAGTCAACGTAACCCATGTAGTACTCGAGACTGGCCACGCTCCACCAGAATCCCAACGTGTGAGCGAAGCCTGAGGCGCGCTCGCGGTCGAATGCGGAGGTCACGGCTCGATGCGCCTTTACGGCCTCCAGCTCGTCGGAAGTGAAGTATCCCGGCGTGTCGAACTTGGCAATTTCGCCGTACAGCGCGGTGAGTGCTTCGCGCAATTGTGGCGCAGAAGTCTGACCACTGATCGTGATTGGTCCGGTGTGATTCAGCGTGTAGTAGTTGACTCCCACTCCCTGCCACAGCCCATTGTCGACGAGTCTCTGCTGGAACTTCGATCCCGGGTCGTTGAGGACATCCGAGAACACATCCGCGGCGTAGGTCGATTTGGGATCCTGCCCGACGCTCGGTCCTTGCCACTGGACCTGCACGGTCACTGCGCCCACCGGAGCTTCGACCAGCACACCTTCACTCTTCTGAAGCGGAGGGATGACCGGAATCGGATCCGCAGTGAATGGATCGCCGCCACGACTCCATGACCCGAGCTCTTTTTCCACAAGAGAGAACACCGTCGCAGGGCTCACGTCTCCCGCAACGATCAGAGCGGAGTTGTTTGGAACGTAGTACTTCTTCTGAATCGTTCGCATCTTTTCCGGCGTCGTCGTCAGAATGATCTGTCGGTCGCCAATGATATCCTTTCTGCTGAAGTTGCCGGGATAGAGCTTTGCATCCATGTCTCTTGAAAGAGCGAAGAACGGGCTCGATTCATTCCTGTCATACTCCCCGATCACGACCTGACGCTCGCGTTCCAGTTCGTCTTTTCGAAAGAGCGGTTCACGCAACGCGGTGGCCAGAAGGTGGATTCCATCTGTCAGCTTTTCCGCTGGCACCGTCATGTAATAGTTGACGCGCTCTTCGGCGGTGGTTCCATTGAACACCGCGCCGAGGTCGGATGCGCGGTCCCAGAACTGGTTCGGCTCGGGATACGTCGAGTTCGCGCGGAAGAACATGTGCTCGTACATGTGAGCCAGTCCTTCGTATTCGGGGGACTGGGTGAAGGATCCGTTCTTTACGTCGATCTCGATCGTCGCTAGCGGCACCCCATGGTTCTCGACTACGATCACCTCGAGGCCATTCGCAAGAACTTTACGTTGAATGATCTTATCGAGCTCCGCTCTTTGACCTTCCGAGCGTGTCGGCAGGAACACGGACAGGAGAAGCGCCAGAGTAGCGCACCAACGCAGGACACCTTTTCTTTCGGACATGTCAGATTCTGGAAAAGCCCACTCGAAATCCTACGGGCAATTGATTGATCGACTCGACAGCGGGAGGCTCAAACGCGACGAGCCACTTGCTCAGTACACCACATTCAAGATCGGCGGTCCAGCCGATCTGTTCTACGATGCTACATCGACCGATGATCTGGCAGGGGCTGTTGCCGCCGCCAGAGAGCTCGAAATCGATTATTTCGTTCTCGGACTCGGCGCCAACATTCTGGTGGGCGACCGCGGATTTCGTGGTCTCATCATCCGGAATACCTCAAACCACCTGAAGTTCTTCGACGACGGGCGCCTCTGGGTAGAGAGCGGAGCGGTGATGGCAAAGTTGATACCTCAGGCGGTCGAGCGGGGATGGTCCGGCCTGGAACACTACGTCGGAATCCCCAGCACCGTTGGCGGAGCGGTCTGGCAGAATCTCCATTTTCTCTCTCCGGCTCCGGAGCGGGAAAGAACAATGTTCATCGCTGAAATCTTTCAATCTGCCGAGCTGCTGACACACGATGGCAAGAGGCAGACGGTAGACCGCGACTACATGCAGTTCGGCTATGACACCAGCACCCTGCACAAACAACGTGATATTGCGCTCGCGGTAACGTTTCAGCTCAATCCGGGTGATAAGGCGACCATGCACCGCATCATGCAGGAAAACCTCAGTTGGCGAGGAGGAAAGCACCCGTGGTTGGAGTACCACCCAAGTGCAGGGTCGATTTTCCAGAAAATCGAAGGGGTGGGAGCCGGACGCTTGATCGATGAAGTCGGACTGAAGGGCTTCCGTCACGGTGATGCGCAGATCTCCCACATTCACGCCAACATCATGGTGAATCTGGGACATGCCACTGCCAAAGATGTTCGTGAGCTGATTACCCTCGCGCAGACGAAAGTGCAGGAGCGGTTCGGCCATAAGCTCAAGGTCGAGATCGGGTTTATCGGCGAATTCTAGCGCGATGCTGTAGGCGAGAGCTGTTCGGCTTTCTCCGTCGCAGCCGTCCACCGCTCGATGGCGGCGTCCAACTGGCGCCTTACTTCATCTAGTTCCTTGCCGGCGACCAGCGATTTTGCGGTTCCTTCGCGACTCGTGTAGAGCTCCGGATCTTCGAGAAGGGCGGTTAGCTCCGCCGCCTTCCGCTCCAGTATTGCGACGTCCTTCTCGCACTTCTCGACCTTTTGACGCAGCTCTCTGAGCACGGTTCGAGTATCGTCTCCTTTGACTTCCTGCCTTCGAGTGGTTTTCCGTTCCTTGACGCGGCGAAGTGCTTCCTGCTCCGAGGCAGCGATCTTGGCAGCGTGCTCACGCTCCCGGCTTTGCTCCTCCCACTCTCCGAAAGAGCCCGGAAAGTCCGTAACGTGATGCTCGTGAAGCACCCATACCCGCGAGGTAAGCGTTTCCAGCATCGCCCGATCATGGCTCACGAGCAGAATGGTGCCCTCGTACGATTCCAGAGCGTCTTCGAGGGCCTCGACCGACTCGATGTCCAGATGGTTCGTTGGCTCGTCGAGCATGAGGAAATTCGCCTTGCTGAGAACCATCATCGCGAGCGCTACACGCGCCCGTTCTCCGCCGGAAAGCGTGTCAGCGCGTCGTTGCGCCTCGTCGCCGGAGAATCCAAAACGCGCGAGGTGACCCTGAACCTGCCGTCGCTCCCAATTCGGCCTCAGGTCACTAATGACGTCGTACAAGGCCCGGTCGGTCGGCACCTGTGCCATGTCCTGCCGGTAATAGCTCGGCCGAACCGATCCTCCGATTCGCAGCTCGCCACTCGAAATCTCACGCTCACCCGTCAGTGCGCGAAGGAACGTGGATTTCCCGCTGCCATTCGGTCCGACGAAGCCCACGACTTCACCCCGTTGGACGGTGGTCGTGAAATTCTTGATCAAGGTTCTGCCTTCAACTTCAATAGTGACGTCCTTTGCTACGACGACTTGATCGCCGCCCCTCTCGGACATATCGATCCGCAGGCCCATTGAGCTTCCTTCTTCAGCGGTGGGACCGCTGAATCTGGGCAGTCGATTGAGGCGTTTGCGCCTTCCCTTTGCCTGCTTGGAATTCTGTCCGGCGATGTTGCGCCTGATGTAGTCTTCCTCTTCGGCAATCACCTTGCGCTGTTTGTCAGCGGCCCGCTGTTGGCTCAATCGGCGCTCTTCTCGCTGCGCGACGAATGACTCGTAGCTTCCGGTGTACGCGACCGCGCTCCCACCCTCGAGATGCAGGACGTGATCGACGACGTTTGCCAGGAAAGTGCGGTCGTGGCTGATCAAAAGAATGGTTTTGTCGGTATTGCCCAGATAGTCCTCGAGCCAGCGCGTTGTCTCGAGGTCCAGGTGATTGGTCGGCTCGTCGAGCAGCAGCACATCGGCCGCGCTTACGAGCTGTCTGGCGAGACCTAGCCGGCCTCGCTCCCCACCACTCAATTGCGCGAGCGGCTGAGTCCGCGCTTTCTCCGCATCGAATCCAAGGCCCTGCAGCACTGCGTCCACCCGCGGGGCGAAGGTATAGCCTCCCTCTCGCTCGAAGCGCTCGAGATCCCGATCATATCTCGCGAGCAGCTGTGGTGAGGCTCCTTCTCCAGCTAATGCGAGTTCGTTCCCCTGCGCAGCCAGCGAGTGTTCAAGGGCAAGGAGATCCGCGAATTCTCCCGCTCCTGCTTCCCAAACGGTTTTTGCGCCACCGAAGTCACGATGCTGTTCCAGAAGCGCCCATCGAAGGTCGGGCTGGCGCGTGACGACTCCCTCCGTGAGCCCCTGAGCTCCCGTGATTACTCGGAAGAGCGTTGTCTTTCCACTGCCATTCCGACCGAGGATTGCCCAACGGTCACCCTTGCCGACCGTAAAAGTTACGCCCCTGAATATTTTGGTCGGACCGAAGTCGACACCTGCATTTGAAACGGAGATCTGGGTCAAGAGCGCAACACGCTTGAGCAGGCAGCAAGACAGCGATCCACCGTTTCGATCGTGTGGTCACCCATGTGCCCGATACGAAAGGTCGAGCTCTTTAGCTTCCCATAACCGCTGCCAACAACAATTCCTCGTTTCGCGACGCCTGCTGTGAAAGCCTCCGACGGAATGTCTGCCGGTAGTCTGATTGTCGAGACTGTTGGCGACTGCCACCCCAACGGCGCGATGTTGACCAGACGCTTTCCGGTCTTGTCGCCGATTTTCAACAGCCAATCCTGAGTGCGAGCGGCCATTGCTTTGTGTCGAGCCCAGCGAGCCTCAATACCTTCTGCCGCGATCGACTTTAATTGGACTTCCAGTGCATAGAACAGCGAGAGGGCGGGAGTACTCGGCGTCTGATTTCTGCGTGCATATGCATCGAGCTCCACGAGATCGAAATAGACACCTCGCGCAGAAGTACCATTCGCGCGATCGACGAACGCGGGGGATGCGACGGCGAAGGAAATACCTGGCGGAAGTGCGAGCGCTTTTTGAGAACCTGTAAGCAAGTAGTCGAGCTTCCAGTCGTCGAAATAAAGTTCGGCGCCGGCAAAGCCGCTTACGCTGTCGACCAGACAAACGGCGCCGTGCCGGTGAGCGCAGTCAGAAATTGCCCGGACATCATTTAATGCACCCGTCGATGTCTCCGAGTGAGCAACCGTAATCACGGCGTATTTCCGCATCGAGAGCCGCTCATCCAGCTGCGGTATCGTATGCACCTGCCCCCAGGCGACTTCGTAGCGATCGACATCGCGCGCACACATCGACGCTATATGGGCAAAACGCTCTGAGAAGGCGCCATTGACAAGACTGAGGACCCTACCTGGCGGCGCACAGCGTATACCTGCTTCCATCATCCCGGTTGCAGAGGATGAGTTGATGTAGACGGGGCGTTCCGTCTTGAATAGAGGGCGCAAGCCGCGCTGCAATCGTTCGAACAGCTGCTCGAACGCCGAGCCACGATGTGGAATCATGGGTTGCATCATGGCAGCCATGACTTCGTCGCGAACTTCAGTTGGACCGGGCAGGAAGAAAGTGCCGAAGATTTTTGTCTGGTTCATTCAAGTACAAGTTTTCGTAGTTGGTCGAAATTCTCGACCACGTAGTCCGCGCGCTGGATTACGGCCTCGCGCTTCATGAAGCCCGTGAACGCGGCAAAGCTGTCGACGACCGGTTTGATCTCGCAGTCCGTCATTCCATCTCCGACCGCTAACGTAGGACCCTTCAGACCCATCTGGCTAACCGCCGTGCGCTTGCCGTTCTGGCGTGTGAAAGGAGATTCCTCTTCGAATCCTGCGTATTCACCATCCGTACCGAAAAATACCGACACCGCGTAAACGCGCGCTTCCGGGACTCCGAGCTCGCTGGCGAGTGGCAGAATGGACTCGCGCAATCCACCGCTGACCATTACGACGTCTACGCCACGCTCCCGGAACTCTCCAAGGGTCTCCCGCGCATTGGCTGCGACACGATCGAGATAGACTCTGCTCAATTCTTGTATCTCGGACCGCGTTGGTCTAACGGTTTTCATCCGTTCGCCGTACACGGCCTCGATTGGTATCGCACCAGCCATTGCTCGCGCGGTGAGGTCGGCGCTCCACGCCTCGACTTCATGTCCGCGCAGTGCTGCCAGCCAGTCAATGCCTTCTACTCCGCTCAGCGTAGAATCGACATCCAGAATTACGGACTTGAACCGCGTCACAGAATGTTGCCAGGCGCGAGGATGCCCGATGGATCGAGCTCGCGCTTTACCGCGGTCATCATCGATATCTGCAGGGGATTCATCTGCAAGGGCAGCCATCTACGCTTGATCTTCCCTATCCCGTGTTCCGCGGCAACTGTGCCGCCGAGCGACAGAACATGCTTCAGCGTTTGTTCGACCACTTCTTCTATGGTAGCAAGCTCTCCAACATCACGCGCAATGAAATTCTGGTGAGGATGCCCATTGCCGGCATGACCGTAGATCACGGGCGCCTCGAGTCCCCGCTCCTTCGCCAGGGACCGCGCTGTACGGATTGCCGCGCTCAATTTTCTGTACGGAACAGCCCAATCCGTTCCGACCTTTCTCCCACCAGCCGCGCGATATCTGCCTCCCCTTTCATTCATGGTCGAGGGAATGCTGTGGCGAATCTTTCTCGCGTCACGCAGCCTTGCCTCGCCATCGAAAACGAGCGGCTCAAAATCCGAAGCGATCGATTCGATCAGCGCGAGCCATCTAGCGAGGGTTGCATCGAGATCGCCCTGTACCTCTTCCTCGACATATACCATCGCTCGCGCTTCTTCGGGAATCGTTGCCGCAGGTGCATGGTGCCGTGCGATTTCCAGCGCTCTGTCGTCGAAATACTCGATGCACCTGGGGGCAACAGTTCCAGCTTCTCGACTCGCGACAACGAACTTCAACGCGTCGATTTCCGTCGCGAACAGGGTCGCCAGGCCGATTACTCGTTCCGGCAGCGGAAGAAGCGCAAGCTCCGCCTCAACGACGATCCCCAGGGTTCCTTCGCTTCCGATGAACCAATCGATCGGATCATGGGCGAACGCGTATCCAACCGTATTCTTTTCCAGGTCCGTCCTGCGAAACTCCACCAGCTCACCATTCGCCATGACGACCTTCAAAGCGCGCACATGACGCCGCGTCGCGCCATACTTGAATGTTCTGGCTCCCGACGCGTTACACGCTACCGCGCCACCAATCGTCGACTCTTCCTCACTGGTGGGATCCGGAGCGAAGAGAAGACCTGCCGCGGCAACAGTTTTCTTAATCTCGCCGACCAATGCGCCAGGGCCAACCGTTACCGTCCTCGTTCTCGCATCAAATTCGGCAATCCGATTCATGGATTTGAGCGACAGAAGCATCCCCTTGTCGGTGATCGACGCGCCGGTCGTACTGGTCTGAGCGCCCGCGCAGGTGATGGGAGTCCGATCAGCTGCTGCTTTTCTGACGAGCTCTATGACATCGCCGATCGATTCGGGTCGCGCTACCGCATCCGGAACCAGATGGAGGCCGGACGAGTCAGACTCATACGCCTCACGTACAGCCCTGTCCGTGCTTACGGCGACGCTCACCCTGGCTGGAAGCAGACGACGGCAGCGGACAGAACGTCCGGCAGACGTAGGAGCGACTCGCGAATTATCTCGCTCACGTCTCCATCAACAGAGACCGCGGCCAACGCCTGGCCGCCCTGCGCCAACCGCGCCTGATGATATTCGGCAATGTTGACTCCGGCTTCGCCGAGCAAAGTTCCAACTCTGCCAATTACTCCGGGAACGTCGTTGTTCGTGAGTATCAGCAGTGTGTCACGCGGCTGGATGTCGACATGAAATGCGCCAATACGCGTGAGTCGTCCTGCTGCGCCAGGAGACGCGATGCCGGCTACGGCGATTTCCTGCATCCCTCCACTGAGTCGCACCTCGAGCGAGTAGGGGTTTTCCTGCGTCGGAGTCTCAGTCGTTGAAAGCTCGATTCCACGAGCCTGCGCTACTGCCCGCGCGTTGATGAGATTCAGGCGCTCCTGATCGACCGTCCCTTCGAGAACACCCCGCGCGGCTGCCGCCACCAATGCCCCGCTCGCCGGGCTGAGGGATGATCCGGCACGGACATCGACGCGTTGTATAGCACGCATTCCCTGAGTTGCCAGAATCGCCCGACCTACGGCGGCGGCTCTCCGTGAGAGTGTAAGAGCCTGCTCTACTTCGGCCCATTGTCCTCCCACATCCGCAACGTTGATGGAGCGCGACAGCTCCCCGGTGAGAAGTGCGTCGCGAACGGCGATGCATACGTCAACCGCTACATTCCGCTGCGCTTCTGAAGTTGACGCTCCGATGTGTGGGGTGAGCACGACGTCAGGTTGTTTTCTGAGAGGGTGGTCCGCCGCCAGCGGCTCCTTCTCATACGCATCGATCACTGCTCCCAGGAGCTGCTTGTTGTCGAGTGCCTCTAGCAGTGCTTCTTCGTCCAGGATTCCCCCGCGCGCCATGTTGACCACTATCGATCTTGGCGGGAGCTTCATGAGCTCCCGGCGCCCGATCATGCCAGTGGTTTCGTCGGTGAGCGGCGTGTGCAGTGTCAGGACATTCGATTGTTCTATAAGGGCCTCGAGGGACGTTACCTCCTGAACCCTCAATGACTCAAAGCGCGATTTGGCAATGTATGGATCGTAAGCCATGACGTTCATTCCGAACGCCCTCGCTCGAGTGGCGATCTCGCCTCCAATGCGCCCAAGCCCGACAATCCCGAGCGTTCTTCCCTTCAGCTCGGAGCCGAGCAGCGCTGATCTGTCCCATCGGCCGGCGTGCATGGATGTGTCCGCGCGGGCTATGTGCCTCAAAAGTGAGATCACGGCGCCAAAAAACAATTCGACCACCGCGATCGTGTTCCCCGCTGGCGCATTGATCACTGCCACGCCCAATGCCGTCGCCGTATCCAGCGCGATGTTGTCCACGCCGACTCCTGCACGGCCGACGACTTTTAGTCGGCGCCCCTTCTCCAGCAGATCTGCTGAAATTCGCGTTGCGCTACGACCCACAATTGCATCGTAATTGGCAATTCGAGCCAGTAGTTCTTCTTTCGGAAGAGTCGGCACTTCGTCGACGACGAGCTGAGGTTCGGCCAAAAGTAGTGCGACACCTTCGGCATCGATTTCATCGGTGACGAGAACGCGATAGGTCACTGTTCCTGAGCCGTGTAGTTTGAGCGGAATGGGAGGGAATTCAATATCGCCTGACCGAGCGCAGCGCCACAAGCGAGGCTGCGAGACTACCGCTCAACCCAGCCTTTCCACGTTGTTTCATCGGCACCGAGCGCAAGCTGGTTGGCATTTCTTACCAGCGGTATCCTGAGCAGGAGTGGCTCCTCGGAGAGCTTGTCCAGCCAGCGATCGTCTGAAAGTTGTGCGTACCGCAGGCCGAGCTCCGTGAAACGTTTGGAATCCCTATCGATGAGCGATATTACTCCGAACTTCTGCGCAAACCTTCGCAGCTCGCCCAGCGATGCGGGTCTCTCCATCAGATCAACGAAATGAGTCTTGATTCTCCGTTCAGAAAAGAAGCGCAGAGCTTTTCTCGTATCAGCGCTTTTCTTGATCCCGAAAATCTGAACTTCCAAGATTCGCTCTCCAATGCGTTTCGTGGATCATCCAAGGAAATCCCGTTGAGTCCTCGATCCTGAAGATGCCGCGCGAGATAATCTACTCCCCCGCCTGGTGGGTTCCTGGTGGTCATCTCCAGACCCTGTGGGGAAAGCTATTCAGGCGACAGCCGGTTGCGCCGACAGTCATCGAGCGTTGGGATACCCCGGACGGTGATTTTCTCGAGTTACACCGGCTTCTTGCGAAACCGAGCGCGCCACGCGTCCTGCTACTTCACGGACTGGAAGGAAGCATTCGGTCTCATTATGCGCAGGGATTACTCAACGAAGCGGCAAGACGAGAGTGGGGCGCCGATCTTCTGATCTTTCGATCGTGTGGCTCCGAACTGAATCGGACTCGGCGATTCTACCACTCAGGCGAAACTACCGACGTCGCTTTTGTCCTCGAGAGGATATCGCGTGAGTTCCCGCTCGCTTCTCTTGGAATGGTAGGAGTATCCCTCGGTGGGAATGTCCTGCTCAAGTTTCTGGGAGAAAGGAGCAAGAATCTGCCGAATGCTCTACGAGGAGCAGCCACAATCTCTGTCCCATTCGATCTGGCGCGGTCGTCCAAAAGGATCAATCGAGGGTTCTCCCGGCTTTATCAGCGATTCTTCCTCGGTTCGCTGCGGAGAAAGGCGGGAGAGAAGGCAAGGCGATTCCCCGACCTGGCGCCGGTAGACAGGATCGCTTCGCTCAGGACCCTCGAGGACTTTGATAATCTCATCACCGGTCCATTGCACGGCTTCGCGGACGCACAGGACTATTACGCCCGATCGAGCTCGCTTCCCTACCTCCAGCGTATTAGGCTCAATACATTACTAATTAGCGCCGTCGACGACCCAATGTTACCCCCGGAAGTGCTGGACGAGGTACGGCAAATAGCCGGAAAGAACCCGGCTTTGGAAATCGACTTCGTTCAAAAGGGCGGCCACGCTGGTTTTATCACTGGCTCAGTCCCGTGGCGCCCATTTTATTATGCGGAGTATCGCGTCGGCGAGTTTCTCGCGGAACAGTTTGCGCGAGACGACTGGCCAGTTAATGTTGGCCGCACCAACGAGGAGATGACATGAGCCGTCGACATGCTGCACCAGCTCTTCTCACAATGCTTTCATCAGCCGTTCTCGCCTGCACGAGTAACCAGATGGTCCCAGCGGCCGGCGAACATTCGGCCGCGGACCATCCGCCAGCATCAGCGTCGGGAGCGGTGCCTCAGACCCAAGGTCTACCGCCGGATGCAGCCGGCGCGATGGCACGGCTCAGCGCTTCGCCACGGCATGGCGAGTGGGCGATGATCCGGACAGCCGAGGGTGATAGCATTCGGGCATGGGTCGTCTACCCGGAAAGGAGCACGAAAGCCCCGGTAATCGTTGTCGTCCACGAGATTTTCGGGCTTTCATCCTGGATCCGCAGCGTCGCTGATCAGCTGGCGGCCGATGGCTTCATTGCAATTGCTCCGGATCTTCTCACAATGAAGAACCTTCCGGACGGACCCGACAGCGTGCTGGCTCCCCTCGCTACGGCCGCCATCCGAACGCTGGATCAGGCACGCGTTCAAAGGCAGCTCGATGCGGTGGCCCAGTATGGGATGTCGCTTCCGGCCGCAGAGAAAAAATACGGTATCGTCGGGTTTTGCTGGGGAGGCGGAGTTTCCTTTGCCAATGCCGTTCACTCCCCTTCACTCGGAGCGTCAGTGGTCTATTACGGCGTATCGCCACCGACAGCAGATCTCGCGTCCGTCCATGCCCCGGTTCTCGGCCTGTACGGCGGTAGCGATGCCCGCGTAGATGCCACTATTCCTCCCGCTGATACCGCAATGCGTGCCCTTGGTCGTACATACGAGCACGTCATTTATCCCGGAGCCGGTCATGGATTTCTCAGACAACAGTCAGGGATGGATGGCGCCAATCTGAGCGCCGCTCGCGCGGCATGGCCGGCGACGGTGGCGTGGTTCAGAAAATACCTGGGATCCTGAACCTTACGCGCCCATTCGTTAAGCGCGAGATGGATCGACCGCTGTGACGATTCTTCGCATCTGCTTTCTCGGCGCGTTCATCGGCGGGTTGGTGTTGGCCGTTTTCGCCATGCTACACGGTGTTGAGCATGCCCGAAGAAATCGATCGCGGGCACCTTCCCCATTCTTCAACCTGCCCGCGATCGCCGCCTTCGCCGTCGGTTTTGGAGCAGTCGGGTATCCGCTCGCATCTCGCACCACGTTACCAGCATGGGGAGTCTTGTTGATTGCCATCGGGGGTGGGGCACTCGCAATCAGCGGAATGATCACGTTGCTTGCCCGTTGGGCTCTCCGTGGAGTACGAACCTTACCAGGCGAAGTCGACGAGATTCAGGGTCAACTTGCCATTGTCTCCCAAGAGATCTCTCCGGTCGGAACAGGGGAGATATCCTACGAACAGCTGGGAAAAGAGGTCCATATCCCTGCCCGGACATTGAGTAACAGACCTGTCCCTGTCGGGGCCGATGTCGTGATCGACAGAATCGAGAATGGCGTCGCGTTCGTGGAAGAATGGGCAGCGGTGGAACAGCGCCTCTAGCCTCGGTGATCAGCGTTGGCGAGTCTTTGCGCTTCGCGCGTAGAGTGTCAGCCACTCCGGCCAGTTTCCGCTAAGCTCGAAAAAATCGTCGAAGTAAACGAGACCGCTTTTTTCCAGATCGTTGATCAAAAGCGTGAGCGCATCGTCCGAAGGCAGGGGACCGAGCAGCACTAGACCGTCCTCCACTCGAAACTCGTCGGCGGTCAGGTTGTACCGCTCATCAATGGCGGCACGGGTTATTCCGCTGGCCTCAAATGCGCTCTGACGAATCAGCATTACGGCGTTATTCTGCGGGAGCTCGAGCGGCATATTATGTTCGATTAGAGACTAACTCGCAGGCGTAAATCTACTAGTGCTTATCTTTAATGTATGCCCCGCAATACTGATTTCGAGAGCGAATTCGATGTGATCGTCATCGGTGCCGGCCACGCCGGAACCGAGGCCGCTGTTGCTGCTGCCAGAGTCGGCTCCAGCGTTGGGCTCATCACCAGCGCTCTCGAGACAATTGGCCAGATGTCCTGCAATCCGGCAATTGGGGGTATCGCCAAAGGTACGGTTGTTCGCGAGGTGGATGCGCTGGGCGGCATAATGGGAAGAGCCACCGATCTGACGATGGTTCAATTCCGTATGCTCAATCGCAGCAAAGGACCTGCGGTTTGGGCACCGCGAGCGCAGTGTGATCGCGGCCTATACCGGCGCGTTGTCCGTCGACTTCTCGAGGAGCGCACGGAGATTCATACCGTTCAAGGGACCGTCGCTAGGCTCGTGTTCGACCACGATGAACGCCGGGTAATGGGTGTGGAGACACTTGAAGGCCGGCGATTTGGCGCAAAGACAGTCGTGATCACCACCGGCACGTTTCTCCGAGGGCGGATTCACATCGGAACGGGAACGCACGTCTCGGGCGGACGAGCGGGAGAAAGTGCTACCACGCATCTTGCCGAGCAACTCGAAGAAGCGGGGCTAAGTGTTGCCCGGTTCAAGACCGGAACTCCACCCCGGATCGATGGGAGGTCCGTTGATTTTTCCGAGATGGAAAGACAGGAAAGCGAGATAGAACAATTCGATTATTCCTGGTCCCATTTCTGGAAGTCGAGGCGACGAGTCGATTCAGGCACCAGACATCCAGCGCAGATGCCGTGTTGGATTACTTATCTCGAAGAATCGGGAAAGCAAATCATCCAGCAGAACATCGCACAGTCCGCTATGTACGGGGGTGCGATCTCTTCTCGTGGGCCGCGATACTGTCCATCTGTCGAGGACAAGATCGTAAAATTCCCGGCCGCAACCCGGCATCAGCTTTTCCTCGAACCCGAAGGTCACGACACCACGGAACTCTACGTGAATGGGCTGTCGACTTCGCTTCCGGCATCCGTGCAGCTCGAGATCCTTCGATCCGTTAGCGGTCTTTCGAGCGTGAGAATGAATCGGGCCGGTTATGCCATTGAGTATGACTATTACCCTCCAACCCAGCTCGATGCCTCGCTGCAGGTAAAGGCAATCCGCGGACTGTATTTCGCAGGCCAGATCAACGGTACTACGGGTTATGAGGAAGCCGCCGGCCAAGGGGTAGTCGCAGGATTGAACGCGGCTTTGGCCAGCCAGAAACGAGATGCGGTTACGCTTGGCAGGGAAACGTCCTATATCGGCGTTCTGGTCGACGACCTGGTTACACGGGGAGTCGACGAGCCTTACCGCTTGTTCACATCGCGCTCTGAGTTTCGACTCACCGTGCGCCAGGACAATGCGCTGAGGCGACTTGGCACGATCGGTCTGGGACTTGGCCTTTATTCAGTCGAAGAAGAACAGATCATCAAAACGCGACTGGATCACGAAGACACCGCCATTCGCTTCGCGGAAACGATGACGATTCAACCAGATCAGGCAGAATCATCGCTTTCCGCCGCCGACAGCTCACAGCTTTCACAGGCTGTAAAAATCGTCGATGTTGCACGTCGTCAGAATGTGTCACTCAGATCATTGCTCCAAGCAGTGGGGGTGGGCGAAGAGCTCGCCGAAGAGGCAGTAATCACGGCGGATCTCGAGATCAAATACGCTGGTTATTTCGAGCGTGAGAGGGCACAGGCCGAACGAATGCGGCGCATGGGCGGATTCTCACTGGATGCTGATCTGGAATACGCGGAGATGCATTCGCTTTCCTTCGAGGCAAGACAGAAGCTCGCGCGCGTAAAGCCACAATCGCTGGCGCAGGCATCGCGAATTTCCGGTGTCAGCCCAAGCGATCTGCAGAATCTCGTCATTGAGATTGAACGTCGAAAAAGAGTAGCTGCTACGCCGTCCTAGCCTCGAGCCTGGTTGTACTCCGCTGGATCAACAGAACCGCAGCGGCAATGAGAACACCGCCGACCAGTGTCGTAACTGACAGCTGATTCCCCAGCACCGCGAAGCCCAAAAGCGCGGTGAAGAACGGCTCGACAGTCGCGATTATCGCCGTCCTCACGGGCCCCAGAACTGAGAGGCCTTTGATCAGAGTTGAAAATGCGATCACCGTCGATACAAGGGCGAGCAGAAAGATGTTCGACCACACTGTCAGACCGGCCGGCAGATATAGTCTTCCCGTAATCAGCGCTCCGAGGACAAAGGACACCGCCGCTCCTGCTATGAGCAGGAAGGTTGAAACGAGAGCCGGAATGTCTCGTTGGAGATGCTCGAGAGATGGGAGATACACGGAGTAGAGCAGGGCGGATACGAGTGCCAGGAGCACGCCTGTAGGATTTAGCCTCTGTGTCGCAGAGGTGCCGACCATTACAGTCACACCGATCAGAGCAAGACTCAATGCCAGAACGCGGATAGGTGTAAGCTTTTCTGTCTTCCGCACCGCTGCTAGAAGAGCCACCCACGCGGGATAGGTATAAAAAAGGAACGCGAGCGGGCCTACCGACATGAATTCGAGAGCATACAGGCTGAGATAGGTGATCAGGGCCTGACCAATGCCGCCGATCACCAGTAACTGGAGGATTCGTTTATTCGCGATTGATCGAAGCTGGCCGATACCGACGAACCCAAACAGAAGCACCGCGCCCAGCACATAGCGCCACGCCATCGCAGTTACGAGCGGAACTCCAGCACTCGTAAGAAGAACGGTGAGAACAGAAATCGAGCCAAAGCTGAACGCTGAAACAACGATCAGCAGCGTGGCGCGACTGACCGAGAGAGCAGGGCTTTTCATCGGGGCAATGTAGCGTGGGCTATTGAACGTAGCCATTTTGAACGTCGTCATTCTTCAGGACAGATCTCGCGTGACATCACCGACGCTTAGCGACAAGCCCGTCCCTGTTCCAGGAACATCGGATGAAGAGTTCACGGATCTTGGGTTCGGTACAGAGGTAGCGAGAAGCGCGCAGCAGCGGCTGTTGAATCGCGATGGAAGCTTCAATGTGATTCGCGAGGGGCTCAATCCGTTTTCATCGATGAGCCTGTACCATTGGCTGCTTACTATCTCGTGGCCGAAGTTCCTCGGCTTCATCACTATTTCGTACGTCGTCGTCAACGCCCTGTTCGCGTTTGCATTCCTGTTTTGCGGACCGGATGCGCTACAATCGAGTTCGGCAAGCTTTGCCGGACAACCTTTCTACCGCGCGTTCTTTTTCAGCGTGGATACATTCGCTACCATCGGGTACGGCAACATAATCCCGATCGGGTTGGCAGCGAACACACTCGTTGCGATCGAAGCGCTGCTTTACATCCTGGGCATCGCGCTCGCGACAGGGGTTGTCTTCAACAGATTCTCTCGGCCATCTGCACGCATCATCTACAGCCGCAATGCGATCGTAGCGCCATATCGGGATCAGAGCGCGCTCGAGTTCAGAATTGCGAACGCGAGAAGCAGTCAGTTGATCGAAGTACAGATTCAAGTCATTCTCACAAAGATCGAGCGCGTCAACGGAGTCGTCGTGCGCAAGTTCTACGACCTGGACCTCGAGCGGCATCGTGTCGTGTTCTTTGCGCTGAGCTGGACTGTCGTTCATCCGATCGATTCGAATAGTCCCATGAAGGGGCTGACACGGCAGGATCTTCTCGACGCCGACGCCGAGATCCTGATTCTTCTGACAGGAACGGATGAGACCCTGTCCCAGACTGTGCACTCCAGATCTTCATACAAAGCAGAAGAAATCGTATGGGGTGCGAAATTCGCCAACATGTTCATGCGCACGGAAGCGAACGGCATTGTCGGCATGAACGTAAGTCGCATCCATGACATCGAGATGGTTTACACCTGAGTCACAGTGTGCAAGAAATGGCGGATTTGGCGTCCTTACAGCAGCACTTTAGCGATTACCTACCAGAGGAGCAACCGATGAGATCAGCGATTACAGCCTTTACACTCGCATTATTAGCGCCTGTGACGGCGCATACACAAGACAGTAAGGCGCCATTTGATCTGATTCCGCAGATATCAGTGGTTGGGAGGGGTGAAATAAAGGTCTCCCCCGATCGTGCGACTATTCAGATCAGCGTGCAGACCCGAGCAGTGACTGCTGCATCGGCTGCAGCCGAGAATGCGACAAAACAGCAAGCAGTATTGTCGGCGCTAAAAGCTCTCGGACTCACGGATGATCAGCTGTCGACGATCAACTACAACGTCTATCCTGAGCAGAGATACGAGCAGGGCAAAGAGCCCATCATCGTTGCCTACAACGTGACCAACACGATTCTGGCAGATGTTCGAAAACTCAGCCAGGTGGGTCCAGTAATCGACGCCGCTCTCGCTCACGGTGCGAACATGATTACGTCTCTGCAGTTCTATGCGTCGAACACTGAGGCTGCTCGTCGAAGTGCGATCGCGTCCGCCATCGACAGGGCGAGGGCCGATGCCGAAGCTGCTGCTCGCGCCGCACACGGCACGTTGGGCTCGCTCCTGGAAGTGAGCATTGGATCCTCCTCTCCTCCTCCGCCCCGTCCAATGATGATGGCGCGCGCAGTGGCTGGGGGAGTAGCGCAGGCGGACACGCCGATCAATCCGGGTGACGAGACTCTCTCCGTCGAAGTGAGTACCCGTTGGCGATTCCTTCCCGCCCAGTAGAACGTTTCCACGTGGAACTATCTGGCTCCTGTTCCACGTGGAAACACCCCCCGCTCCGAGGTAGATTAGGCGTCACACTCTCATCAACACAACGTGGCGCGAATCATCGCAATTGCGAATCAGAAGGGCGGAGTCGGCAAAACCACAACGGCGGTTAACCTTGCTGCCAGCCTCGCTGCTGCAGAGCAGCGAACATTACTAATTGATGCCGATCCGCAGGGAAACGCGACCAGCGGCGTAGGTCTTCAGAAAGAAGGCATCCCGCTCTCCCTGTACGACGTTCTCGTAGGCAACTCCGACTTGGGCTCAGCCCGCCAGCGTGGAATCCAATTCGAAAAATTGGACGTGGTCGGAGCAACCCCAGATCTCGCTGCTGCCGAAGTCGAACTCATTGACAGATCTGATCGCGAGCATGTGATGCGACAGTCGGTTGAGTCCCTTCGCTCCGAATACGAGTACGTAATAATTGACTGCCCGCCATCCCTCGGCCTCATCACCATCAATATGCTCGCAGCGGCGGATGCCCTGCTGATTCCTGTCCAGTGCGAATATTACGCTTTAGAGGGTTTGTCGCAGCTCCTGAATACAGTACACCGGGTTCAGCATAGCGCAAACGAACACCTCGGAATCGATGGTGTGCTGTTGACTATGTACGATTCTCGCCTGAACCTTTCGAGGCAGGTCGCTGATGATGCTAGAGAGTATTTCGGCCCGAAGGTTTTCAATAGCGTGGTGCCTAGGAATGTCCGCCTGGCAGAGGCGCCGAGTTTCGGCAAGCCGATTATTCTTTACGACGCTGCGTCGGTCGGAGCTCAGGCTTACATGAACGTCGCAAAAGAGCTCATCGACAGAACAGAGCAAGGAGAAAATGGTGGCCGCTGAGAAAACGCCAAGACGGTTGGGCAGGGGACTCGAAGCGCTCCTCGGCACTGGCGGAGGGCTGGCCTCGAGCGACGATGGCGCTCTGAAATCGATACCGATCGCTCAGGTCGGAAGAAATCCCTTTCAGCCGCGAACAGAATTCAATCCAGACGAGCTTCAGGAACTTGAAGAAAGCCTCAAGGCCAGCGGACTCCTTCAACCGATAACCGTTCGACGGCGCCCTGGAAAGGATGGTTTCGAATTGATTGCCGGTGAACGTCGCCTCCGTGCAGCGACAAAACTTGGGTGGAAAGAAATTCCAGCGATCATAAAGGACATCGACGATAAAACGATCCTGACCCTGGCTCTCGTCGAAAATCTTCAGCGCGCTGATCTCAACCCAATCGAAGAAGGGGAGGGCTACCATAGGCTCTCCCAGGAATTCGGCCTCACACAACAACAGATCGCCGAAACCGTAGGTAAGGATCGGACGACGATCGCGAACATGCTTCGGGTGCTGCAGTTGCCGCCTTCTGTTAGAAAACTGCTTCAGGAAGGCAAGTTGACGATGGGCCACGCGAAAGTTCTACTTGGCCTTGATGACCACGCGAAGATTGTAAGCCTGGCCAATGAGATTATGAGAGATGGACTGACAGTCAGAGAATTGGAGCAGAGACTTCGACAGATTGCGGTGGGTCAGACCTCAAAAAAGGCTGGTCGTCCGAGGAGCGCTGATCGTTTGTCTCCAGAGGCAAAGCAAGTTCAGGAAAGACTCCGCAGATTTCTCCAAACTGACGTCACACTGAACATTGGACGTCATAATCGAGGCACATTGACGTTCCACTTCTATTCGACCGATGATCTCGAGCGTTTGCTTGAGCTCATGCGCGTTCCGGATTAATCAACAGGGTTGTCAACCTGAGCTATAACCTCTTGGTGGATAACGGGTTAGCTGTATGCATCTCTGTGGAGTGTCAGACTTGTCCACACAAATATGCATCCGCATGACGGTTTCCCTGGAAAGTATCGCGAGCTACGCTGATACCCTGCTGGAGAGCAGTAAAACAGGCGATTATCCAAATGCTCTCAACGGACTTCAGCTCGAGAATAGATCCCCCATCAGGGGCATTGCAGCAGCTGTCGATTTCTCCTCTCGCTCAATCCAGGGGGCAATCGCGACGAACTCCAATCTCCTGCTGGTTCACCACGGAATGTTCTGGAGTGGTCTGGAGAAACTGACGGGCAGTGTATATCGAAGAGTGCGGCAGCTCATCGAGTCGGACATTGCTGTTTACGCCTCACACCTTCCGCTCGATCGGCATCCGACCCTCGGAAACAACGTACTTCTGGCGAGGGAGTTGGGCCTCGAACCAACTGGAGGGTTCGCGCGCTTTGAAAACTTCTTCATCGGAGTAAGCGGCGAGAGCGATATCGAGACATCGATGCTCGCTGAACGTGCTCGTCAATTTGCGGCGGCTGAGGGCGGAGATGTCAGGATCTCTCCATCAGAGCAAGGGCGAAGGACGAAACGATGGGCGATTTGCACAGGCGCGGGAGCTGCCGGCGATACACTAAGAGAAGCAAGCGCAATGGGGATCGACACGCTCATCGTTGGCGAAGGTCCTCACTGGACCGCCGTGCATGCCGACGAGAATGATCTCGTGATCATTTATGCCGGTCACTATGCTACCGAGACGCTCGGCGTACGTGCTTTGGCGCAACATCTTGCCGAGAGATTCAATCTGCCGTGGCATTTTGTGCGCGCGCCGACCGGTCTATGACCGTCGATGCTACGTCGTCAACAGTCCGTATAGGCGCTTTTCCACGTGTAGCGCCATTGTCCGGGCCCGACCCGCTCGATGAACCCAAGCTGCGCACCGTCTTCCGATTCAACGTTGACGATCACAGCAGGTCGACTCGATGCTCTCATCTTTACTGCGGCTAGAACGTCTGTCGCCTGTATCGTCTCTTCAGCACCAGCGATCCGATTGAAGTATCCGATGGTGTACTTACCTGTTGCGCCAATCGGCCGCTCTCCGATCAAAAAAAGATCTTCAATTCGAGGATTCGCTTCCTCGTTCAGCGATCGCACGACATCGGCAATTACGGCCTCACTTGAATCCAACCGAAATGTGTAGGCCGATCGGACTCTGAAAGGCAATCTCCGGAATACCGGATCCGCGGAAACAGGAAGTGTTGCTGCGCTTTGAGCGAGAGAAGCGGCAAGAGTTGCGGAATCAGCGCTCGACAACGATCCGATTGAATCAAGCGCAATGACTTTCACATTTCCGCGTACCAGTCCAACGCGCCAGCCAGCATGCGCAGACTGCACCTTGGCAGCAGGCCACGCATAGCAATCACGAGCAGCGCCCGTCGCCGTCAGGGACGTGACTGTACTCGAATCGACGCTGCCATTTCGACCAAATACCTCGAACACCAAGCCAGAGAGGGACGGAGCAATTCCCTGAACTTGCTCCATCGTGCTATCGGTGATTTCGGGGAGCACAATTGCGGCGCTATCGAATCCGCTTCCCACCGATATCAGCATCACCGGGCCCGCGTTCACGTCCCAGTTCGTACTGCTGACCGGCCCGAGGGAAAAGACCGGGGGGAGAGACGCACGAGACGATGCGGAATTGTTTCGAGAGTCGTCTCGGCATCCAGATGCAGCGATGAGGAAAAGAAATACTATGCCAAGTCTTACCGGACGAACTGCCATATCGCTAAATCTGCGTGTCCTGACAGTCAGCGTCGAGGGTACGTAGCCGAGGCTACGTCACTCTACGTATTTGACCGCCAGAGCTGGACATATAGGATTCCTGCGAGAGA
>Ga0070680_100000055_pt1 | contig 57627 bp, 89 predicted proteins | sample KBSC73BmetaG_FD_64672 | JGI IMG/M metagenome (GOLD analysis project Ga0070680, IMG submission 64672) | Corn rhizosphere microbial communities from Kellogg Biological Station, Michigan, USA - KBS C7-3B metaG | ecosystem: Host-associated > Plants > Roots > Rhizosphere | place: USA: Michigan...
CTACTGATGGCGTGTCAAGCTCTTCAGATGACTCGCTATTGTAGTCTCCGCTCTCAGGATGCACAACTGAAATTGTTCGCCGTAGAACTTTGATGAACTCCTCCGCGCTGTCCGGGTTGAATTCCTCCTCTAAGATTAGATGACTTCTAAGTGTTGTGTCTGAGGGAATTACACCTTGATAGTGCTTAAGCACCTTTGATATAACGGCAGGACTCAAGGCCGCTTGCTTAATCAATTGGGCACGTTCTGGCGAGTCTTCAGGTAACTCTAAAATGCGAAAGGCCATATCGGAAACCCGATACTTACCCGCCTTATCCTCCAACAAGCCATATTGCTTTAGAGTCGCCACAATTCGTGCGCTCCGGCCACCTTTTTTCTCCTTCACCTTATAGCCCATATGCTCCAAGATCGAGTCAAACGTAGCAAAAGCCCTGCGATCTGCATTGTAAATAGCCCTGACCTTGGTAACGGCCTCATCAATAGCCAGCACTGGATAACGCGGGCTCCGCTTGCGCTTTGAGTCTACCGAAACAGCCGACGCGGCTCCACTTCTAGTCTCAGTCATTAGTCTCTTACCTCCAGAACCAAGGTAACTCCTAGTCCCTAATACTGTCAAGAACTATTTCTCGGACTAGGGGGATTTAGTCCTTGCATTAGTCCCGACGATCTGTATAATGGGCTCCAAGAGAAAACCTCGCCAGTTGCGCAAACAACCAGCGAGGCCATTGAAAACCAAACGCGATTGCTCGCACTTGATCTCCGCAAGTTCATTGTGAGCCAGTCGCCTAACAAAGGCAAGGAGAGACACAATGGACGCGAGACAAGAGAAGGGACTTCAAATAGCCGCCACAACCAAGCTAGTACCTGAAGGCAGCATGTGGCTCGTTCCGTCGCAAGCTGGCAAGGGAAAATACGTGGTCGATGCCGATGCTAATCAGTGTACTTGTCCAGACTTTGAAACCCGCCAAACTACTTGCAAACACATCTATGCGGTGAGTTTTACAATTGAGCGCGAGACGACCGCAAACGGTCAGACTGTCGTCACTGAGACGTTAAAGGTCACGCGCAAGACCTACACGCAGGACTGGAAGGCTTACAACAAGGCGCAGACTCACGAGAAGTCAGAACTGCAAGCGTTGCTCTATGAACTATGCAGAAACGTGCCTGAGCCTGAAAAGCGCAAAGGCAGAGGTAGACCACAACTACCTCTGAGTGACATGATCTTTTCGTCAACCTACAAGATTTATTCAACCGTCTCAGGTCGCCGCTTTGCCACGGATCTTCGCGAAGCAAAACAACGTGGCTATCTCTCGCACTTGCCGCACTACAACAGTGTCTTTAACTACCTGGAATCGGAAGCGTTGACACCGTACCTTTACGAGTTGATTACGCTCAGTGCTGCGCCGCTCAGATCGATTGAGGAAGACTTCGCGGTCGATAGCTCAGGATTCAGCACGGGACAGTTTATGCGTTGGTTAGACGTGAAATACGGCACGAAGGAAGATCGTCGCCAGTGGCTCAAACTGCACCTAACATGCGGAGTTAAAACCAACATCGTTACAGCCGTGCAAGTGAGCGACGGATACGCGCATGACTATCCGTTCTTTAAGGGCTTGATTGATCGCACAGTTGAAGCGGGATTCAAGATGAAGGAAGTAAGCGCAGACAAAGGCTACCTCGGAGCAGACAACATGCTGGCGACATTACGCCACGGCGCGATCCCTTATATCCCGTTCAAGACGAACTCAGTACCACAGTCAGGCTATGAACCAAAGTCGCAACTGTGGACACGGATGTATCACTTCTACGCCTTGCATCGTGGGGAGTTTCTACAGCACTACCACAAACGATCCAACATTGAAACGACCTTTCACATGATCAAATCAAAGTTTGGTCAACGGTTGCGGAGTCGGACACTCACGGCGCAGATCAACGAAGCTCTGTGTAAGGTGCTTTGTCATAACCTCTGCGTCGTGATTCAATCAGTGCATGAATTAGGGATTGAAACCAATTTTGCAGAGGCGCTGCCACAATGATGTCTGTAACGTCCTCTTACTGGATAGGCCTGCGCATTACAACTACGGCGCTTCCATATGTAGTACCCTCAACACCTTTTTCAGTTTGATGCAAGATGTCCCACGACTTACCTAGCTTGCTTACCCATATGCCGTTTGATAACTGTCGCGCCATATGCATCGGAACACCTTGCGTGTCCAGATATAAAGCTACCTTTTCGTATCCCGTTTCTAAACTGAAATCCGTTGGGCCAACCTCGTAGTGACCGTCTTGCTTGAACGCTTCAACATAACAGTCTTTGCTGTACGAACGCCACGCAATCGGCCAAAAAGCCATCAGTAGGATCAAGAGTCGGTTCCCACCAATGATCACAGTCGTCCGCTGCCCATGCTATGCAATTATAATATTCGTCTGCCTCACTCTCTGGGCAAAAGATCTCATGTTTAAGATTTGGAAACCAGCATTCCAGAAGTAGTCGAATGAGTAATAATTCGCTGGCGTTTACAAATAGCCGTGCTGGCGTCCCCATGTAATCCAATCCTCGCGCATTTCCTTGATGCGACCAGCGTGTTCCGCTGGTACTGGGTTTTCGTCTGAGATCAAACGCAACGCCAAAAACCAATGTCCGCCATTCTGTTGCAGTTCTTTTAAGATCAAGGGCAGCGCAATTTTGCCCATAGCCAAAATGGCCAAATGCGCAGGATGCGCATGATCCCGTGTTACAGATGAAGACAGCAATGTATCCTTGAGCCATTGGCTTGCTAAGCGCTGGAACTTGAGTTCGTCGTTATGCGTTGGGGCTTGTACCCCTATGCTAGACATTAGCGTCACCGTATTCGTATCGCGGTCGAATATAGAAAAGCGAGCAACGCCCATTGTGAGTGTCTGAGGCGCACTTGTTTGCGCCCCACTTAAACGTGCTGAAACTGGTTCCGGTAATGGCGGTGTGTCCATGCTCATGTAGCTTGTGCTTCCTCAGGTTTAGCCGTGACCTGCAAGCCTCTATTATCAGCAATAGCCTTGAGAAGAACTTCAAGCCCGTTAGATGCAACCATAATACGGGCAATACATTTCGCCTTGTAAGAAGGCTCGACTCGGGTAGTTGCGTCCAAACCGCCCTCTGGAATTCGCGTTTGGCTTTGGAAAAAATAGAGTGTAGTAACGTTGCTTTTGGTATCGGTGGCCACCATAAACACGTCGCAAAACACTCCCAAGGTTTCTTCTGTCCCGATAAACTGCCAAGGTGTTTCGTCAGCCATAGCGTCCTCCAGTGGGATAGTTTGGGACGCCTACTGTATCCCTCAAGGCTGGGGCTGAGCAAGACTGCGAGCCAATTAGTCATTTTGATTTTTTAGGCAGAAACGATGGTTTCCATTTTAATGGGCATTAATTAGGCAAAGCCGCACTTCTCGTGCCTGACCTTCAGAATCTCGCTTTACAGTTATGCCGTTCATTGATTCATTCTCGCTCGCTGTCGTTGTGATGGTGGATGAAGAGCATCTACTAATCTCGCCTGACCGGACAATCCACTAAGCCACAACTAAGTAACGAGTCGCGATCCTTTATGTGTTCATCAAGATCCGCATTCTCCCGCTCCAAGCGTTCCACTTCAGAGATGAGGGCAAGAACGGCAGCGGGGTTGCAGATTGCGATATACTCCGTGTTGGCAGGCATGTCCGCAAAGGCTATCAAGCCGTTTCCATCCTCTGAAGTTGCCTTGATATGTTGGTCGGACCATTTACCTGCTAATACATGGTGGTTTAGCGCATCTCCGCCGCCTCCTTCATCGCCGCTATTCGCTGTTTGAGATTATCCACGCTCTTTTTCATAGGTTTGCTCACTTCACTAACTGAATCACTTTCCCTTTTCGCGCGTGTACCGTACTCGGCTTTCTGGCAAGTTCGATTGATTCCTCAAGTTTGCGTCAAAATGGAATATCATCATCTGAGAAGTCCGGCCTACTCTCTTGGGGCGGATAATAGTTTCCGGCAGATGCGGCAGGATACTCTTCTGACTTCTTAATGATTGCTTTGATTCCATCAGGAATGCTGTCGAACGTTTCTTCGTCAAATTCGTCCAGCCAAAATGTGAAGCTCGGATTTATCTGATCGGGACAAGTTGTATTCTTAGGCAGACCGCTAACTGACGCTACCTTTGTCTTGCCATTCTCGGCGGCGACGATCGTTAGCAAGCAGGGTTTGGTCAAAATGTTTTCAAGGTCAAACCTGTCAAGTTCCTCTTCGGTAAACGTGCGACCTCGCCATGATTCTAGATCCCTACGAAGATTAGCTTTTTCTCCGAGAGAGTTTGTATAAAAGCGGCTTGTAGTAATTGGTATTTGCTTGCCCTCGACTTCGATCATTTCGTCGGGCAACTCCCACGTCACTAAAATCTGATTCCGCCTGGTTGGCTGACCCTTATATTCTCCGTGCTGTGTGCCCAAATCCGTGATCCGAATACATCGGGCAATGTGTGTTCCTGTCGGTGCTGGCGTAAAACTTCCGCCCCCTGAATCGCTCGCATAACGTCCCATGATTCTTATTCTCCTTCTTTTGCTATGGTTTGTGTCTTTGGTTTATTTGCCACTCGTCACGTAGATTCGCCCCGAGTGACTGTGCAGCACGAAGCTGCTCTTTAGTCGTGTCCAGAACCGTTTTCAGGTATTTGTAGCGCACGTCGCCTTTCAACATGCGCTTGTATAAATCGCGGCAGTTCTTATCAGCGATCGACTTCTTTTCCTGAACGGTTCCTTCGGCGGATAGGATCTCTCTCGCGTACCGATCTTCGTAATCAACCTTGCTGTCTATGTATTCGTCGCCAGCCTTATAGATTTCCGTCACAACGTCATTGGCGCGTTTAATCAATCGCCAGATCTCTCCGTTGACCTCTGATGGTGTAACAGGTGACTGGCCGTGACTCATGCCTCGCCTTTCTGCATGGCGGCAAACTGCGGGCAGTGGTTAGCCACGGAACAATATGCAAGGCAGCGCGTCGATTCGCCGGGACGCTCTACTATGTAATGCGAATGCGGCGGTGTAGTTGCCAACCGATTCTCAGCCGTCTCGAGATCATCAAAAAGTTTAACGGCTTTCTTTTGGTTCTTTTTCATTAGGGCAAATTGTGTCGGCTTGGCCCATCTCTCATCAGGCGTACAATCAGGCCACTCCCCAATCTCCGCGAGTTGATGTAACCTTACGCGCTTCTCAATAAACTTTTGCGCTTGTTCCGATGTCCATAAGGGCACGGATAAAACCTTCACTTGTTGTTGGGGATATGATGAGTCAAACTTGGCTTTGTTCTTACTCCAGTCGCGACCGATAGCTACAATCTGAAGTCGGCTGACTTGTCGGCCGGCGTGTCGAATCAAATGGGCATAAACATTTAATTGCTGTTCCCATTCGATCTTTGCCCCGTCCTTCACAGACCATACAGAGGTCAGTTTGTAATCAGTCAACAACTCTCCGTCCAGCAACATTTCGCTCAGGTCGTAATGTCCGATAATCTTCCATCCTAAGACATCAACAGATAATTCTTCTTCTGTGGTCAGGTTCTTAATCCCCTGGGCGTGTTTTTCAAGGGCGTGGTGCAATAATGTTCCGAGCAGTGCCCACAGCCGATCTGCTGCATCCTCACTCAACTCAGCATCATGCCTAATTGATAGGGCGCGGACTTGCGGCGGCAGAATTAACGACGTTACTGAGATGGTGTTCGGACGCGCTTCGTGGTCATGGCGTGACACGGCATTAACCAGAGGCAACGGTAAAGAACTATTGTTCGTTATCTTCATCACTTGCCATTTCCTGCTCAGAGGGCCATGTATCCACATCATCACCGTAACGCGGCTCACGTTCATCCGCGCGTTGGAGTTCATCATTCAGGCGTTTACTTAGTGACATCTTTACCTCGTGGCTTCTGCCAGCTTAGAGACTTACAGCGCGGGCACTGAATGGGCTTACCCTCTTTTCGAGGCGTCCAGTCAGCACCGCATTTATGGCAATGAAGTTGTCTTGTTTTCATGCTTCGTAATAATAATCATAATACCCCGTCGTGTCAAGAGGCGAGTGTGAGAAACACCAAGAGCCGCCCGGTTGCGCGAGCGGCCCTCAATGTGTTGTTTCCCGAAATTTAATCGGCTTCTGTTGGAAAATAATTTACCACAAACGAACGGGAATTTGCTAGTCTTATTCCGTTGTTTCTTGAATTAGCATTGGCTCACGCCTTAAAGCTCATTCAGAAACCATTATCGGTTGGCGCGAAAAGAGATTTACCTTATGGGTTTCTGTATCAGCCTCCACAAACCCCAACAAGCAAAATTAGAGGCTTCGTGTGCCAACAAGCTGACGTATTGTGCTGAAAATCTGGCAACGAGTAGGTAGTATGATCCTACTAACGGCAGGGCGCGTCCAGATGCAAATTCGGTGACTTCCAAAAGAAGGCAAGGACTAAGGCACAAAGAAGGCATACCACCATCCGGCGGTAGCATCTCTCTGCTTCCTAATGCCGTGTAACCCTCGGAGATTAGATAAGCACGATAACACTTGAAAGCTTCGGGCGAATCCGCGTGTACTTTCTGCCCCGCCGATCCACCGAGCCATGCATTTACAGACATTTTGGAGCCGCTGCATTTGCCTTGCGGAGTTCCGCACATAACCTTTCTGCCCATCTTCTACTCCCTTCCTGTTAATCCAACAAAGCTGGATTTTCGTGTGATTTCGCCTTACACCAACAATCCGCAACAGGACACGTCTGCCAACGCGTAGCCAGATTCTTAAGACCGATCCAACTACCGCGCGTCGTCATCTTTCGAGGTTCACCGTAAAGCAAGTTATGACACTTAGCGCGACCATTACGCATGTCCGTGATGATGACGTGTCGCCAGTCCTCACGTAAATCCTTAGACCTGAATACCGCCCCGATGAAAAAGTCTCTGCCAAATGCGTTTAATGCCATCACTTCAATCCCCTGTTAATCCAACAAAGAATACAAACGAGAATAATGCAAAGAATAAGATCGCGATCAGGATGCGAATTACCACAGCGAGCAAAGAGATTCTCTTGCTGCGTTTATCCTCTGGAAGCACCACGCCTCTCGTGTAAGTCGCTGGAGGCTGAAGATGATCTGCGCTCTTTCCTATAAGCGCGTCGCGTTCTCGGTGATATTGTTCAAGTGATTGGCTCATCGTTAAGTTCCCCAAACGCTATTATGGCCCTCATCGCTGGTGTCGCGGTCAGGCTGCTTCGTGTTTTTGACAACCGAGTAATTGTAGTCCTCAGCATCTGACTCTTCGACCATTTCGAGTTCCGCGATCTCGCGTGCCCGTTTACGATTATCAGCCTCGATGGTCTTTACCCAAACGCGGTGAAATTCAACCTTATAGTTGGACATGCGGATCTCCTATCTACTAACCGGAATACAATCAACTACGCGCACCATTCGGGTTGTATCTATCGTGCTCTTTGCGCCTTTGACGTGGTAGCCAGCATAAGCGCATGCATCGCGTTCATTGAGAGCGCAGAACCTGAATTAACCTTGATGCTCATACGTGATCCCAAATTTACCTTCGTTAATCTTTAGCGTTACGTTCACTGTGAATTCGCGCCAACGGAGAAGCGTTAGCGGCTGGCCATCATTCAGAGCGGCTCGCGCTCTACTTACTACCTGATTCATTAGTGCCTGTTTCTCAATGTCGTCTAGCTCGGGCTAGTTGCGGGCTTAGTGATTTTCTCAACTTTGCGAATCGAATGATTCCGGCATTTAGGACAGCGATTTGACATCGTTCGCCCGGTACGTTTGCCTTTCCACTTGCACGTGGGCCGAGTACACGCAACAGCATACTTTGGCGACCAGTTACGCCCCATTGCTCGCCCCATAGACTTTAGCGAACGCCTTTTCGTTGGCCTCACGCTCGCGCTGATGTATTAACTCAGCAGCCGCGTCGTAACTATCCCCGGCATTCCCGTCAGCGCCCTCGGTCCACAACACATACGCATGGCCTAGCCGCACGCTCCCGCAGTCTTGGAGCGCAACCAGAGCGGCGGCATCCTCGGCATATTTCACACAACCGATGTATTCCTTACCTTTGTACACTTTGTATTTTGGTGACTGTGCCATCTAATAATCTCCCTTCATTTCAACCGCCTCCCGAGGGGCAGCGCGGCGAATCTGGGTTCGCAATTTACGGCAGCACTCCCTTTGCCTTTCGCTCTGCCCCTTGGGAAGCGCCCCACGGAAAGGATAATGGACTACCCGGAGAATAAAGTCAATAGGTTTTTTGGTGAGTATAATTTAATTGACGAAATGAGCGGACCTGTTCTAAGATGCTCGCATGGGACGCAAATCTTTGCCAGCAACAGAACGACTACATCAGATTCAGGCCGCCGTTACTCTGCCAGTAAAGGACTATCTAGAGAAGCTTGCAGAGCAGGATGAACGCTCGGTCAGTCAAGTAGTGCGGCGGCTACTGGAAGAATCGCTACAACTGAAAGTGAAGCCAAGCAAAAAGAACGGTAACAAGAAAGCGGGGAAATGAACCGATGGCCTTTAAGATAATTCAAGTACCCCTGACCGGGGATCAGATTAAACAGATCGAGCGCGGCGTAGGCGCAAACGGTGAGGACGATAAATACGCCCTGCTTGCGGAGCCGAAGTTGATGGGTGAAGTGCTGAACGTCCAAGTCGTCACCTTAGAGCAATACGAAATTCTCCGGCCCGCTATTTTGGCAGCGACAAAGCTTCCTCAGTGGAAGTCGCGGAACGGCAATAAGAGGTCTAAATGACGGAGTTATCAAGAGAGGCTTTGCTTGCAGACGATTATCACGAGGAGCCCGCAACGGCGCTCCATAAACACGCCGACTCTTTTTTCCAGAAGAGGGTTCGAGATGATGTCAAGACGCGATATTTCATCAACGTTTATTACTATCGCTATCCTGACCGTGAGAGTTGGCACGGAGAACTAAGCACGCATCTACAGGACGGGCGTTACGTTGATCTCGGAATTCACAGCCTGAGCGGCATAGAAGACACTAACGAGTTTTTTGAGCGCGCATTTGTGGCGCTAAATGGTAGAGATTACGACGAAGACTGAATCTCAGGACAGCACCTTGCGGCGTAAACAAAGCATTAAGGCGCTGTCTTTGAGTGGGGGCGGGAGTTGAGTGCGGGGCTCGCTCCTGCTCCCTGAATTTAGGATCACATATGAATCAAACCGAACGATACACGAAGGATGAGCGGGAACTGCGAAAGTATTTAGGGCACCTGATCTGCGCGGTTCGCCTGTTCGAGTCACAAGTGGACTGCCTTTATCATCCCGCTAGTCCAGTAACTGGAGTTGAGCGCGGAAAGAAACTCGCGGAGCATCTGAATGCGCTCACTATGACAAATGATAGAGCGCTCTACTTCGGTATGGGATTCGACTACAAACAAGACGGGGCCACGAAGCGCAAACACGGAACCAACATCAGGCCGATTCTAAAACTGGCAAGTAAAACTAAGCGAGGTTGACGATGTCCCTTACACCCAAGCAAGAGTGCAGCGAATACCCACCCGAGGCTCGGTTTGGGTGGGACTTGCTAGAATGACCAAAGCCGAGAGTGATGAGATGGCGGATCTTATTGATGCCGGCTTGTTCGATGAAGCGGAGGCCGTGGTGGGGCGGGCTGAGGCTCGACTGTTTTACGAAGCTTAGGAGGACGCTGATGCTAACTGTAAAACAAGAACGCATATTGCATTACATAAAGAACTACATCATCGGATCTGGAGGCGCTGCCCCTACCATTGCCGAAATAGGCCGGCAGTTTGAAATGAAGTCTCCAGCCAGCGTTCATAAGGTTCTTGGGGTGCTGGAGCGCGAGGGCAAGATTCAGAAAATCGCAAACGTGAGCCGCGGCATACGCTTGGTTACGACTACTGAATGAGAAGGCTGTGATCCGCCAAACAGACAATGACCGGGGCCGACCTTTCGCGGGGATACATTGCCCGTCATGCGGCAGTATTGAGTCTCATGTTGTCAACTCGCGCAACAACGAAATCAGAGAAGCAAGACGGAGACGCTATGAGTGCAATCGCTGTCAGTTTCGTTACACAACTTATGAGGTATTCGCAGTTGAGTATGAGAGATTACAGGTAACGCAGATTGACGTGAAGAAGTTCGACTCTGTGATTGCGACGTTGCGGGCGATTAAAGTTCAGTTCGGAGGGAATGATAATGGACATCGCAAAGACTGAGTATGACTTTCTGCTTGGATTCTACCTGCATCTCTCAGTGTTCGATCCGTTCACGAGCACGTTTAGATACCTTACGCTGCCTGAGCGACAGGAGATCATGTTGACCATCTCAGTACTCCAGCGCAAACTCCAGGAGATAATGCCGAAGGTGCAGGATAGAGAAGCATCGGTGCAGTGAAGACGAGATACGGCAGCAAGTGAGCAAACAAATGAAATCTATTATTCTCTGCGCAGTCGCAACGTTTCTGCTCGTCCTGACTCTTTACTGGCTTGCCTTCAACGGCAATCCACTGCACCGGATCGGATTCGCTGCCTTTATCAGCATTCTACCCGGAATCCTCGCGCTGATAATCGCGCGACTCTATCGCTTCTCTCCATACGGCGCCGTGGTGGCTTACATAATGCTCTTAGTGATGACGATTGCGATTCAAGGATGGTTGCGGTAGGACGATATGAACTACACAGAGGACACATACGACACTCGCTGGATCTGTTGGTCCTGTGGCGATCTCGATCAGCTCAACAATGACGGATTATGCCGCAGATGCAAGCCTGAGCCAGTAGCGGAGTTCTATCAAGTCTGTGTACGCGTATTACCTGGTGAGGTGAAGGCGACGGAACGAGTGTGGGTGATTGGGTGAGCCAGAGACCCCCTGCTATCGATTGCCTTTCGGTGCCTTAGGGCCATTGAGAATCTCATCAAGAGCATTGACCATCCTTCTCACCTCAATATGTTCAGCCTCTGCGAATCGAATGTTATTGTAAGCGAGCAACGCCGTAGCTTTCTTTAGATCCAACCGAAGCATGTCATCCCCAAGTTTCTCTTGCTCCAGGTCGAATATCTTCTTTTGTAATTGGTGAATCGTGTCGCCGCTGCTGATTAAAGCGCTTAACAGCTTGCCGGCGCCTTCGCTGACCGTGGCAAAGTCCTGCATTTCAGCACTGCGGATGTTAGTGCGTGCCAAGTCAGTTCGAGCCACCGCCTCAGCATTTTCAATTGCTGATTTCTTTCTATCGCGATAGGTGGTTACGGCAAAGGGAATTAAACCGATAAGGATGCCGACAAGGGTTCTGAGTAGGTCGGTCCATGTGAGAAAGAAAGGAAAGGTTTGCATCTCATTGGAGTCATGACGAATTCAGCGTTGTCTCACGAGCGCTACGAATAATTTCCAACAATCGCTCCGCTTCCTGCTCCAGCATGCGCAACTGCGTGGTAGACATTGCGATAGTGGAAGCGCTTATGTTCTCGTACATTTGAGCGGCTTCACTCTCGGGAAACCTCACTGCCCACTCACCTTGAACTGCTTCCTCGGTGAGCACTGAATCGATGGGCAACTTGCAGCAGAACCAGCTGGGACCATGCTCTTTGACGAACTGCTCTGCCAGTGCGCGCGAGGTGCAAATGCCCATCATCTCGACGCAATGATCAGAAGCCCATAAAGTGTCTCGATAGGCCGCACGGATTTGCTCTTGTTTCTCCGGTGGTAACTCGGTAATAGGACGACGCTTGCCAACGGCGTACATCGTCCCGAGTGCGCGCACTTCACGTATCAGGACTTCACGAAGCAAGTCAACTTCGTTGACAGCCCGAAGGGTATTACGACCTTCATATGTTGAGGCCGCAACTGCGCTCATTTATCCTCCCGGCCCTCGTCCTGGCCCCACGGGCGTTCCCGGTGGTTGTCCCGGCGGGGGATCTTCACCTTCTTGCGGCTTAATTGGCGGTCTCGGTTGTGCGGGCGGTTGCGCGGGTTTTTTCGGCTCGTCATCCTCGTGTCTCTTGTCTGCCATCATTTTCCTCCAGCTTAAATCTGTCTCCGGTTCACGCATCGAACTTTCTCCCCGGTTGACTGCGTTAGTATCACGGGGGAGTGGTAATTTGATTGCGACGTTAGCGTCTGATTGCGAACGCGATCGCAACCACAACAGAGCCAATCGTAATCAGCGACACTACCAAACCAACTGCCAGCACAACGTAAGTAACGGTGTTCTTTGCTCCGGTCCCTTTCCCCGCACCTTCATAGCTCGACTTCTCCAGTGCGGCTAGTCGCCGATTGACTTCCACGTTGTTCTCGGCGTTCTGACTGGCTAATGCTGTCGCAGTCGAATTCAATGTTCGCTCAACTACCTGAATCGCGGCAAGGCTTCTGTTTGCCTCAGTAATTCTCGCCATCTCATCACTAGCGCGGAACGCTGCCAGCTTGTCCTGCTCCATCTTGTGAATTTCGCGATCATGGCCCTGATGAATAAGTCCGACTTCACGAGCATGCGCGGCCCTTAGCTCTGATACCTGTTCCACGCGCCTGACGGATTCCTCAAGTCGCCTAATCTCTGCGGCGATGAGTAGATCATGGGCATTGCGAAGATCGTCCTGTCGCTTGTTGGCAGCGGCAGTCAGATCGAGGACGTTCTTGGTCGGATCTATTACAGGCCCGCCCATTGCGTCCACGCCTATTCCAACTCGTTCGCTCAAGCACGATCTCTCCCTTACCTAATACTTCCCATTCACCATTGAACTAACTTTCTCATTGGTGTCCTCAATGGTTGCCTGATTCTGTCGATGTTCCTTATTGCTCCACAAGCGACAGAACACCACGACGATGATGGTGGTGATGTTGGTGATTAGTGCGATTGCCACGGCTTCAGTCATATTCGAGGTTTACCAAACAGCCCGCGTATCCAGTTCCTCAGCGTTACAATCCAGTACCAGAACGTTATCCATGCTTTGATTAGCCAGTCTTTCACCGCTTGCCCGCTGGCTGGAGAACGTCTAAAACTTCCACTGCCATGACCGCTAAGTCGTTAGCGAGCGGGGTTCCCTCGACCGCCTTAGACCACCACGGATGTTTCTGAAACTTGTCATTAAAGAGGCGTAATTTATCAGCGTAGCCTATTCGTGGTCTTGGTGCTAATTCCCGCAGAGTGGGGGCAGTCGCTGCCCTTGCTACGCAATCATCGCATCGACCACTGCCGCTATGTGGATGAATACAGCCTATCTCTAACGTCAGGACGATCGGTTCACTCATTTGCATCCCCTTCGACTCCCCACACTCAGCACGAGCACGAATCCCATACCGAGACAGAGCAGAAAAGTGAGATAGCCGAATACCATCGCTGTTAATTGCGGTGACTCAGAGCCAAGCCCTGCAAACCCCATATTACCTCAGTCTCCATTTCAAACTCGGGCAACTAGCATCTGAATCACCGCAATCTTTTCTCGCAGCGCCCCTCAGTGCCGATTTGCAAATGCCCCATATTCGCAAATGAAGGGTAAAACAGGCGAACTGATGAGCGCTGCGAATTCGTTAGGCCGTTGGTGCGCCGGGAGTATTTGCAGCAACCGCGGCTGCCAGCGCCTGGCCACTGGTGTCAAGGTCTGATTGCAGTTTGGCGAGCTTCGCCGGATCTACTCCAGCTTCGCGCAGCCGATCTGCAAAGCCGTTAATCAGCGCCGTCGCGCTGTCCATCACGGTCACTTCTTCGGATACTTCAGTTTCAAGTTCAGTAATCTCTTGCGGCATCTTTGTCCTCCTGATTTGGTTGATTGCGTTCAACTGCATCTTTCAGAGCTTCCCCTGAAGTATCCAGTTTATGTTTCATTGCGCTAAGGCGTTCATCAAGTTTCACCGCTCGTTCCATTACGTCCGTGCGGCGATTATAAGCGTCAAGGAAGGCTTTGAGCAGTGCGCACTCCAGAAACCCTCGCGTCTGCTCTCCAAGTTCAAACTCAATACGAGTAATAGTGCTGGTTCGTTTGTCTGGCATAAAGATGCGCCTTAGAAACTCAATCACCTGACCTCGTTGGTTGGCGGGTAGTAAGAATACACCACTACATCTCCGTCTTGATCAATCAGCGCAAGGAAGCGGCCGTAAGCATCGCGTACTTCATCGAACTGCCGGCCGTCTGCGGTCGTGATGGTCTCGTGTGTATTCATTGTCGCGTCGCCTCAAACCCTTTCAGTATCGCCTTGTCCAGCGTACTGTCAGCGCCTGAAGGCGTCGCTGCGCCAGTCGCAACAGACGTTTCCGACTTCACAAATGCCTCAACTGTAAGTAACAACATGCTGACTGAACCAAGGATGCCGATGATCGTAGTCCGTCGCGCACTTGGCGGAAGGTTCAGTAGCGCATCTCCAACCAGGCGCAACACACTCCGTACATTGTCAAGCATGGATGACGAGGCAGGAATGTCAGCAGCAGCAAGGGCACTCTTCAACTTCTCCAGCGCGGGAATTACTTTCGCTTCAACTGTGGTTGTGAGATCTTGAGCGTTGAGTAGGTTGAGAAGCGGCGTAGCTTCTTTGACAATGTCGATGACAAAGCCTGTGACCTTGACGGCCTTCTCTTTGGAGACGCCGCAAGAGGGGGAGGATGAGCCTGTACCAACGGCAAGTCCAGCGAGCCCGAGGCTGGTAGTGACGATCATGTCGCGTCGGTTCATTCGGCTTCCTCTTTCTTCTGATTCGCTAAGCACTCATCCTCGGCATGATGAAGATTCACCGGAGCCGGATACCACTCCTTACAGTAATGGCATTGCGCCTCTTCGTAGTCAGGTTTCATTTCTTCCCCTCCATCGCTTTCTCAAGATCATCTTTAGACGAGCCCTCCGGCATCGCAAGCGCAGTATCAATTCTTTCCTCAGTCTTGTTCGCGCGTTTCTGCAACTCGGTCACGCCGATAGTCAAACCCCAGGCGATCAGTCCGATAGTTACAGCCTGTGCAATGACCTGTTGATTGAATACTGCGCCCTGAGACAGCAGTAACAGAAACTCTCCAGCCTGAGCGGCTATAAACGCGAGCAACACAGGCATCCATCGGGGCATGTCAACCGCCATGCGCACACCATCAACTACCATCTTTGCAATGAACCCTGCTCCGGCCGCGGCTTGAACGAATGTGGCGAGGTTTTCCATAGAGCGATGTTATCACGGAACTGTGGCATACGTGGCAGAAAAGTGTGCAGATGCGGATTCGCTCCTGAAAAACAGACACGGCCCATTCCCTGCTCGAAAGGGCTGCTTCCGATGTGCTATACTGCATTCGCTTGATCGGCCCGTCTTCAGCAGCGGTAAACCGTTCTTGCTTGCGCCTGAGAGATTCGCTTAGCGTTTCGCGCTTGCACACTTTGAAAGCCGTGGCCTAGGTAAACGCGGCGGACAAGTGACCAGTGAGCCTCAGTCGCTATCGGGGTGTAGCGCAGATGGCCGCGCGCTTGCCTTGGGAGCAAGAGGACGCAAGTTCGAGTCTTGCCACCCCGACCAGTTTGACAATTTGGCCCACGCGACAAGAGTGAGCGCATTTGCTCCCATCCCATCTTGTTTGTATGCGAATCGACGCATGTCTTAACGCGGGGGCCAATTAAACGTGACGCAAAAGCGTGTGCCTTGCCGAATTGACGGGCCAGCGGAAACGCTCGGGTGTAAACTTGGCGCTACTCCGTGAAAGTCGGAGACACGGTTCGCGGCCTGATCCGGCCCCGGCCCAATGTCGGACGCGGGTTGCGGCAAAGTCCTTGGATTGAATCCGAGGCACACACGAAGGCTGAGCCTAACCGCTTGGCCTTTTGTGTTTCAACTGACATTCACCTTCACCACGGCAATTCCGCATCCTGACGAAAACGTGATCGTCCTGCTCTGTTTCTTCATCCCATCTTCGCATTAATTGCGATCCATTCTGAGTAAGCGGGCGGGATCGCTTCTTTTAACCCTCGGAAATCCATCCAGTCGATACCGTAGGCCAACGGGGCGTTTTTAACTGACTTGTAATGACCCGGTTGCCGAATGGCTCTGCTGTTCGCTCCTGCGGTAGTAACCAGCAATGGCGGTTGTAGGTGATTGCATTTTGGCGGTTCAGGCACGGAGAATCCCTTCACCTCAAACCATCGATGACGTTGTGAGCGAAGTCCGAACATGGAACCGCATAGCATAAATGGATTTTCAAGCAGGTTTCGAGCACCGCTTACATTTTCAATAACATAAGGAGGCTTCAGCCTTAGTCGGAGGTCTCTGATGTGGTCGGGATGGTCTTCCCGATTACGTAAAGGTGTAACTTGGGAGTACCGCTGGCATGGCGGACTAGCCCATGTCAAATCATAACCATCGAGCGCAAATGTCATGGCATCAGCAAGAATAAATTTGAACGGATAGCGCGGTTGCGGATTGATATCTACACCGATGATCTCTGCGTCCGGCCACGCACGATGTAGCCCCATTGCCGCGCCACCAGCCCCGCAGAATAGATCCAATACTCGTAAGCGTCTCGCTTGATGTTGGCTTTTCATGGAATATGCTTCCACAACTTCCGTTGGCAAATCCGCAAAATCGTGACCGGATGAACGCCGTACAGTCTGCCCAGATGCACTAAGTTTGCTCTGCCTGTCTCATACTGCATTCGTATGGCGATTACTTTTTCGGTATTTAGCTTGACCCGGCGGCCCATACGTTCACCTCTAGCCTCTCGGCCTTTACGCATTTTATCTGCCGTATTATCTGCGCGGGTTCCTAAGAATAGGTGTGATGGTCTGACGCAAGGCGGGTTGTCGCAGTGGTGAAGTATCCACATTCCCTCAGGGGCTGGCCCATGAGCCATCTCATAAGAGACACGGGCGGCACTAACGTGACCAACCCCCTTTTTCACCCTGCCGTATCCATCAGATTGTCGATAGCCCTGCCAGAGCCAGCAACCCTCGGGCACGATTTTAACTTTTAGTAAGAATCTCTCAACGAATGATAAACTGCGGGTATCCATACTCGAAACTCGTCCTTTCGGGTTTAGGTAGGAGCGGGTATGCGCTAGAACCGCATGCCCTGCTCCGTCAATTATCTCACAGTCTTGCCTCTAAATCACATTGACTTTTACACTCACCGAACCGCATGAAGACTGAAACGTGATAGTTCTGCTTTGTTTTTTGGTCCGCACCTGAAATTGTTTCATCGTACTTGTCGGCCCTGCATTCCAACTGAGCGGCGACACAGTTATCTGCCCGTCAGGAACGATAGCTCTGACCTCAGTTGGCCCACTGACATTCTGCAACGTGACTGAGATAACACCTGTACCATTGCGCGGAATGGAGACTGACGCAGGAGCAGAGATTGAGCACTGTGGCGGCGGTGGATCTACGACATTCTTGACTGTGACGTTAATCTTCCCGTCTCCTGCCTGTCCGGTCAAATTCCACGCTCGCACCCAAATAGAATGAACACCATCAGACAACTTTTTCGTGTCGTATTTGAACTCGTAAGGCGCAGATGTTAGATGGCCGGACGTTACTTCATCCACAAGTAAGTAAACATCTCCAATTGGAGCGTTTGTAACTGTAGCAGTAACAGTAATCTGTCCTGAGACTGTTTCTCCGTTACGAGGTGAGGTGAGAGTGACCACTGGAACCGGATCGGGCGGTGGTGGTTCAGACGTGCCCTGTTGTGCGGCTAAGAGCGCATCCATGTCGCAGCCGGGATCTTTTCCATCTGTAGCTTTGCCTTTGTAGGGAGAGTCGGCAGCGAGCTTGAAATCGGGGCCAAGTTTTACTTCAGCCCATGTTGGCGGGTAGAAGTTCTTAGGCGGATAGAGATTTGTACTCGCTCGCGCGATCACGTTTCCTTCTGCTGTCCACGTCCCCGGTGAGTAAGCATTAAAAGTAGCCGCCCCTTCAGGTACGTTTGCGCCAACTCCCTCGCCGTCGCCCCGAATCCCAAAACCCGAGTAATCGCCAAGGTTATTATTGAACTTCAGCCCTTTAGTCACGCGACCGTACATGACGAAGATATTGCCGTCTTTGATAATCCACGTGTTGTGTTCGATCTGTACGTCTTCACCGCTGTTTGGGCCTTGAAACGCGAGCCGATCCACGATGAACAGGTTATTTCTGTAGTAGAGTCGCTTGCCGATTGCGCTCACCTTTGGTGGATTCTCAATCAGCAGCATGTTCAATCCCGCTTCTGAAATGACGATGTTGTGCTGGAACAGTAGATCCTCAGTCACGGACCAAGGCGCAGTTGAGTCCTGATTGTTGCATTTGATGACGATTCCAGATCCCGCTTGAGACTGTGTCCAGTTATTCTCAAACACGTTTCCTTCGACAATTAACTGCCGCGCATTCTTGGTCTCAAACAGATTCTTCACTGACCATCGTTTAGCCGTGTTCCCACGTGAGTCAATATACCTTGGTCTATTCCACGCACTTGAATCGTTTGGGTCTTCATCCAGTCCGGGCTTGATTACCGTTGTCCACGTAACGCTTTGGCCAAATGGTGACTTGAAGTTGAGTTGATCGTAAGGATTCCAACTCTTAGGCTTAAAGACATGGTTCTGTCGAATATCAATGTTTGTAGGGATCAGCCCTTGGATCTTCGGATCAGCTCCGCCGAACATGATATTTTCCCCGGCCGCCTCAAAGTAACCATTGATGACGCGAAACGGCCCTGGCCCTGCCCAACCACAAATTGCCTGACTATCTACGTCTGCACTGTGGATATCTGAAATGTAAGTGTTGAGGATGTCAGTGCTTGCTGAGTTCAACGCGACGCCGCGGACACTGGCACGATCGGCGTGGCCGTGGATGTACATCCGGTCCAAGGTGAGCGTGTGCGGGATGTCTTCAAGAACTGCCTGATCACCGTCGCCCAACGCAATCAATGTGTGAATGTCAGTTGTAGGGTCGTGGGTCACTTCCAGCCCGAGCAGCTTAATCTCCCGCGCTCGTGCCTTCGTCTTAATCGCTCTGTCACCCACTGGAGCAATCAACTTCGGCATCTTCCCTGCATCATCAGGTAAGACACGCTTGTCAGGCGCGAGCTCTGACAGTCGTGAACTCTGCAACGTGAGCGGCTTGTCAGGCGGAAGAATGATCGGCCCCGTAAAGGTTGCGCCCGCTTCGAGCGCGAGAACCGAACCTGATGGGCATGTATCGACAATTGTTTGCGGACTCTGGCCGGCGCCGACGTTGATTTGAGCCATAGGGGATTGTCCTTTCAGTGCTTCAGTTTATCAGTAATGTGCCCAGACTGTGCGCAGATCGTTGAATCGAGTTGTTAACTCACCACTTGATAGCACGCTGTTCCAGTAGGCCACGTAGGCGATGTCACCAAGGAAGCGATCCAAGTTTCCGCCCCTTATGCCTATACCAGCAAATCGTCTTGTAAAATTCGCTGCTTGAGTACCTGATCCGTCTGCGGTGCCATTCAGATAAAACGCAAAGTTGTTCGTGGCATCATCGAAGGTAACGGCGACGGTAAAGAAATCCGTTGTGTTCAGCGAAGTGGTCGAGACTCCGACCGCCCCGACATCCAACTCATGTAATTCTATCTTGCTGGATCTTATTCCGAAGAGAGGCGCATTACTGCCGTTGCTTCTGTCGGCAAGTATCGTCCGGAAGTTGCTGCCGGTGCCCGTGCATTTCACCACTGCAATGACAGTGATCGTTGCATCTGTGCTGTTACCAGTAAAATCCAGCCCTGTCACTCCACCATCGCAACGACAGATTGAATGCCCGTTTAAGATATTAGTTTTCAACACGGGACCGGAACCGACTACCGCAGAAGCATCTCGGTTATTACCGGATGAGTCGTCCCATAGCGTGATAAAAGAGTCATCGCTGCCCGTCAGGGTGCGGGCATCAAACTCTACTTCTGGTGGTGTAAAACTAAGCACATCACCCCCGCCTGATAGGATAATCATAGTCGTTAGCTCGCAGGCTGCGTCACTGAGAATGAAGTAATAGTCACTGTCTGACCGCTCACGATGGACGTTGATGTTAATTCAATCTCCCCGCCACCGCCCGTTCCTGTCACCTCGCCATCATAGAAGCGTGAGCCCGCAGACGATTCAATACGAAACCATCCTGCCGTACCGGTCGCCCCCGCCGTACCAGACCATGTACCAGACTTCGCGGCAGTTCCACCTGAACTCGCAGCCATCGCGTCAGCCGGCAACGTGATTGTTACAAGCAGCGTGCCCGTAGCTCCGCCGCCCGCCGAAGGTTGCGTGCCCGTATAGATTTTTAGCGTCGCATTATTGAAATCGTCGCCAATTGAATCTACTTGGCGATTCCGGGCCGCGTCGTTAAGTCTCTCTGCCATCTTATGCTCCTATGGGATTGTATAAGTTCCGCCACCAGCAGGGTTGGGCTCGCCTGCGCCACTCTCTGTAATCATGGGAATGTTAAAACTGCCTGTTCCAGTCCACGCCGCATTGCCAGCGCCACTGAATGTAACCATCGGCGTAATCCACTCACCTTGCGCAGCGCCAAGACCAATCGCTATCGTCGCACACGGGCCAATAGCAGACTTCACGCCAAACCCTGACACTGCCTGTAGGCACACTTCATAAACTCCCGGTGTAGCCGCAAGGATTTCAAAGGTGCCATGCAGTGTATCGTCAGGAATGACTTTAGCATTTGCGATCTCCTGTGAGCCTCCGGGTTTGGTCACGTAGACGATTGCATATTGCCCCGGATAATAAGTTCCGCCGAAGATGATGCCGCCGACAATCGTAGAGACGCCGCCTATGCCATCATTGCCTTGTTCTAATCCATCAGGCGGGAATGTAACCGTGTCAAACTCCAGCGCAGGGGCTTCACCTAGATAGTTAACTAGCGCACTTGGAAGCGGTACTTGAGTTTGCAGCACCGCATCATCAAATGCTGAAGTCGAATACAGTCTACAGGTGAACGATGCCTCGAATTTCTGATTGTAGCTGATGTCCTCAATCGTGACCGGAACATTGCGCCACTCACCCGAGTCGTCGGAGAGACAAACCACATCTCCGATCTCGAGCAGTAGTGGCTCGCCCGCCGCGCTCCACTTGAAGAAGAAGTCAAGATCGCGAAACTTTGCCAGATAACCATTCAGTAATCGTGAGGCTTGATTGAAATTATCCACTGCGGAGAGATCTATTGTCGTGCTGTTAATCTCCCCAACCTCATCCTGATGCCGTTCATCGTTGATTGTTAGCGGCTGCTCAGCAAAGTCCCATATTGCTTCTCGATAAGTTCCTTTGACTTGGTTGATTAACGACTGTCTGCCGCCCTCGGGCCATCCGAATGAGCCATCAAGATGTGTGGCCCTCGTTGTGTCGGCATAGGCTAGGGCTCGCTGCGCATCCGAATACATCACACGGAGAATCTCTTCTCCTGTGGTATTGAGTTTTGGCGCATGTTCGGCTGTGACTACTGGAAGAGAGTTAATTGAGAATCCCGATCCATTGTTATTGTTCACCACGAGCATGAGATCGGAATTCGCCTCAACTGAAACAAACCAGTCAATCGAATCCGCTCCCGCTGGCAGTGAAACTCCAGGTACGTCAATCTGCTTGTTTGCGATGATCGTGATCGCGCCTATGTTGGAAATATTCGTATTCCCGTTTGCGTTACGATAGGCATAAGCGACAAGGTAAGTGCCGGCTGCAAGCGTTCCCGTGGATGATGTGAGGGTTGGCGCCGTAACCGGATCATCCAACTCAGCAAAGTGAGCTTCTTCTATAGGCGTCGTGAAGCTCAGTTCACCGTACTTGCAGAAGATTCCTACTGTAGTCGGATTTGATCCCGATCTCCAGGCTTCGATATATTCATTGAGAATCGGTTCAGCGTTGATTGCACAGGTCAACTGACAAGCCATTGTGAGGTTATCAATTGAGGCATCTACATCTTCCTGCGTGGCGATGATCGAAACCGTGAAACCATCGATCGTGATTGAGATCTCATCCCCGACCGCACACGAACCCGCTATTTCAACTGAGCCACTAGCAGCCACTGAGGATGATCCACCAGTGAGGCTCGCTCCCGCCGCTGTCGCGGTCATAGTTCCTGAAGTGCTGTTTGCTGAGTAAGGAATGCCATTACCATCAGCAGAGTAGCTTGATGAAGTAACGGGACGGACTTCAGAGGTTAGTTTGTGAGCCCCAATGAGGATCTTTCCGCGTAACTCATCAACCCCTTCTAAGGCCCCTTCGAGCCGCTTCCACGGCGTGACATCCAAGAGTTTGATTGATGTCGCTGCAGCCGCCGCATCCGCTCGCAGAAAGGAGTGATCTACAGGCCGCTCGCAGTCAACCACTAACCGACCGTGACGATCCCAACGATTGAAGCCGCGACAACTTGCGTACAAGTTGTCGTAAAGAAAGTCTACGGCCTTCTTTTTATCCGTGAGGACCATTCCCGCCGTGTAGCGCTTGCGGTACTTCGTCTTAACCGTCAGCGATGTCGGTGGAGTTGCGGGGTCGAAGAATTCATATTCCGCCTCACGTGCCCAATAACCTCCCGGCCGTTGCGGTTGAAACAGGAAGTCAGCCGTTCCAAAGAAACTGAGTGGCCCTATCAATCCGGTTGAAGTGAAGCGTTTGTAATCAACTCCCGCATGGGTAGTTTCACTATTGGGCAATAAACATCTCTCAGCATTGGATACGTCTTTGACTGCTCCTGTCGTGTAAGCTGCCGTGATCGCGGTTTGATGCTGGCCTACGTGGGCTAGAGGCAGATTCAAGTAAGCGGGATCGGTGATAACGTGGATTGCGAGATCAATTGGATTATCCGTCCACGCATCATTGCCGTTATCGTAACTCCCGAACACACTATCTATGCGTCCCGTGCCAAGCATGACGCCCGCAGAGACGCCAGAGCAGACACGTACCACCTGTCCCGCAATTAACGAAGTCACATCAGGTGCGGGATCGGAAACAACAATGTCTGAGCCAATACATCTTGCTGTAACGTATGCCAGTTTGGAGTGATATTCACCACCGGGAAACACCGTGTCTTGCGTCTGTGTTCCCACACCACCGTACTCGCCTAAATGTTTCGTGACTTCGAGTGGCTGGCTGAGGTTGGGCGATTCATTCTTGAGTGTCACGAAGTCCTTGATCGGCCCTCGGCATCCGCCCTTCTTAAACCAGATCGTCTCTCCAGCGTCCTTGTATTGAATGGTGAAGAGTCGATGCAGCCATCGGCCTAACACTACCGGGACAGGCTGACCGTAGGGCGTGGTGTTGTAAGTCGAGTTGTCAACTGTTGTTTTCTTCCGACTAATGCCGGGAAGGATGTTTAGTACCTTTTTCCAAAACGACTCGTTGTGTTTGTGAAGGAAGCTCGACTCAATTTGAATAACCTGTGTGCCCTGAAAGTACTTCTCATTCCCGTAAGCAGTACACGTTTCCTCACGCTTGTCACAGACCTTCGCAGCTTGATACGTCGCGGTCTTCTGCGAGAGGATCTGATCGCCTAAGCAGTCGCCTTTCTTGAACTTCAGTGGACAGCTTGGCTGTAGATCTCGCTCAGGAATCTGTGCCGCAATCGTGCCGAGGTCTTGAACGGCAGTTATTACTCCTGATTCTCGATTAAATTGATCGGGTTTTTGTACGCGCCCCACAAACCGAATTACCGAATGAGTAAAGGGAGAAGCAGAGCCTTCAACAACATCCAGATCATTTGCGGAAGCGGGGATTTCCCTGATGACCAGTCGCAGCCCCGCAATGGGTGTTGATAATACCCATGCCGCAACGCTGCGATCGACATTAGAAAACGTTACACTTGCTGTATCAAACTCTTTGCCCTTGTGTTTTGTAATAGAGGGTCCATCAATGACTTTAGCCTCGTAAGCGATCTCATCTTCTCCCCAAGAAAAAGAGATCGCTTGCCCAGCGTACCTTTTGATAGCAAAGCGTGGGTCATAGCTGAGGTTGCCGAAGCCGGGATCTGGAAATGGGACATACTTCCATTCGTAAAACTCGAAGACGGTAAGCAGATCGCGGTTGCGAGTGCGGTATAAATTCAGAAGTTGCGAGGTGACAGTAAACATTTAGCTTGGTGGCTTTATCAGGCGTACTACTCGCTTGTTGCGCCATATCTTCGAATGTTCGCCGTCAATGTACTCTTCTATATAAACACCAGTTACGAGGCTGCCGGGTTCTCCTGCTACCCGAGGGCGATCGCGTGGTTCAAGGAAATCGAAAGGCGTGTCTAGTTTTACAACGTCGTGAAAATCATCTAATACGATGATCGCGGCTTCGCTCTTGTCTTCATAGGTTAGAGTGTAGCGTTGTGGCACGTCTTGAGCGGATCGGTTTGTATCGAATCCCTTGTCTTCATAGACTGACTTGAGAGTTACTTCGGACCAATCTTTGACGTGCTTTACGTACTTCGTCGGCCTGACGCCCGTACCGCCCGTTGTATTTCGAGTCGGAACAAATACGGCATCTACGGCCGGCAGAGCGTTGATTGAAAAGGCTCCGCCTGAGTTATTGGCAATGAATCTCAAAAGGGCGGCATTGGGCTCTTCCGAAACAAACCAGTCCACACTCACGGCGCCTGTTGGGAGAGGCGTGATCGCTGCGACGTTGATTTGCTCATCATCATCCAACGCTATCAAAGCCATTGGACCAATCTTTGTTTTTCCATTGGCGTTGACGTAGGCATAGGCGACAAGGTAAGCACCATTACTGAGCGCGCCACTGGCACTCGTAAGCACTAGCGCCGTGGTCGGATTCGCGAGAATTCCCGCGGCTGGCATGGGATAGAGTTCAGCCATATCAAACTAATCCGTCATCCGTCATTAAAAACTAGTTCGCGAAGCCCCCCCGCCGTTTTCCAATTCTTGCCGATGGTCTCAATGATATGCGAATCGTTGGTCTGTATTTTCAGTACATGCTCGTGTCTGACTATCTGCGTTTGTTGTTGGGGCTGATTGCGATTAAATGCTAGCGGATTCAATTGCCCGGATTCCCGTGACGAAGATGGCAAACCACCCGCGCTTGCGGTCTTCTGCTTAAACAGATCCCCTGCTACGCTTCTGCCCAATAGAGCAGAGCCCCCAGCCACAGCCGCCCAAATGCCCGCCGCGGTGAAGTGTGCAGCCGATTCGGCCGGATTGAAAAACAATGTGGCAAAGCCGAGCGCCGTTTCTTTGAGCGCGTTAACGGTCGCCTCTTTCGCTAGGTTGGCGAGTGCCTGTGCGAGAATCTTGCGGCCTATTGCCGGCCCAGTCTCTCCGAGTAGAACCCAATTAGCAACCGTCTCTCCGATTGCGTCTGATACCTGATGAAATGAATCGATGAGAATGTCATTGATCGGGACTATTGAATCTTTAATCTCTTTCGCTATTTTCTCAAGGTCAAAATCGAACGGATCAACTTCTTTTTCTTTCCTCTTGGCTGCGTCTGTTGTTCGCCGTTGCCGTGTCTGGCTGCGTTCGTCTTCTGCCTCTTGCTGGCGCTGTAATTCAAGGCGCTTTTGTCGCAACTTCTCGAGTGATTCAATCAGGCGATTGTGTTCGTCAATCTCTTCCTGAGTGCCAACCTTCATTCGCTCGAGATGCTTTTCCAGAACTTTGATTTCTTCGTCAACCTCAGCCTTTTGGTCGTTGATTGATTCGGTGGCCCTACGATGCCTGTTGTTTTCTTCTGCCAGTTCCAGGTCGCGCTGTGCCCGGATAATGTCTTTACGACTCGCAAAGCTGATCCGCAATATGTCGAGGCGTTCCCGCTGCGTGTCCAGTTCTATATCAACCGTCTCTTCCTGAAGACGCTTTAGATCCTCTGCATAACGCCGCGCACTATCTAGATCTTCTTGTCGCTTTTCATCAATATCTCGATTACCGTCAGCCTCGATAGAGACGCGCTGTTCCTTTAGAATCTTTAATTGATTATTTAGTTCTGCCTCTGCTTTTGTGCGCTCACCAACATTAACAATCAATCCCGCCGCTTTAAGACGCGCTTCAGTTGCTTCAATCTCTGCGTCAATAAGTCGTAGTTTTACTTGCAGCACCTCGCGCGCTACCTGCTCTTCTGTCTTGACTCGAAGCCGGCCAAGAGACTCAAGCGCTCCTATCGTGCGCTCACCTACAATCCGTTGCAGTTCGATGGCCGTATCAATCTCACCTTGCTTGATTTCCTTGGTCTGTTTGGCGGCATCGCGGTCACGTTGCAATCGGCGCTCGTTCTGTGCGTCCTTAAGTTGATTGGCCTCACGCTCGAGTTTCTCAATCTCGCGATTAACCTCTTTTTGATTCTCAATGGTCAGGAAGCCTATTTCCTTCTGCTTCTCAAGCGACTTCCGGCGCTCATCTATCTTATTCCGTTCGAGCGCCTCAATAACCGTGAGACCATCAGTTTCAACGCGCTCTTCACGTGCAATCTGACCTTCGATGACCTTTATCTGTCGGTCGAAATCAGCCAGTAAATTGTCCAAAGCGTTGCGCTCTTCATTCCGTTGCGAATCCGCGCGTTCCTTGGCGGCCTTCGCCCGGATCTCGCGTGAGGTGGTAGTAAATAACGATTCGGCGTCGAGTTGTTGATGCTGAAGTTTTTGAACCTCTTCGCCTGACTTGCGAATAGTGTCCTGCTTTTCTCTCTCAGATATATCTGTCCGCTCTTGTATGGTCTTGATTTCCCGTTCTTTTAAGTCAAGTTCGGACTGAATGCGGTCGCTCTCAGATTTGAAGATCTTTCTATTATTCTCTATGACTCCTTCCGCTTCCTGTTGACGATTGATGCGGCCCCGCTCAAACAGTTCCGTCAGAGCCTGCTTTTGCTCCGCGGCAGCACGTTTGACTATAGCCGTGACCGCATCGGCCGTCTGAGCGGCTTCCTGTGCTGTGCCGAGGGGCGTTTTAGTAGGAAGCGTAACCGAACTTGGGCCGGGAACATTAATCGTCGCTATAGCCTGTGAATTGATATCCCTGAAGATCGTGGCCTGCTCATTTGATTCTTTAATTGCCTCTGCGAGGGCTCTGTAGTCCTGTGTAAGGAATCCAACGACGATCCCGAGCCCTTTCATGCCTTGCCCCACACTACGCACTACAGGGCCAGCAAGGTTACTAAAAGCTTTAAGTAGCGGGCTCAGGTCGCGAACCAGATCTCCGGTGACGCGAATAATGTCAATGAAGGCTGGGATCAGTTCCTTAGCGGCCACCGCAGAACTCGCGCGAAGCTGAAAATCAAGCTCTGCTAATTGGTCGTTGAATTTGTCGGCGGCCCGCGCAGCGTCCGTTTCAATTAGTATCCCCATCTCACGGAACCGCTTTATAGCGCCATCAAGATCGCCGTTAGTCTCTTTAAGGATGGCGAGAATTTGCTTGCCGCCCCGCGCTCCAAAGAGTTCAGCCGCTGCATTAGTTTGTGCAAACCCCTCCTGCATTGCAGCCAACGCGGTAAACGCAGAACGTAACGCAGATTCAGTGTCTCCAGTTTTCACCCCGAGATCGGCAAAGAGTTGTCCGGTCTTGCTGAGCGGGTCTTGAGCGTCATCAAGTTTGCGCTGGAAATTGAATACTGACTGCGCGATATTGTCGATATTTCCACCAGTAGTCCTTGCCACTACTTCCAGCGCGGAGAGTGTCTCTACTGCCAGCCCTGTTTGTTGGGCCAGATCGAACATCCGCCCCTGAAACTCTGCGGCACTCTTTGCTAACTCAAATAATTCCTTACTGATGACAATCAGTCCGGCGCTTAGTGCGGCGATCGCCACAACGGCGATTCCAACAGGGCCAGCGATCGCGGCAATCGATCCGCCCGCCGCCGCCGCTTCTGTGCTCATTTCACCGAGACTTGCTCCAGTAGAGCCAACAACACTTCCAAGAGAACTGATGCGCCCGGATACCGCGCCTAAAGGGCCTTGGAACGTTGCTACTGTGGCGCTCAGTTGCTGAAGCACGTCTCTAAACGACTTGGTTCCTGCGGCTGTTTGGAGCGCGGCCTTTTCTTCCTGCTTCCACTGCGCTATCAATGCTGCGCTTCGTTGGCGCTGTAGAGACGCAGCAGCAGCCAGTTGTTGCTTTACAGTGAGTTCCCCGCGGGCGGCTGTCTGTATGGCCTGTGAGCGCGTGTGCGTCTCATTTACGACTGAGGCGGTGACTTCTTTTTGAAGTCCTATCGCAGCTTGCGCTTGCTGTCTTTGAACAGATATCGGAGCAGCGGCGGCACCGTCTCCAGGCTTATTTAAGTTCGCGAGTTGGGATGATAATTGAGCGGTGAGGCGTTGAAGTTCAGCCGAGGCTTGGGCGCCGTTGGCTTTAAGTAGAAACGTTAGTGAGAGTTCATTAGCAGACACATCTATTTTGAAACGGTTACAAACGTAATGGGTGTCTTAAAGAAAGTTTCCATGTTTACTATCTTACACCAATTCTCAATAGGACTGCGGTTAACAATTCTCTGTCAGTTTTCTTTACTTCCAAATCATAGATCCTTAGTCTCAAGTTGCAAACCAGATCGAAAGCTGTCAGAAGATCACAATCAGGGTCAAGACCATAAAGAATTCCCGGACGAACGCTAAAGTTTCTACCCGCGACCGAGAGTTCGAGAACCTTTTCCGGATCTCTTAGAAACGCTTTTGATAGTCGCTACCGTAGTGCTTTCACCTCCCTTGAGTGTGACGGTTGCGCTTTCGGGAGATGCTTGGCCAGTAGCAGCACGGAACACGAAAAACATGTCACTCTGTTCCATGTCTACGATGTGTAGGTCTCCTGGGAGTTCGGGATTGAGCACTATCCGAGGAATAACGCACGCTTCCTTTATGACCCTAGCCATCACCTCAGCATGCTCTTCACCCTTTTTGATCAGCTTCGCGAGTTCTTCTTGCTCCGAAAGTTCTTCGTGATCTTCGTCATCCTCTATCGGAATCCCAACCCCATTCTTTTGCCAGCCGTCAACCGCGTCTTCCGTCAAAAGATGCTGCATATGACCAGCCACAACGAAGGCCATCGCACCGATCGGGCGAACATAGAAGCGCTCGCCCGTCTCCGGGTTGGTAAACCATTGTGGTGCTACTTTATCGCGCCGCTCCCTCTTGCGCTGAAGGTAGTCAGCGGCATTCCACTCTGCTTGCTCAGATTGTTTCTGCCTTGCCATCAGGCTGCGATGATCTCCAGGATAAATTCTTTCGTCTGAGTGGCCCCGTTAGCGTCTTCAGCCTCAACCGTAAACGTTGAAACCCCTACAGTCGTTGGAGTACCGGTAATCACGCCGGCGGAACTGAGTGTCAGGCCAGCGGGCAATGTCCCCACTGTGACGGACCAAGTGTACGGAGACACGCCGCCAGTGACAACCAGCGTTATCGGCGCGATTGCTACATCCTCCACCTTGTCAGGAAGCGGACTTGCCGTAGAGATAGTTAAGACCGCTTCGATGACGAATGTGCGCCATATTTGATCACCATCTTGACGAGTGTCATCAGCCAGGCCCGTGATGACCATACTTTGCTTTGCGCGCTCTGTCTTTTTGAACTGGAGTGTATACGCCGCGTTGTTGTACGCCTTGTAAAGAATCGCCCCAATATAACCGCCGCCCTTTTCTTTAGAGATCACCGCCACTGGAGCAGGTGCCAGCGAAACACGGGAGCCTCCAGCGGTTACGCGCTTCGTAGTAATTCCTGCGTCGGTATTCTCTGAGTACTCTACACCCGGCTGGAGCGCTGCCATCTTTTCAATGTCCACAACCTCAAGCGCGTCAAAGTCGACATGCGCATTCCAAGCATCTACGCCAGCCTCATACGGAGCATCTATTTCATCGTAGATCTCCTGTACGATGGTAGGCTCAGCAAGAAACGTGTAGCCCGCATCGGTGCCCCCAAAGAAGACGGCGTCGGGATTCTGTGTGGCATCTGGAACTCCGTTCGCGTCAACGATCAAGTCTTCATCGAAGGCGAGTGCCTTGATGTTGTAGTAAGCTTTTCCGTGCTTGCGATGAAATTTGACCGTATTAGCGGTGCCCGTTGCTGCCATTAGATTCTCCTATCCTCTTTCAACTTCGCGGTAAGAAATCGTTGCGATTACGCTGCCGACTTGGACATATGTGTTTTCACTCTCATATTGTCGCTCACCGTAGCGCTCACTTCCAACCGTGATGAGAATTCCCTCGCGCCCATTGTTGTTAAAGCCCACTGTCAACGCTTCCTCGTCCATTTCACAAACAACCGATCGAACCATCAACACATAAGGCTCAAGGGTTTCAATTAACTGCTCACTGTCGGATTCAATGCACTCGACTTCAAGTAGCAGGCGCTTGTTTTCATCGTAGTCACCACCGTTAGTAGCCTCGGGATCGTTCCCCAAAACGAGGGCGTTGATAACCGGATAATTGTCTCTTACCGCGCGGGCCGTGTACGCCTGGGCTAATGGCGGCAAAGTCTCCGAGATCCCTGATTGACTTGCGGCCCAAGCTAACGCTTCCACCTGATTCGCCATGATCGCGCTCAGAATATTGTCGCGAAATGGCCTGATCGATAGAAACTGGAATTTCGGCGTCCATGTCATTTAACTTGGAACCCTAGACCGCGCGCCTGCTCTTTCATCTTCTGCGTAGCCGCTTCGCCCATACGATTAAAGTCTCGCTGGTTGAACATGAAGACCGGACGCCTCTTGCTCGCGAAACGGGAGTACTGAATAGACGATCCGAGTAATAATGTATCCCTACCTGTCGCGGTGTGAATGTTCATTGTTGCGTTCTTTTTCGTTAGCGAGGTTACAAGAGCCGTGGTAGCTTGCATGATCGGTTTGTCAACAAACCTAACGCGCTTTCGCTCTCGATATGCGGGCGTCAGATCCGGCCACTGACCGCGCCCTTCGCTGTCAAATATCTCCTGAACAATTGGGTAGAACGCTCGCTCGGCTACCGCTTCGAGAATTTGTTGCGGCTCTTCAACCAGTCGGCTGATTTGCTTAAACCCCGACCGGAGCTGCTCGAAGCCGATTACTTCAACGTAGAATCGCACCGTCACTTGATTGCTCCAACCTTGATTTCTTTAGTGAAGAACGTCCACATTCGCGGCTCGCCCTGAGGCGGGTCTTGGCTATCAATCTTGCAATAATTGTCGCCCCATTGAAGCCGATTAACCCGAGATGTTACGTCCGGTGTTAATAGGTCTTGATCAATAACCTCGATCTTGATTAGCGACTCGATCTGTCCACGTATTCGCTCTTCATCGGGCAGCCATCCGTCTGTTATTTCGGCTAACAACACAGCATCGCTAGTTTTCTTCTCAAAGAGCTTTAAGGTCACGTTGCCGTATAGCAGCTTCCTAATCTTATTGAAAGCTTTGCGATTTGCCTTCCTGATTGACAGTCCTGCTGGCATGGTTAGAACACAAACTCATTTCTCAACACAACTGAACCGGATTCGCCGGTTATCGCAAGGCTTCGCACCTCGGGAAGTCCTAAGAGCAGCCGCATACGACTCCGAATATCCAAACCAGCGTCTAGATGAGGGTCGTACTGAATCCCTCGGCTCCCGCCTTTGATTCCAATCGATTCTCCCGCTGGATACTCAGCATCCCAAGCATCGATGAGTTCAAGGGCTCGATCCCATTGCCCGTTCGTCAGTAACGCGATTCGGCTCTTGACAAAAGCGTAATTGTTTTCGCCCGCAATCTCACGGACTTTGTCAATTTCTGAATCATCGGCACTTGGAGGCATGGTTAGAACTGGAAAACCGTTGCTCTGACTGTGACTGATGCTGGATTACTTAGAGCCGTGGTCGCGTTGGTTAAATTACACCGCTTAACCGTGACAGTGTTTGACGCTGACACAAAGCCTTCGATGGTCGCGTATTCAGTAGTCGCCCATCCTGCTGCGGGAACTCCGATAGCCACAGAATCACCGTCAGCCGCTCCGGTTACAGTCACGTTGAAGGTTTCACACGCTCCCGCTGCCAGGGCCGTAAAATCAACCGCTGCGGTTGCTGATAAGACTTTTTTAAGCGCCGTGCCGCCCCCAACCTGAACGCCTTGGCCGCTCTTAGGCGTGAGTTTCACGGCCCCGGCACTCGTCAACTCGATTACCGCTCCGCCATAACTCAGACGATAGCCGGCCGCGTACACGACCGTCGAAAGCGAAAGAATCACCAGTAGAACCGTTACGATGATGTTTCTAAGTCTGAAGAGTTTCATTCTGGCTATCTCCTGTTAGGCTAAATCGGTGCTTGAAACGTAAGTCTTGGCTTCCGTGGCGGTAACGTCCTCGCGCACTGGCAGCATGTTTGAAACGCCCTCTGCCGAGATCGACCATTGCGCATGTTCCGGAACGTACATTCGGCCCCATCGACCCATCGCGCCATTACCTTCAACCGTTGGCGCAACATGCGTATAACCAAGAGCCTGATCACGAATTGGATCGGGAGTTGAGCCTTCACCAACCCTGTATCCGTTGCGACGGTTGTTTGCAACGTAGAGCAGTTTTCCGGACGGCGCCATTTGTACGCGCTTCGTTTTCGAGGTATCGGCGGGATCTAACACTTCCCCTTCAAGATCATAAGCAATGATTGAGAGCGAATCGCGGGTGTCGCCCGAGAGGATTTCCCCATTACCACGAGTGCGATAGCGGCGTAACGTAAAGACATTTCCAGTCTGCGAAACGTCAACCTTCAATCGATCGGTGTTGATGATTGCCAGCACTGTATCAGTGTGAGCGATAATCGCGCGAACGTTGTAACGCAGCGCCTTGAGGGCAGCATAGTGGTCCGTCCAGAACTTGTTATCAGCATGATCGGCATTATAGCGATCGTTGCCCGTGCGGTTGGTGCCAAAGTGAGAGGCGGGCACACCGTAATCAATGTCGAGCTCTTTCTTGTTAAATGTCCACTGTATTTTACCAGTGAACAGTGTTTGGGCACGCAGCCACTCCGCGGTGTCCATGTGACCTTGAACGATGACCTTTTCCATGAAGTTGAGGGCCTCATTCATAAGGAATTGCTTGCGCCCGTCGCCTGTCAGGCCCTTATTTCGAAGTATCTGTTGGATTTCCCTTAGCGGCTCCTCTTCGAGCGTGACGGCGTTCGCGATCTTTGCCGACTTCTCAAGAAACGTGCTCGCCTCGATGACGCCGCCCGGAGGATAGGGCGAAGACATACCAACAAGTCCGGCCATCGTGGCTCGGATCAGCATGTACGCTGATTCGACGTAGTAATCAGGCTTCGGCATCTCAGGGAGAAGCGTTTCTAGAAGGTATGCTGTTGCCGGCCGTGCTTCATTGATAATCCGAAAGCCGGCATTACGTCCCAGACCTTCGAGGGCTTCATTGAAAGAGAAATCCATGTCGTTATCTCCTTACGCTGCGCGGCTGTCAGAAAACGTTTCGAGGCGGATGGACGAGCCCAAATCTCGGATCTCGGCAATCCAGTCATCAAAGGCGGCCTCTTCCCGATCCGGAAGCAGATCTTCGTAAAAGACCCCGCCGATGAACATTCCGTAACCTGAGAGGGCCGCAGTCTTTGAATCTTCAACCGCATCAGACACGATCAAACCGACTGCCGTACTGGCCTCGGGCCAATCTGACGGATTAGCGATGAACGCCGCGGCTACGTCCTTGCGCGGAATCACCTTGCCCGCAGCGTTTTCGGCTAAGATCGTACCAGCCGGAATCCGTTTCTTGGTGAGCCCTTCCGGAATGAAGTCGTCGGATACGTTGACCCAATCAATTTGCCGCCCATCAGATCGCGCAGTAGCGTTCGGATCAACGACAAAGCCAGGCGATGAGCCGGTGATACTGGTACGTCCCATAGTCAGGAATCTCCTTTACTTCGTAGCAGCCGCTCCGGCCCCTGCAATTACCGGACGAGCCATAAGCGGGTTAGGATTTGTCTTTCGCGCTTCCTCGCGCTCTTGGTTGCGCTTCGTGATCGGATCGTCGGCAGCACCCTTGCCTAGATCGCGTTGCTGTTCCGGCACTCTTATACCCGTGGATGCAACCTTAAGCGCTGGCAGTAACGGCGCGATGTTCGGCGCCGATTCAATGAACTCGGCTGCCGGCTTCTCAGTGATGACGTTGTTTTCGCCCTTGATCTTTGCGATCACAGTGTCTTTGCCTTCAACCGTTCGAATCTCAAACTCTGGAAGACCGGGAAGCAGGGCAAATGCATCCTCGCTGTATTCAAGCAACTTAGCGACTTTCTTCAGATGATCCGCCGTCTTGCGAGTCTCTGATTCTTCCTTGAGAGCCTTATAAGCAGCGAGTTTGGTTTCGATTTCCTGCACAGTGCCATGCGGCTTCAACTTGTCAATTGACTCCGCGTCCGCAACCGTTACGGCCCGATGACCGCGCGGTAGATTGCTGGCTTTGGCGCTTTCGAGATCTGCCTTCAGAGTCGACACTTGAGATTCAAGACCGTTAGCCTTTGTCTCGGCAGCGGTCTTTTCGTTTAATAGATTCTTGTTTGTAACCAGCACCGGATGATCGTCTGATAACTCAGGGACGAACTTGCCCTGGATCAGTTTGTAATGCTCACGTAGAGCCTCCGGAACGTCTTCTAACTTTTCGAACGTCCTCAACATTGTTGTCTTACTCCGTTGATTTTCCCCGCTGTCTTGCGGGGTTTGGTTGGAATTAGGGGCAGCATAAACTAGTTTTACAGTTTACGCTACAGAATTTTCAGTCTTTGTATCCACCGTTGGTTTCCTTATTCCCCGGGTAATCATAAAAAGCGGTGATCGTCGCGACGGTTGAGTCGTTATTCGAATCGTTGACTGACCATCCCACCCATACGTGTGAACACCAATCAGGAACGAGATGCCCTAAGTCTTTCAAAAACCGATTTAACTCAACTCGGATAATTGGTGGCACCTCATCATAAATGCGGATTCTGTCAGCCATTTACCCGCCGATCTCCGTTGGCCACTCATCATCAAGAGGCGTGAAGTTCTCGAATTCAGGCGGGATGTCTGCGGTTAACTTTAGTGGTTGAATCTTTCCGTCGCTCGTGATCAGGGAAACGTAAAGATAGCCCTGCCTTGTGACCATCTCGAGTTCAGCCTCATCCAGTCGCCAGCGCGTAAGCACCACTCCGTCTTCCCGACGCAACGTCGGCAACGGCATGTAGACCGGATGGTTCTCAGCAATAATCGATTCTTGATCGTTGCCTTGCGGAATGACTGGACTGACTGCTTGCATTAGTTCCTCATGCGGGCAACCGATCGCCCTGTGGTTGTTTCGTTAGATCGATCGTTGGTTGCGGCTCTTGGCTGATGCGCTCGACTTCCGCATCTGTATCCTCAATGCCGTTCCGAGACATGGCGGTTTCTTTGCTCATTAATCCCGCCTGCACGTCAGCTCGATTCTCTTGTCTGTCTTCTGGATCAATTGGGCCATCCTCGACCGTCGCGTTGAAGTCAGCTCGGAGTGATAAAAACTCGCGCGACCTACCGCATAACTGCGCTGAAAGTCGTAGTTCCGTTTCCAGCATCCATCGTCCCGTGTCATCAACCGGATCTTTTGATTCCCACAGTGAGCCACGATATTCGCCGCGCGCTTCTGAACGGCTTTTACCTGACGCCATCGCATCCCCTGAGATTAACGCATGTCGCTGTTGGCACTGCCCGAGGATTGATGCGTAGAACTGATCGCGAGTTCCGGTGAAGGTGTCAATGGGAACGGGATCGCGGAAAGAAATGTTTGGGTTGGCGCGGCCAATGATCTCCCCCTTGTCGTTTCGAATAAGCAGACCGGCAAGAGCCACGGTGGCGCCTGGACCCTCCCAATACTTATTTGTTTCGATCAACTCCTCACGGTAGCCACCCGGAGCGCTCTTGTCGCGCACCTTCGTTATCTTCTTTGGTGGTTCTGCATTGAGAATTGTTCTCTCAAGTGAGCCCGCGAGGTTGACGTTCCGCATCATCATCGTGAGCGCGAGATTCAGCGCCCGTTGATTTGACATTACCTGAGGCGAGATTAGGGCTTGCCTGACCAATTCATGCATCAACAAACGTCCGCCAAGTTCAAATGGGAATGTTTGAGGCGCTTCACCGTCAACCAGAACTTGCAAAACTGTGAGGCCGTCCTGTACGAACGTGACCTCTGCGACCTTCTTATCGTCGCTGCGCCGCTTGTAGAGATATACCCCAAATTGCTGAAGCGTATCATCGTCAACAAAGATACCTGCAATGTCGGCTGTCAGAACTTCGAGGCGCGGGATATCAACTGCCGAAGTCAGATCTTTGCGTAAGACAATTTCGCCATTGCTGTTTCGTAGTCCCTTCGGCAAGAAGAAACGCAGAATCACACGCTCTTCAACGAGTGCGATTCTCAGAGCTTCTTTGAGAACATTGCGAGGTTTGCGATTATTCCACCAGATGGTCAGCGCGTCATCTGCCTCTTGAGCAAGATTGTCTTGGCTTCCGCCTGTGACTCGCTGAACTGTCGTTCTTACTAACTTGAAGAGTTTTGAGAACAGTTTTCGGCGCTGCTCAACACTTGGCGTGATTGCTTCGCTCGGTAAGAATCCCCACAAAGGCTCCCGGCCCAACACTCCGGAGCCGTGTCGATCCGTCACCTCTTTGATGACGTTTTCTGACACAAACCCTCGCTCGATTTGGAGAACTGTTTCGTTATATCCCGGCGTTCCCTGAGGTGGCTTAGCGCCAATCCAACCGTCAAAGTCTTGAAAGTGATCGCCTTGGTAAAACTTATCAGCAGCTACGGCGTTGACTGATCGGCGGCTTTGGAAGAGTCGAGAGGCTTGTTCGGGCGAGGTTATCTTTGATAAGAGGATCGGATCTGCCATTCAAGGGCAAATAGTATTCCTCTGTGTGTCATTACGTCAACGTGTTTCTTTCTGGCCCAAGCTTATGCATACGAGACATAGCCCCATGTTTCTGATTCTGATTCACTGTAACGGTCTGTTGGTGATAGGGTCCGAGCCACAAGGCCGAGAGCGTAGGAATCCGCTTCGTCGTCCGGCTCGCCATCTGGAGCTCGTAAGCTGGCGCCTTCAATACTTGATAACTGAGTGTTTGTGGTGAAGCTATGAAGGATAGTATCTTTTGTCCTGAAGGCGTCTGCCGCAGCGTCGTACAGCAGGGTTTTCCCTCGTGAATTATCTAGCCATCCGGGCTTATCATCAGGGCCTTTTAATAATCTAAGCTTCGAATTATCTTCCAGCCATAGCAGAACGGCATGCCCGTGATTATTCCGCTCAACCAAAACATCCGAATCGTTGTAGTATTTACCAATTGAGTCGGCATGTGCGGCAGTAACGGCTGGCTGTAGCTTTCCTGACAGTTTGGCGCATTCTTCTCCTGTCTGCCTATCCAGAACGTGGATCGATGAATCATCAGAGGTCGGGTTGCCCTCGGCTGTGTCAACCCCCTCAACGTAACTCCTGCCTTTTACCGGAAGTCGATAAATTACCAATCCTGGTATTGATGGGGCTCCGCTCGTTTCTTCTTCTGAAAGTGAATTTAGCTCTTGATAACACTGCTCGATCCATACAGGTGCGATTCTTTTATCTAGCGAGCGCGGCGCCAACGCTTCAGTATCGGTGTTCGGGTATTGTTCGTAAAGATCATCAAGCGCGGTGGTCCGGTGCAGAATGTCTCGCTTCTGCTTCTCATACCATTCACGCGTACGATCGGGGCGTACACTCCAAGGCAGGAAGATCGATACCCAATCCGTCAGCTTTTGCTTAGCTGCGCGATAGATTCTCTTAAACTCCGAATTCGGCTGCTTCTTATCCGACCGACTGAGCAGGATCATTTTTCCGCCACCGTCGATCGTCGGCTTTACTCGCCCCATTAACTTATTCAGGTCCGGAACCAGATCGGCCTCATCAACAAGTGCCGCAGTGGCTGAATACGAGTCGCCGGCAGTTGTTGGAAAGGCTTTTATGGTTGAACCGTTTGATAGCGTCCTTACGTGTTCGTCATCTTTGATAAGAGTAAGAATTCCCCCTTTGGCGTCTGTTCGGATGTTGGCTGGAAGTCGGGTAAACATACCGCGCCAACGCTCATCACCAAGCAAGAACTTCGCCTCGGTGTCGCGGAGTGAAAAGACGAGCACCGCCGCAGAGGGATGGAAGATCATCAACCATAAGAAGTAGGCAAGCACAAGCCAGGTAAGACCCAATTGCCGCGCTTTGAGGATGATTACAAGTTGATTTAGGTGGATTGTCTCAAGTGAGGCTTCCTGTTCGAGCCACAGAGAAAAGGGTATCCACCCTCTCAGAGTCGCGTCGTAGATAACGACATAGGTGTTAATGAAGTAGCAATAGGAATCGGCGCATTTATTCCATTCCGGATCCGCTGCTTTCGGTGCTTCCTTGATCGCGAGACTCTGCCGCGCTTTCTCGCTGCGTACCTGTTCCAGTCGATCTTCTATCGGCCACAGGTGTTTCATTTTCACCGAGGGCGGCAAGTTTTGATAAGTCGAGTTTGACTCCATCGGTTTCACTCTGCGCGAATTTGAGCCAGTCGAGCACGTCTTTGTCAGTGTCGATTCCGTCTTCCCTGACCTTTTGCCGGATGGCGCGCATCGCAATGCGTAACCGCTCAGCACGGGAAGACACGTCAACCATTAGTGAGAGGCGATCAACTTCCGCCGCGAAGTCTCGATTTTGCAGCCAGTTAGTAATCGACCGTCTATCAACTCCCACGTGATCCGCTGTTGCCTGTTGTGTGTAGCCAGACGCGAGCATTATGGCTGCTTGACTGTGTTGCTCGTTCCAGTCCCATTGGGAAGTTTTTGGGAAAGCGTCAGAGGGGCGGGGATTGCTGTCTCCCGCCTGTGGCGATACCTCATTTTCCTTAACCTTTTTCACTTTATCCCATTCAAACAAGTAGCCAAAAGTCAAGCAAAGAAACAGAGTCGTCCTAACTCTGAAATCTTAGGCTTATCAGTGGCGAGCCAGACGATCAAGCCAATCAGCATAATGAGTTCGGGTAAATACTGCATCCCTTAATCTCCTGCTAGAAAATGTGGCGCCAACTGCGATACTACCGGAGTTGGTGTTTTTGATGGCATCCACCTAACCCTGGATCTTACTCGCCTTACTATTCTTTTGAAAAATGCCATTTCGCTCTCCTATTCTCAGGGCATTTCCTCAACGAAAAAGGTTACCGCAAGAGTGAAATCGTCCGCAGGCGTTGTCTCCATTCGAACAATCAATGCCTCTCCCTGCATCGCAATAGGGCGCATTTCTTCAGGAATAAATCGCTCCCACGGCGAACTGCGCTCATTCCAGCCAGTTTCTTCCATTATTGTACTTGTTCCTGATGTTGTCGCAACAGTAGTGCTATTACAAGTCGCAGTAAATCCAGCCGCTGCCACGTCAGATGTTCCGGGCCGATTAGCTTGGGGTGTCACACTCGTCCCGCCCGTGACTGTAACAGTCGCAGTCATGTGGCGAACAGTGATCCTTAAGTTCTCTTCTGCTGCGTCGCCAACCTCCGATGTTTGCCCTAGAAGCCAGCCTGCCAATCGAATCGGCTTATCGTCTGCCGGCTGGAGAATAACGAAGTCCGCGTCTCCCCCTGAGTTAGTTATGGTTCCCGTGTAAGGGACTCGATACATGCGAGACATTCAGATTCTCCTTTTGAACAACTGCGGACGCTTAACAGGAAACGGTAGTGACGTGGCCGCAACCACGGGGAACTCTGCTTCGACGGCCCATCCGCGTAAGTATACATCCGGAGTTGCATCGGACGAATAACCGAATCTGAGTTTAAGCGCTTTGAATCGGGCAAGCGTCCAAGCGGCTGAATCCGCGGGCATCAGCCCGTAGTGCTTGGTGAAATACTGATCACTGGTTAAGCCATTAGCCGATTGCGCGAAAACTGTGTTCTCAGTTCCATTGTCGTTGACCTTGAAGGTTGAGTTGCAGCTTTGCGTTGCCGCTTGCCGATGAATACCCACCACCTCAACTGCTCGCGGAGCAGAAGTTTCCGAGGTCTGCTCGATTCCATGCTCAACGTACTGACCCGAGGATAGGGTTTGCTGGTTGATTAATCGCGTATTGTCTGACGCGCCCCCGCCTATTGGCCGCGCGTTCACCCAATTGAACGAGTCGGATGTGGCAGATGTGATCGCGGCTCCAACCGGAGTTCCGGTCGTGCCTTTTACGATGTTGGTGCTAGTAGCGGTATGAGTACCATCAGAAGCCGGGACGAATCCAAGCACCTTGCCGGAACCTAAAGGGTAGTCACCGCTTGTTGCACTTACTAAAAAGCTGTCGAAGTAAATATCGCACGTGACCGCGCCATCTATGCCCAAATTAGTGAAGGATGTCGCGCCTGACCCTGTACCGCTCGCCTGCCCCAATGTGCTACCGTTGATTTGCGCGTCAACTGTTGTGCCTGATCCTCCCGTCTGATTGAACTTGATATCAATCAGATACCATTGTCCCGTGCTAACAGAGAAGCCGGAAGCGCCATTCGTCGTGTCAAATCTACAATAAAGCTTAGAATCGGAAAACTGGAAGTAAAGCCCGAGATTTACATTCTGAACTTTCCATAATATATACGAATTCCCGGTTGGCAGGGCGGTTGGAAATATTACGTAAGCACGGAGAACACTTATAGTGCCCGATTCACCCCAACCAAATCCGATTGCATAAACGGGACTACCAGAAGCATTGCAGCGCAGCGAGTACGTACCAGCATTTACCGTGGTAGTATCAAAGGTGGGCGTTCCTGCTCCCGCGCTCCAATGCGGCCCTAACTTGCCACACTCAAAGCCACAACAAAACGATGGTGTCATGTCAATTCTGTCTTATGGAACAACATCGTAGGACGTTTCAACTTCACTCGCGGAGTTGTGGTAAATCATCGCCGTGTAGGCATCCCACTCACCCCCGCATTCAGGCGTAAAAGTGACGGTCTCAATTTTTGTCGTGTGCGCCGGGACGATGTAGTCCTGATTGTAAAAGAGATCGGCGTGCTGCTCAGCCTCACAGGCCGAATAGGAAATGATCTCGAAGGTTATGTGCTTCGTTCCGTTTCCGGTGTTCGTAACCGTTCCAGTGACGGTGACGGGGCTACCTAAAGTAATAGTGTCCTGACTCACAGAAACTCCGAGCACCAACCCACTCGATTGTGAAGACAGAGAGTTAGCAGTTAGTGCTGTAACAGATCTCTGCGTTGGAAGCAAACAAAGAGTGAGAAGGGTTAAAGTAAGGATCGTTTTTCGCATTAAATGTTCCTTTCGGGATTTTGTACCCAGTATCGGGTTTTATCAATCTTAGATTCGAAATGGTTCTCCCGCAATTAGCAGATTCTTAATTCCCGTGCGCTGCCACTTCATTATCCGGTCACGCTTCATTCCTTTAGTGCGAGCTAATTTAACAAGAGATTCACCGTTGATGTAAGCATTCAGTGTCTCTCTGTGCCGCGGCTTCAGATTATTAAGCAACGTCTGGAAGATTGAGGCGCGTTCACGATCATAAATCCTATCCTCTTGTTGTGCTGGAGTCACGTAGTTATCCTCCAGGGGAACAGACTCAATCCGGCCTGAATCGTGATGTCCGTCTATCCGAGTAAATGATCGAAGCATCTCACCTCTCACAAACTTGAACGCGTAGGTCTTGAACTGGCAACCATTACGACCTTCGAAACGATGCGCGGCCTTAACCAAAGCGAAGTTTCCAGCACTGATCAACTCATCCCAATCGGCAGAAAATAGGCAAGAGGTCTTGAGCATATTTGCGACAGACTTAACTACCCACAAATGGGAGATGATTAGATCGTCTCGGTTAGGCGTTGTCTCCATAACTACCGATATAAGTTGTGCCGTTGTAGCTCAAGCCCACTAAAGCCGTTTTACTGGCCGCTGTTGGTACTGTTGGGGCTGTTCCCCCGCTGCGCATCCAGGTCACTGTGGGCCATGTGACGGTGAAACTCCCTGCTCCAGTTCGAATCTCCAATAAGTAGCGGAAGCCTGATTGTCCGTTTGAAAATGCGAGTGTCGGACTGCCGGTCAACGTTAAAAGTTGAGAGTTCCCATTGTCCCAATCGATCGTAACCGTCCCACTGCCGCTGTTACCGTTGTCATGGATCGGCCCCGATCCGTACTGTTCGCTAAATGTGTTTCTCCCGCTCAGAAGCGCGAACGTTCCGGCTCTATCTGGCAGCGTATAAGTCCGCTGACTCGTATTCGCACTGGGGTCCAATACGGCCTTGTTAAGGCCGATTTTGAACGTAGTCCTGACCGTTCCCAATAATGCAAGCCAAAGTCCCATTTAACTTGGAATTGCATAGAACACTAAGAAACGAGCCGATCCAGCCGTGGCACCACCTGCCGCATAGGTAATAATAAGCGCTTCGGTGCCACCGGGGGCAGCCACGCCCGGATGAACCTCGAATACAGTGCCAGCCGCCTGCGTCAAAAGAAGGTCAGTAGATGAAAGGTACTTTGAGACGGTACCCGAGATGCCCACTGATGCTGTCGGCGCTCCGTCAAAGGAGGTGTCGATTACTACCTGAATCTTTTCAATAACCGCATTTGCCGGCAGGGTGAACATAGCAACGGGGGAGGTGCTGTCGAATGCAAGAGTTGTCGTGTCGATCTTATCGTCAGCATCCGTGGCCGCCGCGCTAGTCCAACTCAATACGCCGCTTCCATCTGTTTTAAGCACCTGATCAGGCGAGCCGTCGTCAACTGGCAGTGTTAGCGTAACCGCTGCGCCCATGCCGCTTGATGGCCGCTGAAGCGTGTACTTCCAATCGGCACCAGAACCAGCAGCATCTGAGTTTAAATCAACGCTGTTCCCGCTCACATTCAACTTGGACGCTGTGACTTCGGCGTCTGCTGAATCGCCGGGATTGCGAATCAAAAGATTGCCGCTTGAATCCTTTAAGCGCGGGCCAGTAAAACCGATTCTAAAAAACGCCTTGGTTGTCCCTAATAGGTCCTGCCAGATAGATGCCATTTCGTTGCTCCTTAAACTTACGTTTGCATTTCTACAACAACCAGTCCTGACCCTTGTGAAACCCCCACACCGGGACTGATAAATAGCAGCACTTGTGTGTCAGTTTCGTAAGAGAGGTTAGGTGTCACCTGATAGGCTGCTTCTTCAAGTGGATTGTTTTCGAGTGTGCTCATCAGTAATGCCGGATCGGATTCGTCACCGATTGTTAACGATGGGCTCTCACCATCAAATGTCGTTTCAATGTAGAGCGTGATCCGCTCAATCAACTTGCCCGCAACTGCCGAAAAGAGATTCGCGGGCGTCGCATCACCAAACGAAAAGGGGATCTCTATGCGCGGCGTTCCTGCTGAACCTGGAATGCCCTGTAACCCTTGCGGTCCTGATGGCCCTTGTATTCCGCGAACAACAACCTGAACATCCTGTTTTTCAATCGTTATCCGCTGGCCAGACAAGAAACTTAAGGTCTGCACCCTTGGCTGGATTGTGACTCTCTCTACAGGCAAGCGTCTTCAATCACCACTTTTCCGGTCAGCCAGCTACCGTCAACGTGACCATCTGTGTAAGTTACGGACCAACAGAACTCGCCTCGCTTCCACTCATAAGCAGCGATCTCAGCCAGTGGGATTTCAAAGCCAAACACACCATCCGAAGGCATGAGCAGCTTCCCGTTCGATAGGCTCCAGACAACATCTTCTAATAACTCTTCAGTGCTCGGAGAGGGATGGATCGTGATCTCTGCATCGCTAAAGACCACCGCAGCCCCGGCCTGATCTTTGACAGTGACCCTTTCTTCCCAATAGTCGGCATCTCGTTTTAAGTTGATGGTCCACTGATACATGCTGTAAGAATCTCAGGCTGTAGCGTTCGAATACGCCGAGGTGGATTATGCGTTGCTAGGTGAGGAAAAGTAAATAGAGGATTTGTGGGTGAGGCGTTGACGCGACATAGGTAACTAGATAAGGGTTAGTAAGTGTTTCCCGATCCATTCCGTATAAGCTGGCGGGATCGCCTCTGACAGTTCTCGCCATTTTCCAACCCAAGGCATCTGCATGGCTGCTTTACCAAGGGCCAGTTTATCGCTGTCAGGAAAGTCTATCCCTCTATCGCGGACGCCGGGCTTACGCCGCCTGTCTCGGGCGTGATCACCGTAAATGCCGATGGTCCCATTGGCGTGATGATTACAGGGCGGTGACAACAAATTCACATTAGACTCGAACAGTCGATGCCGCTGAAGATCCCGCCAACCGTCATACACTTCTACGCCCAAACCGAAAGCGCTCCCACAAAGCTTGAAAGGATTTAGCAACGGAGCGCCGGGAACGTTCTCGATTACGTAAGGCTTGCCCGTGGCTTTTAACATCTCTCGCGTCTGCGGTATCAGATCGGTGTGGTTATCTCGGTAATTCCAAACCGTCTTCAGTGCGGTATGCTTTTGACATGGCGGGCTGGCATGGATGAAGTCAAAGCGCGATATGTCAACGGCTGGATTTAGCGCATCGCCCTGAATGAACGAGAACGGGTAACGCAACTGAGGTTGGATATCGACTCCAACTATCTCAGTGAAGCCGGCGCGAAAGTAGCCCATTGCCGCGCCACCGGCCCCGCAATACAAGTCGAGTAACTTCATAGAGACCTTCTTCTCCTAAACCACCACCCCCGCAGTCTGGTTATCCCCCGAAAACACAGATCGCTTGACCCGTGCCGCCTGTCGAGGGTGGCGGTCTAAGTTCGTCAAAGTATCAATTACTACCCGGAGGCGAAGTCGGCGGCTTATACGGACAGCCGGAATTTGCTAAGCAGTTAATTGTGTTTTGTGCTTCTTCATAGGCGCACTGATCAGCCGGCCGCCCCATCACGATACAGAGGTCGTACATGCGTCTGCTTATTTGACGGCAGAGTTGTCCGGTCAAGTCACAGTCGATTGTAGTTGCGTGTGCTGCTTGCGGAGCAATGGGTAACATAAGCGCGAACGCCATGAGCAGCAACGCAGAAATTGAGACAAGTTTACGTTTCATTTGAGAGGGTAATTCCTTCCAGTTTTAGAGATTTGAGTGGAACCGTGCGAGAGTACACCATTCTTTGGTTCGCTCATAATCTCACCTGAATCTTTCTCGGAGCCTCTCTTGGAACGTCTACCACTTGGTTCACCTTCTCACACAGGAAGTAGGCTCCGGCCAAAGCAAGGGCAGAAAGAATTAACGCGATGATCAGGTTTTCAATGAAGTGTTCAGTTAATGGTTTCAAGGTTGACTCTCTCCCTGTCCGGTTACGAGTGACGCGAGCGCGGATGCAATCTCTTCCGCAAATCCCCCCTTGTCACTAAATGCCGCGCCCCTGCTCCGAGCGTTTGCGTCCCATTCTTGACCCATACAACGCACCTTGCCAATGCATTCAGCGATAGCATTCATGCGGGCTTGGCGGATTTCTGCGACGTGAAGTTGTTCTAAGTGCTCAAGCAGACTTTTAATGTCCCGTTCCGGTTTACTTAACATATGTTCTCTGCCTTCATCTCCGCGCTGCTCAAACCTTCTCTCATCGTCTTCAGTGGTTGCGCCGGTGGCGGGAAAGATGCACTTGCAGCCGCATGGCCGTGTGCCGTGGTAAGCATCGGAGCAGATCGGAACCGGAAAGCGGCACGTACCATCGTTCGCGATCCACTTCTGCTCGTGACCGCAAATTCGACACCTACTGCACCGCTCGCTCGCTGTGGGTGGCTGCTGGAGCAGGGAGAGAAGATAGTCAACGTCTTCCCATGACAGGCGCGGCTCAACTTTCAGCCCTGCCTTAATCATGTCTTGCGCAACCTTATTGCGTCTCCGAATCTCCGCCATCCGCTTCTCATCTGGTACGCGCTGGAGTAGCAATAGTAGATCGCTGATGTATCCAAGCAGTCGCGAGCAAGTCATACATTCCACATTGCCCCACAAAGGCTCGCAACCCTCCCTGATTTCCTCTAACGTGTACTGCTGCTCTGGTTGTTGCTGTTGATTATGAGTCACTTAGGTTTATCCTTTTTCTTCTTAGGCCACCGTGCCGCTCGCGCCTTCGCAAGACTCTTCTGTGTTGCTGCCCGCTTCTTCTTAGATGAAACTTTCCCGCCCCGGCGCCCTAGCTCCTGCATTACCTTCTTGATTGTCTCGTCTTCCATTTGGTTAGACATCAGACTTGAGCCTCTGAATGTTCTACGGCTGCGAGGGCGGAGTCGATCTTATCCAGCAGACTCCCACATAGTCCGCGTTTCTCTGGTGTATGAAGTTCAACGTAGGTCTGACATTCTTTGAGCGCAGCCACCAGCAACGGCACGGCGCGATGATCTGAAACGATTTGCTCAGCGGTCTACTCATCTGTCGTAAACGCAACGTAGAAACCACGCTCGTTAACGATCTCACGCTTGCACTTGTGAACACTCCACTCACCGCCAGCCCCCTGCGCTGGCTGCGATGAACCGTCAAGTCCGGGTTTAGCTGCCCGCACGGGATTAACGCACATCACGTTATACAGGTGAGACTCGCGCTCATCGTCGCACGTAACCCAATCGCCTCGCGTAATTGTTTCAGTTGTCATTGTCGTTCCCTTTCATCACTTGGAGACGCATTGCGTTCTCGGATTAACTGTGCGCCCTCATAGTCGAAGTTGCTTAAGCACCGAATCCAAGCACCCCGCCAACGCATATCAGGTTGCGGCTCAGGAGTATTGAAGTGTAGTGCTGGATCTGTGTTGGCCCAACGCGCAAGCCCCTGTGCTTTTTGTCTCATAGTCTTACCGTTTCCAAGCGAAGTAGATAACGTAAAGCCAGCCGAAGATGCCGTGCAGGATGGCCCACAAGATTGAGTGATACAGTGACCACGAGATTGTCATTGCTAACGCGGCGCCAAATCCGATACCGGAACTTGTTGCTGTTGATTTACCATCTGCCATTGCCTTCTCTCCCTGCGCTATACTTGCGCTGTTGCGCTCATGGCCGCATCAATCGCAGCATCAAGGTCTTCATTGAATCCACGCATGGTCCGATCGATTTCCGCTAAGGCGTTAGGGTTGATATCGTCACAGTCGCCGTTGACTACATCCTTGAGTTGCTCTTGGATAGTCCAACCTAATCGTGCATAAGCATTAGCGAATCGCATTAAGTCTTCGAGTTCCACTGCTCTGTCCTTTCTTACGTTGCCGACATTTCACGTCTCGCGCTCTCAACCTCACTCAATGACATTAAGAGTGCATGGCGTAACGGTAGCTCCGGAGTTGTTAGCGGCTCTCCGCATTGCGAGCAAGCGCCCATCTCGAGATCCGCTTCCGTAAGTTCGGCTCCGCATCCTCGATCTCTATCGCCGCAATAGGCTCGCTGTGTGGGTTGGGTGGTGTGCATTATTTCTTCGCCTTCCGGCCGAACGGATTAGGGTTGGGCCGCTTCCCCTCCTGTGCGCCTTTGAGCCTCACGACTTTCGTAATTCTCACCGTGCGCCCGTCTTTCATGGTGAACTCGGCATTGATCGCGGCATTAAGAAACCACGCACCATGTGCGGCTCGCTCAAGCTTCGTTGTGAGCAGTTCCGTTTTGCATTCCACGATCCCTCTCGGTAATTGACTTGTTATTAAGTTGTAGGATTCAGGTTTGACCATGCGTTAGTATATATCACGAGCGCACGTGAGAAGTCAAGCGCCCTGATTTGTTTGGAAGAGCAATTCAAAAGGGAAGGGCTGAACTGCTTGGCTTAGATTTCCTCGCGCACTGCTTCTATACCGATTACGGCAGGGCAACACGGTCTGGCTGTAATTGTGTTTCAGTTCGCCCCTCCCCTGCTTACTATGGTGCTGGAAGTGGAAACGTTACTGTCAGGCTCGATTCCGTGTCCACAGTCATGCTTACATCGCAACGCCGCACAATCCTGACAACGTCCAATGCGGCTTTGAAAGTGCCCAAGAGAAGTTAATCCCACGGTGCCTTATCCTCACTTTCAAATAGAACCGGCTGCTCATTTGGATCTGAAACTTCTATTTGCTCAACTGTGATTTCAACTCGGGCCGGCGATCCGTAGCGTTTCAGCGTGATGTCGTCAACTATCTGCGCGTCATCGACGTATAGAACGCCAGTCATCGCATCGATCGTGCCCCTTGCAAGCTTTCCCGAATCAGGTTTTGTAATCGGATACGGCGTCTCTCTGCCGACTTTGTTCAGCCCTACAGTGCCACAATGTGACTTTGGCCGCTCGCGATAGAAAACCAGCGTAACTTTGAGCGGACCTGTCAGTAATGGGCTGCCACACTCTTCCTGCGCTGTTTTGGCAACTAACCGCTTCCAGCCCTTGGAGCGCTTGTTATCATCAACTACGGAGACAACTATCCCGCCATTCTTGTTTCTGTAGGGATGCTTAGTCTGAGGATGTAGCGGCACGAACGCCCGTTTGCTGCCCGCTGGCTGAGCAATGCCGAACACGATGAATCGGTAAGACTTTCCATCTTGAGGCGCTAGCGGGGCATTCTGCGCTAAAGCGGCGCCATTTGAAGACGCCTTCTTCGCGTTGTATTTTGCTAGCCGCCTAGCGTACCAGGCTTCGTCGTATCGATCGCTCATCTGATTCAGAGTTTGCCTCCGTCGATGCGCCGATAGTAGATCACTCTCTCCAGCCCAAACCACTTTAATATCTTATCGCTGATCTCACGGCGTTGTTTGAGAATGTCGGAAAGAAACTGCTCCGATATGCCCGCCTTTTCAGCGAACGCCTTTTGAGAACCGGCGACGTTGATGGCTATGCTAAGCATTTCTCGCAGCCTTGTTTCGTCTATGTGGGATTTGCTGACCGTACTCCGACTCATACTGCCTTGCCTCCGGCACGCTGATCAAGTTCCTGAAAATCAGCGACGTTCTCTTTGCAATACTTGACGCAAGCCGGACAGGCTATGTTCTCCGTGTCCTCGATTATGAAGTTATCGAGCCACCCGGCCTCGTGCATTTCGCGTTCAGCAGCTGCGAGATTTTTAGCCCCAAGTTCAGATTCATCCTCGCAGTAGCCAGAGATTTTTGCGGAACACTCCGCAACGAAAACAGCGGGTTTCTTGGTGATGTAGTTTCGTAGTTTGCTCATCACGCCTCCCGCTTTTCTTCGCAGGCTTTGAAGGTTTCGCCATGACAACAATGCTCGCAACCTCCGCACTCAGTACACCTATGCTCTTCATCGTGCTTTGAGAGACGGTCACATAGCTCGCAAACGTAGCGACATTCGCCGTTGACGTGATCTAGAAACGGTCGGCGGCAATGCGCACAGCGATCAGGTACGTTATATCCCATACTTCCGCGTTTGTGTTCGGCTTCAGATTCAGGCCGAAAGTGCGACTTGTTCATAGCATTCCCTCCAGTTCGGGATACCGCTCAAGGATCGCGTCTACGACTTTCCGTTGGTTAGCTAAGTCCAGATCGCAATACCACCAAGTAAATCCGCGAGTTTCCCAAAGGGTCAATTTACTGTCCTTGTAACCCGCGTTAAAAGGCTCTGTCGGGCCGTAGACTTTGTCCAGAAGTTCGAGCTTATCGATGTTGTGCGGAAACCTAAACAGGCGATCAAGTAACGCAGACAGTTTGTCGGATGCGGTGCTATTATTCGTTTTGGTCATGACTTGATTTTCTCCTTAACACGGTTAATCAGGTTGTGGCTTTGGGTTGTCGGAGTTAACGGCTCTGACAGCCCTTCTTTCTACGCGGAACAGCGTACTCCTAATCGGCCATTGTGTCAAGAGAGTTTCTCAACTTTAGCGTTTCCAGAACCACTCTCAGGTGATCTCTAATCTCAGAAAGTTCAATGTAAGTCAGTTTACCCTTTTGTCGTGAGCGCTTCTCAAGATTCTTAAATGCTCTGATTCCGAAGTATCGTTTGAATTCATTCTCATAGTGATGAGGCGAAAACTCGTGGCGAAAGTTACAGAGCGAGCACTGAGCCGCGTTGTTCTCTAAAGACCACCGCAGAGACTCAATCCCGCGACGGAATAAATGGCCCACTTCAAGATCTTCTGTTTCAGGACAGGTGAAGCACCTCCTATCTCTTATTGCGACGATCTCTCTGATGAGTTGATCGTTCTCAAGTTTGATGTCTCTTGCTGAGTCTCCGTCCTGTGTGTGTCGTGCTCGCCTAAAGACTTTCCTCAGTGGTGTTCGCTGCTTCAGCTTCGAGGCGTGACGTGATAGTGCATCCTCTACGTCTCCTGAGTAGGCTTTGCGTCTAAAGCCTGTGCGGCGTAGCGGCTTATAACTGGCTTTCGCCTCAAGAAATGTTTTGGCCCCAAAACTCATAGTATCTAATAGGCTGATGCTGTGAAACCTAATACTTGCTGTCTGAGCCTGTTAGCAGCGATCTCGCAGTACCTTTCCTCAACCTCAATACCTATGGCTTTTCGGCCTAAATCTTTGGCGGCTCGCAGAGTTGTGCCGCTGCCCATAAATGGATCAAGAATCGTTTCGATGAGTGGGAATTCCACCTGCTTGTCCGCATGGCTTATGCAGTGCTTGATAAGTTTTAGAGGTTTTTGTGTTGGGTGATACGCGCCATCCAGCATTAACTCGACACGGTTGAAGATGAACACGCGCAAGGCACAATCAAACGAAGTAAACGCAAGTTCACCATCGGAGCCACAGATACGCTGTCCCTTATCCCAAAACAGCCATCCCATGCTCGGCGGTAGCGACCGAGTGAAATAGTTCGCGCCCCAAATAATCTGATTCGTTGAGCAGGCAAAAATTGAATCAAAAATCTCAGGCGCTGGCGCCTGGGAATCCCATCCCAAGAACTCATAAGCCTTGCGTCCTCCGTGTGAGCTTGTGGTAGGCCGCATGCCGTCGCGCTCAATACCGTAAGGCGGATCAGTCAGCACCAAATCAACACTTGGAAGAGACGGAAGCAACTCCCTACAATCACAGTTGAAAATCTGGATTCCTTTTTCTTCGTAGTAGGGCTTCATCCGCGCCTCCCTTTCCTTATGAACTCACGATCTCTCTGCTTTCTGAGGAAGTCTAAAGCTTGCCACGCTCGGGATAGTGACCATGCATAGCAAAGGAAGGTTCTTCCAAGGTAAATTGCAAAGCTCCGTAATTTTATTCCTCGATGGTCTGGATGGTGCTGCACTAGAATATAAAACTTCTTTCGTCGCATCTTTACAGTCGTCAGTCGAACTTCCAGTGAACGATCTCGCCTTTGAATGGGAGTCGCCCTTTCCAGAATGCTTTCATTTCCGTGAAGTCCTCAAACCCATCCAGACGGGCCAATTTCTCTCGCTCGTCTGCGCTCAACTCCTGGTCAGCAATCAGAACTCGTACTGAGTGTTCACACGCGATCTGCTTACAGGTGCAGCCGTGCAGAATCTCAATTGGTTCGATCTTCGTGATCGGATATCGGCCCAACAGAAATGCGTACTTCGTGCGCAAGCCTACATATAGGTGTGCAATGTTGCCAACCTTATCGCGCACCTTTCGGGTTGCTCTGATTGTGTGGCGCTTCCTGCCATCACGGATGAAGGGCGCGAACCGTTCTTTGAAGTTATAGAGTCCCATTTACCCTTTCTTCTCGGTCAGTTGTGCAGCAGTATTGAGAGTGCGCGATATTCCAACTCATCACGCGTGCTACCATCCTCTGCAAACGTCATAATCGCATCTTCGTTATTCTCACCAACGAATAACGCCACCTTACGCGCGAACTCAATCGGATCGTCCGGGTTATCAACATACTTTCCGATTCGTTCCAACGCTTTATAGCGAGTCATTATCGACGTTGCTGTTAGTTCAGGCATTGTTCGTTTTCCCTTCTCCGGTCAATTGTGCAATCACTGGCTGCCCTTAGACCATCTTAGGTCTTTTAAGGACGCCTGCATGTCTGCGTAGTTACCGCCAAGGTTGACAAACTCTCTTATATCCTTTACTGGTGGAAGCCAAAGACAACTTGAGATTGAAAGCATAGAACGCAGTTTCTCTGCGCCTTTAACTCCCGGTCCATCGTTGTCAGTGACAATTACTAACCTGCGGATCTTATGCCGCGCGATGTAACCCAATATCATTTCCTCTTGTCCGAGACATGCCGCCCTACCGATTGCTTGCAGCCCGATGGTCATAGCTGCCGCAAGGTCTGTCGGCCCTTCCACTAGATAAAGAACGCCGTCTGACATGTAATGATAATCGAGGGGAATAAAAATCCCTGACTTCGATCCCTTCACTGCCCACTTATCGCCCTTGTCATTTCGTAAACGAATTCCTATCACGTCTCCGCTCGCATTCTTCATCGGGAACGCCCAAGCGTTAAAGGTTGACCATGCACAACCGATCGCTTTCAAACAATCAGTATCAACGCCGAGCAGCATTCCAAGCCCGTCTAGCCGGTAGAAGTCGGTTTGCTTAAACCACCTTTCCCACATTGCGCGAGCATCAAGCGGCTTGTCCTCGATCGCCTTTCTCGCAGGGGCTGTGTACGGAATTCTGATATCCGTTTTGTGGAGATAGCCACCGTTTCTCATTGGCGTTTCCGACTTTACGCGCATACAACAGACAGCCCCGTCCTGATATGTACACCAGTCAGGATGATCGCATATCGAACATCGCCGCTTTTTGTTTACGCGATACCAGCGTTCAACATTCATGCTGGACGCCTCCAGTTATTCTTTGCCAGTGCGTCAATCAGCTTGCCAGCATCAACCATTGAGAGATCCTTAGTCTCATAACCGTGACGTTGCAGTAGGTTGCACTGCTTCAGGGTAGCGAGTTTCTTATCGAAGCGTCTAAACATCTCATTCATTACTTGGCGCACTTGAGCGTAGGGCATACCCTCCGGATTCACACCTTGCTTCAGCAGGAACGAGCGCTGCTTCTCTGAAATGCTCTTGCCGGAATCCCATCCCCTGGCCTTAGAAGGTTGAAGCTGAAAAACGTCAAAAGGGTTAATCGTCTTAGTGCTGAACCTTGCCGTAGCGACAAGATGCGCCTTTCTTGCGGCTTCACGTTTTTTGCGCTCCTCAATTTCCCGGTGAATGTCGCGCTCGGCTTCATCAAGCGCTTGGTCCATGCGGATAGCCTTGCCGTTTTGCTTTGCCTTTGCTATCGCTCGTTCAACCGCTTCATCACTAACTTTCCCGCCCAATACATCCGCAGTCGTCATCAATTTGTGCCGACCGGCATTGCCAACAAAATCCAAAACCAAGGCCGAAGGTTTAGGGCTTAAAGATATTGCGATCTTCCGCGCTTCGGCTGTTTCAACTCCGTCAACTACGCCTTTCAATGGTCTAAGTGATCGACCTATGATCTGCGCATAGAGGCACCTCGATTTTGTTGGCCGGCCCTGTACGATTACCTTAACTGCCGGATTGTCGTAGCCCTCGGTCGCAACGCCAACATTCACGAGCACCTGAGTTCTGCCGCTGTCGAAGTCTCGAAAGATCCTGTAACGATCTGGTTTTGGTGTTTTGCCACAAACCCAATCTGCCATCCCTGGTCTATGTCGGTTGAAAATCTCTGACAGCATTTCGGCCTGTTTCACGGTAACAGTGAAAACAAGTGTTCTCTTGCCGTCACCAATAATCTCTATTGAAGCGGATGCTATGCCGTGTAGATTCTTTTCCGCTTCCATCACTGCCGCAAGGTCGGCGCCGTTCAGATCTCCCGCAGTTGTTCGCACGGCTGAGAAGTCTAAACCCTCGATATGGACCATCTTCTGATCGACCGGAACCAGCCAGCCATCATGTATCGCATCAAGGATCTCGTAATCGTAGGCTACACTTTCAAAGACTTGGCCCAATGCCTGCTCATCGGCTCGGTCTGGCGTTGCCGTCACTCCCAAGATCTTCAGTTCAGGATTTTGTTTGTAGTAATCAAGTACGCGCCTAAATGATGGGCTTGTGTAGTGATGGGCTTCGTCACAAACAACAAGGCCAAAGTCGTTAGGATCGAAGATCTTCATTCGACCGTGGCCGCCGTTACCCGCACATTGCGTTTGGATTGTTGAGACAACCACCGGAGCGCGATTGTGGTAAAACTCGTCTGCCTGTAAGTCAGCCATCTCGATATCGGCGTTGATCCCAAAGTCATTCCTAAGACGATTGACTGCCTGAGTGATCAACTCACCTCGATGCGCAAGCACCATCGCGCGCCTTGGCTGCATCTTGCGGATGATGTCACAGAAGATTTGAGTCTTACCCGTTCCCGTAGGGCACACAACTAGAGTGCTGTTCTTTTCTTCCCACGCGTTGAAAACCGCGCTCACCGCTTCTGACTGGTAGTCGCGTAAGGTGCTCACCGTTTAATCGCCTTCTCGCGTAGTTCGATCGTCTTCTTTGGAAACCAATGTGTGTATCCAAACTCCGAAACAAAGCCTCTCTGCTTGCAGCTTGTGCAATCATCCCGCGTTCGGCCCTGACACGTTGGACAAACGGCATACGGTAAGACTTGCTTAAGTGTCGCCCAGGCATTTTGAAGATCAATTAAACAGTCCTTACCAATTTCGCGGAACCTCAACTCACTGGTTTCTAACGACTTTTCGACGGAGAGTTTTATCCGTTGCAGATCGGCAAGGGTTGACCGGAAAGAGTCAGCTTCTTTCCAGTCTTCGAGAATCGCATCAGGAATGGGGTAGCCAGTCTTATCAACAGCCCTCACCTCGTCTTCGGCGTTCGCCTTTCGGATTTCCTTAACCGCCGTTGCGACGGATTTCTCACCCCGCTCTATTTGGGCAACGACTTCTTTTGGTGCCTCACGTAACACTTTTTTCGCTTGTTCTATCGTGCTCGGACTAACCTCTACCTCTTTGGCTGCCTCAGCCGTGGTTGTCCAATTCCGTATTTGTACGGAATTGGAATTTGTTGGGCTTTTTGAGGATTTCAGATTCGGATTCCCCCTCGGGAGGTCCGCGATCTTAGCCACAGCCAACGCTTTTTGACTTGCTGTCAGGTGTCGCCGGCACAGATTCTCAGAAACAATAAAGGCGATCGGGTCCCCTGCGCCGTTGAAGTCCTGAAACTCGGGCTCAACACCGACTAGGCGGCAAGCCCGATAGCGATTTCGTCCGTCAAGAATTTTTCCATCCAGTAAGACGATCGGATGTCGAAGGCCGTGCCCTTGGATATCGGCCGCCAACGCGTTCAACTCAACCTGGCCTAACATCGGGACAATAGACGCATAAGGATGAAACTCATACTCTTGTTCATTCATAGATTTGTTTCCTATGGAGATCCTTGAAACTTAATCCAAACCAAGCTAAACGGAGGTCGAAAAACGGTAAGCAAAAGTCCGAACTTTGCTTGATGGTTTGCTTCGATTTTGCTTCATGTTTTGATTAACGTTTGCTTGGCTTTTGCTTGCCGCCAATGGCGCCCGCAGACTGTCGCCCTTTGGCTTTGCGCGCTTCCTTTAGCATTCGCGGATTAAACACGCGCCCGTTTCCATCGCTATCAAACTTAGCCAGTATCGGCCCTTTGATCCGCTCCCATGTCTCGAAGTCAACGCCGCCCATCATGGCTAATTCGTCTTGATCGTTGGGTAGTGTTCCCGCGGGCGTCTCGTACCATGAACGGAATAAAAGTGTAAGGTAAACGTCGCGTTGCTGGTGGCTCATGCGAGCACGTGTATTGCTGCCTAGCCAGTCACTGGCATACCAGAGAACTGCGGGTAACTTATCCTTCATTGTGCGGAGTGGTCCATAAAAGAAAAGCGATTGATAGTCGCGTCCGCGCTTTTGCCCGCCTTAACCTGCCTTCAGGAACAAGAAAAGACTTTCGGCGTAACGCGACTATCAATCGCTCCTGAAGTTCCTACGATATGACCGGGGCAAGTCGGTGTTTATCAAACGCGTGGACGAATTATACTTTAACTACAAACCAAAGCAACTCTTTTCTCTTCCTTAACCGGGAGAGGCGTTGCTGTTTCTACTCACCGTAATAATCGTCATCGTCATATTCTTCTTCGTCGCAATCGTGCGAGCAGTCATCAGGTGCAGATTGCCAGTGGTCTTCCATATCGCAATCGCAAGCCGCTTCGCATTCAGGACAATCGTGCATTTCTCTCCCTCTACTTCCCTAAAGGATTTAGTGGCTGCGCTGATTCTGTTGGCTCACTTCCCGCTATCACTTTCAATGTAGCCCCTCGGGTAATTTGCATTCGATGTACATTGACGCCCCGTCAGAACCGCGTCCGCCACACTCTTCTCCAAACTGAAACCCTAACGCCTCCAGCGGTGCGCGTAGCTCCGGCGTGTGCAGCCCTTTGAACGGCAACTTGTCTTCCATGACGAGTGCTCTACCGCCGCGACGTTCTCCGGCTACGATTCCTTCTGGCGTGTTTGCGAATAGATCTGCTAAGTCCATGATTCAATCTCCTCTCTCTTGTTTGGTTTCCGTTCCACTGTCAACTCATAAGTCTGTATCCTCAATAACAACTTCACTGCTCACCACTGGCAGCGAGTACCTTACGAAATGCTTCCGCGATCAACGGGACAAGTCCGGGCACCGCGGATGAAGCGCCGCCACTCGTGCAAAGCCTGACCATGCTAAAGCTGTGCTCGCCCTCAGGAACCGTAACCACATACCAATCGCCGTTATTGCCCCAACCGATACAAAGTTCAAGCCTGCGCCCGTCTCGCGCATCTCGATCGTCAGTGAGGTATCGCACTTCTCAGCTTTGCCTAATAAATCGCGTTTGCCTAAAAATTCCTCCGTTTGCCCAAAAAATCATTTTGACGCAAACGGCGAACGTTTAGGCAAGCGCCAGATATTAGAATTTAATGCCGAGCTTCTTCAGCATCTGTTCTTCCTCCAGCGTCATATCGCCCTCTACCACTTTGTTAAAGAACTTCCGGCATAACAGATGGAAGTCTGAGTGTGGATAAAGAGCCGTGATAGCACGATCAATCGCCTCTGACATGAATTCAGCGTCTAAGGGATCTTCGTACAGGTAATCGCGCAAAGCATTCAAGGCAAAGCTGAGTTGAAGTGCTGCGCCCGGATGGCCTTTGTAAGGCTCAAAGGCGTTTTCCCAATCCTCCGCATCAAGGGGCGGATTCTCAGTTTGTTTGTTAGGATTGTCTGACATGGTCGAATACCTCCAGTAAAGGTTTCGGTCGTGTAGGGTTGGCGAGTGTTACCAGCACTTGCCAGCCCGCTTCATTTGCGAGGCCGACCACTATAGACACATTGTTTCATCTGTGCAAGTTCTACGGTAAATTAAAAGGGCCGGCTCACCTTGCGAGTCTCTGTGGCCTCGCTCCAGTTCACCAGCCCTTGTTGATTTGGTTTCCGTCCCTATACCTCAACGGAACCGAACAACGGTCTACTAAACCGTATTTTACTTACTATTTATGCTTTACGCAATAATTCTGAGTGCCCCCGGCAGGACTCGAACCTGCAACCAACAGTTTAGTAGACCGTTGCTCTATCCAATTGAGCTACGGGGGCATAAAACAAGACTAGTCCTTGCTTTCATTAGAGGTATCTGAATCAATAACAGAAGTCGCCTCCATTACAAGAAGGCTGTTTTCAAGCTGCTTTTTTAGCAATTCGTATTCGGTACGACTCATAACGGCGGGAACTAGCAGAACCGCCTCAGAGTTTTTGGATAAGTACAACGGAAATGGCCTTTGGCCGCTCTCTGGTTTTGGTAACGGCGGTGGCGGTTGTGCGTTGCGTATCTGCGACACTGATGGTTGCATTCGCGGCGTCCCTCCTACTGATGGCGTGTCAAGCTCTTCAGATGACTCGCTATTGTAGTCTCCGCTCTCAGGATGCACAACTGAAATTGTTCGCCGTAGAACTTTGATGAACTCCTCCGCGCTG
>Ga0070680_100000056_pt1 | contig 57426 bp, 60 predicted proteins | sample KBSC73BmetaG_FD_64672 | JGI IMG/M metagenome (GOLD analysis project Ga0070680, IMG submission 64672) | Corn rhizosphere microbial communities from Kellogg Biological Station, Michigan, USA - KBS C7-3B metaG | ecosystem: Host-associated > Plants > Roots > Rhizosphere | place: USA: Michigan...
GGCAACATCGCGGAGGGCTCCGGCGAGAACATCTTCTGCGTCTACGGGCGCCGGCTCATCACCCCGCCGCTCGTCGACGGCGTGCTCGCCGGGCTGACCCGCGACGCGGTGATGACGATCGCCCGCGACGAGGGCTACGAGGTCGTCGAGGCGACGCTCACCCGGGCCGACCTCTACCTCGCCGACGAGGCGTTCTTCACCGGCACCGCCGCCGAGATGGTGCCGCTCGTCGAGGTCGACGACCGCGCGGTCGGCTCCGGCAAGCCCGGCCCGGTCACCCGGCACCTGCTCGAGCTCTTCCAGCAGGCCACCGTCGGCAAGCTGGACCGCTACAAGCTGTGGAACGAATTCGTCTCGGAGTAGCAGGTCCCTGGCCTTCCCCTGGCGGCTTCCCTAAACAGCGCCGCGCTGCCTACGATCCTCGGCACGACCCGGGAGGTGGGCCATGCAGGTGCGCGACGGCATGAGCACGGACGTGGTCTCGATCGGTCCCGCGCACACGCTGCGCGAGGCCGCCAAGATCATGTCGGACCGGCGGGTGGGTTCGGCGGTCGTCCTCGACGGTGACACCGACCATCCGGGGATCCTCACCGAGCGCGACATCCTCGCGAGCCTCGCGGCCGGCCAGGACCCCGACGCCGAGAAGGTCGGCGACCATCTCACCGAGGACATCGTCGTCGGCGCGCCCGACTGGAGCGTGCACCAGGCGGCGGAGACGCTGGTACGCCGCAGCTGGCGGCACCTCGTCGTGTGCGAGGGCGACGACGTGGTCGGGATCCTGTCGGTGCGTGACGTCGTCCAGCTCTGGGTCGAGGATCGTTTATCGGGCGGTGTCGCGGCGTCATCCGCGTAGCATGGGCAGGCGTGCGACCCGCCGACGACTTTCACGTTTACGACACCACGCTGCGCGACGGCGCCCAGCGTGAGGGGCTCTCCCTCACGGTCCAGGACAAGCTCGCGATCGCACGGCACCTGGACGAGCTCGGTGTGGGCTTCATCGAGGGCGGCTGGCCGGGCTCCAACCCGAAGGACGCGGAGTTCTTCCGCCGGGCCCGGACCGAGCTGCAGCTGACGACGGCGACGCTCGCGGCGTTCGGCGCGACCCGCAAGGCCGGAGCGGTCGCTGCCGACGACCAGCAGGTCGCCGCGCTGCGCGAGTCGGGTGCCCCCGTGGTGACGATCGTGGCCAAGTCGCACGACCGGCACGTCGAGCGCGCGCTGCGCACCACGCTCGACGAGAACGTCGCGATGATCCGCGACACCGTCGCCCACCTGCGGGCCGAGGGCCAGCGGGTGTTCCTCGACGCCGAGCACTTCTTCGACGGCTACCGCGCCAACCCGCACTACGCGTTCGCGGTCGTCGAGGCCGCGGCCGAGGCCGGGGCCGACGTGGTCGCGCTGTGCGACACCAACGGCGGGATGCTCCCGCACCAGCTGGCCGACATCGTCCACGAGGTCGTGGCCCGCGGCCTCCGCGTGGGCATCCACGCGCACGACGATGCCTCCTGCGCGGTCGCCAACAGCCTGGCGGCGGTGCAGGCCGGGGCCAGCCACGTGCAGGGGACGGCCAACGGCTACGGCGAGCGGTGCGGCAACGCCAACCTGTTCAGCGTGGTCGCCGGGCTCGAGCTCAAGCTCGGCCGGCCGGTCCTGCCCGAGGGCCGGCTGCGCGAGCTCGTGCGCGTCAGCCACGTCATCGCCGAGGTCGCCAACATCGCACCCGACCCGCACCAGCCCTACGTGGGGCAGAGCGCGTTCGCGCACAAGGCGGGGCTGCACGCATCGGCGGTCAAGGTCGACCCGGACCTCTACCAGCACGTCGACCCGTCGACGGTCGGCAACGACATGCGGATGCTCGTTTCCGAGCTCGCCGGTCGGGCGAGTGTCGAGATGCGCGGCAAGGCGCTCGGCCTCGACCCCGACCGCGAGACGGTGGGCCGGGTGATCCAGCGGGTCAAGGATCTGGAGTCGATCGGCTTCACGTTCGAGGCCGCCGACGCGTCGTTCGAGCTGCTGCTGCGCGAGGAGATCGACGGGTCGCGCCGCCGCTACTTCGAGCTGGAGTCGTGGCGGGTCATCGTCGAGCGGCGCGACGGCCACGTCGTCAGCGAGGCGACGGTGAAGCTGCACGCCAAGGGTGAGCGCATCGTGGCGACGGGAGAGGGCAACGGTCCGGTCAACGCGCTCGACCGGGCGCTGCGCTCGGCGCTCGAGCAGCTCTACCCCGGGCTCGCGTCACTCGAGCTGGTCGACTACAAGGTGCGCATCCTCGAGGGCGCGCACGGCACCGGCGCGGTGACCCGCGTGCTGGTCGAGACCGGCGACGGGCGCGCCGAGTGGGACACTGTCGGGGTGCACGAGAACGTCATCGAGGCCTCGTGGCAGGCGCTCGAGGACGCCTACACCTACGGCCTGCTGCAGCAGGAGGACGGGCAGCAGCCCGCGGCCGCGTCATGACGGCGCCGGCCGTGCCGCCCGTGCACGCCGGAGTGGTCGGCGGGCACGGCGACGTGGTCGCGCTGCTGGTGGTCCTGCTGATCCTCGCCTGCACGCTGCTGGCCGTCGTGCTGCCGGGCAGCGTGCGGATCCTGCAGCTGCGGCGCACCGCGCGCCGGCACCGCCGCGGCTAGTCGGTGATCTCCTCCCACCACTGGCACCACCAGTCGGCGCCGACGAGGATGCGCAGCTTCGGGTGCCAGCAGTAGGAGATGTCGTCGTCGGAGTCGAGGTAGTAGAGGCAGTTGCCGCACTTCTCGTCACCGTAGGGCTTGCCGCGCAGCACCGAGTCCTCGCGCAGGTGCATCAGCTCGCGGTTCTTCTGCTCGTCGACCTCGTTGGGTTCGGGGGTCGACAGACCGGTGCTCTCGCTCACCGCGGGCTCCTCACCTCGTGGGCCAGATATGAGAATGATTATCACAACGGGCCCCGGCGGCCCCTCGGCCCGGCCCCTACCCGTGGCCGCTTCGCTGGATAACCTCGGCGTCGTGCGCATCGCGAGGTTCAGCCCACCCGGAAGCGCTGAGCAGACGCCGGCTTTCGGGATCGTCGAGGGAAGCCCGGGGGAGGAGACCGTCGCCGAGATCGACGGCCATCCGTTCGCGGCGTTCACCTTCACGGGCGAGCGGCACGCTCTCGCCGACGTACGGCTGCTGGCGCCGGTGCTGCCGAGCAAGGTCGTCGCGATCGGCAAGAACTACGCGGCGCACGCGGCCGAGATGGGCTCCGACCTGCCCCCCAACCCCACCATCTTCCTGAAGCCGTCGACCGCGGTGATCGGTCCCGGCGACCCGATCGCCTACCCCCCGTCGTCGACCCGGGTCGACTACGAGGGTGAGCTCGCGATCGTCGTCGGCCGGCTCTGCCGCGACGTGCCGGAGGGGCGGGCGGCCGACGTGATCCTCGGCTACACCTGCGCCAACGACGTGACCGCGCGCGACCAGCAGGCCGCCGACGGGCAGTGGTCGCGGGCCAAGGGCTACGACACGTTCTGCCCGCTGGGACCGTGGATCGAGACCGACCTCGACCCCTCCGACGTCGAGCTCGTCACGCGGCTGCAGGGCGAGGTGAAGCAGCAGTCCCGCACCTCGCTGCTCGTGCACCCGGTGCCGAAGCTCGTCGCCTACATCACCGCCGTGATGACGCTGCTGCCGGGCGACGTGATCCTCACCGGCACGCCGGCCGGCATCGGGCCGATGGAGGTGGGCGACGAGGTCTCGGTCACGGTCGAGGGCATCGGCACGCTGGCCAACCGCGTGGTGGCCCGTGCCTGAAACCGTGCGGGTGCGCGTCGCACCGTCGCCCACGGGTGACCCGCACGTCGGCACGGCGTACATGTCGCTGTTCAACCTGGCCTTCTCCCGCCAGCAGGGCGGGGTGTTCGTGCTGCGCATCGAGGACACCGACCGGGCGCGGTACGTCGCCGACAGCGAGCGGCAGATCTTCGAGACCTTGCACTGGCTGGGACTGGACTGGGACGAGGGCCCCGACATCGGCGGCCCTTACGCGCCGTACCGTCAGTCGGAGCGGTTGCAGACCTACGCCGGCCCGGCCCGGCAGCTGCTCGACGACGGCCGTGCCTACCACTGCTGGTGCACGCCCGAGCGGCTCGCGCAGATGCGCAAGGAGCAGCAGCAGGCGAAGCGACCGACCGGCTACGACCGGCTGTGCTACGGCAAGAGCCGCGAGGAGCGGGCCGCGCTGCCGGGCTTCTCCGCCGCGCCGGTGCTGCGGATGCTGGTCCCCGACGACCCGCCGCTGTCGTTCCCCGACCTGATCCGTGGCGAGGTGCACGCCCCGCACCCCGACGACCAGGTGATCGTCAAGGCCGACGGCTTCCCCACCTACCACCTCGCCAACGTCGTCGACGACCACGAGATGGGCATCACGCACGTCGTGCGCGGCGAGGAGTGGATCTCCTCGACGCCCAAGCACCTCCTGCTCTACGACTGGCTCGGCTGGCAGCGGCCGCTCTTCGCGCACATGCCGTTGCTGCGCAACACGGACAAGTCGAAGATCAGCAAGAGGACCAACCCGGCCGCGCGGCTCACGTGGTTCCGCGAGCGGGGCTACCTTCCCGAGGCGCTGCGCAACTTCCTCGCCCTCATGGGTTACGCCCTGCCGGACGGCCGCGAGATCTTTACCTTCGACGAGATGGTCGACACCTTCGACTGGTCGCGGGTCAATCCGGTCGGGCCGGTGTTCGACCTCGACAAGCTGCAGTGGCTCAACGGCCACTACATCCGCGACCTGCCCGTCGAGGACCTGGCGACGCGGATGGTGCCCTACCTGCAGGCGGCCGGGCTCGTCGGCGAGCCGATCGCCGACGCCGAGCTGCAGCTGCTGTACGCCGCAACCCCGCTCGTGCAGGAGCGCATCGGCGTCCTGTCGGAGGCGCCCGACATGCTCGGATTCCTGTTCACCGAGGGCGTCGAGATCGACCCGCAGGCCGCGGAGAAGGCGCGCACCGACGCGCCCGTGCTGCCGGCCGCCATCGAGGCGCTGGAGCCGTTGCCGGCGTGGGCAACGGCCGATATCCAGGCCGCCTTGCGCGCCGCCCTCGTCGACAGGCTCGGGCTCAAGCCGCGGCAGGCTTTCGGGCCGGTGCGGGTCGCGGTCACCGGCCGCAGCGTGTCGCCGCCGCTGTTCGAGTCGATGGAGCTGCTCGGGCGCGAGCGGTCGCTCGCTCGCCTGCGTGCGGCGCTCTGACGCCGTTTTGGGCGGTCGCCCGCCCGGCGGGTATCATCGACGGCGAGCCTGCGGCAGCAGGCTCGATTGGGGTATGGGGTAATTGGCAGCCCGGCGGATTCTGGCTCCGCTAGTCTAGGTTCGAGTCCTGGTACCCCAGCGGGAGTCGGCATTTTCAGGCCGGCTTTGCTCCAAGCCCCCGTCGTCTAGAGGCCTAGGACGCCGCCCTCTCAAGGCGGTAACGGCGGTTCGAATCCGCTCGGGGGTACACAGGGACTTCCCCTTCGTCGATCTCGGCGGATGCCGATCATGACGGCGGAGGTCGCCACCCGGTGACGCGCCTCCGCGCGCCGCGCCGCTGGTCTGCTTGAACAGCGGCGGCCGGCGGCACAATGTCGGTGGTCGTGAGAACGGAGGACTCCCGTTGCGCCCGGACGAACTGCTGCTCGGTGACGAGCCGGAGGCAGTCCGTGCCGCGCGGGAGTTCGTCGCCGAAGCGCTCGCGGGCAGCGATCCGGACCTCATCGTCGATGCCCAGCTGCTCGCCACCGAGCTGGTGACCAACGCGTCCCTGCACGGCGAGCCGCCGATCCTCGTGCGTGCCGTCCGCCTCGACGACCGGGTGCGCCTGGAGGTGGAGGACACCGGTCGCGAGCTGCCGTTGCGGGCCCGCGACAGCGTGGACGCGATGACCGGTCGCGGCCTCACGCTGGTCAGCGCCATGGCGAGCTCCTGGGGTGTGGATCCGGGGACCCGTGGCGGCAAGGTCGTCTGGGCCGAGCTCGGACCCGGGCGCCCGCTCGGGGTCATGCCGCCAGACATCGACATCGCGGCGTTCCTCGCGGCCTGGCCCAACGACCTCGAGCACGAAGCCCGCTTCCGGGTGCGCATCGGCGCCGTTCCCACCGAGCTGCTCCTGGCCGCCAAGGCCCACATCGACAACGTCGTTCGTGAGCTGACGCTCGTGCGCGCGGAGGAGGCTTCGAAGGGACGCGCGGTGCCCGCGCCACTGGCCGCGCTCATCGACACGGTCACCGAGGACTTCGCCGAGGCTCGTGCAGAGATCAAGCGGCAGGCGCTCGCCGCGGCCGAGCGCGGTGACCTGTTCACCGACCTGGTGCTGGAGCTGCCCCTGTCGGCGGCCGACGCGGGGGAGCGTTACCTGCTGGCGCTCGACGACGCCGACCGGCACGCACGGGCCGCCCGGCTGCTGACCCTCGCGCCGCCGCAGTCGCACCGCGCCTTCCGGCAGTGGTACGTCCGGGCGATCGTCGACCAGCTCCGCGCGGCGAGCCGGGGAGAGCTGGCCGACAGCCCGCCGCCCTACGCTCAGGTCCTCGCCAACCACGTCGACCAGCTGGCCGCGCTGGAGGAGAGCCACGAGCGGCTCCAGCTGCTGCAACGGGTCATGTCGCGCCTGACCGACGCCACTTCGGTCGAGGAGATCGCGTCGATCGTCGTGCGCAATGCCGGTGCCTACACCGGGGTCGAGAGCGCGCGGGTCTTCGTGCTCACCGCCGGCCGGACTCTGCGGTCCATCGCCTGGCACGGCCGCGGGCAGGACGACGACCCGTTCGACGAGTTCTCGCTCGACGCCGACCTGCCCGGAGCGGTGGTCGCGCGCACCGGGGAGCCGCTGTTCCTGCGGTCACTGGCGCATATCTACGGCCGCTTCCCGGAGATGGAGGGCTACTACCCCGGCGAACGCAGCCTGCACGTCGTGCCGCTGACCGTTGGCACCCGGCGACTCGGCCTGCTCGCGATGACCTTCCTGAGCGGTGCGGTCGACGACGAGGCCCAGATGTCGTTCGTGGGTGCCATTGCCAGCACTCTGGCCTCCGCAATCGACCGGGCACAGGCCACGGCGCGGGCCGAGGCCGAACGCGCCCGCGAGCTCCACCTGCTCACCGCGCAGCTCGACGTGCTCACCGGCATCGTGGCCAGCGTGCCGATCCACCAGGCGCTGGAGTCACTCATCCGCGCGGTCGAGGCGGTGTCCGTCGACGGGATGCTCGGCTCCGTGCTGCTGCTCGACCGCGACGGCGTACACCTCCGGCACGGTGCCGCGCCGAGCCTGCCCGACGCCTACAACGACGCGATCGACGGTCTGGCGATCGGACCGGCGACGGGTTCCTGCGGCACGGCGGCCTACCGCCGCGAGCAGGTCATCGTCCAGGACGTGCTCACCGACCCCCTGTGGGCCGACTTTCGCGACGTGGCGGCGCTCGCCGGCGTGCGTGCCTGCTGGTCCACGCCGATCCTCGGCCGCGACGGCACCGTCCTCGGCACGTTCGCGATGTACTACCCGCAGCCGCGGGTGCCCAGCGCGGCCGACCTCGCCCTCATCGACGTGCTCGTCCGCACGGTCGCAATCGCTCTCGAACGCAACCGCAGCGACGAGGACCGTGAAGCCGCGCTGGCCGCGGAGAGCGCAGCCGCCCTGACCCTGCAGCACAGCCTGCTCCCCGCCGTTCCGCCCCGGCTCGGCCCCGTCATGCTGGAGGCGCGCTACCGCACCGGTGACCCGGGCGTCGAAGTCGGTGGCGACTGGTTCGACGCGATCGCGGTCGACGACGCCACCGTGCTCGTCGTCGGCGACGTGCAGGGCCACGACCTGCAGGCGGCTTCGTTGATGGGCCAGCTGCGCACGGTGGCTCGCGCCGGCGCCGGTGAGGGTCAGTCGCCCGGCGAGATCTTGGCCGGCATGAACCACTACCTGCGGCGGGTCGACACCGAGCTCATCGCCACCGCCGTCGTGGTGCGGCTCGACCGGGACGGTACGACGGCGACGGTGGCCACCGCCGGCCACCTGGCACCGTTGCTGCTCGCGCCGTCCGCCGACGGGTGGGTCGTCGGTGACGTCGACGTCGCGGTCGGCCCGCCGCTCGCGATCGACTACCGGTGGGGCGAGACCACGACCGTGATGCCCCGCGGTTCGGTGCTGCTGCTCTACACCGACGGCCTGGTCGAGACCCGGTCGTGGCCGCTCGACCACGGGTTGGGGTTGCTGCGCCGGGCCATGGCGGCCCTGCCTCCCGATGCCGACCTGACCGCCGTCCTCGACGCCGCGCTCGAGCTCGTGCCGACCGGGTCGCGTGGTGACGACGTCGCCGTGCTGGCCGCCTCGGTGACGGCCGACGCGCCGGCACGTCGGCCGCCGGTCAGCGGCTGACCGGCACCGTGCCGGCGGCGCAGGCTTCGGCGAGCCCGGCCGGCAGTGGCGCTGCGCCGACGGTGGCGAGGGCGAAGCCGGCTGCCAGCCGGTGCCAGTCGCGCGCCCGGCGCAGCATCGCGTGGCCGGTGCCGTGCAGCTCGATGCAGCAGACACGGGCGGCCACCTGCTGCGCCTGCACCGCGAACCGGTAGGACAGCCGCGGGCTCGTCGTACGGTCGCGGTCGCCGTGCAGGATCAGCACGTCGCGGCCGGCGAGCGCCCCGACCGGTTCGTCCCGGGGCAGCCACGGTGCCAGCGCGACGACACCGCGTACGTCGGGGTCGTCGGCCACCCGCATCACGGTGCGCCCGCCCATCGAGTGCCCGACGAGCACCGTGGGCATCGCGCGTCCGACCAGCCGCCTCGCCTCGTCGAGCGCCCACCGGGCGTCGGCGACCGGGTGCTCGTGGGGCGCGTTCCAGCCGACGTAGCGGTAGCCGACGAGCCCCACGGCCAGGCCGCCGGCCGCGCCCTCGCGCCGCAGCCGGTCGACGAAGGGCCGCATGCGCACGGCGGCCGGGCTCCAGGGACGGGCGGTCAGCAGGCTGTTCTCGGCGCCGCCGGGCAGCACGAGCGCCAGGGCCCGCACGTCGCCTTCGGGCCGGTGCAGCCGTAGCCCGGGCTGCCGTTCGGGACTCAGGGAACCGACGACGGCCCCCCCTGCGACGGTTCGCCGCGCGGATGGTTCGTCGTCAGCCGTCCGAGGGTTCACCGCCGCACCGCCGCACGCGACAGTGCATCGGCGGCCCGCATCACTGCGGCGGAGTGGCGACGCCCGGGGGAGCGGCCGAGCCGGTCGATCGGGCCGGATACCGAGACGGCGGCGACGACGCGACCGCTTCCGTCGCGGACCGGCGCGGACACCGAGGCGACGCCGGGCTCCCGCTCCGCCACGCTCGCCGCCCAGCCACGGCGGCGCACGTGCGCCAGCGTGGCGATCGAGAACGCGGCTTTGGCCAGCAGCGGCTGCGCCTCGGCGGTCGGCTCCCAGGCGAGCAGCACCTGGGCCGCGGACCCTGCCGTCAACGGCATCGCGAGCCCGACCGGCACCGTGTCGCGCAGGCCGCTCGCGCGCTCGGCCGCGACGACGCAGCGGCGGATGTCGCCCTCCCGCCGGTAGAGCTGGGCGCTCTCGCCGGTCGCGTCGCGCAGGCGCGAGAGCACCTCGGAGGCCGCGGCGAGCAAGGGGTCGTCGTTGGTCGCGGAGGCGGCGAGCTCGGTCAGCCGCGGGCCGAGCGTGAAGCGGCCGAGCTGGTCGCGCACCACCAGGCGGTGGTGCTCGAGGGCGACGGCCAGCCGGTAGGCCGTGGGCCGGGACAACCCGCTCGCCTCCACGAGGGACGTCAGCGTCTTGGCGCCGTCTTCGAGACAGTCGAGCACCACTATCGCTTTGTCGAGCACGCCGACTCCGCTATGGTTGTCCATGGATTGATATTGCCGTTTCGAAATATGAAATGGCAAGCCGGCGCGAGGAGGTGGCCGATGGGCCGCACGATGGTCGAGAAGGTGTGGGACGCGCACGCGGTGCGTCGGGCCGAGGGGGAGCCCGACCTCCTCTACATCGACCTGCACCTGATCCACGAGGTGACCAGCCCGCAGGCGTTCGACGGCTTGCGGCTCGCCGGTCGCGGCGTACGCCGTCCCGACCTCACCATCGCGACCGAGGACCACAACGTGCCGACGACCGACCTCGGCCTGCCGATCGCCGACCCGGTCAGCCGCACCCAGGTCGAGACCCTGCGGCGCAACTGCGCGGAGTTCGGGATCCGGCTGCACCCGATGGGGGATCGCGGCCAGGGCATCGTGCACGTCATCGGCCCGCAGCTCGGCCTCACCCAGCCCGGCATGACCGTCGTCTGCGGCGACAGCCACACCTCGACGCACGGCGCCTTCGGCGCGCTGGCCTTCGGCATCGGCACCAGCGAGGTCGAGCACGTGCTCGCCACGCAGACGCTGCCGCTCGCCCGGCCGAAGACCATGGCGGTCGAGGTCGACGGCGACCTGCCCGCCGGGGTCAGCGCCAAGGACCTGATCCTCGCGATCATCACGCAGATCGGCACCAGCGGCGGCCAGGGGCACGTCCTGGAGTACCGCGGCGCGGCGGTCCGCTCGCTGTCGATGGAAGGCCGCATGACGGTCTGCAACATGTCGATCGAGGCCGGCGCGCGCGCCGGCCTGGTCGCGCCCGACGAGACGACGCTCGCCTACCTGCAAGGCCGGCCGCACGCCCCGCAGGGCGCCGACTGGGACGAGGCCGCCGCGCACTGGCGCTCGCTCGTGACCGACGACGACGCGGAGTTCGACCGGGTGGTCCGGGTCGACGCGACCGCGCTCACCCCCTGGGTGACCTGGGGGACCAACCCGGGGCAGGGCGCGCCGTTGAGCGCCGCCGTCCCCGATCCCGAGCGGATCACCGACCCGGTCCAGCGGGCGGCGACCGAGGCGGCCCTGACCTACATGGGGCTGCAGGCAGGTACCCCGTTGCGCGAGGTGGCGGTTGACACCGTGTTCATCGGGTCCTGCACCAACAGCCGCATGGAGGACCTGCGCGCGGCAGCCGACGTGCTGCGCGGCCGCAAGGTCGCGGGCGGCGTCCGGGTCCTCGTCGTCCCCGGTTCGGTGCTGGTCAAGGAGCAGGCCGAGCAGGAGGGCCTGGACGAGGTGTTCGTCGCCGCCGGCGCGGAGTGGCGCGGTGCCGGGTGCTCGATGTGCCTGGCGATGAACCCCGACCGGCTGGCGCCGGGGGAGCGGGCCGCCTCGACGTCCAACCGCAACTTCGAGGGCCGGCAGGGCAAGGGCGGCCGCACCCACCTGGTGTCGCCGCAGGTGGCCGCGGCCACCGCCGTTACCGGCCGGCTGACCGCCCCGGCGGACCTGTAGGGAGAGACCGATGGAGAAGTTCGTCACCCACACCGGGCGGGCCGTGCCGCTGCGGCGCAGCAACGTCGACACCGACCAGATCATCCCGGCGGAGTACCTCAAGCGGGTCACCCGCACCGGCTTCGCCGACGGCCTGTTCGCCGCCTGGCGCGCGCAGGGCGACTTCGTGCTCGACGACCCGGCCTACGCCGGGGCCTCGATCCTGCTCGCCGGGCCCGACTTCGGCACCGGCTCGTCGCGCGAGCACGCCGTCTGGGCCCTGCAGGACGGCGGGTTCCGCACCGTCGTGTCCGCACGCTTCGCCGACATCTTCCGGGGCAACGCGCTGAAGGGCGGCCTGCTGCCGGTGCAGCTGCCGGCGGAGACGGTCGAGACGCTGATGGCTCTCGTCGAGGCCGGTCCGGCGACCGAGGTGACCGTCGATCTCGAGGCCCGTGAGGTCCGAGCCGGCGACCTGCGAGCGTCGTTCGACATCGACGACTACACCCGCTGGCGGCTCATGGAAGGCCTCGACGACGTCGGACTCACACTCCGGCACGAGGACGCCATCAGGGCCTTCGAACAGGCCCGACCGGGCTGGCTGCCCACGACCTTGCCTGCTTGAAACCCCTGCTGCGTAAGGAAAATTCGGCTGTCGGGCGGTCCGTCTGCCAGGTTCTTGACGACTCCGGAGCCCGAACCGGTGGCTCGAAACCTGTTGCGACACAAGAAAAATTTGGTGCTGTGGTCGTTGTGTCGCGCCGGTAGCGGCCATACCTTGCGCTCAACGTCGAGCAAGGGGCTCGGCAAACCAGGCGGAGGGGAAGCCGTGAACAAAGCCGAGCTGATCGACGCAGTCACCAGGCATCTGGGCGCTGACAAGCGGACTGCGACCCATGCCGTGGAGGCGGTGGTCGACACCATCACCCGCACGGTCGCTGCGGGAGAGAAGGTCGCCATCACCGGCTTCGGCGTCTTCGAGAAGATCGAGCGGGGCGCCCGCACCGCTCGCAACCCGGCCACCGGTGCCACGGTCCGGGTGAAGAAGACGTCGGTGCCGAAGTTCCGCCCCGGCAGCAACTTCAAGGACGTCGTCTCCGGCGCCAAGAAGATGGCGAAGGCCGCCGATGCGGCGACCAAGGCGGCCGCCAAGTCCGCGGGCAAGACCGCGGCCAAGACCGCCCGCACCGCGGCGGCCGGGCCGGGCAAGGCGGCGAGCGCCGCGAGCAAGGCGGCGTCGAAGTCGACGGCCAAGAAGGGCGCGGCGAAGAAGAGCACCGCGAAGACCAGCGCGGCCAAGAAGACGACCGCGCGCAAGACCGCGACGAAGAGCACCGCGAAGAAGGCGCCCGCCAAGAAGGGCGCGGCGAAGAAGACCGCTCGTCGCTGACACACCCTGAGCAACAGGGGCCGGGCTCAACGAAGCGCCCGGCCCTTGTTGGCTTTCCGGGCCGGTCAGCTCCCGGAGAGCAAGGCCGAGGTGTGCGGGCCGAAGCCGAGCCGGCGCGTCGCCTCGAGGTCCTCCGCCGTGTCGACATCGCGGCGCAGGCGCTCCAGCGGCGACTCCAGCGCGACCGCGCCGGCGGCCGTGTGCGCGGCCAACGACTCCGCGCCGAAGGCAGGGGCGAGCGGCACTCCCGGCAGCGCGGTCAGCAGCACCGTCCCGGTGCCCGCGTGGTCGGCGACCACGCTCACGTCGTACGCCGCCGCCTGGTCCAACGCTTCCGCCAGGTCCGCCGCCTGCAGAGCCGGCAGGTCGGACGACAGCAGTGCGACGCCGCAGTCCGGTCGGGCGGCCGTTGCGACTCCTACCCCGTGCGCGAGCGCCGGGTTGAGGCCCGCGTCGGGCTCGTCCGCGACGACCTCCGCGCCCAGCGCCGCCAGACGCGGGCTGGCGACCGGGTCGTCGCAGACCGCGACGACCGTGCTGACGGCCGGGCACGCGAGCGCCGCCTGCACGGTGTCGAGCGCCATCGCGAGCGCCAGGTCCTCGCGCCGCACCGTCCCCGGCGGCCGCAGGCGCGTCTTCGCGGCCGGCAGCCGCTTGACGGGCACGACGACCGACCAGCAGATCCGGTGCGCCGTCACCCGGTGATTGTGGCAAGTCCGCGGGCGGGGCAGACTTCAGCCGACGTCAGCGGCCGCCGGGTGCCGCGGCGGAGGAGGGCGGAGTGGGTCGCGGCAAGGAGCATCCGGGGTTCTGGTTCGGCCTTGCCGTGGTCGTGCTCAAGCCGTTGCTCATGACGTTCACCCGCCGGGACTGGCGCGGCCGCGAGCACATCCCGGCGGCCGGCGCGGCGATCATCGCGGCCAACCACATCTCGCACATCGACCCGCTGACGTTCGCGCATTTCGTCTACGACAACGGGCGCGTCCCGCGTTTCCTGGTGAAGCAGGAGCTGTTCGGCGTGCCGTTCGTCGGGCGGCTGCTCCGCGGTGCGGGCCAGGTGCCGGTCCAGCGGCGCACCCGCGACGCCGCGCAGGCCGTGCAGGCGGGTGTCGACGCGCTGGCCGCCGGCAAGTGCGTGGCCATCTATCCCGAGGGCACGATCAGCCGAGACCCGCAGCTGTGGCCGATGCTGCCCCGCACCGGGGTGGCCCGGCTCGCCCTCACCGCGGGCGTGCCGGTGATCCCCGTCGGCCAGTGGGGCGCTCAGCAGGTGCTGTGGCCCTACACGAAGAGGCCGCACCTGATCCCGCCGCGGACGGTGCACTACGCGGCAGGGCCGCCCGTCGACCTGTCGGCCTACGCCGGCAAGGAGCTGACCGTCGAGGTCCTGCGCGCGGCGACCGACGACATCATGCGGGCCGTGCGGGCACAGGTTGCGCAGCTGCGGGGCGAGACCGCACCCGAGGAGTTCTTCGACCCGCGCGGTGCCGACGACCACGGCGAGCGGCGATCTGCGTGAACGCACCGGTGCGTGCAGCGGTGCTCGGGGCCGGCTCGTGGGGCACGGCCTTCAGCACCGTGCTCTGCGACGCGGGCACCGACGTGCGCCTTTGGGCCCGGCGCTCCGCGCTGGCCGCGCAGATCAACGAGTTCCACGAGAACCCCGACTACCTGCCGGGCGTGCCGCTGCCCGACCCTCTCTACGCGACCTCCGACCCTGCGGAGGCGCTCGACGGAGCCGACTTCGTCGTCATCGCCGTACCGTCGCAGACCTGCCGCGAGAACCTCGCCCACTGGCGGTCGCTGCTGCCTGACGACGCCGTGCTGGTGAGCCTCATGAAGGGCATCGAGCTCGGCACCAGCAAACGGATGAGCGAGGTCATCCGCGAGGTCGCCGGCGTGCCCGAGGACAGGGTGGCCGTCGTCAGCGGCCCCAACCTCGCGAAGGAGATCGTGCACCGGCAGCCGACCGCGACCGTCGTCGCGTGCACCGACGGGGCTGTCGCCCGGCGGCTGCAGCAGGCCTGCAACGCGCGCTACTTCCGGCCCTACACCAACACCGACGTCGTGGGCTGCGAGCTCGGCGGCGCGGTCAAGAACGTCATCGCACTGGCGGTCGGCATGGCTGCCGGCATGGGCTTCGGCGACAACACCCGGGCGGCGCTCATCACGCGGGGGCTGGCCGAGACGTCCCGGCTGGCCGAGGCGCTCGGTGCCGACCCGATGACGATGGCGGGGCTGGCCGGGCTCGGCGACCTCGTCGCCACCTGCTCCAGCCCGCTGTCGCGCAACCGGACGTTCGGGGAGAACCTCGGTCGCGGCATGACGGTCGAGCAGGTCGTCCAGGTGACCAACCAGACGGCCGAGGGTGTGAAGTCGTGCCGCTCGATCCTCGACCTCGCACGGGCGCACGGCGTCGACATGCCGATCACCGAGTCGGTCGTGTCGGTCGTGCACGAGTGCAAGACGCCCGAGGACATGTTGCGTGCCCTGCTGTCCCGCGACCCGCGCCCCGAGCGGAGATCGCGCTGAGCGACGACGGCGCCGACCCCGAGGGCTACGGCGAGCAGACCCGCGCGGTGCACCTGCCGCTGCCCGAGCCGCTCGAGCAGCGCCCGCTCGGTCTTCCGGTGCACCGCACCTCCACGTTCGCGTTCGCGACGGCTCAGGACTACGCGGACGTGCTCGGCTTCCGCAAACCCGGCTACTCCTACAGCCGCATCGAGAACCCCACGGTGGTCGCCTTCGCGCGCGCCGTCGCGGCGCTGGAGGGGCACGGCGTCGACGGCCCCGTCGCCGCCGACGCGTTCGCCTCCGGCATGGCGGCGATCGCGACCGTGCTGCTCACCCTCTGCCGGGCGGGCGCCAACGTGGTGGCGCCGCGCGCACTGTACGGCGGGACCTACGGCGTGCTCACCGCGGATCTCGCCCGCTTCGGGGTCGAGACCCGGCTGGTCGACGGCGGCGACCTGAGTGCGGTCCGCGCCGCGGTCGATGCCGACACGGCCGTGCTCTGGGCGGAGACGCTGGCCAACCCGACGATGGCCGTCGCGGACCTGCCGGCCCTCGCCGGGGTCGCCCGCGAGTCGGGCGTGCCGCTCGTCGTCGACTCGACGTTCGCCTCGCCCGCCGTCTGCCGGCCGCTCGAGCACGGCGTCGACCTCGTCGTGCACTCGGCGACGAAGTACATCAGCGGCCACAGCGACGTGACCGGAGGCGTCGTGGTCGGCCGGCCCGAGCTCGTCGAACGCGTGCGCGGCGCCCGCATCAACCTCGGCGGGTCGCTCTCGCCCGACGACGCCTTCCTGCTCCACCGCGGGCTGGCCACGCTTCCGCTGCGTGTCGAGCGCCAGTGCGCCAGTGCGCTCGCCTACGCCCAGGCTCTCAGCCGGCACCCGCGGGTCGCCCGGGTCGACTACCCAGGCCTGCCGGGCCACCGCGACCACGACCTGGCCCGGCGGCTGTTCGACTCCGGCCCTGCCGGCACCCGTTACGGCGCCGTGGTCACGGTCACCCCTGCAGGCGGCCGCCCGGCCGGGCTCCAGTTCTGCGACCGGCTGCGGCTGGCGACGATCGCCACCAGCCTCGGCGGCCACCACACGGTCGTCAGCCACGCCGCCTCGACGACGCACCGCCAGTTCGACGACGCGGCCCTGGCCGCCGCCGGCATCGACCCCGGCGCGGTCCGCGTGTCGATCGGGCTCGAGGACGTCGGCGATCTCATCGCCGACGCCGTCCACGCGCTCGACGGCCTCGACTGAGCCCGGTCGGGCGACACACCAGATCCGGAATCTCCCCGGTTCGAGTCACAACTTTCACTACAGTCACGGCGGGGTGTGGCCGAGATGCGCGGGGGAGGCGCGCGTCGGACGTAGCGAGAGGAGCGGCAGCGTGCAGGTGCGGGCGGCATTTCGGGCGGCGGCGCTGGCCGTCGCCCTGACCACGCTCGCGACCCTCACCACCGTCGCCGGCCCGGCCGCCGCCGACCCACCCGGCGCGCCGAGCACGCAGGACATCCAGCGCGGCAAGGACCTCGTCGCCCAGCGGGCGCAGCAGGTCGCCGACGCCCGCGCCAAGGTCGCGGCCACCACCGCGCAGCTCGCGACCCTCGGCCAGGCCGCGGAGATCGCGGTCGAGCACTACAACGAGGCGCAGGTCAAGCTGGCCGGGGCCCGCAAGCGCGAGCAGACCAGCCGGCTGGTGCTCGCCGCGGCGCAGAAGCGCGTCGACGAGGCGCAGCAGCGGATGAACGGCTTCGTCGCCGCGGCGTACATGTCCGGCGGCGACCTCGTGCAGCTGAACACGCTGATCAGCGCCGACGCCCCGCAGACGTTCCTGCGCAAGATGAGCTCGCTCGACGCGGTCTCCAAGCGCCAGCGTGACGCGGTCGGTGCACTCTCCGGCGCCCGGGCCTACCAGCACGTCCTGCTGCGTGAGGCGCAGAGCATCACGCAGCAGACCCAGCAGGCGGCGGCCGCCGCCGACGCGGCCCGGCACACCGCCGAGGACAAGGTCGCGAGGCAGCAGGCCGTGGTCAGCCAGCTGCAGGCGGCGCAGAACCACCTCGAGGACCTGCTCGCCGGCGCGCAGGCCAACGTCCAGCGGCTCGAGCGGGCCCGCCAGGCGGCCATCGCGCGCCAGCAGGCGCTGGAGCGTCAGCGCGCGATCGAGGCGGCCCGCCGCGCGGCGGAGGCCGCCGCCCGCCAGCCGCTCGTCATCGAGGGCGGCAACCCGGGCGCGGTCGCGGTGCGCTGGGCGATGAAGGAGCTCGGGGTTCCTTACGCCTGGGGCGGCGGGGACGCCAACGGCCCGACCTACGGCATCGGCTACGGCTCGTCGTCGTACGGCTTCGACTGCTCCGGCCTCACGCTGTTCGCCTACGCGCACGCCGGCATCTACCTCGACCACTGGACCGGGTCGCAGTGGAACTCCGGCCGGCACGTCGACCGGAGCCAGCTGCAGCCGGGTGACCTGGTGTTCTTCGCGACCGACACGACCAATCCCGACACCATCCACCACGTCGCCATCTACATCGGCAACGGCCGGATGATCGAGGCGCCCTACACCGGCAGCTACGTGCGCATCTCCAGCGCGTTCCGGCCCGACTACATCGGCGCGGTGCGTCCCTACGCCGGCTGACCGGCGGCCGGTAGGGTCGGCACCCGTGCCGGCCGCCCCTCGCAAGACGCGCGTCGCCGTCGTCTTCGGGGGCCGCAGCACCGAGCATGCGATCTCCTGCGTCTCCGCGGGCAGCGTGCTGCGGGCCATCGACCGGGACCGCTACGACGTCGTCCCCGTCGGCATCACGCCGGAGGGTCGCTGGGTCCTGGCGCCCGACGACGCGGACGCCCTGGCGATCGCCGGCGAGCGGTTGCCCCAGGTCGATCCCGCCGGCCGCACGCTGGCCCTCCCCGGCGACCCCACCCGCAAGAGCCTCGTGGTGCTCGACGTCAGCGAGGTGCCCGGCGACCTCGGCCGGGTCGACGTGGTCTTCCCGCTCCTGCACGGCCCGCACGGCGAGGACGGCACGATCCAGGGCCTGCTCGAGCTGGCCGGGGTGCCGTACGTCGGATCCGGCGTGCTCGCCAGCGCGGCCGCGATGGACAAGGAGTACATGAAGCTGCTGCTCGCGGCCCGCGGTCTGCCGGTGGGTGCGTGGGTGATCGTGAGCCGGCGACAGTGGGACACCGACCGGGTGCGGGTCGAGGAGAGAGTGCGCGACCTCGGCCTGCCGGTGTTCGTCAAGCCCGCCCGTGGCGGGTCGAGCATCGGCATCACCAAGGTCGACGACTGGGACCTGCTGCCCGAGGCGCTTGCGGCCGCTTTCGCCAGCGACCCCAAGGCGATCATCGAGGCGGCGGTGCCCGGGCGCGAGGTCGAGTGCGGGGTGCTCGAGGCGGCGCAGCCTGGTGGTCCCGCGGAGGCCAGCCTCCCCGCCGAGGTCCGCGTCACCGGCGGGCAGACCTTCTACGACTTCGAGGCGAAGTACCTCGACGGGGCGACCGAGTTCGACGTGCCCGCCGACCTGCCGGCAGAGGTCACCTCGCTGGTGCGCTCGACGGCGATCGAGGCGTTTCACGCGCTCGGCTGCGAGGGCCTCGCCCGGGTCGACTTCTTCGTCCAGGGCGACGGCACCCTCGTCGTCAACGAGGTCAACACGATGCCGGGCTTCACGCCGGCCTCGATGTTCCCGCGGATGTGGGCCGCGACGGGTGTCGACTACCCGGCGCTCGTCGACCGGATGCTGCAGACCGCGTTGCGCCGCACCACCGGGCTGCGCTGAGCGACACCTTCCTAGACGCCGGTTCAACAGGCGCTTTACGGTGATTCGTGCCCAGCCTGGTGTCGACCGGCGTCGTCGACGCGGCCGGGCTGGCCGCCGTACTCTCGCCGCGCACCGGCGCCGTCCTCGAACGGGCCGTCGGCGACCGGGAGTTCGCCCTCGAGCGCGGGGCGGTCACCGACTACCGCCGCCACGTCGAGGTCGAGGCCCGTGACGACGGGCGGTTCGCCGTCCGCCAGCACGTGACCTACCGGCTGCCGCTGGTCTTCTTCCGCTGGCTCTACGGGCCGCTGACCCGCCGGGAGATGCGCCGCCTCGTCGAACGTCCGGGGATGCCGTGGTGGCTTCCCGCCGAGCGGCTCGACGGCGAGGCGGCGCGCACTCTCGACACGCTGGCGGTGTTCGCGCTCGTCGTCGGCTACCTCGTCGCGCTGGTGCCGCAGACCTTCACCTACGTCGCGCACGGGTTCGGCGTGGGGCTCGCCGACCAGGGCGTCACGCTGGCCACGTTGCGGGCCGACGCGCTGCTCTCGTTGCCGCTGGTCGCACTCGCCGACCGGCACGGGCGCCGGCGGCTGCTGGTCGTCGCCCTCATCGCGGCCTGCCTGGCCACGGCGACCGGGGCGCTCGTCCCGTCGCTCGGCGCCTACACCGCCAGCCAGCTGGTCGCCCGGGGGTTCGTCAACGCCGGCTTCGTCCTGCTGCCCGTGCTCGCGGTGGAGGCCATGCCCGCCGGCGCGCGCGCCTGGGCCATCGGCCAGCTGGTCATGGCCGGGGCGCTCGGCGGCGGGCTTGCCGTCGCGCTGCTCCCACTCACGTCGACCGGGCCGGGCTGGCGGCTGCTCTACGTGGTGCCGCTGCTGGCCCTGCCGTGCATCGGCCGGCTCGGCCGCCGGCTGCCCGAGAGCCGCGCGGAGCGGGCGGCACGGCACGGGCGCGTGTCTCTCCGCGGCCACGGCCGGCGCCTGCTGCTCCTCGCGGCCGGGGCACTGCTGGTGAACGCCTTCCTGCTGCCGGTCGCGCAGTTCCAGAACGAGTTCCTGCGGGTCGAGCGTGGTTTCGGTCCCGGAGAGATCTCGCTGTTCACGCTGCTGACCGGGGTGCCCGGCGCGATCGGTGTGCTGGTCGGCGGCCGGATCGCCGACGTCCGAGGCCGGCGGCTGGTCCTCGCCATCTCCACGGGCGGCTTCGCGGTCTTCACGGTCGCCGCGTTCCTCAGCCCCGGGGCCGGGCTGTGGCTGTTCGCCGTGGTCGCCTCCGTCGTCGGCGGGGCGATCGCTCCCACCCTGGGCGCCTACGGCCCGGAGCTCTTCCCGGCCGCGATGCGCGGGGTCACGTCGGGAGTGCTCTCGGGTTTCGGTCGTGCCGGCAGCGTCATCGGGCTGCTGGCCATGGGGTTTCTCGGCGCCCAGCTCGGCCGGCTCTCGCTCGCGGTGACCGTGCTCGCGGTGGGCCCGCTGCTGCTGGGCGTGCTGGTGCTCGCCGCCTACCCGGAGACCGCGGGCCGCTCGCTGGAGGAGCTCAACCCCGAGGACGCCGACGCCACCGACAACCAGGTGGTCGAACCGGCGGAGCCCGCCCCCGCCGTCGAGCTGCCCGACGTCAGCGCGGCTGCTGGGCCTGCAGCGGAAGCGACCGCTTGATCGGGTCGGCCAGGTCGACCAGGAAGGCACCTTGACCGTCGTACGACGTCGGCACCGTGAGCTCCACCTGCGTGATGCGGTCCACCGTCGTCCAGAGCACGCGGGCGTCGACGACCTGCTGGAACCACGCCACGTCGTTGACCTGCGTGAGCGACGCGCCGGTCGTGAAGCCGGCTGGTAGCCCGACGCCGCAGCGGAGCACCACGGGCGGGTCGCCCCATGCCGCGGTGAGGCCCGACGTCGGCGTCGTCGGCCGAGCCTGCAGGTGCTCGAGCGTGCGGGGGAGCGCGCGCTCGAGAGCGCGGCAGGCCGCCCGTTGCGCTGTGCCGGCGGCCGGTGGCTGGACGTGCACCGGGCTGGACGCGGCGCTGCGACCGCCGGAGCAGCCCGCCGTGGTCAGCGCGAGCGCGAGGCAGACGAGCGCGACTCTCAGAGGTGGACCACCGGGCAGGTGAGCGTGCGGGTGATGCCGGTGACGCCCTGCACCCGGGCGACGACGAGCTTGCCGAGCTCGTCGACGTTGCGCGCCTCCGCGCGGACGATGACGTCGTAGGGACCGGTCACGTCCTCGGCGAGCGTCACGCCTTTGATCTGCCCGATCTCCTGGGCCACCTCGGCAGCCTTGCCGACCTCGGTCTGGACCAGGATGTAGGCCTGGACGGTCACGCGACCTCCCCGTGCTGTACGACGGGTGGACGCTATCCGATCACCGCGAGGAGGCCGACATCACCGTCGGGCAGGCCGGGGAGTTCGGGCTGATCGCCCGGGTCGTCGCGCGGCTGGTCGCTGCGAGCGATGAAGACTCTGCGGGCGCGGGCGCGGCGCCGGCCGGCGGGCTGCTGCTCGGCCCCGGCGACGACGCGGCGGTGCTCGCCGCGCCCGACGGCCGGGTCGTCGCGACGACCGACCTGCTCGTGGACGGCCGTCACTTCCGGCGCGACTGGTCGAGCGGCTACGACGTAGGTCGCAAGGCGGCCGCCCAGAACCTCGCCGACGTCGCAGCCATGGGTGCGCGGCCGACCGGCCTGCTGGTCGGGCTCGCTGCGCCGGCCGACCTCCCGGTGGCCTGGGCCGAGTCGCTGGCCGACGGGCTGCGTGACGAGTGCGCCGAGGTCGCGACAGCCGTCGCCGGTGGCGACGTGGTGGCCTCGGACCGCTTGACCATCGCGGTCACGGCACTCGGCGACCTGGAAGGTCGCGCCCCGGTGACCCGGTCGGGTGCGCGGGCCGGGGACGCCGTCGTCGTCGCGGGACGGCTCGGGTGTGCGGCGGCCGGGCTCGCCCTGCTGCGGCGTGGCGACCCGGCGCTGCTCGACCGCTTCGCCGACCTCGCCGACGCGCATCGCCGGCCCCGGCCGCCCTACACGACCGGGCCGGCGCTGGCCCGGCTCGGTGCGACCGCGATGATCGACGTGAGCGACGGGCTGGCCCAGGACCTCGGGCACCTCGCTACCGGCTCGGCCGTGCGCATCGAGGTGGATCTCGCCGCGCTGCGCTCGGCATTCGTCGACGAGTCTCTCGCGGCCGCACTGGCCGTGCTCGGCGACGACTCGCTGCTGTGGGCCGGCGGTGACGACCACGCGCTGGCGGCGACCGTGCCCGCCGACAAGCTCGCCGCTGCCGAGCGGCTCGGCGCGCGGTTCGTCGGCCGGGTCACTGCCGGGACCGGCGTCGTCGACGGGACCGGTGCCGCGCTCGTCGGCGGCCACGACCACTTCCGGTCCTAGGCTGGACCGCGTGCGTCCGCCCGTGACCGTGCTCACCGTGGCCGGGTCCGACTCGGGCGGGGGAGCCGGGATCCAGGCCGACCTCAAGACGATGCTCGCCCTCGGCGTGCACGGCATGTCGGTGATCACGGCCGTCACCGCGCAGAACTCCGTCGGTGTCCAGGGGGTCTGGCCGCTGCCGGCAGAGGCGGTCCGCGCCCAGCTCGACAGCGTGCTCTCGGACATCGGCGCTCAGGCGGTGAAGACCGGCATGCTCGCCGACGCGGCGATCGTCTCGACGGTCGCCGACTCGCTGCACGCGGTCTCGACCCCGGTCGTCGTCGACCCGGTCTGCGCCTCCAAGCACGGCGACCCGCTGATCGACGACGCCGCGCTCGCCGTGCTGCGCGACGCCTTGCTTCCGGTCGCGACGGTGGTGACGCCCAACCTGCCCGAGGTGGCGCGGCTGACCGGCGTACACACTGAGACCCGAGAGCAGATGCGAGCGGCCGCCGACGCGGTGCTGGCGCTGGGTCCACGCTGGGTGCTCGTCAAGGGCGGCCACCTCGGCGGTGACGCCGACGACCTGCTCACCGACGGCGACGAGGTGGTGTGGCTCCGCGGTCCCCGACTCGACAACCGGCACACGCACGGCACCGGGTGCACGCTGGCCGCCGCGCTCGCGTCGTACCTCGCGCTCGGCCGCGACGTCGCCACCGCTGCGCGCGAGGCGAAGGACTACGTGACCGGCGCCATCGCGCACGGCTTCCGGCTCGGCGCCGGCATCGGCCCGGTCGACCACGGGTGGCGGTGGCGGTGAGCGACCTGGAGCTGCGCGACGAGTCGTACGACGGGCCGGTCGGGCGGCTTCTCGTCGAGCGGGTGCAGCAGGAGTACGTCGCCCGCTACGGCGGGCGCGACGAGACCCCGGTCGATCCGGCGGAGTTCGCGGTGCCCGGCGGGCGGTTCCTGGTCGGTTTCCTCGACGGCGAACCGGTCGCCTGTGGGGGTATCCGGGTGACCGGGCCCGACGTCGCCGAGCTCAAGCGGATGTACGTCGACCCCGCACAGCGCGGCCGGGGATTCGCCCGGCTCCTGCTGGCGGCTCTGGAGGAGGCCGCGCGAGGGCTCGGCTGCACTCGGGTGCAGCTGGAGACCGGCGACCGGCAGCCGGAGGCGATCCGTCTCTACCAGACGTCGGGCTACCTCCCGGTCGAGCCGTTCGGCCACTACCGCTGCACGCCCGGCAGCCACCACTTCGGCAAGGACCTCGGAACGCCGGCCCCGGCGATGTCGATCTGGTCGGATGCCTAGAGCTGGCCGAGCATCGCCAGGCCGAGGGAGCGGCCGCGTGCCCGGGAGGGCACGCAACGCGACCGAGAACGCCGCGAGGCGACGGCCAGGGACCGTCTAGCGGGAGACCTTGCCGGCCTTGATGCAGCTCGTGCAGACGTTGAGCTTCTTGCGGGTGCCCCGGCCGACGACCGCGCGGACGGTCTGGATGTTGGGTCGCCACATCCGGTTGGTCCGGCGGTGGGAGTGGGACACGCTCATGCCGAATCCCGGCCCCTTGCCGCAGATGTCGCACACGGAGGCCACAGGGATCTCTCCAGCTCGATCGAAAGAGGTTGCGCCCCGCAACGGGTAGGCGCACGAATGTCCTGACTAGGGTAGCCGACATGCACCGGTCGTGAGGAGGCACGGGTGCGCGACGTCATCGACGCCACGCTCGTACGCCGCTGGTGCACGGCCGGTCTCGACGCGCTGCGCAACGCGCGCGAGGAGATCGACGCGCTCAACGTCTACCCGGTGCCCGACGGCGACACCGGCACCAACCTCGTGCTCACGATGCAGGCCGTCGCGGAGTCGCTGCCGGCCGACGAGCTGGCCGACCTCGAGGCGACGATGACGGCCGTCGCGCGGGGCGCGCTGATGGGCGCGCGGGGGAACTCGGGCGTCATTCTCAGCCAGATCCTGCGCGGCCTGTCCGAGGTGTTCTGCGACCTGCCCCGGGTCAGCGGCACCGAGCTGCAACGCGCGTTGCGGCGCGCGGCCGACCTCGGCTACGCCGCGGTGGCGGAGCCCGTCGAGGGCACCGTCCTCACCGTTGCCCGGGCCGCCGCCGACGCGGCCGAGCGCTGCCCGACCGCCGACCTGGCGGCGGTGGCCACGGCGGCGGCCGCCGGCGCGGCCGAGGCGCTGGCCCGCACCCCGGAGCAGCTGGAGGCGCTCGCCCGGGCCGGGGTCGTCGACGCCGGCGGCCGCGGGCTCGTCGTGCTGCTCGAGTCGCTTGCGCTGGTCGTCTCCGGAGAGTCCGTGGCGGTCGGCCCGGCGCCGGCCGTCGTACGCACCGCGCTCGAGGGAGTGCGGGAGGGCGGCAGCTCGGCGTACGGCTACGAGGTGCAGTACCTGCTCGACGCCGACGAGCGGGCCGTCGACGCCTTGCGGGAGCGGCTGTCCGGGCTCGGCGACTCGTTGCTCGTCGCCGGCGGCGACGAGCTGTGGAACGTCCACGTGCACGTCAACGACGTCGGCGCCGCGATCGAGGCGGGTGTCGAGGCCGGGCGCCCGCACCGCATCCAGGTAACCCGGTTCGCCGACCAGATCGCTGCTCGACCGGCCGGTGACCGCCGCGAGCCGTGCTTGATCGTCACGACGGTCACCGGTGCCGGGCTGCGCCGCCTGTTCGAGGAGGAAGGCGCCGTCGTGGTCGGCTCGCCCGCGGCCCGGCCGTCCACGCAGGAGATCGTGGAAGCGATCGAGTCCTGCACCGGCGACCGGGTCGTCGTGCTGCCCAACGACCCGGACATTCACGCCGTCGCCGCGGCCGCCGCCGACCTGACCCGTGGGGAGGGCCGCCTGGTCGCGGTGGTGCCGACGCGTTCACCGGTGCAGGGCCTCGCCGCCCTGGCCGTGCACGACCCGGAGCGGCCCTTCGGCGACGACGTCATCGCGATGACCGCCGCCGCCGGCGCCACCCGCTACGGCGCGCTCACCCTCGCGGCCCGCGAGGCGCAGACGACGGTCGGCGTGTGCCGCGCCGGCGACGTCCTCGGGCTGGCCGGCGACGACGTCACCCTGATCGGCACCGACCTCTTCGACGTCGCGGTCGGGTTGCTCGACCGCATGCTCATCGGTGGCGGCGAGCTCGTGACGCTGGTCGTCGGCAGCGGGGCGCCGGCCGGCCTCGGCGACCGGGTCGTCGACTACCTGTCCGCCGTGCGGCCGACGGTCGAGGTCGTGGTCTACGACGGGGGGCAGCCGCACTACCCCCTGCTGCTCGGCGTGGAGTAGCGGGTGACGGACCTCGCCACCCCGTTGCGCAGCGCCGTCGGCGGCCGGACGGCCACCCCGCTCGAGAAGCACCTCGGCCTGCGGTCGGTGGGGGACCTCGTGCACCACTACCCGCGGCGCTACGCCCGGCGCGGCGAGCTGACCTCGCTCGCGGACCTGCGCGTCGGTGAGCACGTGACGGTCATGGCCGAGGTCCGCAAGGTCAGCGGTCGCAACATGAAGGAGCGCAAGGGGCACGTGCTCGAGGTCGAGGTCACCGACGGCACCGGTCGCCTCTACCTGACCTTCTTCAACCAGAAGTGGCGCGCCGACCGCGACCTCTTCGTGGGCCGGCGCGGCCTGTTCGCCGGGCAGGTCTCGGTCTTCAAGGGCAAGCGGCAGCTGACCCACCCCGACTACGAGATGATCGGCGAGGCCGCTGACGCGGACGCCTACGCCGGTGCCCTGATTCCGATCTATCCCGCGGCCACCAAGTACGCCTCCTGGCAGATCGCCAACGCGGTGCGGATGGTGCTGCCGACGTTGCAACCGCCGCCCGACCCGATCCCGACCGACGTCCGCCGTCGCCACGACCTGCTTCCCCTCGACGACGCGTTGCACAAGATCCACCAGCCCGCGTCGTACGACGACGTCCGGCAGGCGACCAGCCGGCTCAAGTGGGACGAGGCGTTCACCCTGCAGGTGTCCCTCGCCCGGCGCCGCGCCGCCAGCCGGCAGCAGCAGGCCGCCTCCTGGGAGGTCCGCGACGACGGGTTGCTCGCGGCGTTCGACGCCCGGCTGCCGTTCGCGCTGACCGAGGGGCAGCAGCAGGTCGGCGACGAGATACTCGCCGACCTGGCGCAGCCGCACCCGATGCACCGGCTGCTCCAGGGCGAGGTCGGCGCGGGCAAGACCGTCGTCGCGCTGCGCGCGATGCTCGCGGTGGTCGACGGCGGTGGGCAGACCGCGCTGCTCGCGCCGACCGAGGTGCTCGCGCAGCAGCACGCCCGGTCCATCCGCGACCTCCTGGGGCCGCTCGCGATGGCGGGCGAGCTGGGCGGTGCCGAGGTCGCGACGCGGGTCGCGCTGCTCACCGGCTCGCAGGGCGCGGCGGCCCGACGCGCCGCGCTCGACGAGGTGGCCGACGGTACGGCGGGCATCGTCGTCGGCACCCACGCGCTCCTGCAGGAGGGCGTCGAGTTCCGCGACCTGGGACTGCTCGTCGTCGACGAGCAGCACCGGTTCGGCGTCGAGCAGCGTGACGCGCTGCGGGCCAAGAGCACGACCCCGCCGCACGTGCTGGTCATGACCGCGACGCCGATTCCGCGGACCGTCGCGATGACCGTCTACGGCGACCTGGAGACCAGCGCCCTGACCCAGCTTCCCCAGGGCCGCTCCGAGATCCAGACCACCGTCGTCCCGGTCGCCGAGAAGCCGGCCTGGCTCGACCGGGTCTGGCAGCGGGTGCGCGAGGAGGCCGAGGCCGGCCGGCAGGTGTTCGTCGTCTGCCCGCGGATCGGCGACGCCCCGTCCACCGACGACGCCGACGCGCCGGCCGGTCCGGAGGACGACGAGGGGCCGCAGCGCCCGACCGCAGCGGTGACCGACGTGCTGCCCATGCTCGTCGACGGGCCACTGGCAGGGCTGCGCGTCGACGCGCTGCACGGGCGGCTGGCGCCCGATGCAAAGGACGACGTCATGCGCCGGTTCGCCGGCGGCGACCTCGACGTGCTGGTCGCCACCACCGTCATCGAGGTCGGCGTCGACGTGCCCAACGCCACCGTCATGGTGGTGCTCGACGCCGAGCGCTTCGGCGTCTCCCAGCTGCACCAGCTGCGCGGGCGTGTCGGGCGCGGCAGCCATCCGGGCCTGTGCCTGCTCGTCACCGGCTCGGTGCAGGCCTCGCCCGCCCGCACCCGGCTGGAGCACGTGGCCGCGACGACCGACGGGTTCGAGCTCGCCCGGCTCGACCTGCAGGAGCGCCGGGAGGGCGACGTGCTCGGCGCCGTCCAGCACGGTCGCCGTTCCAGCCTCAAGCTGCTGGCGCTGCTCGAGGACGAGGATCTGATCCGGGCGGCCCGCGACGAGGCGTCCGCGCTCGTCGATGCCGACCCGGACCTGGCCGACCACCCGGTGCTCGCCGCGGCGGTCGAGCGGCTCGTCGACGACGAGCGCGCCGAGTACCTGGAGAAGACGTGACCCGCGTCATCGGCGGCGTCGCCGGAGGCCGCCGGCTGCGCGTGCCGCCCGGCGTGCGCACCCGGCCCACCTCCGACCGGGCCCGCGAGGGGTTGTTCTCCACGCTCGAGTCGTTGCTCGGCACTCTCGACGGCATTCGGTTCGCCGACCTGTACGCCGGCTCCGGTGCGGTGGGCCTCGAGGCGTTGTCGCGAGGCGCCGTTCACGCGCTGCTCGTCGAGTCCGACGTCCGCGCCGCTGCCGTGCTCCACGACAACGTGCGCAGCCTCGGCGTCACCGGTGCGCAGGTGCGCCAGGAGTCAGTCGCCCGAGTGATCGCGGAGCCACCGCCCGCGGCGTACGACGTCGTCTTCCTCGACCCGCCCTACGCCGATCCCGTCGACGCCGTGCTGGCCGCGGTCGCGACGAACGGCTGGCTGCGGCCGGGCGGCGTGCTCGCCGTCGAGCGGGCCAGCCGCGACCCGGAGCCGGCCTGGCCCGCCGGCGTCGAGGGCCTGCGCTCCCGCCGCTACGGCGAGGGGACCCTCTGGTACGGTCGGCGATCATGACCCGTGCCGTCTGCCCCGGCTCCTTCGACCCGGTCACCAACGGCCACCTCGACATCGTGGTCCGGTCGGCGCGCCTCTACGACGAGGTCGTCGTCGCCGTCCTGATCAACCCGAACAAGCAGGGCCTGTTCACCGTCGACGAGCGCATGGGGATGCTCCGCGAGGTCACCGCGGACCTGCCCAACGTCAAGGTGGAGAGCTTTCACGGGTTGCTCGTCGAGTTCTGCCGGGCCCACGACATCCCGGTGATCGTCAAGGGCATCCGGGCGGTCAGTGACTTCGACTACGAGCTGCAGATGGCACAGATGAACTACAACCTCGCCGGCGTCGAGACGCTGTTCCTGCCGACGAACCCCGTCTACTCTTTCCTCTCGTCCAGCCTCGTGAAGCAGGTCGCGTCCTACGGTGGTGACGTGACCGGGCAGGTCCCCGAGCTGGTCCTGCGGCGGCTCGTGGACCGGTTCGACCGCACCAGCTGACCACCGTTCGTCCGTTCGGAGAGGCCGTCATCGTGGACGTGCAGGCCAAGCTCGACGAGATCGAGGCTCTCGTCGAGGGCGCACGGGCGATGCCGATGTCCGCCTCGTGCATCGTCAACCGCGGCGAGATGCTCGCCCACCTGGAAGAGCTGCGGGCGCTGGTGCCGTCGGAGGTGCAGCAGGCCCGCAACGTGCTGCGCGACCGCGAGGGGGTCGTCGAGGACGGCCGGCGGGAGGCCGAGGACATCGTCGAGGCGGCGCGGGCCGAGCAGCGACGCATGTTGTCGAAGACGGAGATCGTGCAGGAGGCGCGCCGCGAGGCCGAGCGGGTGATCGACGACGCGCGGGGCGACGTGGCCCGGATGCGCGCGGAGGTCGACGACTACGTCGACTCCAAGCTGGCGAACTTCGAGGTCGTGTTGCACAAGACGCTGCGCGCGGTCGAGCGGGGCCGCAGCAAGCTCCGCGGCCAGAACGAGATCGACGTCGACGGCGAGGACGTCGAGCCGCTGCCCGGCTGAGCTGCCGGCGCCGTCGAGCGCAGGCCGGCAACCGCCGTCAGCCGCGGCGCACCCGGGCGAGGTAGTCGGCGGCGGCCGCGCGCGACTGCGGGTCGATCAGGGCGGTCACCAGCGAGTCGGCGTCGTTCCACGCTCGGGCCGGCGCGACCATCCCGTCGGTCACCGCGTTGGTGTGCCGCTTCGTCGCCGTGAGCGTCAACGCCGACTTGCGCTCGAGCACGCCGACCAGCTCCTCGACGGCCGCGTCGAGGTCGGGGTCCGGCACCACCCGGTTGAGGAACCCGGCCGCCCGCGCTTCCTCCGCCGAGAACGGCCGGCAGGTCATGACCAGCTCCTTGGTGAGCGCGGGCCCGATCTCGCGCACCAGCCGCGGGATGCCGCCCCACGCCAACGGGATCCCCAGGTCGACCTCCGGGATGGCGAACCGCGTGGTCTCCGCGGCGACCCGCAGGTCGCAGGCCGCGGCCAGCACCAGGCCGCCGCCGACGCAGTGCCCCTGGATCCGGGCCACCGTGACCGCGCGCATGGCCTCCACGGCCTCGGCCATCTGCCGCCCGGCATCCGCGGCCTCCCTGCGACCGGCCGCGTCCACCCGACCGCCGCCGTCGAACGCAGCCAGGTCGGCACCCGCCGAGAACGCGCGGCCGTGCCCGCCCACGACCACGACCTTCACGCCGGGCTGCGCGTCGAACCAGCGCGCGGCCGCGGCCAGCTCCTGCAGCGTCGTCGTGCTCAGCGGGTTGAGCTTCTCGGGCCGGTTGAGCGTGAGGCGCCCGCGGGGTGGCGCCGCTTCGACCTCGAGCGTGGTGAACTCCATGGGTCAGCCTGGCACGCCCCGCCGGCCGCACCGCGGGCCGTTCGGCGCCCGGTCGCCGGCTGGCCGGGGTCGCGCCCGACCGCGTACCATGACGGGTCGGTCTTCGAGCCGCCCGGCTCGCCGCCCCGACCACTCACTGTGTTGCGCACCCTCATGAAGCCGTCCACGAAGCCGCCCACCGCGCCTCTCGATGCGCGCGCGCCCTTCGTCCTCGACACCCGCGAGCTCGGCCGCCGCCCCGGGTCGATGACCCGTGTCCACCGCGAGGTGCCGGCCCCGGACGACTTCCGGCTCGAGCTCGTCGGCGTGCCCGCCGGCGCGACGGTCGAGCTGGACCTGCGCATGGAGGCGGTCGTCGACGGCGTGCTGGTCAGCGGCACCGTGACCGCTCCGGTCGCGGGGGAGTGCGGCCGCTGCCTCGAACCGGTCAGCGACGAGGTCGACGCCGAGGTGCAGGAGCTCTTCGTCTACGAGCCGGTCGAGGGCGACGACGACGACGTGAGCCTGCTGCAGGGCGACCTCATCGACCTCGAGCCGGCCGCCCGCGACGCGATCGTGCTCGCGCTGCCGCTCGCACCGCTGTGCTCCGACGACTGCCCGGGGCTCTGCCCCGAGTGCGGTGCCCGCCTCGCCGAGGCCGGCCCGCAGCACCACCACGAGCTGGCGGACCCTCGGTGGGCCGCCCTGGGTTCGCTGCTGCCGCAGGGCGATCCCGCCGACGAGACGAACCAGGAGATTTGACGTGGCCGTCCCCAAGCGCCGGATGTCGCGCAGCAACACCCGCTCGCGCCGCTCGCAGTGGAAGGCCACCGCGCCGTCCCTCGTCGCGTGCAAGCGTTGCCGCCAGCCGAAGCTGCCGCACGTCGCGTGCAGCGTCTGCGGCACCTACAACGACCGCCAGGTCCTCTCGGTCTGATCGGCGCGTGACCAGCGCGAGCGGACACCCGCCGGTGCGGGTCGCGCTCGACCTGCTCGGCGGCGACCACGCCCCCGAGGCCGTGCTCGACGGCGCCCTGCTCGCATGCGGGCGCCGCCCCGACCTGGCGATCACGCTCGTCGGGCCCCCCGAGCAGGCCGCGGCGATGCTCGACGCCCGCGGCAGGTCCGGCGCGCTGACCGTCGCCGCCGCCCGCGAGGTGGTCGGCATGGCGGAGGACCCGGCCCGCGGCGTACGACGCAAGCGCGACGCCACCGTGCGCGTCGCCGCGCGCCTCGTCCGCGACGGCGCCGCCGATGCCATGGTCTCCGTCGGCTCCACCGGCGCCGCGATGGCGGCGGCCGTCTTCACCCTCGGCCGGCTCCCCGGGCTGACCCGCCCGCCGCTCGCCGCCGTCGTTCCCGCCGCCGCAGGGCCGCTCGTCCTCCTCGACGTCGGCTCGACCGTCGACAGCACCGCCGACGGGCTCGCGCAGTTCGCGCTCGCCGGGGCCGCCTACGCCGAAGTGCGGCTCGGCCTGCAACGCCCGCGCGTGGGGCTGCTGTCCAACGGCGGCGAGCCGGGGAAGGGCGACGCCCTGCGCCGCGCCGCCCACGACCTGATCGCCGCGCTTCCCGTCGACTTCGTGGGCAACGTCGAAGGTCACGACGTCGCGCGCGGCGGGGTCGCCGACGTCGTCGTCACCGATGGCTTCACCGGCAACGTCGTCATCAAGGTGCTCGAGGCCGCCACAGCACCCGGCGCGGCACGCACCGGCGCGGGCGCCGTGCTCCTGGGCGTCGACGGGGTCGTCGTCGTCGGGCATGGGGCGGCCGACGCCGCCGAGGTCGCCTCCTGCATCGAGGTGGCGGAGCAGGCCGTCACCGAGCGCCTGGTGGCCCGCACCGCGGGCGCGCTGGCCGCGCTCGTCGCGCGTCGCCGCGAGACGGCCGGGCTGCCGGTCGCCGTGGCGCGTGCATAGCTGCGGGTCGAAGGCGGCATGATCGTTGCCATGGCCGTGGAGGAGCAAGACGTGCTCGCGGTCGTCCGCCGTGCCGTCGCCGACGTCCTCGAGATCGATCCGGCCGACGTCCTGCCGGTCACGGCACTCGTCGCCGACCTGCACGCCGACTCCCTCGCCCTCGTCGAGCTGGTCGAGATCCTCGAGGAGCGCTACGGCCCCGGGCTGCACATCCCCGACGAGGACATCGACCGCCTGGTCACCGTGGCGGACGTCGTCGACTACGTGCTCCTGCGACGTGCCGAGGCACGCCGGTGAGCGACGATGCCCCGGTTGCCGACCTGGCCGCCGCACTCGGTGTCGACCTCGACCCGGCGGTGCTCGAGCCGGCGCTGGTGCACCGCTCCTACGCCTACGAGAACGGCGGGCTGCCCACCAACGAACGGCTGGAGTTCCTCGGTGACGCCGTCCTCGGCGTGATCGTCACCGACAGCCTCTACCGCCGCCACCCCGACCTGCCCGAGGGCCAGCTGGCCAAGCTGCGGGCGGCCGTCGTCAACTCCCGTGCCCTCGCCGGCGTCGCCCGCGAGCTCCATCTCGGCCGGCACGTCCGGCTCGGTCGCGGCGAGGAGTCGAGCGGCGGCCGGGACAAGTCCTCGATCCTCGCCGACACCCTGGAGGCGCTCATCGGGGCGATCTACCTCGATCGGGGCATGGAGGCCGCGGCCACCGTCGTACGACGCCTCTTCGAGCGTCTCATCGAAGACTCCGCCTCCCGCGGCGCCGGCCTCGACTGGAAGACGTCCTTGCAGGAGATCGCGGCCGCGGGCTCGCTCGGGGTGCCGGAGTACCTCATCGCCGAGAGCGGGCCCGACCACGCGAAGACGTTCGCGGCCACGGTCCGGGTCGGCGGGCGGGAGCTCGGCGCCGGCCAGGGCCGCAGCAAGAAGGAGGCCGAGCAGCGGGCGGCGGAAGTCGCCTGGGCCGCGCTGCGCAGCCGGGCCGCCGACGAGGCCGTCGCCGACCCACCCGCGGTCTGACCGTGCCCGAGCTGCCGGAGGTCGAGACCGTCCGGGCCGGGCTCGAGCGCTGGGTCACCGGGCGCACGATTGCCGCCGTCGACGTGCTGCACCCGCGCGCGATCAGACGCCATCCCGCCGGGGAGCGTGACTTCGTCGCCCTGCTCGTGGGTCGCCGCGTCGAGGGGGCCCGCCGGCGCGGGAAGTACCTGTGGCTGCCGCTCGACTCGGGCGACGCGCTGCAGGCCCACCTCGGCATGAGCGGGCAGCTGCTCGTGCAACCGGCGGCCGCGCTCGACGAGACCCACCTGAGGGTGCGGGTGCGCTTCGCCGACGGGGACCCCGAGCTGCGGTTCGTCGACCAGCGCACGTTCGGCGGCCTGGCCGTCGTCGCGGGCGGCGCGGCCCTGCCCGGCACGATCGCCCACATCGCCCGCGACCCGCTCGACCCGGCGTTCGACGACGAGGCGTTCCGGATCGCGCTGCGCAGCCGGCGCACCGGCATCAAGCGGGCGCTGCTCGACCAGTCGCTGGTGAGCGGCATCGGCAACATCTACGCCGACGAGTCGCTCTGGCGGGCCCGCCTGCACTACGCGCGGCCGACCGAGACGTTGACCCGGAGCGAGGTCGACCGGCTGCTCGCCGCCGTCCGCGACGTGCTGCGCGACGCGCTGGCGGCGGGGGGCACGTCGTTCGACAGCCTCTACGTCGCGGTCAACGGGGAGAGCGGCTACTTCGCCCGCGACCTCGCCGTCTACGGCCGGCGCGACGAGCCGTGCCCGCGCTGCGGCACCCCGATCCGCCGGGACGCCTTCATGAACCGCTCGTCCTACACCTGCCCCCGCTGCCAACCGCGGCCGCGCCGCGCGCGCTGGTGACTGGACGAGATCGGGGCTCAGTGGGTGCCGACGTTGTCGCCGCGCTCCAGGCTCGCTGACGACGAGGGGTAGGGCGTCACGGTGATCGGCGGGTTCACGGCGGCCGAGGGCAGCACCGTCTGGATCACCGGGAGCTGCTGCACGTCGGGCCGCTGCGTGTCGCCGTTCTTGTCGTGGCGCGCGCCGCAGCCGGCAAGTGCCCCACCGAGCAGCACGGCGAGCGCCGCGGTGCCGGCGAGCCCGGCGCGGCGACGCCGGTAGCGCGCGTGACCCGGCTGCGGGCGGTGGACGTGCTCAAGCGTGGCGGTCACTGTCCGGCCTCCTCGATCGTGCGCGGCCCCGCGGTCGTCGTAGGCGCTCGGCGGGCCCGAGTTGCGGCGTACCCACGTCCTCGCCGGAGGAGTCTGCACCGCGGCGCCGCGGGACCGGTCAACTTGCGCCCGGTCGGCTCAATTCGTGGCTTCGGCGTAACCTGGCCGTGATCGGCGCGTGACCAGGCCTCTTGACCACCCCTGGTGGCCGTGCGATTCTTGGATCATCCACTCCGGCAGTTGCGCTGCCCGCGCGTCTTACCCCGGCGTGCCTCGCGTGCCGTCACGGCAGGCACCCCCGCGTCTCCTCACGAAGGACGTCTCATGGCGAAGGCTCTGTTCGGACACGTCGGACTCGGGCCCGACTACCGCCTGACCGCCGAGGTCGCCCGGTTGCGCCAGCGGGTCAACGACCTCGAGGACGAGGTAGTCCGCCTGCGCAAGGCCAACGTAGCGCTCGCGTCGGCCGTCCAGGTCCACGACGACGTCCTCTCCCTCACCGTCCCCGACGGTGTTCCGGAGCCCGCGGAGGCACTCGCGTAACGAGTGTCTTCTTTCATGTCAGGGGCGCTTCGGCGCCCCTTTTTCGTGTCCGGCGACGGCGCTTCGCCGACGACTCGGCGGTTTCGGCCGGTAGGCTTCGCCGCGGCCTTCCCCGCCGCTTGGTCTGCGCACAGGAGCGCCCCGCGTTGCACCTGAAGAGCCTCACCCTGCGCGGCTTCAAGTCGTTCGCGTCGTCCACGACGCTGCGCTTCGAGCCGGGCATCACGTGCGTCGTCGGGCCCAACGGTTCCGGCAAGTCCAACGTCGTCGACGCCCTCGCCTGGGTCATGGGCGAGCAGGGCGCCAAGTCGCTGCGCGGCGGCAAGATGGAAGACGTCATCTTCGCCGGCACCGCCGGCCGCCCGCCCCTCGGCCGCGCCGAGGTGCTGCTGACGATCGACAACGTCGACGGCGCCCTGCCGATCGACTACACCGAGGTCACGATCAGCCGGTTGATGTACCGCTCGGGGGAGAGCGAGTACGCCATCAACGGCAATCCGTGCCGGCTGCTCGACGTGCAGGAGCTGTTGTCCGACTCCGGCATCGGCCGTGAGATGCACGTCATCGTCGGGCAGGGCCAGCTCGACGCCGTGCTGCAGGCCCGGCCGGAGGATCGGCGGGCGTTCGTCGAGGAGGCGGCCGGCGTCCTCAAGCACCGCAAGCGCAAGGAGAAGGCGCTGCGCAAGCTCGACGCGATGCAGGCCAACCTCACCAGGTTGCAGGACCTGACGGCCGAGCTGCACCGCCAGCTCAAGCCGCTGGGCCGGCAGGCCGAGGTCGCCCGCCGCGCCGCGGTGATCCAGGCCGACCTGCGCGACGCCCGGCTGCGGCTGCTCGCCGACGACCTGGTCGTGCTGCGCACCGCGCTCGACCAGGAGGTCGCCGACGAGACCGCTGCCCGTACCCGCCGCGCCGAGGTGGAGACGGCGCTGGCCGCGGCCCAGGAGCAGGAGCGCGACCTGGAGGCCGCTTCCGTCGCCGAGGCGCCTCGGCTCGGTGCGGCCCAGGACACGTGGTTCCGTCTGTCCAGCCTGCGCGAGCGGCTGCTCGGCACGGCCTCGCTCGCGGCCGAACGCGCCCGTCATCTCGGGCGTGAGGCGGAGGAAGCCCGCCCGGGGCCGGACCCCGACGAGCTCGAGGCCGAGGCGCGATCCGCGCGCGAGCAGGAGGCCGAGCTCACCGCGCGGCTGGAGCGCGACCGGGCGGTGCTCGTCGACGCGAGTGCGGCGCGGGCCTCGGCCGAGTCGGCTCTCGCCGAGGAGCAGCGCCGGCTGGTGGCCGTGCACCGGGCGATCGCCGACCGCCGCGAGGGCCTGGCCAAGCTCACCGGCGAGGCCGACGCCCTGCGCTCGCGGGCCGCGGCCGCCGATGCCGAGCGCGGTCGGCTCAGCGATGCGGCGCAGGAGGCACGCGCCCGGGCGTCTCGCGCGCAGGCCGACTTCACCACGCTCGAGTCGCAGGTCGCCGGCCTCGACGAGGGCGAGGTCGGCCTCGACGAGCGGTACGAGCGGGCCGCTGCCGCTCTCGGCGCCGTCGACGAGCGGCTCGCCGAGCTGCGGGAGCAGGACCGCGAGACCGAGCGCGAGCGCACCGCGCTGACCGCCCGCCGCGACGCGCTGGCCGGCGGTCTCGCCCGCAAGGACGGCACCGGCGTGTTGCTCGCGGCCGGTGACCGGGTGGCCGGGCTCCAGGGCTCCCTGGCCGATCTCCTCGAGGTCGAGCCGGGATTCGAGACCGCGGTCGCCGCAGCACTCGGCGCCGCCGCCGACGCGGTAGCCGTGGCCTCCCTCGACGCCGTGACCGACGCGATCACTCTGCTGAAGGCCGACGACGCCGGCCGCGCCGCCATGGTCGTCGGCGGGGCGCCCGACCCCGCCGGGGAGCCGTGGCCGGAGCTGCCCCCAGGGGTGCGCTACGCGGTCGACGTCGTCACCGTGCCGGCCGACCTGCACCCGGCGATCACCAGGTTGCTGCAGCGGGTGGCCGTGGTCGCCACCCTCGACGAGGGGCGGCGGCTGGTCGAGTCGCTGCCCGCCGTGCGCACGGTCACCCGCGACGGCGACGTCCTCGACGTGCACTGGGCAGTCGGTGGCTCGGGCGCGACGCCGTCCCTGCTGGAGGTGCAGGCGGCGGTCGACGATGCCGAGGCCCGGCTCGTCGAGACCGGTCACCGCGCCGACCGGCTGCGCTTCGCGCTCGCGGCCGCCGAGCAGGAGCGGGTGGCGGCCCAGGTCGAGGCCGACGCCGCGCTCGCGCAGCTGCACGACTCCGACGCGCGGCTGGCCGCCGTCGCCGAGCGGCTGGGGCAGCACGCCGGGGAGATGCGGGCCGCCGCCGCCGAGGCCGACCGGCTCGAGGCCGCCCGGCAACGCGCCGAGCAGACCCGCGACGAGCTCCTGACCCAACTCGCCGCGCTCGACGCGCGGCTCGCCGCGGCGACCGGTGCACCGGAGGAGGCCGAGCCCACCACCGAGGACCGCGACCGTCTCGCCGCGCAGAGCGAGGCCGCCAGGGCCGCCGAGGTCGAGGCGCGCCTCGCCGTGCGCACGGGCGAGGAGCGCGTCCGCGCTCTCGCCGGGCGCGCCGACTCCCTCGAGCGGGCCGCCGCCGCCGAGCGCGCCGCCCGGGAGCGGGCCGCCGCGCTTCGCGAGCAGCGGGCCCGCCAGGCCGTCGTCGCGACCGCCGTCGTGGCCGGCGCCCGGGCCGCGTTGAGCCGGATCGACGCGTCGATCGAGGTGGCCGCCGCCGAGCGTGCCGCCGCCGAGCAGGCCCGCGTGGCGCGGGAGACCGCGCTCGCCGCTGTCCGCGGCCGGTCGCGGGAGCTTGCTGCCGACCTCGAACGCCTCACCGACACCGTCCACCGCGACGAGGTCGCCCGGGCCGAGCAGCGGCTGCGCGTCGAGGCGCTGGAGGCGAAGGCGCTCGAGGACTACGGCGTCGCGGCCGATGCGCTCGTCACCGACTACGGACCCGAGCAGCCGGTCCCGCCGCCGGCCGACGCCCCCGACGCGGCGCCCACCCGCTACGAGCGGGCGGTGCAGGAGAAGCGCGCCCGCGCCGCCGAGCGCGATCTCGCCGTGCTGGGCAAGGTCAACCCGCTGGCCCTGGAGGAGTTCGCGGCGCTGGAGGAGCGGCACCGGTTCCTCTCCGAGCAGCTCGAGGACCTGAAGGCGACCCGGCGCGACCTGCTCACCGTCGTCAAGGAGGTCGACGACCGGGTCGAGGAGGTCTTCCGCGCGGCCTACGAGGACACCGCCCGGGAGTTCGAGAAGGTCTTCGCCACGTTGTTCCCGGGTGGCGAGGGCCGGCTCGTGCTCACCGACCCGCACGACATGCTGACGACCGGCATCGAGGTCGAGGCGCGCCCGCCCGGGAAGAAGGTCAAGCGCCTGTCGCTGCTGTCCGGCGGCGAGCGGTCGCTGACCGCCATCGCGCTGCTCGTCGCGATCTTCCGCGCCCGCCCGAGCCCCTTCTACGTCCTCGACGAGGTCGAGGCTGCACTCGACGACCGCAACCTCGGGCGCCTCGTCGACCTGCTCGCCGAGCTGCGGTCGACCTCGCAGCTGCTGATCATCACGCACCAGAAGCGGACGATGGAGGTCGCCGACGCGCTGTACGGCGTGAGCATGCGCGGCGACGGCATCACCGAGGTCATCTCCCAGCGGCTGCGCGAGGCCGAGCCCGCCTGACCTGATCGTCCCGGCCGGCCCTGGGGGAGGATGGCAGCGTGGAGTACGCCGCCATAGCCGCTGCCATCTTCGTCGTCGCGCTCATCGCGGTGGCCGGGCTGCTCATCGTGCCCCGCCGCCGCCAGCTGCCGCGCACCGGCGAGCCACCCACGCCCGTCCCGGCCGAGGAGCAGGCTTCCGGGGCGGTCACCACGCTCCCGCCGCCGGAGACCGCCGCCCCACCGGCGGAACCCGTCGCGCCCGAGGCGCCTGTCGCAGCGGCTCCGGTCGAGGCGCCCGCCGCCCTGGAGGTGCCGGAGCCCACCTCCGGCCGGCTGGTGCGGCTGCGCACCCGGCTGTCGCGCTCCCAGTCCGCGCTCGGCCGCGGGCTGCTCACCCTGCTGTCCCGCGACACACTCGACGACGAGGTCTGGGAGGAGGTGGAGGACACCCTCCTCACCGCCGACATCGGCGTCGGCGCGACCCAGCAGATCGTGGCCAACCTGCGCGAGCAGGTGCGGGTGCTCGGCACCCGCAGCGCGGCCGACCTGCGGGCGCTGCTGCGCAAGGAGCTGGTCTCGGCCATCGGCGCGGACACCGACCGGTCGCTGCACACGCTTCCCCACACCGACCGCCCCGCTGTCGTCCTCGTCGTCGGAGTCAACGGCACCGGAAAGACGACGACGTGCGGCAAGCTCGCCCGGGTGCTCGTCGCCGACGGCCGCAGCGTGCTGCTCGGGGCCGCCGACACCTTCCGCGCCGCGGCCGCCGACCAGCTGCAGACGTGGGGGTCGCGGGTCGGCGCCGACACGGTCCGCGGGCCGGAGGGTTCCGACCCGGCCAGCGTTGCCTTCGACGCCGTACAAGCCGGCACGGACCGCCGGGTCGACACGGTCCTCGTCGACACCGCCGGCCGGCTGCACACCAAGCAGGGGTTGATGGACGAGCTGCAGAAGGTCAAGCGGGTCGTCGAGAAGCACGGTCCGGTCGACGAGGTGCTGCTCGTGCTCGACGCCACCACCGGCCAGAACGGCGTGGTGCAGGCCCGGGTCTTCACCGAGGCGGTGGAGGTCACTGGCATCGCCCTGACCAAGCTCGACGGCACCGCGAAGGGCGGCATCGTGATCGCCGTGCAGCGCGAGCTGGGCGTGCCGGTCAAGCTCGTCGGTCTCGGCGAGGGCCCCGACGACCTGGCGCCGTTCGAGCCGGAGGCCTTCGTCGACGCCCTGCTCGGCGACGCGGAGGACGCCGCGGCCTGACGCCGCGCCGGACGCGGTGCCCACCATCACCCGCCGGCCCACGCTTCGTCGGGGCCGCCGCTGGGCATCAGTCGTCTGGGACACGGCCCGAAGGCAAGGCGGTGGGATCGCGATGGCGTTGTCCATGCACGAGCAGCGGGTGCTGGCCGAGATGGAGCAGCGCCTGGCCGACGACGATCCGCGCCTCGCCTCGATCTTCAGCCGCTTCTCCGCCGCCCAGCACCGCATCGTCGGCCTCCGTCCGGAGCGCCCGGCGGCCACCGCGACGGTCAGCTACCCCAAGGCGCAGCGCGCGATGATCACCAGGCCCCCCACGCTCCGCCGGTGGACGCCCTGGATCGTCCTCGTGGTCGGCGCGGCGCTGCTCGGCCTCGGGGTCGGCACCGCCCAGGTCGTGATCTCCCTCGCCGGGTCCGTGCTGGTGGCCGCGACCCCGTTGCTGATCCCGGCCTGCACCCGCCTGCGGCCCGTCGGGGCCCCGCACCCGGGTGCCGATGTGGCCGGCCGTCGTGGCCTCGCCGGCCTGCGCCCGTGGTGGGGTAGGACCCCGGTCGAGCGCGACCGCTCGCGCGAGCTCACCTGAGCCCTGGTCCCGCGATGTAACGGCAGCGCCGTCTGCGGGAAACGTGCCGGAAACGTCGCGCCCGCAGGCTGACCGCTCGTGGGCGGACGAGGACCTGACAGCCGGACGGATCCGCGGTGAGCGATGCCAACACCGCGTGGATGCTCGTCTGCACCGCGCTCGTCCTGTTCATGACGCCCGGCCTGGCCGTGTTCTACGGCGGCATGGTGCGCAGCAAGAACGTCCTCGGCACCGCGATGCAGAGCCTCATCTGCATCGGGGTGGTCAGCCTCGTTTGGGCGTTCATCGCCTACAGCCTGGCGTTCGGGCCGGACGTCGGCGGGGTCGTCGGCTCGCTCAAGTTCGCCGGGCTGGAGCACCTGAGCGGCGTACCGGGGCTGCACCTGACCTTCCCGCCGCTGCTGTTCGCGGCGTTCCAGATGATGTTCGCCGTCATCACCGCGGCCCTCATCAGCGGCGCCGGAGCCGGGCGGCTGCGGTTCACCGGCTTCGCGGCGTTCGTGCTCGTCTGGTCGGTCGTCGTCTACGCGCCGCTGGCCCACTGGGTGTTCTCCCCGCACGGCTGGCTCGCCGCGCGCGGCGTCCTCGACTTCGCCGGCGGCAGCGTGGTCGAGATCAACAGCGGCGCCTCCGGGCTCGCCCTCGTCCTCGTGATCGGCGCGGCCCGCGGGTGGCCCCGCGAGGCGGTCGCCCCGCACTCGCTGCCGCTGACCGTGATCGGTGCCGGAATCCTGTGGTTCGGCTGGTTCGGCTTCAACGCCGGGTCCGCGCTGAGCACCGGCGGCGTCGCCGTCCACGCCCTCGTCAGCACGCACCTGGCAGCGTGCGCCGGCATGCTCGCGTGGCTGGTCGCCGAGCGCGCCCGCACCGGCCACGCGACGACGCTCGGCGGGGCCTCGGGGGCGGTCGCCGGGCTGGTCGCGATCACCCCCGCCGCCGGCTACGTCGACTCCCTGCCCGCGATGCTGCTCGGCGCGGTCGCGGGCGTCGCGGCCTTCGGCGCCGTCCGGCTGAAGTTCCGTCTCGGCTACGACGACACGCTCGACGTCGTCGGCGTCCACTACGTGGGCGGGTTCGTCGGCATGCTTCTTCTCGGCATCTTCGCGTCGCACGCCGTGAACCCCGCGGTGCACCACCAGGGCCTCGCCTACTCGGGCAGTCTGTGGCTGCTCGGCCGGCAGGCGCTCGCCGTCGTCGTCTCGACCACGTTCGCCTTCACGGCGACGTACGTCGTCGCCCGCCTGGTGAACGCCGTGGTGCCCCTGCGGTGCACCCCGGAGGAGGAGTACGACGGACTCGACCAGAGCCAGCACGCGGAGTCGGCCTACGACTTCGGTCTCGCCCGCACGACGGCCGGAAGGATCGGGACATGAGGCTCGTGACCGCGGTGGTCAAGCCGTTCAAGCTCGACGACGTGCGCGAGGCGCTGGAGGCGCTCGGCGTGCGGGGGATGACCGTCGAGGAGGTGCAGGGTCACGGCCGCCAGCGCGGCCACACCGAGGTCTACCGGGGCGCGGAGTACGTGGTGGACTTCGTCCCCAAGGTGCGGATCGACATCGTCGTCGACGACGTCGAAGCCCCTCGCGTGGTCGAGGCGGTCGTCGCTGCGGCCCGCACGGGCCGGATCGGCGACGGCAAGGTGTGGACGGTCGCGGTCGACGACCTCGTCCGGATCCGCACCGGCGAGCGAGGTTCCGACGCCCTCTGAGCCGGCTTCGCCCGCCGCGCCCGACTCCCTCCCGGTGGCCGCGGTGGCCGCGCTGCGTGCCCGCCGCGCGGAGGTGCTCGCCGATTGGACGCAGCGCGGCGCCGGGCTGCGGTCGGCGCTCGTCGACGCGGTCGACACCTGCCTCGACGCCGTGGTCGGCGACCTGCTGGCCGACTCCGCCTGGGCGGGGTCCGGGCTCGCGGTCCTGGTGGTCGGCGCCTACGGACGCCGTGAACCCGCCGCCGGGAGCGACCTCGACCTGGTGCTCGTCCACGACGGCCGTGCGGACGTGGCCCCGTTCGTCGACCGGCTGCTGTATCCCCTGTGGGACACGGGTTTTCCGGTCGACCACAGCACCCGCACGATCGACGAGGCCCTCGCCGTGGCCGCGCAGGACCTGCGCGCGGCCCTCGGGCTGCTCGACGCCCGGCACGTCGCCGGCGATCCGCAGCTGGCCGCCGATCTGGTCGAGCGCACCCGCGGCCAGTGGCGCTCGGGGATCCGCCGCCGGTTGCCCGACCTGGTCCGCGGCGCCCGTGAGCGCTGGCAGGCGCACGGGGAGCTGCCGTTCCTCCTCGAGCCCGATCTCAAGCTCGCCCGCGGCGGCCTGCGCGACGTGCAGCTGCTGCGTGCGCTGGCACTCGGCTGGTTGACCGACCCGCCGGAAGCCCGGGTGGAGGCGGCGTACACCGGCCTGCTCGACGTCCGCGGCGAGCTGCACCGGCGCCCCGGGCGACCCAGCGACCGGCTGCTGCTGCAGGAGCAGGACGCGATCGCGGTGCCGGTCGGGTACGGCGACGCCGACGCGCTGATGCGCGACGTCTACGCCGCTGCCCGCACGATCGCCTTCGCGGCCGACCAGACGCTTCGGCGGGTGCAGCGCGACGTGGCGCCGCGCCGGCGGCTCTTCGGCCGGTCGCCTTCCACCGACCGGATCCCGCTCGCGTCCGACGTGGTGGCCCAGGACGGCGAGGTCGTGCTCGCCGTCGGGGCCGACCCGGCCCGCGATCCCGGGCTGGTCCTGCGGGTGGCCGCCGCCGCCGCCGAGCAGGGCCTGCCGATCGCGCCGCACGCACTGGCGCGCCTCGCCGGCTCCGCGGCCCTCCCGGAGCCGTGGCCGGCCCCGGCCCGCGACGACCTCGTGACCCTGCTCGGCGCCGGGTACGACGCGGTCGCGGTCGTCGAGACCCTCGACCAGGCCGGGCTGCTGCAGCCGCTGCTGCCGGAGTGGGAGCAGGTGCGGTGCAAGCCGCAGCGCAACGCCTACCACCGCTTCACCGTCGACCGGCACCTCGTGGAGTGCGCGGCCGAGGCGGCCGCCCTGACCCGCCGCGTGGCCCGGCCCGACCTCCTGCTGCTCGGTGCGCTCCTGCACGACATCGGCAAGGGGCTGCCCGGCGACCACACCGACAACGGCGTGGCACTGGTCGCGCGCATCGGCCCGCGTCTCGGCCTGGCGCCGGACGACACCGCCACGCTGGTCGCGATGGTCCGCCACCACCTGCTGCTGCCGGACACCGCGACCCGCCGCGACCTCGAGGACCCGGTCACCGTCCAGCGGGTCGCCGACGCCGTGGGGGATCGGGACACCCTCGACCTGCTCCACGCGCTCGCCGAGGCGGACGGCCGGGCGACCGGCCCGGCCGCCTGGAGCGAGTGGAAGGCCGGCCTCGTCGACGAGCTCGTCTCCCGCACCCGTGCGGTGCTCGCGGGCGCGCCGGCACCGGCCGCCGCGGCGCTGTCTGCCCGGCAGCTCGCGCTGGCCGACCGCCGGGAGACCGCCCTCGACGTCGACGGCGACACCCTCACGGTCGTCACCCCCGACCGGCCGGGAGTGCTCTGGCGGTGGGCCGGGGTGCTCGCCCTGCACCGGCTCGACGTCCGCGGTGCCATCGCCACCTCGACCGGCGCGATGGCGGTCACGGTGTTCGACGCGGTGCCACGCTTCGGTTCCCCACCCGACTGGGAGATCGTGCGCACGGATCTCCGCCGCGCCGAGGCCGACACCGCGTGGCTGGCCGACCGGCTGGCGGCCCGGGAGCGCGACTACCGGCGCGACCCGCACCACCCCTCTGCGGCCTCGCCGCCGCGGGTGCTTTTCGACGACGCCGCCTCGGCGTCGGCGACCGTTGTCGAGGTGCGTGCACACGACCGGCTCGGTCTGCTCTACCGCCTCGCCCACGCGCTGGCCGACCACGGGCTCGACGTGCGCTCGGCCCGGGTCAGCACGCTCGGCGCCGAGGCGGTCGACGCGTTCTACGTGGTCGACGAGTTCGGTGGGCCGTTGCCCTCCGGCGTCCGCCGCGCCGCCGTCGAGGCCGCTCTGCTCGCCGCTCTCGCCGACTAGGCTGGTCTCTGCACCCCGCCCGTCCTGTCCCTGGGGATCCGTGTGTTCGAGACTCTCTCCGACCGGCTCGAGTCGGTCTTCACGGCGCTGCGTGGCAAGGGCCGGCTCTCCGAGGCCGACATCGATGCCACCTGCCGCGAGATCCGCATCGCGCTGCTCGAGGCCGACGTCGCGCTGCCGGTCGTCAAGACGTTCATCGCGGCCGTCAAGGAGCGGGCGCGGGGCGCGGAGGTCAGCCAGGCCCTCAACCCCGCCCAGCAGGTCATCAAGATCGTCAACGAGGAGCTCGTCGGGATCCTCGGGGGTGAGACGAGGCAGCTGCGCTACGCCAAGACGCCCCCGACCGTGATCATGCTGGCCGGCCTGCAGGGCACCGGCAAGACGACGCTCGCCGGCAAGCTGGGCCGGTGGCTGCGCGAGCAGCGCCACACCCCGCTGCTGGTCGCCGCCGACCTGCAGCGCCCCAACGCCGTCCAGCAGCTGCAGGTCGTCGGGGGGCAGGCGGGGGTCGACGTGTTCGCACCCGAGCCCGGCAACGGGGTCGGCGACCCGGTGCAGGTCGCCACCCGGGCCATCGAGCACGCCCGCCGGCTCGGTCACGACGTGGTCGTCGTCGACACGGCCGGCCGGCTCGGCATCGACGCCGAGATGATGGCCCAGGCCGCAGCGATCCGCGACGCGGTGCGGCCCGACGACACCCTGTTCGTCGTCGACGCGATGATCGGCCAGGACGCCGTGACGACGGCAGAGGCGTTCCGCGACGGCGTCGGTTTCAGCGGCGTGGTGCTCACCAAGCTCGACGGCGACGCCCGCGGCGGCGCGGCGCTGTCCGTGGCCAAGGTCACCGGGCAGCCGATCATGTTCGCCTCGACCGGCGAGAAGCTCGAGGACTTCGACGTCTTCCATCCGGAGCGGATGGCCTCGCGCATCCTCGGGATGGGCGACGTGCTCACGCTGATCGAGCAGGCGGAGCGCACCTTCGAGGCCGACGAGGCCGAGAAGATGGCCCAGAAGGTCATGTCGGGCCGCGACTTCACCCTCGAGGACTTCCTCGATCAGATGATGATGGTCCGGCGGATGGGCCCGATCTCCAACCTGCTCGGGATGCTGCCCGGCATGGGCCAGATGCGCGAGCAGCTCAACCAGATCGACGACCGCGACCTCGACCGGGTCGCCGCGATCATCCGGTCGATGACGCCGGGGGAGCGGCAGGACCCCAAGATGATCAACGGGTCGCGCCGGCTGCGCATCGCCAACGGGTCCGGGGTGACCGTCACCGAGGTCAACCAGCTGGTCGACCGGTTCTTCGAGGCCCGCAAGATGATGAAGCAGCTCACGGGCGGCATGGGCCTGCCGGGAGCCGGCCGGCGCGCCAAAGGCAAGGGCAAGAAGGCGAAGAAGGGCAGGAAGGGCGGGCGCCCCGCCGTGACGGGCAAGGCGGCGATGGGCCTGCCGCCGGGAGCGCTGCCGCCCGCAGCGCTGCCTCCGGGAGGCCTGCCCGCCGACGCGTTCGGCCCCGGCAGCCTGCCGCCCGGGGTGAAGCTGCCCGACCTGACGAAGCTGCGCTTCCCCCCGAGCGACCAGCAGTAGCGGTCGCGCCGCACGCCCGCGGCCGTCTGGCAGAATGGTCGCGAGCACCCGGGCGGCTGCGGCCCTCTCTCCGCAGCCGTCCGAGTCCGTCCGAACGCCCGGCGCCCCGACCCCACAGGGTCGCCCCGTCGTTCACCCGCGCAACGACCTGGAGCAGCAACCCTCGTGGCAACCAAGATCCGCCTGATGCGCTTGGGCAAGATCCGCAACCCGCAGTACCGCATCGTCGTCTCCGACGCCCGCAACAAGCGCGACGGCCGCTTCATCGAGGCGGTCGGCAAGTACCACCCGAAGGAAGACCCGTCGTTCATCGAGGTCGACTCCGAGCGGGTGCAGTACTGGCTGTCCGTCGGCGCCCAGCCGACCGATCCGGTCGCCGCCATCCTGCGCATCACCGGCGACCTGCAGCGGCACAAGGGTGAGCCGGCCGAGTCGACGCTCAAGCCCCCGGCGCCGCGCCGTGACCGCAAGGCCGCCTTCGAGGAGGCCGCGCGCGAGGGCCTCGGCGAGGCGCGCGGCGAGGCGACGACGCCGAAGAAGAAGGCTCCCGCCAAGGCGGCGCCCGCAGAGCCGCAGGCCGAGGCGCCGGCAGCAACCGAACCGCAGGCGCCTGCCGAGCCCGAGACGCCGGCGGCCGAGGGTGCTGCCGACGCCGGTGCGGCCGCGGCCGACGCAACGGCCGAGACGACCGCATCCGACTCGAGCGACGCCGAGGCCTGACGTGCTCGAGGACGCTCTCGAGCACCTGGTCAAGGGCATCGTCGACCACCCCGACGAGGTCACCGTCACCGACCGGCGGCTTCGCCGCGGTCGGGTCCTCGAGGTCCGCGTGCACCCCGACGACATGGGCAAGGTCATCGGTCGTGGTGGCCGCACCGCCCGGGCGCTGCGCGCCGTGGTCGGCGGCCTGGGCGGTCGCGACGTCCGCGTCGACCTGGTCGACGTCGACGAGTCGCGCTGACCGACGGTTGCTTCCGTGCAGCTCGTCGTCGGGCGCATCGCCAAGGCGCACGGCGTGCATGGTGAGGTCGCCGTGGAGGTGCGCACCGACGACGTCGAGCGGCGGTTCGCCGTTGGCGCGGTCCTCGAGACCGAGCCGCCCGAGCGCGGCCCGCTGACCGTTCGCGCGGTCCGCCCGCACAGCGGGCGGTTGCTCGTGCACTTCGACGCGGTCGACGACCGGTTCGCCGCCGACGCGCTGCGGGGCACCATGCTGGTCGTCGACTCCGCCACGTCGCCGCCCACCGACGACCCCGAGGAGTTCTGGGACCACGACCTGGTCGGGCTCGCCGCGGTGACGGTCGCCGGCCAGCGGATCGGCCGGGTCGAGGACGTCCTGCACCCGTCCGGCACCGTCCTTCTCGCCGTGCGCCGCGAGGACGGCGCCGAGCTGCTGGTGCCGTTCGTCGCGGCGATCGTGCCCGAGGTCGACGTGGCCGCGGGGCGGCTCGTCGTCGACCCGCCCCACGGGCTGCTCGACCTGTAGCCGCCGATGCGCATCGACATCGTCACGATCTTCCCCGACTACTTCGGGCCGCTCGACCTGTCGCTCATCGGCAAGGCGCGGGCGCGCGGGCTGCTCGACGTGCGCGTCCACGACCTGCGCGACTGGACCGACGACGTGCACCGCAGCGTCGACGACGCGCCGTACGGCGGCGGGCCCGGGATGGTCATGGCCCCCGAGCCGTGGGGGCGGGCACTCGACTTCGTCGTGCCGCCGGAGGATCAGGTGCCGACCCTGGTCGTGCCCACGCCGAGCGGGCGGCCGTTCACCCAGGCCCGCGCGCAGGCCTACGCCGCGCTGCCGTGGCTGGTCTTCGCGTGTGGGCGCTACGAGGGCATCGACGGCCGGGTCGCCGAGGACGCCCGGCGCCGGATGCCGGTCGACGAGCTCTCGGTCGGCGACTACGTGCTGGCCGGGGGAGAGGCGGCCACGCTGGTCGTCGTCGAGGCCGTGACCAGGCTGCTGCCCGGTGTGCTCGGCAACGCCGCCTCGGTCGCCGACGACTCCTTCGCCGGGGGCGGCATGGAACGTCTGGTCGAGGGGCCGGTCTACACGCGTCCCCCGAGCTGGCGAGGGCTCGACGTGCCCCCCGTGCTGATGTCCGGCGACCATGCGGCGGTCGCGCGGTGGCGGCACGAGCAAGCGCTGCGGCGTACGGCGGAGAACCGTCCCGACCTGCCGGCCCGGCCACCGCCGGACGCCGAGGATGTGGCACAGTAGAACGTCGATCCCGTCGGCCACCGGCCCGACCGCGCCCGCGGGCGCACCGTGATCGCGCCCGAGACAGCACGCAGCACTCTGAGGAAGCGACGACCGTCATGCACACCCTGGACAGCCTCGACGCCGCCTCGCTGCGTTCCGATCTCCCGGACTTCCGTCCCGGCGACACGCTGAAGGTGCACGTGCGCGTCGTCGAGGGCAACCGCGAGCGCATCCAGGTCTTCCAGGGTGTCGTCATCCGCCGCCAGGGCGGCGGTGTCCGCGAGACGTTCACCGTGCGCAAGGTCAGCTTCGGGGTGGGCGTGGAGCGCACCTTCCCGACGCACTCGCCGATCATCGACCACGTCGAGGTCGTGACCCGCGGCGACGTCCGGCGGGCGAAGCTCTACTACCTGCGTGCGCTGCGCGGCAAGAAGGCCAAGATCAAGGAGAAGCGGGAGACTCCGGCCGCTCACTGAGCGGACCCTGGACGTGGCCTTCTCGCGCGGCGTCACGACGGCCGACCCTTGCCCGAACGTCCCCTTTGGCACCTCTCGAAGCGTTAGGCTCGCCCCCTGATGGACGACGACCTGCGGCGGGCCGAGCCGGACCGGTTGGGTCCCCCCGACAGTGCGTCCGAGTCACCCTCGCACCCCGTTCACCCACCGGCCGCCGAGGCCGGTGAGGCGGGCCAGGCGCCCCCTGCGGGCGCGTCGTCGGAGGCGTCGACGGGCGCGACGTCGAGCGCGTGGTCCGAGCATGCCCGCGAGGTGCCCGCCACGGTGGCGGTCGCCGCCGAGGAGCCCGAGAGCCCCGCCGGTGGCGCCCATGCGGCCGAGCGGCGCAAGGGCGGCTCGTTCCTCAAGGAGCTGCCGTTCCTCATCGTGATCGCCCTGGTGCTGGCGCTGCTGATCAAGGCCTTCCTGATCCAGGCGTTCTACATCCCGTCCGGGTCGATGGAGCAGACGCTGCGCATCGGCGACCGGGTGCTGGTCAACAAGCTCGTCTACCGCTTCCGCGACGTGCACCGCGGAGACATCGTGGTCTTCAAGGGCCCGGAGTCGTGGGCGCCGGAGGTGCAGCTGTCGGAGCCGACCAACCCGGTGGCGCGCTTCTTCCACTCCATCGGCGGCGCGCTCGGCTTCGCGCCGGCCGGCGAGAAGGACTTCATCAAGCGGGTGATCGGGGTGCCGGGCGACACCGTCGCCTGCTGCGACTCGCAGGGCCGGGTGACCGTCAACGGGCACGGTCTCGACGAGCCGTTCCTCTACCAGGACAACCACGAGGCGTTCGGCCCGGTGAAGGTGCCGAAGGGTGATCTGTGGGTGATGGGCGACCACCGCTCGCTGTCCGCCGACTCCCGCGCGCACATCGGCGACTCGCGCCACGGCACGATCCCGATCAGCGACGTCGTCGGCCGCGCCTTCGTCGTCGTCTGGCCGATCTCGCACGGTCGTGGCCTCGGCACGCCGGCGACCTTCCACCAGAAGGGGCTCGCGGCGGCGGGACTGGCCGCAACGCCCTACGCGCTCGGCGTCGTCGGCGCGCTGCCTCTGGCGACCCTGCGCCGCCGCAGGCGTCGCCGCCGGGCCGGTCGCTGACCGGCCGTCCGGCTTCCCGGTGATGCCGTGGTGATCCCCCTCCCGCGCGCGGCGGCCATGCGCCGCGACGGCGACCTGCGCAGCTACGAGCGGGCGCTCTCCCGCCGCGGGCTCGGCCCGGTGGCCGGCGTGGACGAGGCCGGCCGCGGTGCCTGCGCCGGCCCGCTCGTGGTCGCCGCGGTCGTGCTGCCGGAGGGGCGGCGCGGCGAGGTGCCGGGGCTCGCCGACTCCAAGCTGCTCACCCCCGTGGTCCGCGAGGAGGTCTACGCCGAAGTCGTCCGCCGCGCCACGGCCTGGGCCGCCGTGGTCGTCCCGGCCGGCGACATCGACCGCATCGGCCTGCACGTCTGCAACGTGGCGGGTATGCGCCGCGCGGTGGCCCGCCTCGACGTACGTCCGGGGTTCGTCCTCACCGACGGCTTCCCCGTGCCCGGGTTCGGTGTGAGCGGGCTCGCCGTGTGGAAGGGCGACCGGGTGGCTGCCTGCGTCGCTGCCGCCTCCGTGGTCGCGAAGGTGACCAGGGACCGGCTCATGGTCGAGATGCACGACCGCTGGCCGGCGTACGACTTCGCCGCGCACAAGGGCTACGTGACGCCCGAGCACAGCGCCGCCCTCGAGGTCCACGGGCCCTGCCCGCAGCACCGCTTCTCGTTCGTCAACGTCGCCCGCGCGGGGGGCGGCGCGGCGGTCATGGGCGAGAATGACGACGACGTCCGACCGTGGGTCGAGGAGATCGCGTGAGTGCCGAGGATCTCGAGAAGTACGAGACCGAGATGGAGCTGCAGCTCTACCGGGAGTACCGCGACGTCGTCGGCCTGTTCAGCTACGTCGTCGAGACCGAGCGCCGGTTCTACCTGACCAACGACGTCGACGTGGCGGTGCGTGAGTCCGGCGGCGAGGTGTTCTTCGAGGTCGTCATGCAGGACGCCTGGGTCTGGGACATGTACCGTCCGGCGCGGTTCGTGCGCAACGTGCGCGTCCTGACGTTCAAGGACGTCAACGTCGAGGAGCTCGCCAAGAACGAGCTCGAGGTGCCAGGGGAGCGTCCCGGCTTCGACGGGTAGGCCGTCAGCGTCGATCGAGGAGGCCGACCCGTGACTGACGACAAGCTCTCCAGCAGCAACCAGGGCAAGCCCGAGCCCGTGCCCGTCTCGCCCACCCGTCCCGCGGCGCAGTCGACCGTGGCCAGCGCGCACCCGCAGGCGCCCCGTCCCGACACCGGATCCGGCGCCGACCGGTCGGCCGCACCACGCGGTGACGCCGGGTCGCGGGAGGACTCTCCCGACTCGGCGGCAGAGACGTCGGGGCGTACGACGCCGCCGGCCGAGCGCCAGAGCGGCGGGTCGCCGACGCAGGCGGCGCAGGAAGCGCGGCCGCTCGCTCAGGGCAAGGCTGCCGGCACGAATCCCGCCTCCCGGGCCGTGGTCGGGCGCTCGGGCGCCCCGGACGGCGAGGTCTCTCCTCGCTGAGGCGGCTGTGGACGGCGGGCACCCGGTCCACAGCTCGCTCACCTGGGCTGGCGCCCGCGCCCTGACCTCCGCGACCGTGGCCGCGGAGGTGGTCGCGTGGGCGCCCTGCAGGAGCTCGGCCGTTACGGCGAAGACGTCGCCGTGCGGCATCTGCACGACCAGGGCCTGGTGATCCTGGAGCGCAACTGGCGGTGCCGGGCCGGTGAGATCGACATCGTCGCCCGCCACGGCGACGTGCTGGTGTTCTGCGAGGTCAAGACCCGACGGTCCGACCGGTTCGGCTCGCCCGTCGAGGCCGTCACGCCGCGCAAGCTCGCGCGCATGCGGGTCCTCGCTGCGGCGTGGCTGGCCGAGCGCCGCCCGCCCTACGCGGCCGACCTCCGGTTCGACGTGGTGAGCGTCCTGCGTCCGCCGAGTGGCCCCGCGCGCGTCGAGCACCTGCAGGGGGTCTGCTGATGTTGCTCGGCCGGGCCCTCGCGATCGCGCTGGTCGGCCTCGACGGTCACGTGATCGAGGTCGAGGCGCACATCGCGTCGGGCCTGCCGTGCTTCACGCTGATCGGGCTGCCCGACGCCGCGTTGCACGAGGCCCGTGACCGGGTGCGGGCGGCGATCGCCAACAGCGGGGCGGCGTTCCCGATGCAGCGGCTGACGCTCGGGCTCTCGCCGGCGGCGCTGCCCAAGGGCGGCAGCGGTTTCGACGTGGCGATGGCCGTCAGCGTCCTGGCCGCCATCGAGGCGGTCCCGCCGGAGCGGGCCGCCCGCACGGTGTTCGTCGGGGAGCTCGCGCTCGACGGGCGGCTGCGTCCCGTCACGGGCGTGCTCCCCGCGGTGCTCGCCGCGGTGCGGGCCGGCCACCGTGACGTGCTGGTGCCACCCGCCAACGCGGGCGAGGCGCGGCTGGTCCGCCAGGCGCGGGTGCACACGGCCGCGTCGCTGGCCGACGTGGCCGCGCTGCTGCACGGCCGGCCGATCGCCGTGCCGGCGGACGAGTCCATGGCGCCCGCCCCGGCCGCGCCGGTGCGCGAGCCCGATCTCGCCGAGGTCGTCGGCCAGCGCGAGGCCCGCCGCGGCATGGAGGTCGCGGCGGCCGGCGGCCACCACGTGCTGCTGTCCGGGCCGCCGGGTGTGGGCAAGACGATGCTCGCCGAGCGGCTGCCCGGCCTGCTGCCCGATCTCGAGCCGGATCCTGCGCTCGAGGTCACCGCGATCCACTCCCTGGCCGGGGTCCTGCCCGCGGGCGGCCCGTTGCTGACCCGCCCGCCGTTCTGCGGACCCCACCACACCTCCTCCGTGGCGGCCCTGGTCGGCGGCGGCACCGGTCTCGCCCGGCCGGGCGCGATCTCGATCGCGCATCGCGGGATCTTGTTCCTGGACGAGGCGCCGGAGTTCGACCGGCGCTCGCTCGATGCGCTGCGCCAACCCCTCGAGTCCGGCGAGGTGGTGCTCGCCCGCCATGCCGGCACGACCCGCTACCCGTGCCGGTTCCTGCTCGTGCTCGCCGCCAACCCGTGCCCCTGCGGGGCGGACGGCCGCCAGGCGGCCATCACCTGCACCTGCGCGCCCCAGGCCCGCCGCCGCTACCTGGCCCGGTTGTCCGGCCCGTTGCTCGACCGCATCGATCTGCGGCTCGAGCTCAACCCCGTGCCCCGCAGCGAGATGCTCGCGGAGCCGGTCGGCGTGGAGCCGACGTCGGTCGTCCGGTCCCGCGTCGAGGCGGCCCGGGAGCGGGCCGCCACGCGGTTGCGCGGCACTCCGTGGCGCACCAACGCCGAGGTTCCCGGCGCCGAGCTGCGCCGCCGCTGGCCGGTGCCGCCACGGGCGTTGCGACCCGTGCACGCGGTGTTCGAGCGTGGTCACCTGACGGCGCGCGGCATCGACCGCGTGCTGCGGGTCGCGTGGACGCTCGCCGACCTCGACGGCTCATCGGTGCCGTCGCTGCAGCACGTCGCCGAGGCCCTCGACTACCGGCTCGCGGCATGAGCGTCGACCCCGCGGAGCGCCGGGCGCGGGCGGCCCTGACCTGGATCGTGGAGCCGGAGACCCGGGGCCTGCCTGCGCTCGTCGAGCGTGACGGGCCGGTCGAGACGTGGCAGCGGTTGGCGGCCGGCCATCCCGACCTTGCGCCGGAGGGTGCCGTTGCGCTTCGCGCCCGCAGCGCCGAGTGCCGTCCCGACGATGACCTGGACCGCATCCAGCGGCTCGGCGGCAGGTTCGTCTGCCCCGGCGACGACGAGTGGCCCGACCGGCTCGACGACCTGTGGCACGCGGGCAGCCACCCGCCGTTCGGCCTGTGGGTGCGCGGACCGGCACGCCTCGCCGATGTCACCCGGCAGAGCGTGGCGATCGTCGGCTCGCGCGCGGCGAGCTCCTACGGCGACTACATGGCCGGAGAGCTGGCCGCCGGGCTGGGCTGCCGTGACTGGACGGTTGTCTCCGGCGGTGCCTACGGCATCGACGGCAGTGCCCACCGAGGCGCCCTCGCGGTCGGTTCGCCGACCGTGGTGGTGCTGGCAGGTGGAGTCGACGTGCCCTACCCGCGGGGTCACGAGAGGCTGTTCGAGCAGGTCGCACGCGAGCATCTGGTGATCAGCGAGGCCGCGCCGGGCTGCGCCCCGCACCGCGCGAGGTTCCTCGTCCGCAACCGGCTGATCGCCGCGCTCACCCGCGGCACGGTCGTCGTCGAGGCCGCCGCGCGCAGCGGGGCGCTGAGCACCGCCGCGCGGGCGTCCGGCCTGCTCAGGCCGCTGCTGGCGGTGCCCGGGCCCGTGACCTCGACCATGTCGGCGGGCTGCCACCTGCTGATCCGCGATCGTGGCGCCGTCCTGGTCTGCGACGCGGAGCAGATCCTCGAGCAGGTGGCCGCTGTCGGGGAGTTCCTGCCGCCCGAGCCGCGCGGGCCGGAGCGACCGGAGGACCGGTTGCCGCCCACCTTCCGGCAGGTGCTCGAGGCCGTGCCCGTCCGGCGGCCCGCGGGCGTGGCGAGGATCGCCATGATCGCGGGCGTCGACGAGCCCAACGCGAAGGCGGCGCTGCGCGCGCTGGCGGCCAACCGTCTCGTCGAGAAGGTCACCGGCGGCTGGCGGCTGCAGCCGGTCGTCCGTGACGGCGAGCCGGAGGCGCGGCCCGCCCGCTCGCCCGCCGCGCACGGTGCCGCGTTGCCGCCCGTGACCGGCGCAGGCGACGCGCCGCAGGAGGTGCTTGACCTGGGACTGTGATCCGCCGACGGTGCCGGGGTGTCCTCGCCCGCGCCGTCACCCGCCGCCGACACCCCGGCCGGACGGGCGGTGGCGGCGTTCGAGCACCACCTGCGGCACGAGCGGGGGTTGTCGCCGCACACGGTCCGCGCCTACCTCGGCGACGTCGCGAGCCTGCTCGACCACGCCGCCCGCGGCGGGGTCGACGACCCGGCCGACCTCGACGTACGCGTGCTGCGCAGCTGGCTGGCGCGGCTGCGGTCGCAGGGAGCCGCCCGGGCGTCGCTCGCCCGGCGCGCGGCGGCGGCCCGCGCGTTCACCGCGTTCGCCGTACGCCGTGGCTTCGCGGCGCACGACCCGGGCGCGCTGCTGGCCTCGCCCAAGGCCCAGCGGCACCTGCCCCAGGTGCTGCGGCCGGACGAGGCGGCCAGCGCCCTGGGCGCGATCGAGGACGAGTCGGCCGAGGGCTTGCGCGACCGGGCCGTCGTCGAGCTGCTCTACGCCACGGCGATCCGGGTCTCCGAGCTCTGCGGTCTCGACGTCGACGACGTCGACTTCTCCCGCCGGGTCGTGCGCGTCCTCGGCAAGGGCGCCAAGGAGCGCAGCGTCCCGGTCGGGGTGCCGGCCGCGCGTACGGTCTCCCGCTGGCTGTCCGAGGGCCGCCCGATCTGGGCCGTTGCCGGCAGTGGACCGGCGCTGTTCCTCGGTCGGCGGGGGCGGCGGCTCGACCCCCGGTCCGCCCGGCGGATCGTGCACGCCAGGTTGGCATCGCTGCCCGACGGACCAGACCTCGGCCCGCACGGGTTGCGGCACTCGGCCGCAACACATCTGCTCGAGGGTGGCGCTGACCTGAGGAGCGTTCAGGAGCTGCTCGGTCACGCTACGCTCGGCACGACGCAGATCTACACTCACGTCTCCGTGGACCGGCTGAGGGCGGCATATGAGCAGGCGCACCCCCGAGCATGACGGCTCGGTAGTCGCCGGCAGCACGCGTTCGGCGGACGACGTCGAGAACGGCATCGAGGCGCTGTGGCAGGACTACAAGCAGACCGGTGACCAGCGCCTGCGCGAGCGCCTGATCCTGCACTACTCGCCGCTGGTGAAGTACGTCGCCGGCCGGGTCGGCGTGGGCCTGCCGCCCAACATCGAGCAGGCCGACCTGGTCTCCTACGGCATCTTCGGGTTGATCGACGCGATCGAGAAGTTCGACATCGAACGCGCGATCAAGTTCGAGACCTACGCGATCAGCCGGATCAAGGGCGCGATCATCGACGAGCTGCGGTCCATCGACTGGATCCCGCGCTCGGTGCGCTACAAGGCCCGTGAGGTCGAGAAGGCCTACGCCGCCCTCGAGGCGAGGCTGCACCGCTCACCCACGGAGCCCGAGGTCGCCGAGGAGATGGGCATCAGCCTGGAGGAGCTCCACGCGATCTTCAGCCAGGTGTCGTTCGTCAACGTGGTCGCCCTCGACGAGCTCATCAACATCGGCGGCGAGCGTGGCGACAAGCTCTCGCTCGTCGACACCCTCGAGGACACCCGGGTCGAGGACCCGGTGCAAGCGTTCGAGAGCGAGGAGACGAAGTACCTCCTCGCCCGGGCGATCAACACGCTGCCCGAGCGCGAGAAGATCGTCGTGACCCTCTACTACTACGAGGGGCTGACGCTCGCCGAGATCGGCCAGGTGCTCGGCGTCACCGAGAGCCGGATCTGCCAGATGCACACGAAGGCGGTCCTCCAGCTGCGCGGCCGGCTGGCCGATCAGCGCGGCGCCTGAGCGCCGGCCGGCGTACGGCCCGCGCCGTCGCGGCTGCCGCGCGCCGGGCTCATCCCCGTCGCCGCAGCGCGAGTGCGCCGGCGGCCGCACCGGTCAGGCCGAGCGCGCCGGCGGTGATGCCGGTGGTGCCGGACCCGGGGCCCGCGGGCGCCCCTGCTCGCGCCGGTGCCTCGGCGGCCCGTGCGGTGTGCCGCGGTGACCGTCTCTCGGGCAGCCCGGTCGAGATCACCGCGTCGGTGACGGCCGACAGCACGCTGTCGAGCTGTGTGGCGACCGGCACGCCCCACACCGGCAGCAGCCGCACCCGTCCCGGCCGCAGGAGGCCGAGCGGGTCGAGGTAGGCCGCCCCGCGCAGCACGCCCCAGTGCAGGCAGGTCCGCGGCCCGCAGTGCCCGGCGGCGGCGGACACGTGCCCGATGACATCACCCGCGGCCACGTGCTGGCCGACGGTGACGGTCGCGTCCACCGGCTCGTAGGTCGAGCGCAGCGCGCCGTGGCTCACCGTCACCACCCCGCGCCCGGCCAGCACCCCCGCGAAGGTGACCACGCCCGGCGCCGCTGCCCGCACCGCGGCACCGGGGACCGCGAGCAGATCGACGCCGCGATGGCCGGCGGCGTAGGGCGTCGGTGGCGGATCGAAGGGCCGGGCCACGCGGGTCCCCTCGCCCAGCGGTAGGACCCAGCCCACGCCGGCCGGGGTGGCTGCGGGGCCGGGCGCCGGGCTCGTGGCCGGCCCGGGCGGCGTGGCGGCCGCCTGCAGGGCCACCCCACCCGAGGGCGCCCCCAGCGCGAGGCCGCAGAGCAGCACGGCAAACGGCAGCGGCACGGATCACCTCCAAGGCTCGCGGCCGACGATGGCGGCTGCTCGCCGGCCGCACCACCGGGCGGCGCGCGGCTGGGGACAGCGAGCGATCTTCGCGTTCCGGTTGTGGACGGCGGGCGGTTACACTCGTCCCGACGGCTCGGGCGACCGGGCCGATCTCGCACGCCCCTCCGCCGCCAGGCGGCGACGGCCGCGCGGTCCCGCACCCCGGTGCGGGCGCGGTCGCCGACCGGGGCGTCAGGGCGGCGGCCAACCGGATCGCCGCATCAACCGCAACGAGCGCGCCGGCCAGGGCGGGCGGTTCCACCGCCGTCGCCGTCGACGCGCGGGAGGAGCACCAACCATGGCCGTCGTCACGATGCGCCAGCTGCTCGAGAGCGGTGTCCACTTCGGGCACCAGACCCGGCGCTGGAACCCGAAGATGAAGCGCTTCATCTTCACCGAGCGCAACGGCATCTACA
>Ga0070680_100000057_pt1 | contig 57308 bp, 53 predicted proteins | sample KBSC73BmetaG_FD_64672 | JGI IMG/M metagenome (GOLD analysis project Ga0070680, IMG submission 64672) | Corn rhizosphere microbial communities from Kellogg Biological Station, Michigan, USA - KBS C7-3B metaG | ecosystem: Host-associated > Plants > Roots > Rhizosphere | place: USA: Michigan...
TCCGCCGCTCCGCCGCTCCGCCGCTCCGCCGCCCTACGGCTGGACCCGATCCTTGGCTTTCGCGTCCTGCGCTTCCTTGCGCTCGCGGTCCTTGCGCTCGCGGATCCGCTTGATCGCCGCCTTGAAATCGTCCTCGCTCATGCCCTGCGCATGCGTGTAGATGTCGTTGCGAATCCACTCCGCGTTGCGATTGGCGATGACGCGGGCGCCATCCACACCGCCGGGATTGAGCGGTAGCGCCGCGAGAATCGCCGACGGCAGCTTGAAACGTCCGAGATAGATGTACTGCGAATCGAGGCCGTATTTCTGGCCGTTGCGATTGAACGTCCAGTCGCGCGGACTCCGTCCGCGGTTCGCCTCGGCCGCCAGCTCCGCCTCGCGGAACACCTGGAAGATCGCCTTCACTGCACTGTCGTTGCGCTCGGCGTTGGAAAGCGGCACGCGCAGAGTGATCGGGTTCAATCCGATGCGCGAATCCGGGACTGCGGGCTCGAGTCCGGTGGCCGCGCCGACGCCGGAGCCCGTGCCACTTCCGGTTCCATTTGCCGTGCCGACGCCGGCGCTCACCGTCGGCGGCGGAATCGGCGGGAGCGTCGACGGAATCACCGATGGCGCCACGAGCGGCGGCGGCGTCTCAGCCTTCGTCGGTGGCTTCCTGCGATTGCCGGTCGAGCCGCCGGAACGTCCGGCAGCCCCGGATTTCACCGTGACGTACTGCACGTGTTCGGCGCGAATCGGCTGTTCGCGCGACGAGGTGCCGAACTCGTAGTGGAACGTGATCGAGCCGAGCAGCAGAACGACGACGACGTGCACGGCGATCGATACCAGGATCGGCGCACGTTTGCCCTCGCGCTGCTCGTACGGCGATCGCATCAGACGCTCGCTCCGAGGGATGCGAGCACGCGACCCGCCCGCTCCGCCGCCTGCGCGATGCGTTGGGGCGACGTAATGAACGAGATCCGGAAGAACCCTTCGCCGCCCGCGCCGAACGCGGAGCCGGCCATGACGACCACGCCTTCGTCCTCGAGCAGCCGCTCGGCGAACAGCGCGCTCGGCACGTCAGGCGGAAGCGGGATCCAGAGATACATCGTGGCGGGCGGCACGTCGCACGCAAACCCCGCCGCACGGAACGCCTGCACCGCGGCGTCTCGCCGCGACTTGAACGCGGCGACGTTCCCGGGCACGAATGACTCGTAGCTCTCGAGCGCCGCCACACCGGCCGACTGGACGGCCATGAACTGGCCCGTGTCCGTGAACGATTTCACGCGACTCAACACCGATGCCAGCTCGGGCGCCGCCGCGGCCCAGCCGCAGCGCCAGCCGGTCATGTTGTACGTCTTGGACAGCGAATGAAATTCGATCGCCACCTCGCGCGCACCGTCGATCTCGAAGATGCTCGGCGGGACGTAGCCGTCGAACGCGAGCTCGGAGTACGCGTTGTCGTACACGAGCAGGATGTCGAGCTCGCGGCAGCGCGCCACGACCCGCTCGAGATAGTCGCGCGGCGCGATCGCAGCCGTCGGATTATTCGGATAGTTCAAATACAGAAGTCTGGTGCGGCGCAGCACGTCGGCCGGAATCTCGTCCAGCTCGATGAGAAAATTCGTGCGCGGCCGGAGCGCGTACCGGTAGGGTTCGCCGCTCGCCAGCAGCGTGCCGCCCTGATACGCGTTGTAACCCGGCTCGGGAATGATGCCGACTGCGCCCGGCTCGAGATACGCCAGCGCCAGATGCGAGATGCCTTCCTTCGATCCGATCAAGGGCACGATCTCGCTGAGCGGATTGAAGCGGATGCCGAACCGCTTCTGCATCCAGGCGGAGATGGCCTCGCGATACGCCACCAGCCCGAGGCCAAAACCATAACGGTTGAGCGCCGGCGTGCGCGGCGCGGCAGCCAGCGCCTCGATCGCCGCCGGCGGCGGCGCGAGGTCCGCGTCGCCCGCACCGAGATCGATCACGTCCACGCCGCGCGCAAGCAGCTCGCGCTTCTTCTGCGGAATGGTCGCCAGCGGATATTCGGGAAGACTCTGAAAACGACGAGCGAGCTGCGGCACTAGGCGACCACGGTCACAGGGTTTCGCACCCGGCTCACGCCGAGGACTTCCACTTCTACCTCATCGCCGGGGGAGAGGGTCCCGACGCCCGCCGGACTGCCGGTCAGCACCAGATCACCGGGCTCCAAGGTCATTACCTGCGAGATGTAGGCGAGCACGTCGGGAATCGGAAAGACCATGTCGCTGGCGCGGCCGCGCTGGCGCTCGGTGCCGTTCACCTTGGTCACTACGGTCAGCGTCCCCAGATCATTGGGCACCTCGCCCGGCTCGCCGACCGGACAGAACGTATCGAACCCCTTGGCCCGCGTCCATTGCGAGTCCGACCGCTGAAGATCGCGTGCCGTCACATCGTTGGCGGCGACGATCGCGCGCACTGCTGTCCGCGCCTCCTGAGAGGATACGCGGCAGAGTCGCCGACCGATGATCACCCCGATCTCTCCCTCGTGCTCCACCTGCTTCGACTGGGGCGGCAACTGCACGGATTCGCCGTTGGCGATGACGCTGGATGGCGGCTTCAGGAAGATGAGCGGCTCCTTCGGCACGTCGTTGCCCATCTCCTTGGCATGGTCGCGGTAGTTGCGGCCGACGCAGATGATCTTTCCCGGACGGTTCATTGCTGGTAGAACGATTGAATGGTCGAAAGGAGGACGCTCCATCGGCCGACGACACGCCTCGCGGGGGGCAACCCCTCGAGTAATCCGCGGCCGTAGCCTTTCGTCACCACACGCGAGTCGGCGATGACCACGACGCCGCGATCGGCGCTGCTGCGAATGAGCCGCCCGAAGCCCTGCTTGAGTCGCAGCGAAGCGTGCGGCAGCATGTACTCGCGGAACGCGTCGCCGCCGGCGGCCGCGATCGCCTCGCAGTTGGCGGCCGTGACCGGCTCGGTCGGAACCCGAAACGGCAGCTTGGCGATGAGCAGCGCCCGGAGCGCGTCGCCCGGTACGTCGACGCCTTCCCAGAACGACGCCGTGCCGAGCAGCACGGCGTTGCCGGTATCGCGAAAACGGGCGAGCAGCACGTCGCGCGATTCGTCGCCGTGCACGAGCAGCGGCCAGCGACGGTCGATGCCGCGCGCGCGCAGCTCCGCCGCCATCGCGCGCACGTCGCGGTGACTGGTGAACAGCACGAACATGCCGCCGTTCGCCGCGGCCGCGACGTCCATCGCGATCCGCGCGACCGCGCTGGCATGTCCGGCGGCGTTGACGTTCGGGGCTGGCACCTCGCCGGGGATCGCCAGAATCGCCTGCTCGCGATAGCGGAATGGCGACGGATAGATGCCGGTGTGCGGCTCGAGCTCGGGATCGTTCAAGCCAAGCCGATTGACGAGAAACTCGAACTTGCCGTCGGCGGCGAGCGTCGCGCTCGTAACGACCGTGGTTGCGGCGCGCTTGAACAAGTCATCGCGCAGAATGGGCGCGAGATCGAGCGGTACCGTCGACACGCTCACCGCGCGCTCGCGACCGCGCGCTTCGATCCAGCGGACCGTCGCCTCCGAGCCTCGCGGATCGAGCGCGCGACGCAATCCGTCGCCCGCGAGCTGCAGGCGTCTGGTGACGGAGCGCATCTCGTTGAGCAGCGGCATCACGGCGTCGTCGGTGCGTCCGCCGCCCTCGAGGCGGTCGCGCACGAGCTGCAATCCGTTCGCCAGCATCTCGATCTCGCCGAGTGTGTCGTCGAGCTCGCGCCGCAGCCCGGCGCGCCAGATCGGATGCGTCGCGAACTCCGCGGTGAGCCGCAACACGGTCTCGCCGCTCTCGCGCAACACGACGTCGAGCAGCTCGAACAGGGTGCCGCTCTTCTCTCGAGCCGCATGCACCGACGGCGCGAGCCGCGTGTGCACGAGGTCGAGACTCGCCGTACTCAGGAGGTCGTTGCCAACCGACAATCGCGCGGCGAGCGCCGGCAGCAATCCCTTGCCGCGTCGATCGAGCCGGTTGAACAGTCGTTGCAGCGCGCGACGCGACACCGTCGCCCCGAGGTGGGCCGCCGCGGCATCCTCGAGGTGGTGCCCTTCGTCGATCACGAGTCGCGTGTACGCCGGGAGCACTGCCGACTCGCCCCAGTTTCCCGAGGCGCGGCGCACGGCGACATCCGACAGCAACAGATGATGATTGACGACGATCACGTCCGCCTGCGCAGCTTCCTTCCGTGCCTTGAACAGAAAGCACTGGTCGTACGCGGGACAGCGCGCGCGCTGGCAGAGATCCGGCTCCGCGGCGACTTCGTCCCACAGCTCGGCGCGGGGCGCCACCGGCAGGTCGCTCAACGAGCCGTCGTGCGTGCGCTCCGACCACGACTGCAGCATGTCCAACTCCTGCTGCAAGCCGTCCTCGAACAATGCGTTGCCCGACGAGCGCGCCTGCTGAAGACGCACGAGGCAGAGATAGTTGCGCCAGCCCTTGAGCAGCGCGAATCGGACTTTCTGATCGTCGAGCGCGCGAGCGAGAAACGGCAGGTCCTTGCCGACGAGCTGCTCCTGGAGATTGATCGTATTCGTCGAGACGATCGTGCGCTCACCGTTCGCCGCCGCCCAGCGCAGCGCCGGTACGAGATAGCCGAGCGATTTGCCGACGCCGGTGCCTGCCTCGAGCAGCCCGACGCCGCCGTCGTTGTACAGACGGGCGATCGCCACCGCCATCGCGCGCTGACTCGGGCGATCCTCGTAGCGCGCGTGCTGCGCGGCGATGCCGCCGGCCGGTCCGAGATCGGCGTCAATGTGCTCGAAGTCGAGCGGCACGAACTCGGCGCGCGCCGGCACTTCCACCACCACGTGCAGCTCGGTCGCCATGTTGTCGACGATGCCGAAACCGATGCCGTCGTCGTGCAGCCGCGCCGCGATCTCGAGATCCTGCGGCGACGGATCGAGATTGCCGGAGGGATGATTGTGGACGAGCATCTCGCCCTTCGCGGCGAAGCCGGGCAGCGCGAGCACGCTCCGCACGTCGCCTCGCGCGACTACGCGCGCCGTTTCCACGATGCCGCGAGAATCCAGCGTGCAGACAAAGCACACCTCGCGACCACCGGCTAGTCGAATCGCCGCGCGAATCGCCAGCGCGACGGACGGCGCCAGGCGCGCACCGGTCTGCTCGGCGCTGGGCGCGCCGGGCAGCGCGGCAGCCGCGTCGGAAGCGGTGGCGGTAGGCATCGCTGAAATCTATCCCGCGCGCGGGTCAGGACCGCCCGGGATCGGTCAGGTCTTGAGCGGCTTCTTCTTCGCCGCCGGAAAGAGCACGTTGTTCAGGATCAGCCGGTACCCCGGCGAGTTCTTGTGCAGCGACAGGTCCGTCGGCTGATCGCCGATGCCGTGCTGCGGATCCTCGGGATCGTGTCCGCCGTAGAACGTCCACGTCCCCTTGCCGTAGTCGCCATGGATGTACTTGACCCACGGCGCGCCTTCCTCGTTGGCGAGAATCGTGACGCCCGGCTTGAGCACCGACTTGTTGAAGCTCGTCGTGACGCCATAGAAATCGTTGATCACGGCCCGATGGTCCTGCACGAGCATGCTGGCGACGGGATCGAACTTCGCCGAGAAGTTGAACAACGTGAAGGTGCCGAGCGGCTGGCGGCGTCCCGGCACGTTCACCTGATGACCGTCGATGTCGCTCATCGAGCTGACGAACGGCGACATCTCGAGATGCGCATTGCGGAAGGCAAACGTCTTCGACCAATCCATCTTCGCATCGGCATTCGGGTCCATCGGCGTGCCGTCGATGTACGTGTCGGCGATGTCGACGTTGTGCGCGGCGATCGCGAGATCGAGCGTTTCCGTGGCGCCGCACATCGCGAACAGAAAGCCGCCGCGCTCGACGAACTCGCGAATCTTTTCGGCGACATCCTTCTTGAGCGCGGGCATGTTCGCAAAACCGAGCCGGTGCGCGGCGGCGGTGTTCTTCTGAACCAGGTCCACGAACCATGGTGCTTCACGATAGGCGAGATAGAACTTGTTCAACTCGCCGGTGAAGTCCTCGTGGTGCAGGTGCAGCCAATCGTACTTGGTCAGGTCGCCGTGCTCGACCTCGTCGTCGTAGAGCGGCGTATACTCGATGCCGGCATACTTGAGCGCGAGCGTCACGGCGTCATCCCACGGCAGCGCGTCGGGCGGCGTGTAGACGGCAATCCGCGGCGCCTTCTCCAGCGGCACCGATTCCATGTTGTTGGCGGCGATCTCGCTTCGAATGTCCGCGAGGCGGCTGTCGTTGACCGGTTCGTACGTCACCCCGTCGAGGCCGGCCTCGCGTCGGATCTCCGGTGTGTCGGCGAGGAGGAACGAGCCGCCGCGATAGTTCAGCAACCACTCGGCCGACGCACCGGCCTTGATCGCGTGGTACGTCAGCCCGTACGCCTTGAGGTGATCCGATTGCGAGTCGTCCATTGGAACGAGCAGGCGCTGGGCGCGGGCGACCATCGGAAGCACGAAGAGCAGCGCGGAGCGCGCGACCATTCGGAGAACGGATCGATTCGTCATTGGGTCATCCAGCCGGCGGAATGGTGCTCTTCAACAGCTCGAGCTCGCGCCGGGCCTGCGGGAGAAGCGCGCTCTCCGGATACGTGAGAATGAGGTGTTCGAGATGCGACTGCGCGCCGGCCGCATTGCCCTGGCGGCGCAGCGCGCGCGCCAGCTCGAGCTCGGCGCCGGGCGCTTCCGGCGCCGTTGGGTCGCCGTCGAGAATTCGCGTCCACAATGCGACCGCATCGGCATCCTTGTGCTGCACCGCCAGCAGATGCGCCGCGGTGGCGAGCAGCAGCGAGCGCACGGTCGGCGTGTTTGCCGCGGCGGCGGTGAACGCCGTGACTGCGGCGGCGGTGTCGCCCTTGGCGAGCGTGAGAAACGCGTGCCCGATCGCCGGCGCACTGTCGGCCTTGAGCCGCGCGATCAGTCCGAGCGCCAGCGCCAGTTCCGGCGAACTCTCCGTGCCACCGCGCAACAACGTGCGGGCCGTCTTCAAATTTCCGTCATAGAGCGCAAGCCAGCCCGCCGCGTCGCTCGAGTCGCCCGATGCACCAGCCGCGGCGAGCGCGGCGCGCGCGTGCGTCATGTCGCCCTTGCGTACCCAGCCCCACGCGACGGTGCGCGCCAGCGCGTCGCGCTCGCCCGGCGCGAGAAATCGATCGTACGCGGCGACGAGCTGTTCGGCATCCGCCGCTCGGCCAAGTGCGGCCAGCGCTCGCGCATGGATCGGCAAGTACATTCGCGCCGCGACGGCCGAGTCGCCTTTCGCATCGGCCAGCGGCGCGAGCTGGAGCGCGGCCGCGGGATCGCCGGCGTTCAGCGCTGCCGTCGCCGCGCGGATCGAAACGTCCGGCGTGCGGCGCCACCGCAGCATCGACACGAGCGCACTTCGCGCGATCGCCCACTGCTCGTCGGCTTCGGCGCGAGTGGCGAACTCGCCCCACGCGTCGGCGGCCGCGGAGTCGGCCGGCAGATCGCGCAGCGCGGTCCAGCCGTCGGCCGGCGATCCCCATGTCGCCTCGAGATCGGCGAGCGCGCGGCGCGGACCGACTTCGATCGGCGGCGCGAGAAAGATGTCGCGAATCGCCGGCCGGGATGACGGCGGCGTCGGCGCCAGCGCGTAGGCCGCCGCCTGAGCGAAATAGTCGCCGGCAATGAGGGCCTCGCGCCACGCGTGCGCCGACTCGAGCCACTGCCCCTCGGCGGCGCGAGCTTGCGCAATCTCCAATTGCAGATCTCTCGTTGTGCCGAGTGCCTTGCCGGCGAGCGCCAACACGCTGTCCGCCGAGGCGGTTTGATTCTTGTCGAGCAGAAGCCGCGCGTACTCGCGATAGGGCGCCGGGCTGTTCGGCATGTCGTGCACCCAGCGGTCGAACGCGCGCTGCAGGTCGGCGCCGCGCGCCAGCGACTGCAGGGTGCGCAGCTGGACGGTGCGGTAGGTCTCCTCGCGCGGATCGGCGGCGATCAGCGTGTCGAGCGGCGCGACGAGCGAATCCGTCCACCCGAGCTCCGCGTACACGCGCTCCAGCCCGAGCAGCGCGTTCACGCTCGCGGCCGAGTGCAACGAGGCGCGATAGAGCGGCGCCGCGTCCCGGTACTTGCCGGACGCCTCGAGATCCAGCGCCTTGTAGAAGGAGATCGTGTCGCCCTGAGCGAAGAGGCGAGTCGTGAGAGGACAGAGCATGGCAACGGCGAACAGGTGGGCGAACACCAACCGCGTGCTCACAAGCCGTCCCCCGTGTCCTCTACCCTCCAACCTCTGTGCTCTCCGATCAGGGCCCATTGATCCGCTTGAAGTAGTCGAGAATGGCGCGGCGTTCGTCGGCGCTCAGGCCGCGCAGCTCGTCCCACGTGGGCGGCTGGAACTTCGACGTTGCGCGGCCCGTGGCATCGGTGTTGGTGGGAGCGTATTCGTTGCCGCCCTTCGCCGCGGTCGCCTGTCGCTTGCCCGTATCCTCGCGCTCATCCTTCTGGAGCGAGCGGCCGGCGTCGAGCATGCGTCGGAACAACTGCTGCTGGCGCGCGAGCGTGGTCGCATCGAGCCGGCCGCCCTCGAGCGCATCGGCGAGCTGCTTCGCTTCCTTTGCCAGCTCCGCCGCGCGATCGCCGCCGGCCGCCTCGCTCAAGTCGTCGAGCTGCTGCGCCACCTGTCGCTGCTCGCGCGCGAGCACACGCGCGGTCGCCTGCATCTGCGACGACATCGACTGGCCCATGCCCGGCATCAATCCCTGCGCTTGCGCGTTGATCGAGCCCTGCTTCTTCGCCATCTCCTGCATCTGCTGCAGCATGTCGGCAAAACCCGTGGCCGAGCTGGCGGTGTTGGCCTTTTCTCGATCGCGGGCCAGCGAGGCCGCGGCGCGATTCAGCGCTTCAGCCGCGTCGTCCATCGAACTGGCGGCCTGTTGCGAGCCGCGCGCGTCGCTGGCGGCCTTCGTTGCATCGCTCACCTTCTGCTGCGCTTCGGCCACGGCGCGCTCGGAACGTCCGGACAGAAGTGACGTCTTCTGTCCCTCCTGCTGCAGACGCTTGGCCGCATCGTCGAGTCCCTGCTTCACGGCGCTCTGCGCCCCGCGCGTCTCGTCCGGCTTGGCCTCTCCCGAGCGCGTCTTCTGCGCCAGCGACTGCTCCTGCCGGCCCATCTCGAGCATTTCCTGAATCGACTTGTCGAGCGTATTGGTCAGCTCGGACTTCCAGGCGCCGACCTGCGACTCGCGCGCCTGTTGCATTGCATCGGCGGCCCGCTGCATCTGCGAGGCTGCATCGCTGGCGTTCTGGGAGAAGTTCCCGCCGTTCTGCTGCTGCGATTCGGACTGTTGCGATTGCGCGTTCTGTTGCTGACCCGGCTGGGCCTGCGATTGACCACTTTGTGGCTTGCCGCCGGAGTTCTGCGGCTGCCCATTCTGATTCTGTGATTGGACCGTCTGCCGCTGCCCATTCTGATTCTGTGGTTGTCCCGTCTGTGGCTGGCCATTCTGATTCTGTGATTGGCCGGCCTTTGGCTTGCCATTCTGGTTCTGTGACTGGTTCGCTGGCGGCTGCGCGCCCGCCGCCTGCCGCATCGATTGCTCCGACGCGTCGGCGCGCTTCCGCGCTTCGTCCGCACCCGCCTTGCCGGCATCGGCATTCGCCTTTTCCAGCCGATCCTTGAGCTTCTGCACCTCATCCGAGAAGCGCTGCGACCGGTCGGCCAGGTGCTTCGCCTCGTCTCGCGCGGACTGGCCGACGGCCGACGAATCGGCGAGCGTGCGCTCCTTGTCGGCGATGTCCTTCGCTTCGTCCTTGAGCGTCTGCATCGAGCCTTCGATGCCGGCGCGCTTGAGCATCTCGGCGCTCTTCTCGAGCTGCTCGCGCAGCCGCTCCTGCATGGCGCGCATGTCCTTGAGCGCCTGCTCCGCCTGCTCCGCCGACAGGTGCTGCGTGGCCTGGTCGAGCTTTTTCATCTGGGCGAGCAGCTCGGGCGTCATCGCATCGCGCAGCAGCGCCTGCGCCTCCTGAAGCTGGCGCGCCAGGCTGCTGTCGAGCGCACCCGCCTGCTTGAGCTGTTGCTGCAAGGCCGCAGCGGCCTGCTGCAGATTCTGCACGCGATCGGCCAATGCACGCTGATCCTTCGCCACGGCCTTGGCTTTTTCGGCCTGCTCGTAGCTCATCGTATGCTGCTGCCCGTCGGCGCTCGAGGCGCTGCTCGGCGTGTCCTGCGCCGCCGTCTTGAGCGCGCGATCGCGTGCCGCGTCGCTCGTGCGATCCTCGATCGACTTCTCGGCCTGCGCCGCCGACGTCGCCTGACTCACCGCGGAATCCGCCGCCGCTCGCGCGAGCGCGCGACGCTCCTCCATGGTCGGAATCTTCAGCAGCAGCTCGCGGCTCTCGCCGAATTGCCCCCACGGCGCGTTGTCCGTCGCGACGATCTTGACGTGCAGCACATCGCCCGGTTTGAGTGCGCGCGGCGCGAGATCGATCACGGGCGAACCATCCCAGGCCGTCGCAGCACCGTCGGCCAGCCGCTGGGTGAGCGGCGCATCCGCCGGTCCGACCTGCGGCTGACGCCAGCTCACCAGATCGATATGCGACAGCTCGTGGTCGTCAGTCGCCGTGGCGCGTAGCGAAATGCGATCGTTGTCCGCGACGAGCGTGTCGACGGCGGGCGACACGATCTCCACGTGCGGCGCGGAATCGGGCACGACATCGAGCGAGATCGGCAGCGGCAGATCGGTGATCGGGCCCGTTGCACCGGCGGCCGCCCAGCCCCACGTACCGCTCGTGCGCGCCACGAGCCGGCCAGCGAACGCGCGATCTTCGACGCGCAGCCCGAGCGTGTCCTTCGCGCCGGTCAGGCGAATGGTGCGCAACGGCGTCGACGCGCGGCCGGCAATGTCGATCACGGTGCCCTGCGGCACTCGCGCCGGTTCGCCGATCGGCAGCGCCTCGGCCGGACGGCCGATGTACGCCGGGTACGTCGCGCGCATCGAGACCGCGCCGACGAACGGCCGATCGGTCACGCGCACGACGACCGTGTCGGTCGACGTACGCCCGTCCGAGGCCACGAGCGTGAGATCGCCGCGCAATGGGGCGGTCTCGAACGTGGCGAGTCCGGTGCGCGGATCGACGCGAACGTTCTCCGTCGTCCACGCTTCGCCCGGCGTGCGTTGCGTGAGCGCCACCTCTCCACGCTGACGTGCGGCGATTCGCAGCCGAAGCGTTTCGCCGCGCAGCACCGCCGGTGGAAGCGACTCGAACTGCAACGGCGACAGCAGCGTTCCATGCCAGGCGCGCACCGGCTGCAGCAGCGCACGAAAGCCGTCGCTGAATCGAGGTGCGGCGAAGGCGAGGGCGGCGAGCGCCACGGTCGCCGCGCCGGTTGCTTGCGCCGCTCCCCGGCGCGCCGCACGCTGCGACTGTGGCGCGAGCCGCGAACCGGCCGGTGCGAGTCGGCTGGCGATCATGTCGGCCGCGCGACGGCCGAGCGCACCGGAGTTGGCGACCTCCAGCGCGCCGCGAAGCTGCCCGGCCCGCATCGCCTGTTCGCGCTCGATGGCCGCGGCCACGTCGCGCCGGCCCGTACGGCGCTCGAGACGGCGCGCGGTCCACGCGACGACCGCGACGTCGACCGCGGCAACGACCGCCCAGATCAGAAACGGTACGCCGCGCGGCAGCGAGATCCATCGTGCTCCGCCGAGCGCGAACGTTCCGAGCGCGAGCACCACGGCGGTGGCACCAAGCGTCAGGCCGAGCCCCACGATGACATGCAGGCGCCGCAGTCGCGTGCGCTCGCGTTCGACCAATTCGAGAATCGTCATGGCGTGGGGCGGCTGGTGACGGCGTAGACGAACAGGTTCACGCCCATTCGGAGCGCGGCCTCGTGCAGCGCGGGCGGATCGTGATACACATCCGTGTCCTCCCACCCGTTGCCGAGATCGCTCGAGAAGCTGTAGTACACGGCGAGGCGATCGCCGAGAAAGATTCCGAAGCCGCGAGCCGGCAGGCCGTCATGCTCGTGGATCTTGGGCAGACCTTTAGGAAAGTCGTAAACGATGTGGTAGATCGGATGCGAGAGCGGCACGTCGACCAGCGGACGATCGGGAAACACTCGCTTGATCTCGCGGCGGAAGCTGGGATCGAGACCGTAATTGTCGTCGACGTGCAGAAAGCCGCCGCGCTGGAGATACTCGCGCAGCCGCACGATTTCGGCGTCGCTGAAATGGATGTTGCCGTGGCCAGTGACGTGGATGAACGGATAGTCCCACAACCGATCGTCCATCAACGTGACGCGCGCCTCGACGTTGTCGACCGGCAACGTGGTCCGCTGGCGAATCGCCGCGAGCAGATTCGGCAGGCTGGACGGATTCGCGTACCAGTCGCCGCCGCCGTCGTATTGCAGGCGCGCAATGGTGAGCTTGGGCGGATCCTGCCGCGCGCCGCCGAGTGGCAGGAGGAGCGCGGCGCCAGCGAGTGCTCGCGCGACGCGCCAACGGATGCCGATCATTCGCCAGAATCCTCCACCGCATTCTCCTGCGCCATCCGATAGGCGACGCGCTTTGGAACGCCAAGCTCCGCGGCGACGGCCGACGCCGTGTCGCGGGCGCTCATTCCCGACGCGCGCAACGCGCGCACGCGTTCCCGGACGCGATCCTCGGAGGGCGCAACCTGCTGCGCCGAACCGAGCACGAGCACGACTTCACCGCGCGGGGGCTGTGTGTCGTAATACGCGCGAAGCGCGCTCACCGTTCCCCTCCGGGTTTCTTCGAACTGCTTGGTCATTTCGCGCGCCACCACGGCGATTCGATCGCCGTTGCCACGCGATTCGAGCTCAGCCAGAGTGGCGGCCAGCCGATTGGGCGATTCGTACAGGATTGCAGTGTGCGGTGCGGTCGTAATTTCGTCCAGTGTGCGGCCACGCTCCGCGCCCGCGCGTGCAAGGAATCCGTAAAACGTGAAGCGGTCCAGCTCGAGCCCGGAGGCGACGAGTGCCGCGAGCAGCGCCGATGCCCCGGGAATCGGCACCACCGCCACGCCAGCCGCGATAGCCGCGCGGACTAATCGGCTGCCCGGATCGGAGATCAGCGGTGTTCCAGCATCCGTAACCAGCGCGAACGACTCGCCTGCCAGGAGCCGCGCGACGATCGTCGGCGTCATGCGCGCTTCGTTGTGCTCGTGGTAGGCGAGCGATCGCGTCACAATGCCGTAGTGGTCGAGCAGGTGCCGCGTGTGGCGCGTGTCTTCGGCGAGAATCGCGTCGACCGACTTCAGAACTTCGACCGCGCGAAAAGAAAAATCCCCCATGTTGCCGATGGGGGTGCTGACCACGAAGAGCGAGCCGGGAGTAGTGTCGTCGGTCACATGACTTTCCAGGGCATCTGGTCGAACAGCCCCGCCGACTGGAACATGTGGCGCCGCTCCCAGGTGAGCTCCTTCAGCAACGCCACTGGAGACTGCTCCTCGTGGTCGATCGAGACCCAGACGAGGTCGCGAATCCACGCGGCGATGTCGGCCGTGAGCGCCTGCGTGTCGGCGACCGGCTGCTTCACCGCGCGGCCGGTCCCGGAGAACGCGTCGAGCGACGGATGCGTCGAGAGCAACTTCTGACGCGCTTGTTCGGCCAGAGCCGGCGCGCTCTCGCTGCCCGCCGCCACGAGCCGCTGCACCAGGCCCGCCGTCAGCTCTCGGTACGCCTGCACCAGCGCGGCCGGCGCCTGCACCGGCAACAGCGTGGGCGCTGGCCAGCGCAAGACTCGGATGTCGCCGCCACGTCCCTCGCGCGCGAACAGCTTGTTCACGCGCTCCGGAACCGTCCCGTGTGGTGCGCCGGTGAGATAGGCGTTGGCGATGGTGCCGTCGCGCAGCGTGACGTAGTTCGCGCTCTCGTGCGCGAGGATCTCGAGCGTTCCGTCGTAGGTGGTGGCGCTGAGATATGGAAAGAGCGCCGCCGGGTCCGTGGCCTTGATGTCGGACGGCCATGGATCCGCGGCGCGCGATTGCGCCACGAACATGCAACCGAGTTGTTCCGGCTCCGCTTCGTGGAAGCAGATCTCGCCGTACTCCGCTTCTTCAGGCACCAGCTGCAGCGCGCTGGCGATCGCAACCGCTCGCGCCCCTTTCGCGTCGCGGACCGTCGCGTTCGCGACCTCGCCGCCGAGCAGGTAGATGATGACCGACTCTTCAGGCAGCGAGATCGCCACGTAGCCCGAGATCCGAGCGCTGCGATCCCGCTTGGCGTCGTTCAGCAGGTTCGGCAGGTGAACGTACGCGAGCCGCGTCCTCGCGAGGAGGACGCGGCTGAACGGAAAGCGTGGAGTTACGGGGGCGGGATGTGGGAGGCGGGAATGGGGCATGGCCCAGCAATCAGCATCGAGCTGGATCTAGCTGGCGTGCTGCTGGAGCTTCGACTCGATCTGCGTCTTCGGAACCGCGCCGATGATCTGATCCACGACCTTGCCATCCTTGAAGAACAGCAGCGTCGGGATGGAGCGGACGTTGAAGCGCGAGCCGGTCTTGATGTTCGCGTCCACATCCAGCTTGGTGACCTTCACCTTGCCGTGATATTCGGTGGCGAGCTCGTCGAGAATCGGCGCAATCATGCGGCACGGGCCGCACCACGTCGCCCAGAAGTCTACGACGGTAAGTCCGCCGTTCTTCTCGACCTCCTGCTCGAAGTTGCCGTCGTTGACCGCGATGATATTCGACATGAATGCTTCTCTCTGAAGTGGCTGTCGATAATTTATCGGCGCATCCAAGGACTCGCCGGAGTAACGCTCAATGCCCGACTCGCCGCCGCGCGGCACGCGCATCGCCCACATCGGAATTGCGGTGCGCACACTCGACAGCAGTGTTTCGTTCTACCGTGACGTCCTCGGCATGCGCGAAGTACCGCTCGATGACTCCGACGGGGCACGGATCGCCGGGCTGGCTGCCGGTCCATCGCTCATCGAGCTCCTCGAGAGCGAACGCGACGACTCGCCGATCGGCAAGTTCATCGCGTCGCGAGGACCAGGCATTCATCACGTCTGCTTCGCCGTCGACGATCTGGATGCTACCCTCGACCGCTGCCGAACGGTCGGCATTCGCCTGATCGATCAAACGCCCCGCCTCGGCGCCGAAGGCAAGCGGATCGCCTTTCTCCACCCTTCTTCGACGTCGGGTGTGCTCGTCGAGCTTACCGAAGCCTGAAAGGGCGCGACGACGCATTACCGCTTGGCGCAAAACTGCTGAAGCTGCTGGATGTCGAATGATTCGACGTACCAGCGGCTCTCGGGACCGCGCACCAGGTGGAAATTCGTCGACTGGCTCAGCTGGCCGAGTCCCAGTCTGACGGCGAGCACGCGACCGCCGGTCGGATCGGGAGCGTCGCCGAGGATGTCGAACCGGTCGTGTTTCAGGTAGCACATCATGATCAGCTCGCGCTTCTCGAGCTCCGGGCGCTCGAGCTTATCGCGGGCCAGTCCGTCCGGCCCGCCCCAGAGGCTCGACATCGCCTGGAGATCCTGCTGATTCACTGCGGCAAGAAACCCGCGCACCGCGGATGCCGGATCGGCTGCTCCGATCTGATTGCCGGACGTCACCGGCGTGCTTCGGGTGACGGGAGGCGCCGTGTGGCACGCCGCGAGCAGGACCAGTCCGCTGATTAGTTTTCGCACGCCATCCTCATGGTTGTTCGCGTGAGTGCAACGTACACGGCTGCTTTCCGACTCAGCAACCACCGCGGGCGCCACTGACATGAAATATCAGCGTCTGTACATCAACATCGATCACATCGCCACCGTCCGGCAGGCGCGGCGCGGGAACAGCCCCGATCCGGTTGCCGGCGCCATGCTCTGCGAGCGCGCCGGCGCTGACGGCATCACCGCGCATCTGCGTGAGGACCGGCGGCACATTCAGGACGACGACATCGAGCGGCTCGCCACATCCATCACGACGGTGTTCAACCTGGAGATGGCGTGCACGTCGGAGATGCTTGCCCTTGCAGAGCGATTGCGCCCGCACCAGGTGACGCTCGTGCCCGAGCGCCGGGAAGAGATTACCACGGAGGGCGGCCTCGACGTGTCGCGCGACGCTGGCCGCATCGCCGACGGCGTGGCGCGACTGAATGCGGCTGGCATTCGGACGAGTCTCTTCATCGGCCCTGACCGCGCGGCAATCGATCGGTCGCGCGACGTCGGCGCCGCCGCGATCGAATTGCACACGGGACAGTACGCCCATGCGCCGAACGATCCCGCCACGCTCCGCGCCCTCCGTGACGCGTCCGCGCATGGTGCGTCGATTGGATTGTCAGTGCACGCGGGGCACGGCCTCACGGTGGAGAACGTGCGTCCGGTGGCCGCCATTCCGGAGATCGAAGAGTTGAACATCGGGCACGCGGTCGTGAGCCGCGCCATCTTCGTCGGACTCGCCGAGGCAGTCCGCGAGCTGCGAGCTGCCATGGACGATGCGCGCGCATCGGCCTAAGTTCGTCGCGCACCCACCAACGGAGCGCGAATGACCGGAGCGCCGGGCTTTCTCGAGTTCTTCATCCTCGAGGCGAGCGAGTACGTCGAACAGCTCGACGCGTTGCTGCTCGGCGGCAGCGCGACCGGTCCCGATGCCGAATCGGTCCAGCGTACGGCGCGCGCGCTCCGCGGCACCGCGACAATGGCCCGTCTGCCCGCGTTCGCCGAGCTCGCGGGCGCCGTCGAACGCGTTGGCCGCGCCATGCAGGAAGGCGTGCTCGCCTGGAATCCGGCGCTCGGCGGCGCGCTGACTGCCGCGATCGACGATCTCAAGACGCTCCTTCGATCCGTCCGCGGCTGGTCGCCGGCCGACGAGCAACGCGCGACCACCCGGAGCGCCGAATTGCAGCACTACGCGCCAGTGCGCGCCGCGCGGGCGCCGGTCGATCGGACCGCGCCGACGCCGAGCGGCACGCCGGCGCCCTTCCTCGCGACGGAAGCCGCCAACATTGCCGCCGGCGTCGAGCTGATGACGACGCGAGCCGGCGATCCGGACACCGTCGGCAACGTATTGCAGCGTGTCCGCGCGCTCCGCGGTGTCGCGGGCGTGAAGGAGATCGTTCCCCTGTCCGACGTGCTCGAGGCGATTGAAGAATCCTCACGCGGACTCGAGACGGGTCACGAGGCACTCACGGCAGAAGGCCGCCAACTGCTCGAAGCAGCCGCCGGCTACCTGCGAGAGCTGGCGACCGCTCTCCGCTCAGGCTCCGATCTGAACACTTCGAGCGCGACGCGTGACGCCTTCATCACCGCGCATACGGTGTGGAGTCTGCGCGACAGCGAGCATGACACCGTCGTTCCGATCACGAGCCTGTTCTACACGGACGGCCAGTCCGGCGTCGTCGAAGCCTCGCCGCACCCGCCAACGTCGCTGAGCGAGCGACTGCGCCTGGAGATGGTGAGTCTGAGCGAGCATCTGCGTCAGGTGCTGGATGCCGCGCGCACGGCCGAAGATGCGGCGGCGCTCAGCCGCGTGCGTCGCGATCTGCGACGGGCGCTGCGCGCGATGCAGCTCGCGGCCGAAAGCTTCGGGGAGCTCGAGCTCGCGCACCTCATCGAGCGCCAGAGCGCATCCGCGGACCCCACCGACCACAGCTCGCTCGCGACGCTCGCCGCGTTGGCGACGGTAGCGTCGGAGCCGCCCGAGCCCGGCGTGTCGCTCGAGTCCCGGCTGCGCCACCTGATCGCCGGCACCGCGGCAAAGCCTGCCGCGACGACTCGGCCCGCAGCTCCCACTGCGCCAGCGGCTGTACCGACCGCGCCCGCAGTGCCGGCGATCGGATCGCTTATCGATTCGAGTCTCGCCGCGCTCGAAAGCTTCACCGCCCAGCCATTCGCGCGACCCACGCCGATTCCGGAAACGACCGTCGTTCCCATCGAGTCGCTGCTGTATCGCGGACGCGCCGCGCTCGATCGCGCCATCGAGGTGAGCGACGTCTTGCGCCGTGCGGCGCCAGGTTCGGACGCCGCGGCGCTCGCCGAGTTGTTCGACCTGCTCGAGCTGGCGCGAGCCGACTAGCGAGTGCGCAAGTTCGGCTGGCGCGGCGCGCTCGGCATCGCCATCAGCGCCGTCTTCCTGTACTTCGCGTTTCGTCATCTCGACTGGCACAGCTCGATCGAGACGGCGCGCCACGCGAACTATTTCCTGCTGGTCTGCAGCGCGGCCGCGGCAACGTGCATGTTCCCGCTGCGGGCGCGTCGCTGGCGCACGATTCTCGACCCGGTCGCGCCCAAGCTGCCATTCGGCCCGCTCTGGCGTTCGACGGCCATCGGGCAGATGGTGACGAACGTCGTGCCGCTTCGGCCGGGAGAGCTGGTACGCCCTTATGCGCTCACGCGTCAGGTGCCGAACGTCAGCTATCCGACGGCGTTGGCGTCCGTGGCCGTCGATCGCGTGTTCGACGGCATCGTCGTGATGCTGCTGCTCGCCATCGGCGTGGTGGCCGCGCACTTTCCGACGAATACGAACATCCGGGGCTACTCGCTGACCCACGCCGCCGGGTTCGTGATCGCCGGCGCGGTCGTGCTGCTCATCGCGTTCTACGTGCTCGTGTTCTTTCCGGAAGCGCTCATTCGGATGTTCGAATTGGTGGCTCGCCGCGTGTCGCCGGCCGTCGAGCGGCGCGGCGCGGACATGCTCCGCCGCTTTTCGCAGGGACTCAGCGTACTGCGCACGCCCGGACATTTCGTTGCCGTGTTCGGGTGGACCCTGGCTCACTGGCTGGTGCAGCCGTTCGCGTTCTGGCTCGCCTTCCTGGCCATCGGAGTCAAGGTCCCGTTGGCGGCCACTCTCGTGGTCCAGGGGATCATCGTGATTCTCGTGGCGCTGCCGTCGGCGCCGGGATTCTTCGGCCCGTTCGAGTACGGCGCGACCATCGCTCTGCAACTCTACCACGTGACGCAGTCGAATGCGGCGACGTGGGCACTCCTCTTTCACATTGCGTCGTTCATTCCGATCACGGTGCTTGGCGCGGTGTACGCCGGCCGCCTCGGCCTCAGCATCGGCGAGATCGGCGCGGCCAGCCGCACCGCGGAATGAGCCGTTCGGCGCGCGTCGTCGCGCAGGCGAAGGTCAACCTGCTGCTCCGCGTGCTGGGGCGAGAAGCGAGCGGCTACCACGCCATCGAAACGGTTTTTCTGCGCCTCGAGCTCGACGACGGCGTGCGCGTGCGCATCGAACGCGGCCGGTCGATCGATTGTCGCGGAGCGAGCATGCCCGCCGAGGGACTCGGCGCACCGGAATCCAACCTCGCCTACCGTGCAGCGGTGGCCTACGCGGAGGCAACGGGATGGCCGTCGGGATTCTCCATTGAGATCGAGAAGCGGATTCCAGTGGGCGGCGGACTTGGCGGCGGAAGCGCTGACGCCGGTGCCGTGCTCCGCCTCCTGGATGCGATGTCGCCGCGACCACTCGGCAAAAATCTGCTCGCGCTAGCGGCGCCCCTTGGCGCCGATGTGCCGTTCATGGCGACCGAGCACGCGATGGCGCTCGGCTGGGGTCGCGGCGAGCGGCTGCTCGCGTTGCCATCGCTCCCATCTCGGCCGGTGATGCTCGCCGTTCCGCCGTTTTCAGTCCCGACAGGGGACGCGTACGGCTGGCTCGCGGAGTCGCGCGACGGCTACGTGCCGAGCGCGGCGATCCTCGATCTCGCGCAGCTCGGATCGTGGGACGGAATCGGCCAGCTCGCGACAAACGACTTTCATTCGGTTGTGGCCGCGCGACAGCCGGTAGTCGCCGAACTGGCCGACGCGCTGCGCGCCGCGGGCGCCGGGATCGCCATGCTGAGCGGCTCGGGGTCGACGGTGTTCGGCCTCTTCGACGAGGCCGACCCGCCGCCGACCGCGAGTCTCGTCCGCAGCACTGGACACGCGGTGATTGCGACGCGCACGAGCGAGCGAGTGGCTGCGGTCGTGCTCGACTGAGCGGTGGCGCATCACGACTCCATTGCGCGCTGCCGGAACACAGCTCACGGGTGCTGACTGGCAACTAGCACCGGCGCGCCCATTCGCCCTAAATTGTTTGACTCTGGCGCATCGCACTGCCCCCTCGTCCAATGGCAGGACATCGGACTTTGGATCCGAGAATGGTGGTTCGAATCCACCGGGGGCAATCGATTCCGCCGCCTACCTGACAATCTCCACATTGATTATGTTGCAAGGCTCCGCATGGACGGATTAGCCGTACCGAGTCACGGCCTCAAGCTGCTGTCCGGCACTGCCAACCGGTCGCTGGCGGAGGAGATCGCGCGAAACCTCGGCATCGAGCTCTGCCGCGTGAATCTGGGGCGATTCGCCGACGGCGAGATTTCGGTTCGCATCGACGAAAACGTCCGCGGCAACGACGTGTTCATTCTGCAGCCGACGAACCCGCCGGCCGAGAACATCATGGAGCTGCTGCTCCTGATCGACGCGGCGCGGCGAGCCTCGGCGGCCCGCATTACCTGCGTGATGCCGTACTACGGTTACGCGCGGCAGGACCGCAAGGATCAGCCGCGCGTGCCGATCGGCGCCAAGCTCATGGCCAACATGATCATGGCCGCCGGCGTGGATCGGGTGCTGGGCGTGGACTTTCACCAGCACCAGCTTCAAGGGTTTTTCGACGTTCCCGTGGATCACCTCTACGCGATGCCGGTGTTCACGGCGCACTACCGCAAGATGCAGTTGAACGGTCCGGTGGTCGTCGCGCCGGACGTCGGATCGGCGAAGATGGCGCGGGGATTCGCCAAGCGACTGAACGCCACGCTGGCGATCATCGACAAGCGCCGTCCGCAGCCGAACGTGTCGGAGGTCGTGAACGTGGTGGGCGAAGTCGAAGGACGGGATTGCATCCTGGTCGACGACATGATCGACACGGCGGGCACGGTGACGGAAGCGGCGCGCGCGCTCAAGAAGCTCGGCGCGCTGGACATCTACATCTGCGCGACGCACGCGCTGTTGTCGGGTCCGGCGATGCAGCGGCTGAACGACGCGCCGGTGAAGGAAGTGGCGGTCACGGATACGATCGCGATCCCCGAATCGCGGCGCCCGCGCTGCCTGCTGGTGCTGTCGGTGGGCGAATTGCTGTCCAAGGCGATTCGCTACACGCACAGTGAGCAATCGGTGAGCTCGTTGTTCGATTGATGTCGCAGTCGCTGTACCCGCCCCGCCCCGATGGTACGGAGGACGCAGCCTCCGGAGAGTACGACGGCCGAGGCGATTCGCTGCGCAAGGTACTTTTTCAAAGTGATATTCGAATCATGGCATCAGCAACGTTGAATGCGTCCGTCCGCAACGACCGCGGCACGGGCAGCGCGCGCAAGCTCCGCCAGGCCGGCAAGGTCCCGGCTGTCGTCTACGGCCACGGCCGTGCGCCGCAGTCGATCACCCTCGACACGCGCGAGGTCGACCGGCTCCTCGCCTCGGTGTCGGCGGCGAGCACCGTCATCGAGCTGCACGTCGACGGCAAGCCGGCGCGCACGCTCATCCGCGAGATCCAGCGCCACCCGTACAAGCGCCACCTCGTGCACATCGACTTCCAGGAGCTCGTCGCCGGCGAGAAGGTCACGGTGAGCGTTCCGTTCCGGTTCGTCGGCACGGCCGAGGGGGTCCGCAACTCGGGCGGCATTCTCGAGGAGACGATGCACCAGGTGCACATCCGCGTCGATCCCTCGGCAATCCCGGCGCACGTGGACGTGGACGTGACGGCCCTGACGATCGGCCACAGCTTCCATATTCGGGATCTCCAATTGCCAGCCGGCGTCGCGGTGCTCGACGAGCCCGACGCCACGATCTGCGTCGTCACGGCGCCGAAGGCGGTCAGCGAAACGCCTGCCGCCGGAACGGAGGCGGTACCGGCAACGGCCGAGCCGGAGCTCATTCGCAAGCCGAAGGCGGAGGGCGAAGAGGAGACCAAGTAGCCCGGTTCGTGTTCCGGTTTCTCTTCGGACGCGAACGGAGCGGCGCCGGTGCGCCGCGCGGCGACGAGCCCATGAAAGTCATTCTCGGACTCGGCAACCCGGGCAAGGAGTATGAACGAACGCGCCACAACGTCGGCTGGTGGGTGGTCGACCACCTCGCCGACGTTTGGCATCTCGACGGCTGGCGCAAGGACGGCGAAGCGCGCGTCGCGACCGGCCAGGTCGGCGCCGCGAAGGTGCGGCTCGTCAAACCGCTCACCTACATGAATCTCAGCGGCGCCGTGCTGCGGCCGTACCTGCGCCGGCCGTTCTGGGCAGCGGCGAAGGACCTGCTTGTCGTCGTGGATGATGTCGCACTGCCGATTGGCCGCTATCGCGTGCGCGCCAAAGGGAGCGCCGGCGGCCACAACGGATTGAAGAGCATCGAGGGCGCCATCCAGTCGCAGGAGTACGCGCGCTTGCGCATCGGCATCGGCCCGGACGATCCGCGCCGGCGCGGCGATCTCGCCGACTATGTGCTCGACACGGCCGGCAAGGCCGAAGAAGCGACGATCCGCGCGCTGTTGCCGACGTTCACCGAGGCGATCGAGCTGTGGATACGCGACGGCGTCGCCCCGGTGATGAACCGGTTCACCGGCGAGCCCGCGAGCTGACCGCGCCACACAATTAGACTTCCATCATGCTGACTCTGGGAATCGTCGGACTGCCGAACGTCGGCAAGTCGACTCTGTTCAACGCGCTCACGTCGGCCGGCGTGCTTGCCGCCAACTATCCGTTCGCCACGAAGGATCCGAACGTCGGCCGCGTCAACGTGCCCGACGCGCGTCTCGATACGCTCGCCGCCATCGTGCACCCACAGCGCGTCGTGCCGGCGGCGGTCGAATTCGTCGACATCGCGGGGCTCGTCAAGGGCGCGTCGCAGGGCGAAGGACTCGGCAATCAGTTTCTCGCCAACATCCGCGAGACGGACGCGATCGTGCACGTCGTCCGCGCGTTCGACGACGACGACGTGCTGCACGTCATGGGCTCGGTGAATCCCGTGCGCGACCGCGAGGTGATCGAGTTCGAGCTGGCGCTCGCCGACCTGAGCGTCGTCGAAAAGCGTCTCGATCGCGTGAAACGCGCATCGAAAACGGGCGACAAGGAGGCGCTTGCCGAGCTCGGCCCGCTCGAGCGCGCGCACGCGTCCTTGTCCGAGGGCCGTGCACTCTGGCACGCGGGGCTCGCCGCCTCCGATCGCGCCGTGCTCGCTCCGCTGTCGCTGCTTACGCTCAAGCCGATCCTTTACGCCGCGAACGTCACCGACGCGGAGCTGGCGGGCGACGAAGGCGAGCACCTCGTGCAGTTGCGAGCCGCCGTCGCCGCGAGCGGTGAACAGGCGGAGGTGGTCCCCTTCTCCGCCAAGATCGAAGCGGAGCTGGCCGAGCTGTCGCCCGAAGACCGCCGCGGCTTTCTCGAGTCGCTGGGACTGGAGTCGGCGGGACTCGATCGCCTGATTCGCGCCGGCTATCACCTGCTCGGGCTGCAAACGTATTTCACGGCCGGCGAGCAGGAGGTGCGCGCCTGGACGATTCACCGGGGCGACACCGCACCGATCGCGGCCGGCGTCATTCACACCGACTTCGAGCGCGGGTTCATTCGGGCGGAAACGGTGAGCTACGACGACTTCGTGGCACACGACGGGTGGAAGGGCGCTCGCGAAAAGGGCGTGGTGCGGTCCGAGGGCAAGGACTACGTCGTGAAGGACGGCGACGTGATGCTGTTTCGCTTCAACGTGTAACCTGACAGTGAAGCTCGGAGTGGGAAGATCCGGTGGGGGCACAAGGATTGCTGCAACCTCAGGGTTTCTTGTCCCCGCCTCTTCCTGCTCTCCCCCGCCGCTAGCCTGGCCAGACCGAGGACCCATAATGTCCCGACGTAGATTCGTCGCCGCTGACGGCGCGTGCTGGGACGTCTGGGACGTGCATCCTGACGACATCGTCGGACGATTTGCCTACGACCGGCGAACGGGCGCACGCGCCGATGCGCGTGGCAGCTCCGAGCATACGATGCGGCCGCTGGATCCGCAGCTCGCCGCGGGATGGTTGTGCTTTCAACGCATGACCGAGCGGCGGCGGTTCGCGCCGATACCCGCTCGCTGGGACGAGCTCCCCGAGGCCGTGCTTCAGGTCATGTTGGGCGTTGCGACCATCGTTCCGGCAGAGCCGGATGCGGCGCCGCGTCCTTCCACCGCCAAATGATCACTGCCTGGCGATTGAAGAACGCGGGGGTGCCGCCCCGAAGGGCGTGGTTTGTGGGCCCGAACGCGCTGACTACCGGATGAACACGGTGCTGTTCGCCAACACCGATCCGATGCGAAATTCGACCGTTTGACCGGCGCCCACCACGATGGGACCGGTGCTCGCGCGACCCGTCCCGCCGATTGGGCTCGCCACGATTTGCAAATCCTGCGACGCATACGCCGGCGGCAGGATGAACGTCTTGGTGCTGTTGCCCGTCACGGTGCCGAGACGCGTGGCGAGGCCGCCCGCCTGCACCGCGTACACGTCCATGTCGAGGAAATTCTGATTGCGGACCTGCAGGTCAATCGAGTTGGCGGGCGCGACTTCACCCGCGGCTTCATACGTGTTATGCGAACAGGCTGCCGCACCCGACAGGGTCGCTGCCGCCGCGAAAAGCCCGATGACGAACCGCGTTGCGTTCATTTCAACCTCCCTTCCGCCTGAGATTTGACGCGCCGCCCCCTGACGGCACGGGCGATTACAAAGCATGGGCGGTGCCAGCTTGAGTTGAACCGCCACGCTCATTAAGCTTCATGGTTCGATCCGCCCGCCTGACATGGCCGGCGCGAACCAACATCTCCCCTCCTCCGCCTCCGGCAACCAGGCGGGGGCGGACATGACCAAAGGGAGGATTGCCAACGCATGACGCGCCAGTATGAGGCGGTCTACGTCTTCAATTCCACGCTCGAAGACGCCGCCATCACCGACAAGCTCGGCCGCTTTCACGAACTGCTCGGCAACCCGGGTGATCTGCAACTCAATCACTGGGGACGCCGCCAGCTCGCCTATCCCATCGGCCGGCAGGAATCCGGCTACTACGTCGTCGCTCGCTTCGGCGCAGACGCCGCCGCGCTCCCCGAGTACGAGCGCGCGATCAAGCTCGACGACGGCATCATCCGCCATCTGATCACGCTCTACGAGCACGAGGTCGGCGCACCGCCGATGTCGGACGAAGAGCTGGCTGCCGCGAATCGCCGCCGCGACGGCGAGGACGACGAGGACGAGGAATAACCATGCGCCGCCCCCAAAAAACCTGCCCCTTCTGCGAGTCGCGCGTTCGCTTCGTCGACTACAAGGACGATCGCCTGCTCGGCCGTTTCGTGACCGATCACGGCAAGATTCTGCCGAGCCGACTGAGCGGCGTCTGCGCGCGTCATCAGCGCCAGCTCTCGACCGCGATCAAGCGCGCTCGGTATCTCGCGATCATTCCATACATTCGCGGCACGCAAGCGTAGGCATGACGCAACCCGCGCCCGCGGCCGCCGAGCATCCGGCGGCTCCGTCCGAACGAGGCTGGGGCAAGCTGCTCCTCGCGTTCGCGGCGTTCCTGCTCATCCCTACTCAGCTTCGCGCGCTGATGCCGGTCGATTCAGCAGTGATGCTGTTCGTGCCGGCACTCGCGGCGTGCGCGCTGGTGGGCTGGTGGGCGGGTGGGCGCGTGCTGCTCGCCGTGATCTGGGTCGCGCTGTCCGTGTGGATTGTCGCGTTTCCGATGACCCCCTCGACGGCGTTCGACAATCTGGTGCGCGGCTGGAGTCTGCTGCTCGCCGGCGCGTTCGGCCTCGTATGCCTCCTGGGCGATCAGCGTCCGCTGTTCGCCCGCGCGCTGCTCGCGCTCTGCATCACGTTCGTGCTCGCGGCGGTGATGAGCTTGATCGGGCCCGTGACGTTATCGCAGGCGTCGAGCACCGTTGCGGCGGAATTCGCGCGGCGGAACGCCGAGACGATGGCGGCGCTCAATACGATGATCCAGTCGCACTCGCAGCAATGGAGCGACCTGACCAAGAAGGTGCCGCTGCTCGCCGATCTCCCGTCGAAGACGCAAGAGGAGCTGACAACGCTGTCGAACGCGGGACGCGCGATCTTCCCTGCGCTGCTCGCGCTGGAATCGCTCGCCGCCCTCGCGCTGGCGTGGGCGACGTACCATCGCCTCAGCCGCACGCGGCTCGGCGCGCCGCTCCGCCCGCTGCGCGATTTCCGCTTCAACGATCAGTTGGTGTGGGGTCTCATCGTCGGGCTCACGATCATTCTCGTTCCCACGCTCACCACGCTCCGCGGCACCGGGAAGAACCTGCTGGTGTTCTTCGGCGCACTGTACGCCGTTCGCGGCTTTGGCGTGCTCACCTGGTTCATGGCGCCGGGGAGCCTCGGAATCACCCTCGCCGTGGGTTTTCTCATGTTGTTCGCGCCGGTGCTCAACGGAATCGCCGTGATCGCGTTCCTCCTGCTCGGCATTGCCGCGCTGGCGCTGGGCCTGGGTGACACCTGGGCTGATTGGCGCCACCGCGCGCGACCGACGTCCTAACTCTCGCAGCTCTCGCAGTCTATTCCACCGATCGGAGTCATATCCATGGAAATCATCCTCCGCCAAGCGGTCGAGAACCTCGGCAAGCCCGGAGACGTCGTGCAGGTGAAGCCCGGTTACGCGCGCAACTATCTGCTTCCGCGCGGCTTTGCGTACGAGGCGACGCCCGGCAACCTGAAACGCATTCAGCTCGAGCGCGATCGTCTCGAGGCGGCCGAAAACGAACGCCGCGGCGTCGCGCAGGGTCTCGCCGACAAGCTCGAACAGGTATCGCTTACGTTCTCGGCGCGCGTCGGCGACGAGGGAAAGCTGTTCGGCTCCGTCACCGCGGCTGATATCGCGCAGCAGCTCGACGCACAGGGCTTCCAGATCGAAAAGCGCCAGATCGATCTGCACGAGCCCATCAAGGCGCTCGGCGTCTACCGCGTGCCGATCCGGCTGCACGCCGACGTCAAGCCGGAGATCCGCGTCTGGGTCATCAAGCAGTAGACGCGCGCGCGTGAAACGCAGAACGGGGCGGCGAGATTGCGATCTCGCCGCCCCGTTCTGCGTTTCACCGGCTCACAGGTCGGCGCCGACTTCCGCCTCGATGTTGATCGTCCGCTCGGCCAAGCCGCTGAGCAGCTTGTCGGTCGCGCCCTCTTCCTCCAGGGTTCGCTGGAGCAACTCGGCCTGCTTGTCGAACCCGAGTTGCACGGCGAACGTGCGCGCCGTGCCGTATCCCGCGATCTCGTAGTGCTCCACGTGCTGCGCGGCGGAGATCAGTCCGGCGTCGAGCACCTCGGGTTCGGGCTTCTCGCTGATCAACTCCTTCCCTTCCTCGAGCAGTCCTTCCATACCGTGACATTTCTTGCCGCGGGGTGCGACTCCCAACTCGTCGCACACGCGCTCGAGCCGCTTCACGTGCTCCTGCGTCTGCCGCTCGTGCGCGGCGAACGCCTTCTTGAGCTGCGCGTTCGATGCGGCCTTGATCATCCGCGGGAGTGCCTTGAGAATCTGGTTCTCGGCGCTGTAAAGATCCTTGAGCTCGTCGACGTACAGGGCTTTCAGGGTGTCGAGTTCCATGGGCAGCATCCAGTCCAAAGGTGAACGATCGGGCAACCGTATCTCGCGGCGACATACGCACGGATCAGACCTGTGAACCAGGTGGCGGGTCCCTGGTTGCTCGTCCCTGGTCCCGGCGGCTCTACAAAGGCCGGTTCCAGCGTTATGCTACCACATGGACCCACGCTGGCCCGCCCACTCCATCAGGAGCATTGCGCTCGACGACATGCCGCTGACTTCCTCGACGACTTCGGATACGCTCGCTCTCGCCCAGCGCGCCGCGCAGGCGGCGCTCGACAACAAGGCCGTGGACGTCGTGCTGCTGGATCTGCGCGGCGTGACCGACATGACGGATTTCTTCATCATCGCGAGCGGTACGTCGGACACGCACGTTCGGTCGATCGGCGAGCACGTGCTCGCCGATATGAAACGCGAGGGGTCGCCGGCCCATCACGTCGAGGGACTCGAGAAGGGACGCTGGGTGCTGCTCGATTTCGTGGATTTCGTCGTGCACGTCTTTCATCCCACGCTGCGCTCGTTCTATCAGCTCGAGCGTTTGTGGGGCGACGCCGAGCGCATTCCGCTCGACGGCGCCCAGGGCAGCGGTGCGTGACGCCGATGCGGCGAGGCACGCTCCGATTCGTCGCGAGTCTCGCCCTCCTCGCCGCCGGAGGCGTGCGCGCCGGCGCGCAAACGTACTTTGGCCAGAACCAGGTCGAGTACGACCACTTTCATTGGCAGCGGCTCGAGACCGAGCACTTCCTCATCTATTTCTATCCCGAGGAGCGCGAGGCGACGATGGACGCCGCGCGCATGGCCGAGCGCGCGTACGCGCGACTGTCGCGCGTGCTCGATCACCAGTTCCGCGAGAAGAAGCCGATCATGCTCTTCTCCTCGCGCACCGATTTCGGGCAGAACAACGTCACGGGTGATCTCGGCGAAGGCACGGGCGGCGTGACGGAGGCAACGCGCCACCGCATGCTGCTCAACTTCACGGGCGACTATCGCAGCTTCGAGCACGTGCTCACGCACGAGATGGTGCACGCGTTCCAGTACGACATCTTCGCGCGCGGCAAGGCCGGCAACGGCCTGCAGACGCTCGCGCGCTTCATGCCGCCGCTGTGGTTTGCGGAAGGCATGGCGGAGTACCTGTCGCTCGGACCGAATACGCCGATCACCACGACGTGGATGCGCGATGCGGCCCTGAACGGCAAGATCCCGACGTTGAAGGAGCTCGACCGCGATCCGGACGAGTACTTCCCGTATCGGTACGGCCAATCCATCTGGCAGTACATCGGCCAGCGGTGGGGCGACGAAGCGATCGGCCAGATCATGAACGCCGTGCCGGCTGTCGGCGTGGAGCGCGCATTCCGGCGCGAGCTCGGCATCTCGCTCGAAGACCTCGGCGATCAGTGGCGCGAAGATCTCCAGACGCGATTGCTGCCGGCGGTCGGCTCCATGCAGCGGCCGCGAACTTTCGCGCAACCGCTGCTGACGTCCGAGAAGAGCGGCGGCGAGATCTTTCTCGCGCCGTCGCTCTCGAGCGACGGCCGGTCGATCGCGTTCCTCGCCAACGGCAACAAGCTCCGAGGCCAGGTGTTCATCGATCTGTGGCTGGGCGACGGAGAGACCGGCGGGCGGCGCGCGCGGCTGGTGAAGAGCGAGCTCGATCCGAACTTCGAGGAGCTCAGGCTGCTGTATTCGCAGAGCGCCTTCTCGCCGGACGGCCGCACACTGGCCGTGACGGCGCAGCACGGCGGCAAGGACGTTCTGTATCTGTTCGACGTCCGCCGCCGCGCGTGGACGCACCGGTTCGACTTCGGCCTGGAAAGCGTGTCGAGCCCGAGCTGGTCGCCCGACGGCTCGCGGCTGGTGTTCAGCGGCAGCAGCGGCGGCATCACTGATCTCTATATTGTGAATGCCGATGGAACCGGTCTTCGGCGCCTGACGAACGACCGGTACGGCGACCTTCAGCCGCAGTGGTCGCCGGACGGCCGCACGATCGCCTTTGCCAGCGACCGCGATAGCGCGAGCTTCGCGGTGCTGCGCTTTCTCCCGTTGCGCATCACGCTGCTCGATCTCGCCACCGGCGCGATCACGGTGCTTCCCGGCCAGGCGGGGCTCAATCTGAATCCACAGTGGGCGCCGGACGGCCGGTCCATCGCCTACGTGTCGGATCGCACGGGCGTCGCCAACATCTTCCTGTACGATTTCGACACGCGCGAGCACTACCAGCTCACGAACGTCGTCGGCGCGATCTCGGCGCTCACCGAATACAGTCCCGCCATCTCCTGGGCGCGCGGGGCCGACCGGCTGGCGTTCACGTATTACGAGAACTCGAAATACACCGTGTGGACGGTGAACAATCCGCGCGCCCTGCGGCGGGCGCCGTACCGCCAACCGCCCGCGCCGGTCGTGGTGGCCACCACGGACAGCGCTCGAACCGCCGCCTCGGAAGACGATAACGGCGCAGCGCCGGTCTCGATCGCCGCGCTGCTCGATTCATTCGATCTCGCGCTGCCCGACACGACGCGGTTTCGCGTCGAGCCGTACCGGATGCGGCTCCAGGCGGACTACGTCGCCCGACCCAGCATCGGCTACTCGCCGGACGCGCTCGGCCGGAACGTATTCGGCGGCACGACCGTGGTGCTGAGCGACATGCTCGGCAACAACCACCTCGCGCTGTCGGGAGAGGTCAACGGCCGCATGAGCGAGGCGCGGGCGTTCGTCGGCTACACCAATCTCGCGCACCGCTGGCAGTATTCGGCCGGCTTCTCGCAGGCACCGTACTACTTCCTGTCGTCGGACACGTTGTCGGAGCCGTCCGATGATGGACTCGCGCTCGAGCGCCAGGAGATCACGACCTACGTTGCGCGCCAGGCGTTCGCCGTCACCGCCTATCCGCTCAACCGGTTCACGAGAATCGAGCTGGGCGCGGGATTCAACAACATCGACCGAAGCCGCGGCTTCGTCACGCGCGACATCATCGGAACGCAGGCGGCCAGCCCCTACTCCGTGGACAGCACGCGCCGCGATCCGACGCTGAACTACATCGACGGGCAGCTCGCGCTCGTTTCCGACAATACCTTGTTCGGCTACACGGGTCCGATCATGGGACGGCGATTCCGATTCCAGGTGAGTCCGGTGACCGGCGCATACAACTGGGTCGAATATCTCGCCGACTACCGCCGTTACGATCCCGTCATCTTCAATTATCTCACGCTCGCCACGCGCATCTATACCGACGCGTCGATCGGCCGCGACGAGACGGCGTTCCCCAAGTACATCGCTCGGCCGGATTTCGTGCGCGGCTACGATCGCAACAGCACGTTCTATCTGAGCTGTCCGGTCATCGGCGCGAACACCACGAACTGCAGTGCCGTGCAGCTCCTCGGCAGCCGCGTGGCCGTGTTCAATGCGGAGCTGCGCTTTCCGCTCGTGCGGCAGATCGAGCTCGGATTCCTGCCCGTCGATGTCCCACCGATCGACGGCGTACTGTTCTACGACTCGGGCATTGCCTGGTCGCGCGGTCAGAGCGTCTACCTGTCCCGTCCGCCGAACTACGACAATGCGACGCAGCGCTATCCGCTGCGGAGCTACGGCTTCGGACTTCGACTCAACCTGTTCAACTACGCAATTCTGCGCTGGGATTTCGCCATCCCCGTCGACCAGAACGGCCACCGCGGGGTGTGGACCTGGTCGTTGTGGCCAGCGTTCTAGGCCGTCGAGGCCAGCTCCCGGCCCCTGATTTCCACCGCCCCCGTAGTCCGGTTCTCGATTATTTTCCAGCGTGCGCTCGCTCATCGCGTCGGCGCTCGTGCTCGCCTTCGGGGCCGCCTGTTCGGGCGGGACCCGATCCGATCTTCCGCCTTCGCGCATCGCCACGGCGCCGGCCGCTCCGCCGGGCCCGGACGCTCTGGTGCTGCGCGTTCCGAGGACGGGCGGCGTCGCACGAGTCACCGCATACCCCAATATCGACTCGACCGTCTGGACGGCGTCCGACACCGCTCCTGCCATCGAGCGCGTGCTCGGCTTCGATCCAGACGCCGGCATGCTCTCCGCCGTCGACACACGCGGCCGGCCGCTCTGGATCGACTTCCGCATGGGCAGCGTTACGCTCGCCAGCCGGAACAAGCTGCGCGATCTGTCGTCGATCGACGGCTCGACGATCTTCGGCATCGGGCCCGACGGCGCCGCCGTGCGATTCACCCCCGCGGCGAACTGGGTGTTCAAGCCGAAGCTGCCAACGCGCGCGATTTTTCCCCAGGCGAACGGGAGTCTGCTCGTGCTCGGCGGACGAGCGGACTCGTCTCGGCTCTGGCGAATCCAGCCACCGCGCACGGAGCCCAGCGACTCGCTCAAGCTGGGCAAGGTGACGACCGGCAGCGGTGCGCCACTTGGCGATCAGATCTACTTCGTCAACGGACCGCGCTCGCTGGTCGGCGTGCATGCGCGCACGTTCCAGAAAGGACGCACGATCAAGTTCTCGACGAAGATCGGGCCGATCGCGCCCACGCCGAGTGGCAACCGGTTCTACGTGCTCACGGATTCGACGCACCAAGTGAGCGTGCTCGATCGGTATCAGGATCGCGTGACGTCCCGCATCGCGCTGCCGGGCCGGCCGCGCGATCTGCGCGTTGATCCCGTCGGCCGCTTTCTGCTGGTGCGGAGCGCCACCGGCGATTCGGTTTGGGTCATCGCGATCGGCACGAACGAGGTGATCGGCACGACGCGCTCCGCGTGGCGCGGTGACGTGCCATTCGTCGCGCCGGACGGCGAGATCGTGGTGAGCCAGGGTGGCGACATCGTGTTTCTCGACGGGAGCACGCTGAACGAAGCGCGTCGAGTAACCGGCGGCGCGTCTGACTTCTGGTATCCATTCGCGTGGACCGGATTCCGGCCGCGAGCCGCGGCGCTCGACCAACCGGTGCGCTTTCCATCCGACAGCGATACGACGGCGGTGGATTCGATGCCGCCGACGACGGCTGGAACCACTGCGGTGCAGCCGATTCCGCCGCCCGACAGCACCGCAACGGGATTCATCGTTTCGTTCGCGGCGCTCCTCTCCGAGGATCGGGCCAAAACCGAAGCGACAAAGATCGTCGTCGACGGCCGGACGGCGCGCGTCGTGCCGAGTGAAGTGGATGGCACGCCGGTGTATCGCGTCGTGCTCGGTCCGTATCCGACACGCGAGGATGCAGACCGCGTCGGCCGCCAATCGGGGCGGAGCTATTACGTCTACGCCGGTGCACCATGATGCCACCTGACGCAACGTTCGATTGGGAGCGCGCCGGCGCATCCCTCGGCTCGACGCTCGACAGCTACGCATCGCTCGTCGTGATGGGCGCGGATCCGGTGGCGACCGGCCTCGTCGCACTCGGCATCGCCCACTCGCAATCGGGCGAGCGCGTGGTGGCGATCGGCGATCTGTTCGCCGAATCGCCGCCCATTCAGGCGTTGGTGCCCGGCGACGATCCGCACGGTCTCGTCGACAGCCTCGAATACGGTGTGTCGCTCAACCGCATCGCACACCGTATTTCCGGCGAGGGCGATCTGTTCGTGCTTCCGAGCGGAAACGATTACCCCGTGTACGAGGAGCTGCTGCCGAATCCGCGCTGGCGCGGCATCGTCGCGCGCTTCCGCGACAGCGGTGGGCTGCTGCTGCTCGTCGTGCCGGAAGGTGCGGCTCGTGTCGAGGATCTCGTCGACGCCACGGACGGCGCGGTCGTCGTCGGCGGCGAGATGCCGTCGCACCTGACCACGGCGCACGTCGTCGCGCTGGTCCAGCCGCCGGCCGCCGAAACTGCGCAAGCGACCAACGCATCGATCGAATCGACGGAACCTGTGGAGGAGATCGAGTCAGTCGGAGCAGCGGAATCGCTCGAAGCGACGGAGTCGTTCGAGCCAGTGCAGGATCTGGAGCCCTCGCTGAGCCTCACGCCGCTCGACGCGGAGGAGATGGTCGTTCCGACCGAGCCCCCGAGCATGCACGAACCGCGACGGCGCCGTCGGTTCGCGCCATTTGCCGGCGTGGGCGTGGCGATCGTGATCGCGGCGGTCGGACTCTGGCTCGCGTACCGGCCGCTCTCCGACTTCCGCCTGACAACGCCGCGGCCGGACACCACGCGCGGACTCGGGGCGATTCTGCCGGCGGTCGGCGCGTCGCGCCACGACTCGGCCGGCAACAGCACGTACGTCGCGAACGGCGCGGTGGCGGCGCTGGCCGTCGTCAATCCGCAGGATTCCACAGCGGCCGCCGTATACGCGGTGCAGTTGACCAATGCGAACATGCAGGCGGGCGCTATCTTGAAGCTGCAACAGGACGGAAAGAATCTGCCCGCCGAAACGTTCTCGCCGGTGCTGGTCAATGGCCGCACGTGGTTTCGCGTGCTGGCCGGTGCGTACTCCGACAGCGCCGGCGCGGATTCGCTGCTCGCGTCGCTCGGCCGACGCCACCTGCTGATCGGTGGCGAACGCGTCGTCCGCGTGCCGTACGCGTTCCTGATCGACACCGTTCCCGAACCCGCGGCAGCCCGCATGGTCGCGACGTACGTGGAACGTGGCGAGCCGGTGTACGCACTCCGGCAGCCGAATGGAAAGGTCTGGCTGCTCGCCGGGGCGTTCGCATCGCCCGAGCAGGCATCACTCTACACGCAATCGCTTCGCGCATCGGGAACCGCGCCCGTGCTCGTGTACCGTACCGGGAGATCGTACTAGTGCGTTTGACCAAGCTCGAGATGCAGGGATTCAAGTCGTTTGCCGACACCACGGACATGCGGTTCAATCCGGGGGTGACGGCGATCGTCGGGCCAAACGGCTGCGGCAAGTCGAACGTCTCCGATGCGGTGCGCTGGGTGCTGGGCGAGCAGCGTGCGCGATTGCTGCGCGGCGCCAAGATGGAAGAGGTGATCTTCCAGGGCTCGTCGGCTCGCCGGGCAGTGAACGTTGCGGAAGTCTCATTGCACTTCTCGAATGAAGACGGCACGCTGCCCGTTGCGTATCAGGAGGTCGTGATCACGCGCCGGTTGTCGCGCTCTGGCGAGAGCGAATATTTTCTCAACCGTTCGGCCTGCCGCTTGCGCGACATCGCCGATCTGCTCCGCGGCACCGGACTCGGCGCGGATACCGGCGTGGTGATCGAGAGCAAGATGATCGACGCGCTGCTCTCCGATCGCCCGGACGACCGCCGCGAGCTGTTCGAGGAGGCCGCCGGCGTCGGTCTCTATCGCGACCGCCGCCGCACCACCGAGCGCCGCCTCGAGGAAACAACCGTCGATCTGCAACGGCTCGACGATCTCATCTCGGAAGTTCAAACCCAGGTGCGCTCGCTCGCGCGGCAGCGCAAGCGCGCCGAGCGCCACGCCGAGCTCACGGACCGCCGCTTCACGATCGAGATCGCGCTGGCCAAGCGGGAGATGCACGCCTGGCACGAAGAGCTCCAGCAGCTCGCCGAACGCGTGGCCGTGCTTCGCGAATCATCGCCGCGCGGCGAGCAGGATGTCGCCGCCGCCGAGCAGGCGCGCGACGATGCGCACGGAAGCCGCGCTGCCGCCGAGGCGCAGCGGACCGAGTTGCTGCGCCTGGTGTCCACTCAACGCGATCAGGTGCACCAGCTCCGCGGCGAGATGGCCGTGGCCGAAGAGCGGCAACGCAATGCCCTCGCGCGCCGCCAGCGGGCCGAGCTCGAGGCCAACGAAGGCGTGGCGTACGGCGAGCGCATTTCCGCCGATCGCGGCCACGCCGCGTCGGAGCGCGCGCAGCTCGACGCGGATCTGTCGGCCGCACGTACCACATTCGCCGAGCGACAGGCGCTCGAGGAACAGTCGCGCCAGGCCGTGGCGCAAACCCGCGCCGCCGTCGACGCCGCGGAGCATCACCATCGCGAGCTGCAGGACCGCGCGCGCCGCGCCGAGATGGATCGCGAGCGCGCGCATCGCGAAAGCGAGGAGCTGTCGCAGCGGCTGGAGGCGCTCGGCGGCGAGCGCTCACAACTCGGCGACGCTCTCGATTCGATCGATCGCGAGCTCGAGTCGGCTACGATCGCGGTACAGGACGCCGAAACGCGCGTGGCCGAAGCCGCGGGCGCGCTCGAGGAAGCGCGTGCGGCCGATCGCGCCGCGCGCGAGCGCGAGAGCGCGGCACGGGCGGAGCTGTTCCGCGCCGACGAGGCGCATACGTCGCTGCAGGGCCGCGTCAATGCGCTCGACGCGCTGGAGCGCGAGCGCGTCGGCCTCGCGCCGGCCGCCGCGCGCCTGCTGCGCGAACGCGATCAGTTTGGCGACGGCGCCATTCTCGGTCCCTTGAGTGATTTCATAAGCGCGGATCAGTCATCGGCGCTGCTCGTCGAACGCTTTCTCGGCGCCACCGTGCACGCGGTGCTGGTTCGCGACCGCACCGTTGCCGATCGCGTGCGCGAATGGCACGCCGGAGCGCAACCCGGGCCGCTCCTGTTGCTGCCGCTGGACGCCTTGCATGAGTCGCAGATCGGCGACGTGCTTCCCGACGCGCTGTCGCATCGCGTTGAAGCGGCCGGCCAGGGGCGCGCGTGGGTGCGCGCGCTGCTCGGTCACGCGCACGCCGTGGAGAATGGGGCCGCCTTCGTCGATGCACGCGGCGCCGTGTGGTTGCCGGGCAGCGCAGCCGGTCCCGGACCGCTGCGTCGCCGCGCCGAGCTGTTCTCGCTGCGCGCCGAGCTCACGGCGACGGAGAAGGCGCGCCAGGATGCCATCGCCGCATCCGACGCGGCGCGCGCCGCGGCGCAGGAATCCGAGCAGCACGTGGCGCAAGCGTCGGCCACGCTCGAAGCCGCCCAGGTCGACGCCCGTCGTGCCCACGAGCAGCGGGGCGAGCTGGAACGCCGTCGTCAGCGCGCGCAACGCGAAGTGCAGGACGCCGACGCGCTCGCCAATCGATTGACGACGCGGCGAGATCAGCTCGCCGAGCAGCTCACGAAGCTCGACGCCGACACGCAGGCGCTCACCGCCACGCTCGCCGAGCGCGCCCACGCGGTGAGTGCCGCGCGCGACGCGCTCGCTGTCGCGGAACGGGCGCACGAGGAGGCACGCGAGGCTCGCACTGCGGCGCAAGTGGCCGAAGCGCAGGCGCAGGCGCGCGTGCAGGTCGCGATCGATCGCGAGCGCCGACTGGTTGAGGAACATCGCTCGGCCGCGGCGCGCCTCGAGGCACTCCGCTCGGAGCTGTCGGATCTGTCGCAGGCGGATTCCGCGCTCGCCGAGCAGATGGAGGCGTGGCGCATGGATCTCGAAACGCGTGCGGCCACCCTCGCCGACGGCGAAGCGCGGCTCGCACGCGCCGAACAAGCGGTGCACGCCGCCGACGAGCAGCTCGAAGCCGCCGAGCACGCGCTCGACGAGCACCGCCGGCGCGCCCAGGCGCGCAGCGACGAGCTGCACCACGCCGAGCTGCGGCACACGGAGCTCGGCGGCCGCCGCGCGGCGATCCGCGAGCGGCTCGAAGCCGAGTGGCGGCGTCCGCTGGACGACATGCTGGCCGAAGCCCAGCCGGTCGATCTCGACGACGATTCCCTCCGCGCCGAAGCCGAGAGCCTCCGGCAGGAGCTGGAGCGGCTCGGACCCGTGAACGTGCTGGCGATCGAGGAGCATGAGGAAACGCTCAAGCGTCAGGATTTCCTCACCAGCCAGCGCGCCGACCTGGCCGAAGCCAGGCAGTCGCTGCAGCAGGCCATTCGCGAGATCGACGGCACGGCGCGCGAGCTGTTCCTCGCCACGTTCACCCAGGTGCGCGAGAACTTCCGTCAGATCTTCATGTCGCTGTTCGGCGGCGGCGAATGCGACATTCGCCTCGAGAACCCGGACGCGCCGCTCGACTGCGACATCGAAATTCATGCGTCGCCGCGTGGCAAGCGCACGCAGCGGATCCACCTGCTGTCGAGCGGCGAGCGCGCGCTCGTGGCGCTGTCGCTGCTGTTCGGCATCTTCCTCACGAAACCGAGTCCGTTCTGCCTGCTCGACGAAGTCGACGCGCCGCTCGATGACGCGAACGTCGGCCGGTTCGTGCGCATGCTGAACCAGTTCAAGACGCGCACGCAGTTCATCGTCATCACGCACAATCCGCGCACGACGACGGAAGCCGCCGACGCCGTGTACGGCGTGACGATGCAGGAGCCTGGCGTCTCGTCGCTGGTCAGCGTCCGGATGCGCGGCGGGGCCGCCGTCGATGAGGCGCTCGGCGAGGAGCCGGCCGGCGCGCCGGTGGCCGCGCCGGCGTGAGCCCCGGCGCGCCGACCAGCAATCTCTAACGTGCGCCTCGTCACGCTTGGCACGGGCACGGTTGCGCTGTCGCCGCAGCGAACGTGCGCCGGCCATCTCGTGGAGGCGCCCGGCGTGCGGCTGCTGCTCGATTGCGGCAGCGGCGTGGCGCACCGGCTCGCCGAGCTGGGTGTGGAATGGCAGGCCATTACGCACGTGGTGCTGACGCATTTTCACATCGACCATCACGGCGATCTGCCGACGCTGGTGTTCGCGCTCAAGTACGGCATGCTGCCGGCGCGCAGCGCGCCCCTCGAGATCATCGGTCCCGTCGGCACCCGCGCGCTTCTCGACCGTCTTGCGGCGGCGTACGGAGAGTGGCTCATCGCGCCAGGCTTTCCGTTGACGATTCGTGAAATCACGCCGGACGACGCGCTCGACATCGGCGTCCGGCTGACCTGCCATCCCGTTCCGCACACGCCGGAGAGCGTGGCATATTCCATCGAACGCGGCGGCCGGCGCGTCGTCTACACCGGCGACACGGGTCCGTCGCCGGCTTTGGCGGCGTGGGCGCACGGCTGCGACGTGCTGCTGTGCGAGTGTTCGCTGCCGGCCGAGATGGCGATTCCCGAGCACCTCACACCGGAGCAGTGCGGCGAGCTCGCCGCGGCGACGGCGCCGAAGCACCTGGCGTTGACGCATTTCTACCCGCCGGTCGAGTGGGTCGACATTCGCGAGCGCATCGAAGCGCGATACACCGGCCGCGTCACTCTGGCGTCGGACGGCTGGGTTCTGGAGATCGAGGACGAAGCATGCTGATCGTGATGGAAAACCACGCGACGCGCGAGCAGATCGACCGCGTCGTGAAGACCATAGAAGAGATGGGCTATTCCGCGCGGCCGATGCCGGGCGAGACGCGGACCACGGTGGGTCTCGTCGGCAACGACGGCCGCGTCGACAGCTCGCGCGTCGAATCGCTGCCCGGCGTCGCCGAAGTGATTCACGTGAGCAAGCCGTACAAGCAGGTGTCGCGCGAATGGACGGAGAAGAACACGATCGTCTCGCTCGCGCCGGGCGTGGAGTTCGGGGGCACCGACATCGTGATCATCGCCGGACCGTGCTCCGTCGAATCGGAGAAGCAGATCGTCGAGGCGGCGCGTGTCGTGCGCGCCGCGGGCGCCGGCGCGTTGCGCGGCGGCGCGTTCAAGCCGCGCAGCTCGCCGTACTCGTTTCAGGGACTCGGCAAGCCGGGACTCGAGATGCTGGCGCTCGCCCGACGAGAGACGGGGCTGCCCGTCGTCACCGAAGCGCTCGACGAGGAGGGTGCCCACCTCGTCGCCGAATACGCCGACTGCATCCAGATCGGCGCGCGCAACATGCAGAACTACTCATTGCTGCGCGCGGTGGGGCGCATCAACAAACCGGTATTGCTCAAGCGCGGCATGGCGGCGACGATCACCGACCTGCTGATGAGCGCGGAATACATTCTCGCCGAAGGCAATACGCAGGTGATCCTCTGCGAGCGCGGCATTCGGAGCTTCGACACGTTGACGCGCAACCTGTTCGATCTCACCGCCATTCCCATCGTGCAGAAGCTCTCGCATCTGCCGATCATCGGCGACCCGAGCCACGGCACGGGCCTGCGCGACAAGGTCATTCCGATGGCTCGCGCGGCGGTCGCGGCGGGTGCCGACGGCGTCATCGTGGAGGTGCATCCCGATCCCGATCACGCGCTGTCCGACGGCGGCCAATCGCTGTTTCCGGATCAGTTCGCCCGGCTGGTCACGGAATTGCGCGCGATCTCGAGCGCGATCGGACGCCACGTGGCGCCGGCGCCGGAATTCGCCGGCGCTGGAACCGCCGGCGGTGCCCGGGCGTAACACCGGAATGACCTCATTGCCCAGAAAAACATTTCGTCCGGCTCGGTCCGGCTCGCTCCTCACCCTCGCGCTCGGCCTCTCGCTCGGGGCGGTTCCGTCATCACGCGCCCAATCACCGGATGCGATCATCGAACGCGCCGCGTCGGTCTGGTCGAATGTGCGCACGGTCCAGGGCACGTTCGAGCAGACGGTTTCCAACCCGCTCACCGGAAGCACGGCGAGATCGCACGGGACGTACGCGCAACAGCGGCCGAATCATCTCGCGATTCATTTCTCGTCGCCCGGCTCCGACGCGGTCGTCGCCGACGGAACGAACCTCTGGATCTATCTCCCCAGCTCGGCCCCCGGACAGGTCATCAAGCGCCGGGCGACCGAGCGCGGCTCGGCGCCGATCGATCTCACCGGCCAGTTTCTCGACTCGCCGCGCACGCGCTACGACGCGTCCGCCGCCGGCACCCGCACGATCGATGGACATGCCGCGCATGGCGTGACGCTCGCTCCGAAGGACGGCACGTCGTCGCCGTTCACCCGGGCGACCGTCTGGGTGGATGATGATGATTCGCTCATTCGAGCGTTCGACGAGACCGAGCCGAGCGGAGTCACGCGCTCCGTGCACCTCACGACCGTGAAGCTCGATGCGCCGATCGATCGCGGCACGTTCCGCTTCGCGATTCCGAAGGGCGCGCGCATCGTCGACCAGACCAAAGGCTGATCCGCGGTCTCCGCCTCAGCGCTTCGGCTTTGCCGCGTGGGGCGACGCCGCGGCCCGTTTCAGCAGATCCGCTTGCGTCGTCGCACCCGCCATCAGAGCTTGCGCGCTGGCGATCGCCGGATCGTCGCGCATCTGCCGTCTGAACTCCGCCTCGGCGCCGAACGAATACCGCGCGATCTCGGAGCCGAGCAACCGGTCGATGAGCGGAGCGGCGGCGGCGTACGTCGCCGAATCCACCGCCACTCCGCGAGCCGCGAGACGCCGCGCGAGCGCGGCGCGCATCTCGGGCGTGATGACGAAATCCGGGCTCCGCACGATCGGCGATCCCTTGAGCGACAGCGCGTATTCCGTCACCGCATCGCGAAACGCGGGAATGTGCGAGCCGAGTGCGCGCGCGAACGCCGTGTCGCTCGTCGGCACGCTGACGGCCGGCAGCAGCACGTCCGGTGTGATCCCGCCGCCGCCGAGCACGACGCGTCCGTCGTCGGTGCGGTAGCGAGGCCGCGCCGCGCCGGTGTCGGGCGGCGTCGTGTCGCCCGGCATGATCCGGTTGATGCTCCGTCCCGACGGCGTGTACCACAGCGCGGTCGTCAGCTTCAGCGCGCCGCCGTTCGGCATGGCGAACACGTTCTGTGCGCTGCCTTTGCCGTACGTCACCGTGCCGAGCAACACCGCGCGATCGTGATCCTGGAGCGCTCCGGACACGATCTCCGCGGCGCTCGCGGTGCTGCTGTCGACGAGCAGCGCGAGCGGCATCGACGGCCAGCGCTGCGGCGCGTCGTCGGCGTAGACGCGCGTCGCATCCGGCGTGCGCCCGCGCATGCTGACGATGCGCTGTCCGCGGTCGAGGAACAGATCGGCCACGCCCACGCCTTCGTCGAGCAGACCGCCCGGATCGCCGCGCAGATCGAGAATGAGCGAGTGCATGCCCGCCGCGCGCAGCGAATCGATCGCCTGCTGCAATTCGCTGGCGGATTCGTCGCTGAAGATCGTGAGCGCGACGAAGCCGATGCCATCGCGCAGCATCGTCGCGTGCTGTACCGAGTGCACGTGAATCTCGCGGCGGGTGACGGCGAATTTCATCGGCGCTTCCACGCCCGTCCGCTCGACCGTGAGCCGCACGACGGAATTCGGCGGACCACGAAGCGCCTTCTGTGCTTCGGAAGGGCCGAACGTGCGCGTGCTCTTCCCGTCGATCGCGGTGATGCGGTCCCCGACTTCGATGCCGGCCGCGGCCGCCGGCCCGCCGGGCAGCGGCGCGACGATGATCGCGCCGTCGCGCACGTCGATCTGCGCGCCGACGCCGGCATACCGCCCACTCGTACTCTCGGAAAGCCGCGACAGCAGCTTGGGCGACAGATATTCGCTGTGCGGATCGTGCAGCTCGTCGACGAGCCCGTTCACGGCGTCGAGGTATAGCGCCGAGTCGGCGAGCGTATCGACGTAGTCGTGCGCCACATGGGCGAGCACCTGATTGAACAACACGCTGCGCGAGCCCGAGTCCGGCACGCCGCCGAGCAGCCCGCGCTCCACCAGCCATCCGCCCGACACCACCGCGCAGCTCAGGACGACGCCGGCGAACAATGCCCGTGACCGCATTCCACTCCTGGTCCGTGTGACGGCCGATTCACGCCGGCCAATCCGTGCTACCCCGCTGGGAAATTTTCGGGCCACCGCGAACGCACGATCGACAGCACGCGCTCGAACACCTCTGCTTCCGTTCCGCCGGCGTCGACCAGCACGATCGGGCCGCACTCCGGGTGCGCGGCCTGCCATCCGGCTTGCGCGTAATCCGTGAACGCGCGGCCCACGCGTTCGTGAAACGCCAGCTCGGCGCGCTCCATCCGGTCGCGTGCGCCGCGGCGTGATGCACGCGCCAGCCCATCGGCCGCCTCGATGCGCAGCAGCAGCGTGAGATCCGGCACAAGACCATTCGTCGCCATCTCGTTCGCCACGCGCAACTCGTCGATCGGCAGCCCGCGGCCCACGCCCTGGTAGGCGTACGTCGAAAGAAAGAACCGGTCGACGAGCACCGTCGCGCCATTCGCCAGCGCCGGACGCATCTCGCGTTCGACGAGCTGCGCGCGCGACGCCATGAACAGCAACGCTTCCGTCCGTGGCGCAATGTCCGATGCCGGGTCGAGCAGGATGCGCCGGATCTCGTCGCCGACGAGCGTGCCGCCGGGTTCCCGCACCGCCACGACATCGCACCCGTGCGCGCCGAGGGATTCCGCGAGCAGCCGGAGCTGCGTGCTCTTGCCCGCTCCCTCCGGACCCTCGAAGACGATGAGCCGGCCGGCGGGCATGGTGGATCAGCCGAGCGTGATGATCGAGCTCGTGGCGCCCTTCTCGATTCCCTCGAGAATCCAGTCGTTCACGCGGCCCATGATCTTGTCGAAGTTCTCCTGCGCCACGAGCAAACGCTGATAGCTCGTGCGGCCCTGAATCTGGCCGAGCAGCGTGTCCAGCTCGCGCTCCATGTCCTCCGTTGGACGCTCGCCGCGCTGGAGCATGCGCTGCGCATTCGCGCGCAGCTGTTCCATCTTCTGGAGGAGCGCCACGGTCTCCTTGTCGTCGTTCAAGGCGTCACTCGTGCGCCGCACTGTCTGGTACTCGTTGCTCTGTCCGATCAGCCGGCCGAGCTCTCTCGCCTTGTCTTCGATCATTCCGCGTCCCTCTCCTGTCGTCGCGCGAGCACGAACCGCTCGCGCCCTGTGAGATCCAGCTCCACTCGAACGTCGCGAAACCGCCGCTCGCGGCTGACCAGCTCCGCGGCCAGCGACGCGCGCCGGACGTCGACTTCGATCGCGAACAATCCGCCCGGTGCGAGCGCCTCCGCGGCTTCGCGCACGAGTCGCGCCGTTGGAGACAATCCGTCCGCGCCACCGTACAGGGCGACCGCGGGCTCCCAGTCGCGCACGCTCGCCGGCAGCGCCGCCGCTTCGCTCAACGCAATGTACGGCGGATTCGACACGATCACACGCGCCTGGACGTCGCGCACGGGGCCGAGCAGCGAACCGTGCAGCAGATCGACCGGTGCACGGAGCAGCGAGGCGCATGCGGCGACGTTCTGCCGCGCCACGGCGAGCGCGTCGAGCGAGACGTCGATACCATACACGCGCGAGAACGAGCCTTCGGCCGCGAGCGCGATCGCGATCGCGCCCGAACCGGTCCCCACGTCGACGGCCACGCCACCCGGCGACCCGGCGATTTCGTCGAGCACCAGCTCGACGAGCTGCTCCGTCTCGGGACGCGGAATGAGAACGCGCTCATCGACGTCCAGCGTGAGATGCCGAAAGCTGGCGCGACCGACGGCGTACGCGAGCGGCGCACCTTGCGCGCGCTTCTCGAGCGCCGCGCGCGCGCGCGTCTGCGTCGGTCCGTCCACTTCGGCGTTGCCGTTCATGAGCGGCCAGAAGCGCGGCACGTCGTAGAGTGCGGCGACGATCTCGCGCGACTCGGAGAACGGCTCGGCGATGCCGCGCGCCTGCAGACCGCGCGCGAGCTCCTCGAGCAGTTGCGCGACCGTCACGCCGGAGGCGACACGCTCCGCCGTCACGCCGCGCCCCCGAGCTGGTCCTCGACGCTCGCCAGCTTGAGCGCGGCGATGAGCGGTCCGATGTCGCCGTCCACGAAGCCCTGGAGATCGTGCGTCGACCAGCCGATGCGGTGGTCGGTGACGCGGCTTTGCGGGTAGTTGTACGTGCGGATCTTGGCCGAGCGGTCGCCCGTGCCGACCTGCGTGCGACGGATCCGCGACCGCTCCGCCTCTTGTTCGGCGATTCGCAGATCCAGCAGGCGGGCGCGCAACACTTCCATCGCCTTGAGCTTGTTCTGCAGCTGCGACTTCTGGTCCTGCTGGCTGACGACGAGCCCCGACGGCAGATGCGTGATGCGGACCGCGGAGTCGGTGGTGTTCACGCTCTGGCCGCCCGGACCGCTCGACCGGAACACGTCGATGCGCAGGTCCTTGTCTTCGATCTTGACGTCGACTTCTTCGGCCTCAGGCAGCACGGCCACCGTCGCGGCGGACGTATGGATGCGCCCCTGCGCTTCCGTGGCGGGCACGCGCTGCACCCGGTGCACACCGGATTCCCAGCGCATCGAGCCGTAGGGACCGCTGCCAGCGACCTTGAATATGACTTCTCGAATGCCGCCGAGCGTGGCATCGGAGACGGAGAGCGGCTCGATGCGCCAGCCCTGGCGCTCGCAGAACCGCGTGTACATCCGGAACAGGTCCGCGGCGAACAGCGCCGCTTCGTCGCCGCCGGTGCCGGCGCGGATCTCGACGATGCAGTTTCGGTCGTCGAGCGGGTCGTGCGGCAGGAGGGCGGTCGTCAGGCGCGACTCGAGCTCGGCAATCGCCTGCTCGAGTCGTCCGGCCTCGTCCCGCGCCTCGGCGGCGAATTCGAGATCGTCAACGGAAACGAGCTCGCGCACCTGCGCGAGCTCGTCTTCGGACTTGTGGAGCTCGGCCGCCATCTCGACCACCGGCGCGAGACGCCGGTGCTCCCGGCCAAGCTCCGCGAACTGATTGGCGTCGCGGACGCTGGCCGGATTCGCGAGGGCTCGTTCGACTTCAGCGGCGCGTGCGAGCGCGGCCGCCAGCCGGTCGCGAAAGGCCAGAACGACCTCAGGCGGCGGACGTCGACTTCTTCGAGAACTTCTGGCGGAAGCGCTCGACGCGGCCGGCCGTATCGAGCAGGCGCTGCTTGCCCGTGAAGAACGGGTGGCACTGCGCACATACGTCCGTATGAATTTCAGAAACCGTCGAACGCGTCTGGAACGTATTTCCGCAGGCGCACTTGACCGTGGCCGTGGCGTACTGCGGATGGATGTCGGCTTTCATTGGAGCCTCACTGGAAGCGGGGCGGGCGTCGAGGGCTGCGTCACCGGGACGTGGCCGTCCGTGGATTGGGATAGCTGTTGAATATAATCGGATTCTGCTCTAAGAGACAAGCAGACAAAGGGTTGCCCCTTTGACACGACGGTACGACCCGGCTAACTTCGGGCCCATTCGTCGCACGGTGCCGCTCTCAATCCGTCCGTCCCTCGCCTCTCACTCGTGACGACAACCACCGCCGATTTCCTGGCAACCGTTCCGCTCTTCGGCGGCCTCGATCGCGAAGAGCTCGACCGCTTCGCCGAGCTGACCCGCGAGAAATCCTACCCGCGCGGCAGCGTCATTCTCTTCGAGCACGACCCGGGCGATTCGCTGTTCGTCGTCCGCAGCGGGCGCGTCAAGGTCGTCCTGGTCGGCGAGGATGGCCGCGAAGTGATCCTCGGCGTGCTCGGCGTGGGCGAGCATTTCGGCGAGCTCAGTCTGATCGACGACCGCCCGCGTTCGGCACACGTCATCGCCATGGACGACGCAGACCTGCTGGTGCTGCGGCGTGAGGATTTTCGAAAGCGGGTGGAATCGTCGCCGGCCGTGGCGTGGTCGCTGCTCAGCGAGCTCTCGCGGCGACTGCGGCAGGCCGACGAGAAGATCGGCGGCCTCGTGCTGCTCGACGTGCCCGGCCGCATCGCGCGGCTGCTGCTCGATCTCTCGGAGGAAGCGGGATCGGCGACGATCGACAAGCCGCTCACCCATCAGACCATCGCGCAGATGATCGGCGCCAGCCGCGAGACGGTGTCGCGCGCGATGAAGGAATTCCAGGACGCGAACTGGATCACTGTCGAGCACCGCCGCATTACCCTGGCGGATCGCGCTGCCCTGGAGCAACGCGCCCAGGCGCGGCTCTGAGCAGGTCCTGTGACCGCCGTCACGTGACCGCGGTGACTCCCTTCCTCGCCCGCCGCATGGCCGCGCTCGTATCATGCCGGCTCGGCGCGACGGCGCCTCGCTCATGACACTGCATCTTCGGTTCTGGGGCACGCGCGGCTCGGTTCCGGCGCCCGGTCCCGAGACGGTGCGCTATGGCGGCAACACGCCTTGTCTGGAGGTGCGAACCGAAACGAACGGCCTGGTCATCCTCGATGCCGGCACCGGCCTGCGCCCGCTCGGACGCGCGCTGCTCGCCGAGCACGGAGAGGGGCCGATCGTCGCGGACATCTTCCTGACGCACGCGCACTGGGATCACATCCAGGGCATTCCGTTCTTCGAACCGATCTACCAGTCGCGCAATCGCTTCCGGATCTGGGCGCCGACGGGGCTGGAACAGGACATCGGACGCGTGGTTCGCGCCCAGATGTCGCCGACGGTGTTTCCGGTGGCGTTTGCCGACGTGCGGGCCAGCGTGGAGTTTTGCGAATTTACTGATGGGAGCCGGAGCGGCGAGGGATATCGCATCTCGGCCTTCGGGGTGCAGCATCCGGGCGGCGCGCTGGGCTATCGCCTGTCCGGAGCGGGACGAGATGCTGGATCGTTCGTCTATGTGTCGGACAACGAGCTGGGCTCCAGCGAATTCTATCGCACGGCCGCCGGCTGGCGGCGCGCGTTGGTCGAGTTCATTCGCGGAGCCGCGCTGCTCGTGCACGATTCGACCTATACGGCAGAGGAGTACCAGCGGCATCGTGGCTGGGGGCACTCGACCGACGAGGAAGCGGTGCTGTTGGCGCTCGAGGCGGACGTGGCGGAGCTGGTGCTCTTCCATCACAAGCCCGAGCGCACGGACGACGAGGTGGACCGGAGCGTGGCACGATGCCAGGCGCTGGTCGCCAGCCGGGGCGGACACACACGGATTCGCGCGGCGGCGGAAGGGCTGACGTTGAGCGTGTAGCGTTCTGATTTCTCTGGAGGGGACCATGTTCCGTTCGTTGCCGTCCGCCGCGCGGATGCTCTGCGCCGCCGCGGTGCTCGCCGCGGCCGCGGTGCCCGCGATTGCCGCGCCGCTCGCGGCGCAGACCGACACGCGGCCGATCGTGGCCGTGCTCTCGTTCGACAACAATTCCATCGGCGCCAACCGTCAGGAGTTCGACGGGCTCGGCAAGGGCATTCAGGAAATGCTCATTGCCGATCTCGCATCGAACGCGAAGATCCGCGTGGTGGATCGGGAGCGGATCCAGCGCGTGCTCGACGAGCAGAATCTCGTCAAGGCCGGTGACATCGACCCCGCCACGGCGGTGCGGGTCGGCCGCATTCTTGGCGCGCAGTACGCGATCTACGGCGGCTTCATGAGCGATGGCCGCGGCACCATGGTGCTGACCGCGCACTCGACCGACATGGAGACATCGGCCATCGGCAACGCCATGCGCGTGCAGCGCAAAAGCGACGACGTGCTCGGCCTCATCGCCGACATGAGCACGAAGCTCAACGCCGAGATCAAGCTCGACGGACACGCGGAGCGGCGCATGGGCGATGCCGGCGGTTCGGGTGGCACCAGCGCGCTGGCGGGAACGCCGGCGCAGAGCGGCGCCCCCGCCGCACACCATGCGCAGGTGGAAACCTTCGCCAGGCCGGTGAGTACCTCGCCCATTCGCACCCGGCTGGACGCCGCGACGCTCCGGGTCTACTCGAACGCGCTGGACGCGATGGACCGACACGACCCACGCAAGGCCGCGGAGCTGTTCCGGCAGGTCGTCGCGAAGTTCCCCGCCTTCGCGCCGGCGCAGGACAAGCTCAAGGCAATCGGCGACGGGGATTGATCACGGTGCGGTGAAACCGCTCCTCATTGCCGCAGTCGGCCGCGCGATCTCCTCGGCGCCCTTCGGGCGGCGCGAGGAGGACATCGAGCTGCGTCGCGTGCCCGTGCTCCCGACGGCCGGCGCGCTCGATGATGCACGGCCCACGGTCATTCTGCTCGACCGCGCGCTGCTGCACAGTGCCGGCGACGATCCGCAGCGCCTGCACGACCTCGCACGCGTCGCGGCGCTCGTCGCGCTCGGCGACAGCGACGAGGCCGAACCGCCGCCGGATTTTCCGGCCGATCTGCTCACGGGGTATTTGCCGGCGAGCGCACCGGCCGGAACGATCATGGCCATGCTGCGCGGCGGGTTTCGTCACGCGGCATCGCTCGTGGCCGGCCGCCGATCGGCCGTCGAACAGCAGCAGCGCCACCGCGAGCTCGCCGAGCTGACGAGCGTCGGCGTCGCGCTCTCGACCGAGCGCAACCTGCTCACGCTGCTCGACATGATCCTCGATCAGGCGCGCCGCATCACGGCGAGCGACGCGGGATCGCTGTATCTCACCGAGCCGGCAACCGAAGCCTGTCCGGGCGGATCGCTCCGATTCAAGCTGTCGCAGAATCAGACGCTGCCGGCGATGCCGCTCACCGAGTTCACCGTCCCCATCGATCACGCCAGTCTCGCCGGGTACGCCGCGGCAACGGGCGAACCGCTCGTGATCGCCGACGTCTACCTGCTTCCCGACGACGTCACGTACAAGCAGAATCGCAGCTTCGACGAGAAGTTCGGCTATCACACCAAGTCGATGCTCGTCATCCCGATGAAGACGCACCGCGACGAGATCATCGGCGTATTGCAGCTCATCAACCGGAAGCGCGATCCGGAGACACGGCTCACGTCGGCGGAGATCGTCGACCGCGAGGTGATCTCGTTCGATCAGCGCGCCGTGGAGCTGGTGAGCGCGCTCGCGTCGCAAGCCGCCGTCGCCATCGAGAACAGCCGCCTGTATGAAGACATCGAGCGGCTGTTCGAGGGCTTCGTCACGGCGGCCGTCACGGCCATCGAGTCGCGCGACCCGGCAACCTCCGGTCACTCGGGACGGGTGGCGACGCTCACCATCGCGCTCGCGGAAGCCGTGGAGCGCGGCGGCCTGGGACCGTATCGCGGCCAGCGCTTCACGCGGGAGCAGTTGCGCGAGCTGCGGTACGCCTGCCTGCTGCACGACTTCGGGAAGGTCGGTGTGCGCGAGCAGGTGCTGGTGAAGCAGAAGAAGCTGTACCCGCAGGACCTGACGATCATCCGCGGCCGCTTCGCCTACCTCATGCAGGGAGCGGATCTGGCCTTCGAGCGGCGCCGCGCCGAATTATTGTTGCGCGAGGGCCGTGACGCCTACGACACCGCCGTGGGTGCGCTGTGCGCCGCGCGCGAGTCGGAGCGTGAGGGACTCCGCCGCCACCTCGAGGCGATCATCGCCGCCAATGAGCCGACGGTGCTGCCGGAGGGCACGTTCGACGCGCTGCGCGAGATCAACCGGCGCACGTACGTCGATTTCGACGGCCTGCGCCGGCCGCTCCTCGAGGACGACGAGCTGGAATTCCTCATGGTTCGCCAGGGCACGCTCGACGCGCGCGAACGCCGCGAGATCGAATCGCACGTCACCCACACCTATCGCTTTCTCGAGCAGATCCCGTGGACGCGCGAGCTGCGCGGCGTGCCGGAGATCGCGTACGGCCATCACGAAAAGCTCAATGGCCGCGGCTACCCCCGCGCCGTCGCCGCGGACGCGATTCCCGTCCAGACGCGCATGATGACGATCGCGGACATCTTCGACGCGCTCACGGCGGCCGATCGCCCGTACAAGCGCGCGGTGCCGGCCGAGAGCGCGATCGACATTCTCCGCACCGAAGCGAACGAAGGAATGCTCGACCAGCACCTGCTCGACAGCTTCATCGACGCGCGCGTGTTCGAGAAGGTGGCGCCGCCAGGCCGTCCCTGATCGCCGCCCGGCATTACCTCATCGCTCGCGCGACCAGAGCACGAGCGAGCCGCAGTCGTTGCCGGCATCGGAGAATTGCGGCGGCGCTTCGCTGGTCTCGTAGAACTCCACCGCGGCAAAGTCGTTGACGAACATCCGCGAGAAATCCGGCAAGGGGCCGCCGGGGTAGATCAGCGCCCCGTCGACGTACACGCTCACGAAGCAATTCGCCTGCTTGCATCCCGACAGCACCGAGCCCTTGCACATCTTGCGCGTCGAGACCAGGTAGCTCGCGCTGCGCGACGTCACCAGCATGACGCCCGGCAGGCGCGAGCCGAGCATCGTCCCGAGCTGTCGAGTGTCGTTCTTCCGCAGCTCCGCCTCGTCGAGAAAATGGCCGAGGTGATGCGATGAGCGTTCTTCGAACCCGCGCAGCCCGGGCGACAGATACTGCGGCGTCGAGTCGCCGTGCACGACGACCGCGTCGAGTTGCGCGACTCGCGTCAGGATGAGCGTCACCGGCGCGGTATCGGCCGGCGAGATCGAGACCAGTACGGTTTGCACCCCGTAGCCGACCTTCCGCAGCCGAACGAAGCTTCCGCCTTCGGGCAGAAAGTAGAGGCTCACCGTACCGGTCGACGTGGTCGTGGCGGAAATGCCGGTGAGGATGTCGCTCACCTCCACGCCGGCGATCGGCTCGCCGCTGGTCCCGTCGTACACGCCGAGCACGCGGAAGCGGTAGGCGTTTTCCGGCGTCCGCGCGATTCGCAGGGTACGATTGCTGTCCGGCGGCGAGGTCGGCGGCTGCTGGGCCAGCAGCGGGCGTCCGAACGGTATTCCGAGCATCAGAGCGACGCACAGCTTGGCGATCCGATGCATCATTGGCCTCCGGTCATACAGGTCGCGCGGATGGCTGCTACGATGTCGTGTGAACTCGCGTCCCGCCAGTCCGGTTTCACGGGAGTGTGGCGTGGCACGCCGGGACGGTCCAATTTCAGCGCCATGCATTTCGCACCGCTCGGCGACCGTGCCCTGCTCATCACGCTCGGCCACACTATAGACGACTCGACGCGCCGGACGGTTCAGGCGGCCCTGCAGCGTCTCGACGGCGCGGACATACCCGGGATCACGGAACTGGTGCCGGCCTTCGCCAGCATCGCGGTGCATTACGATCCAGCCGTCCTGGCGGAACACGCCGCCGCGCCGCCCTACACGCGACTGGTATCGTCGCTCGAGGGCGCACTGGCCGATCTCGCCGACGACGATCTGCCGCCGGCGCGCCTCGTCGAGATTCCGGTTTGCTACGGCGGCGATCTGGGGCCGGATCTGGGCGATGTCGCCGCGCGCCATGAGTTGTCGGCCGACGAAGTCATCGCGCTGCACACCGCCGCCGAATACCGCGTTCACATGATCGGATTCATGCCCGGCTTCGCGTACCTCGGCGGATTGCCGGAGGCGATCGTCACGCCGCGGCGGGATACCCCCCGCACCGCGGTGCCGGCCGGCAGCGTTGGGATTGGCGGCGCGCAGACGGGCATCTATCCGCTCGTCTCGCCCGGCGGCTGGCACCTGATCGGCCGCACGCCGCTCCGCATGTTCGACGTGTCGCGCAAACCGGCGGCGCTGCTGGCGACCGGCGATCGCGTGCGCTTTCGGCGCGTCGGCGAAGACGAGTTTCACGCGCTCGCATCGTGACGGCCACGTGACGCTCCGCATCGTCACGCCGGGACTATTCACCACGGTGCAGGATCTCGGACGGGTTGGCTATCAGCGCGAGGGTGTCCCGGCGGGCGGCGCGATGGACCGGCTCGCGCTGCGCGTCGGCAACTTGCTCGTCGGCAACGACGAGGGCGACGCCGCCCTCGAGACGACGCTCCTCGGACCCGCGATCGGATTCGATGAGGAAACGCTCATCGCAGTGACGGGAGCAGACTCCGGCGTCACCGTCGATGGACACCCGGTGGCCCCATACCATCCCGCACTCGTCCGTGCTGGTGCGACGTTGCATTGCAGCCGCGAGATCCGCGGCTGTCGCACCTACGTCGCGATCGCCGGCGGCGTCGACGTGCCACCCGTGTTCGGCAGCCGGAGCACGTACGTGCGCGCCGGTTTCGGCGGATGCGACGGCCGCGCCCTGCGCGCCGGCGACGTGCTGCCGTTGGGCGAGCCCGGCGCGCTGAGCCAGCGCATCGCGCGATCGCTGCGCGCGGACGGCCAGACGCTTCGCGTCGCCGCGTGGAGCGCCGCACGCGCGCTGCGCGCTCGGCGTGCCGACCGCGCGGTCGTCCGGCTGATCCCCGGCGCCCATCTCGAGCGACTGGATGCCGACTCCCGCGCGCGGCTGTTCGAGGCGGAGTTTCGCGTATCGGCGAGCTCCGACCGGATGGGCTATCGCCTCGACGGCGTCGAGCTGGCGCTGCGCGAACCGCTCGAGCTGCTCTCGGAAGCCGTCGTCTTCGGCACGATGCAATTGCCGCCGGACGGCCATCCGATCATTCTCATGGCCGACCGGCAGACCACGGGCGGCTATCCTCGGCTGGGCGAGGTGGCGAGCGTCGACCTGCCGGTTGTCGCACAGGCCCGACCGGGCGACGTGCTGCGCTTTCGCGCGATTTCGCTCGAAGAGGCGCAACACGCGTATCTGCTGCGCCACGCCGAGCTGGCCCAGGCGCGCGTGGCCATCTCCCTCACCGGAATTTGAGAACTCTGATGACCGATCGGGTCGATCTGAACTGCGACATGGGCGAGAGCTTCGGGGCGTACCGCATCGGCGCCGACGACGACGTGTTTCCGTTCATCACGTCGACGAACATCGCGTGCGGCTTTCATGGCGGCGACCCGGCGGTGATGCGGCGCACGCTGGCCCGCGCCCGCGAGCTCGGCGTCGCGGCTGGAGCGCATCCGGGGCTGCCGGACCTGATCGGATTCGGCCGGCGTACGATGGACGTCTCGCCGGATGACGTCTACGGCATGGTTGTGTACCAGATCGGCGCACTGGCGGCATTTGCCGCCGCTGCAGGCGTTCGGCTACAGCACGTCAAGGCGCACGGTGCGCTGTACAACATGGCCGCGGCGCAGCCGGAGTTGGCCGGCGCGATCGCCGCCGCGGTGCACGACGTAGACGACGGCCTGGTGCTGTTCGGGTTGTCTGGCAGCCACCTGATCGCCGCCGGCAATGCGGCCGGCCTCACGACGGCGAGCGAGGTGTTCGCCGATCGCAATTATCTCGGCGACGGCTCACTCGTGCCGCGTAGTCGCCCCGACGCCCAGGTGCACGATGCCGACGCGGCCGTCGCTCGCGCCGTCCGCATGGTACGCGACGGCGTCGTTCGGACCGTCGACGGCGACGAGATCCCGATGCGCGCCGACACAATCTGCATCCACGCCGACGGTCCGCACGCGGCGGTGTTCGCGCGGCGACTGCGCGACGGATTTCGCGACGCCGGCATCGCCGTCCAGGCGATGGGCCGGCGATGAGCGTTCGCTAAAACCTGATCTCCTTCCCTTCCTCGGCCGAGCGGTAGATCGCTTCGACCACTCGGTGGAGTGTCACCTGGTCCTCCGGCGGATCGTAGGGCGCTTCGCCGCGAACCTGGGCCAGAAAGTGTGCCAGCTCGGCCCGGTACGACTGGCTGAACGCGCTCTCGCGCCCAGCGGCGCCGCTCGGCGACACGTCCGTCGCGCGGCCATTCAGCTCCTTGACCACGCGCAACGGCGCGAGACGCGCACTCCCGCGCGCGGCGAGCACCGCGAACCACCACCGCTCCTCGTCGCCCACGTACGCGGACGTCACGTCGAACTGGAACAGCAGGCCACCCGCGCATTCGAGCTGCACCGCCATTGCGTCTTCCACCGCGCTGCCGCCGCGGGGTCGATCCATGTGCGCCGTCACCCGCGTCGGCTCGGGAAAATCGGAAAGCCAGAGCGCCAGATCGAGCAGTGGCACGCCGAGATCGAGAAACGCGCCGCCGCCCGATTCCGCGCGGCGAAACCGCCACCCCTCCGGCGCCCGCTTGAACTGGAACGCGCCGGCGCGCATGCCGGTGATCTTGCCAAGCTCGCCGCCGCTGATGAAGCGCGACAGCGCCTGAACGTCGGTCCGGTATCGATGATTGTTCGCCACCGCCACCGTGCGATCGGCGCGCGACGCCGCGGCGAGAATCCGCTCCACACCGCGCGACGTGAGCGACAGCGGCCGCTCGCACAGCACATGACGTCCGCCGGCCAGCGCGCTGAGCACGTGCGGCTCGTGCAGGTGATTCGGCGTGGCGATCACCACGGCGTCGAGGTCGTCCAGCTCGAGCAGATCCTCGATATCGTTGAACGCGTTCGGAACGCCGAACCGGTCGGCCAGCGAGCGCGCCTTGGCGCGGTCGTTGTCGCAGATCGCCACCAGCTCCGCCCCGCGCATCTTCGCGAGCACCGGCAGGTGCGCGAGCTGGGCAATCGCGCCCGCGCCCACCACACCGATGCGCACAGTCTCCGTCATCGTGTTGCTCCCGCCGGGCCAATCGTCGTGCCCGGGTAATAGGTGCTCAGGATCGTCATGAAATCCTGTCCGGCGCGCGCGCGGCCGATCGCGCCCCACTGGCACATGCCGACGCCGTGTCCATACCCGTGTCCGTGCAGGACGATCCGCGCCAGCGAGCCATCGCGGCGTGCGCTCGTTTCCACCGAGAAGTCGGTGCTGTTGAGAATCTCGCCGCCCGGCTGACGAAGCACGTACCGCGCGGAATTTCCCCGCAGCACGAAGTTGCCGCGTGTCGTCGTGATGGTCACGGTTCCTACCCGACCCGACGCCGTGTGCGATCCGATCGTCACATCGCGCACCGTGCCCGTCTTGCCACCGGGCACGGTCGCGTACTTCGCCAGATAGCGGGCCACCGCGGCGTTGAGCTCCGACCCACTCAGCGTGCGCGTCCAGCGAAAGCGTGGTGCGATGTCGCAGTAGTACCGATTGGTGCCGGGAATGCGGTCGCTCACCGACCGCAGATACGGCGCATCGTCCGCCTGCCACAGCTCGGAGGCCGCGGCCGTTTCCCCGCCGCACGTCGAGTGATACGGCGCGGTGACGACACGCCCGGCATAGTTCAACACCAGCGTGCGCGTCGACTCCACGGCTTCCGACGCCACCGCCGTTTCCGCGGCCACGCCGCCGTACACCTGATCGAGCGTGCCGGAGGTGAGGTCGTAGACGATGTGCGGATCGTCGCGCATTTGCGTGTACGCATAGCTCCGCGCGGCGACCGCCTGCGCCTGCACGGCGGCCGAGTCGCGCGGCTCGTCCGTGCCGATCTCCAGCGGCACCACGCCGCGCAGATAGTCGTCGAGCTGCACCGCGTTCACGACGTCCAGGCCGTGCGTGCCGGCCGAGAAGGACAGCGTTCCGCGGTACGGTTTGCCGCCGACGGCGACGAGCCCCGATCCGATCGGGTTCGCGACGATCGCGTCGTCCACCCACGCCGTCGGCATGCCATCCGGCCGAATGGCGCGCACCGAATGACCGCGGCGCTCGATCCGCCACGACTCGCCGTCGTGCGCCCGGGCGAGCGTGGATCCGTCGGCGCGCGTGAAGATCACGCCATCGGGCGATCCGACGCGCGCTTCGTCCGCAGCCGACGATAAGAGAACACGTATCGTGACGTCGCCGACATCGCGCACGGCCGCCGTCGGCGCGGACGACGCCGGCGGCAATTCCGCGCCGCGAGTCGGCGGCGTGGGGCGCGTGCTCGGCGGCCGCGCCGGCGCCGGAATTGGCCGCACCACCGGCTCTGGTGCAGGAACGGCTGGCCGGCAGGCGAGCGCCGCGGCGACGAATGCGACCAGCAGCCGGCGATCACGCATCGCTGGCTTCCAGCGCCGCGTCGAGTCGGTCGAGTGTTTCATCAACATCGACATCGCTGTGCGCGGCGGACACGAACGCCGCCTCGAAGGCCGACGGGGCGAGGTACACGCCGCGCTCGAGCGCCGCGTGAAAAAATCGGCGAAAGCGCTCCACGTCCGACGTCTTTGCGTCCGCGAACGAGCGTACCGGCTCGGCGCGAAAGAAGAATCCCCACATCGAGCCGGCGGCGTCGGCGGTGAGCGGAATGCCGCGACGCGCCGCGCATTCGCGCAGACCGTGCACGAGGCGGGCGGTCCGCGCCGCAATGCGATCGTGCAGCGCCGGCGTGAGCGCGGTGAGTGTCGCGATGCCGGCCGCCATCGCCAGCGGATTCCCCGACAGCGTACCAGCCTGGTACACGGGGCCGGCCGGCGCGACGCATTCCATCAAGTCGCGACGGCCGCCGTACGCGGCGACCGGCAAGCCGCCGCCGATCACCTTGCCGAGCGTGGTGAGATCAGGCACGACATCGAAGCGCTCGCGCGCACCGCCGTACGCCACGCGGAAGCCGGTCATCACTTCGTCGAAGATCAACAGAGCGCCAAATCGGTCGGCGAGCGCGCGCAGGCCTGGCAGGAATGCCGGATCCGGCGCAATGAACCCGCTGTTCCCCACCACCGGCTCGACGATGATCGCCGCGACATCGTGCGAAGCGAGCAGCGATTCCGTCGATGAGAGATCGTTGAATGGCGCGACGACGGTGAGCGCGGCGAGCGCGTCCGGCACGCCCGGCGAGTTCGGCAGACCGAGCGTGGCCACGCCTGAGCCGGCGCGCACGAGAAAGGAGTCGCCGTGGCCGTGGTAGCACCCGTCGAACTTGAGGATCACGTCGCGGCGCGTCACGGCGCGCGCCACGCGAATGGCGCTCATCGTGGCTTCTGTGCCGCTCGAGACGAAGCGCAGCATCTCGACGTGCGGCATGCGCGCGACGATCAGTTCGCCCAGCTCGACCTCGAGCACGGTCGGAATGCCGAAGCTCGTACCGCGCGCCATCGTCTGTTCGAGCGCATCCAGCACGATCGGCGGCGCGTGCCCGAGCACGAGCGGCCCCCACGACAGCACGTAGTCGATGTACTCGCGGCCGTCCACGTCCCAGATCCGCGAGCCCGCGCCGCGATCGACGACGAATGGTTCTCCGCCCACGCCGCGGAACGCGCGCACCGGCGAGCTCACGCCGCCGGGGAACAGCGCGCGGGCGCGCTCCATCACCTCGTGCGAGCGGCCGGTCACCGTCCGAAGCTGCCGGTCGACCCCAGCACGGTGAGCACGCGCGCACGCTTCGGCGCCGGCCCCGGTGCGGATACGGCCCGCACAAGCGAGGCATCGAAGTCCACGTCGTCGACGACGGCATCGAGCCGCACGTCGATGAACGTGCCCGGCGCGACGCCGTCGGCGGCGCGCACGAGCGTGATTCCGTCGACATCGTCCGCCTGCCAGATCGTGCGCGCCTGCACTGTGTCGTCATCCACACGGTCCACGAGCGCGCGCACCGTGCGGCCCACGCGCTGCTCGTAGCGATCCGCGGTGATCAGCCGCTGCACCTCGTTCAAC